>Ga0207929_1000585_pt1 | contig 9908 bp, 8 predicted proteins | sample NGESurdeep072012_FD_184466 | JGI IMG/M metagenome (GOLD analysis project Ga0207929, IMG submission 184466) | Arctic peat soil microbial communities from Barrow, Alaska - NGEE Surface sample 53-1 deep-072012 (SPAdes) | ecosystem: Environmental > Terrestrial > Soil > Wetlands > Peat ... | reverse complement strand
CCCCATCGCGGTTTCAGCCCGGAATTTCTTGGCCTCTACCAGCCAGGAGTCCATGAACCCACGTGCCTTGTCCATCGGCACGTAACTATTCGGATCGGCGTATTGCTGATCGAGATAGGTTTTGAATTCCGCGTTTTGCGCCACTTTGGCGAGTTCGTCGGACAAGCGCTTCACGATCGCAGGATCGGTGCCGGCCTTGACCACGATGGCGCGGAATTGCGGTAGGGTGACGTCGTAGCCGAATTCCTTGCCCACCGGCACGTTCGCGAACTGTGGAATATTGAGCCGGTGGTCGTAGAAGAAGATCAGCGGGCGGATCTTTTTGCCGTCGAAATAGCTGCGCACGTCGCCGGTCTGCTCGTAAAGAACGTCGGCGTTCGAACCGAGGATCGACGTGTAGCGGAGACTCGGGTTGGCATAGGGAATGGCGTCGAACTTCATTCCCTTCGTCTTCAAATAATTGACGGTAATGTCATCGGCGCTGCCGAAGCCCAGCACCGCGACCTTGAGCGCGCGTTCCTTCGCGGCCTTGACCAGGTCGTCCCAGGTATTCCAGGGGCTATTCACGTTCACCCAAAGGCCGGAAGGCTGCTGGATCATGATCGCGAGCGGAATCACTTCGTCCGGCTTAAAGGCTGGGTGCGGCCCGGCCAAGAGCGCGTAGGTGTCGCCGATCAGCACCGCGAGCGTATAGCCGTCCGCAGGCGAGGTGAGCAGTTTGGTCATGCCGGTCATGCCGGTCGCGCCCGGCACGTTGATCACCGGCGCCGACACGCCGAGATCTTCGGTCATGATCTTGCCGGCGGTACGGGCCAGAATATCGGCGCCGCCGCCCGGACCCCATGGCACGATGAAGTTGATGGGATGTTCTGGATAACCGGCGGCGCTCGCATGGCCGCAGAACAGCGCGGCGCCGATGACGGCCGCCAGTAGCAATCCGAAGCTTCGCGTGGTCGAACGCATGGACAATCTCCTCCCTGTCGACGGCCGCTTGCTTGATTTTCGTCTGCCCGCGGCCGCGCAGGTCAGGACGCCGTTCCGGCTTTTTGCTTGCCGGATGCTGGCGCGGCGGGTTTGAGTCCGCTCGCTATAGTCTCATTAAATGAGACTGCCATTCTCAATACGATAACAGACGACCTCGCTCCTGCAACGGGGAAACTGGCCATTCCGTCTTGCAGTTTGAGATTTCGTCTGCAGAAAGCGGCGGGGGCCAGCGGTTTTCTCAGGCAGCAGGACTTTCGGGCTTAGCTCCTCAGCCTATGCGCTGGGTGAGCGGCACATACGCGCGCGCGTCGGGGCCGTTGTAGAGGGTGAGTGGCCGGATCAAAATATTGTTCTCAAGCTGCTCCAGCACCTGCACCACCCAGCCCGGCACGCGGCCGATGGCGAAGATCGGCACGAACAGGTCGCGCTTGACGCCAAGCAGGTGGTAGACGACGCCGGAATAGAAATCGACATTGACGTTGACGCCGTGCCGCGCGTAAGGCGCCATCGCCGCCACGACAGCCTGAAGAATTTCAAACCATTTCGGTTGGCCCATTTCCTTCGACAGCCGCTCGACGCCGGCGCGCATGTGGCGCGCACGCGGATCCTCGGCGCGATAGACGCGATGGCCGAAGCCGGTGATCGCGACGCCCGCCTTGCGCTTGTCGCGCACGTAATCGGCGGCACCGGCGGGATCGCCAATCTCTTCCGCCATTTTCATCACGTCTTCGGCGGCGCCGCCATGCGCCGGCCCCGACAGCGCGGCAATGGCCGCAGTGACCGCGGCGTGCAAATTGGCTTGTGTGCCGATCACCACGCGGGCGGTGAAGGACGAGGCGTTCGAGCCGTGTTCGGCGTGCAAAATGAGATCGCGGTCGATCAATTGCGCGGCGTCGGCGCTCGGCTTCTTGCCGGTCAGCATCCATAACAGATTGGCGGCGTGGCCGAGCGTGGCGTCCGGCTCGACCGGATTGAGGCCGTCGCGGATGCGGGCATGCGCAGCGACGATCATCGGCACCTGCGAGGTCAGCCGCACGCCCTTGCGCAACGTCGCCTCGCGCGAATTGTCGCTCGTTTCCGGATCGAAGGCTGCGAGCGCGGACGCGGCCGTGCGCAGCACATCCATCGGATGGCCGTCTTTGGTCGAGCGGATGATATCGAGCACCGGCGTGGGCAGCTTGCGCGCCGCCTTGAGCTCGGCGTCGAAGCCTGCGAGCTGCTGCTTGGTCGGCAATTCGCCGTTGAGCAGGAGCCATGCGGTCTCCTCGAAGCTGGAATGTTCGGCGAGGTCGTGAATCGAATAGCCACGATAGCGTAGCTCGCCGGCCTTGCCGTCGATAAAGGTGCAGGGTGAACGGTCGAAATAGACGCCCGTAAGGCCGCGATGAATCTTGATCGCTTCGTTTGTTTCGGTCATTGCTAGCCTCTTCGGTTACGCGACGTATTCTCACACGGTGAGAAGTATGGAACTGCTCGACCGCTTGTTTGATATCGCACGCCGGGGCGATCGCAAAATCGTTTTGCCGGAAGGCGACGATGCGCGCATCGTCGCGGCGGCGGCAAGGCTCAAAAGCGAGAAGATCGCACGGCCAATTCTGCTGGGAACCACAGACGCCGTCGGCAAAGCGGCGGCCGGTGTCTCACTCGATGGGGTCGAGATCGTCGATCCGCGCAGCGACGCGCGGCTACAAGCCTACGGTAAGGCTCTGGCGGCGGGCCGCGAAAGCATGACTTCGGAAATTGCGACACGGCTGGTGGCGAAGCCTTTGTATTTCGGGGGCATGATGGTGCGGCAGGGCGATGCCGACGCCATGGTCGCCGGCGCCGCCAACCCGACCAAGCGCGTAATCGAAGCCGGCTTGATGACGGTGGGGCTGGCGGACGGCATCACGCTGCCGTCGAGCTATTTTCTGATGGTGGTGCCGGATTTTCTCAACACCGGCCCCCGCGCCTTGATCTTTGCCGATTGTGCGGTCAATGCCGATCCGAGCGCCGAACAACTCGCCGACATCGCCATCGCCTCGGCTCGCAGCGCTCAAGGCCTGCTCGGCGAGGAGCCGCGAGTGGCCATGCTGTCGTTTTCGACCAAAGGCAGCGCCCAGAATGCCCGCGTCGACAAGGTGCGGCAAGCGCTCGGGTTGGTCCGCCAGCGTGAGCCGCAGCTCGCCGTCGACGGTGAATTCCAGGCCGACGCCGCGCTTGTCCCAGCGGTGGCACAAAAGAAAGTGAAAGACCCAAGCCGCGTGGCCGGTCAGGCCAATGTGCTGATTTTCCCGGATCTCGATTCCGGCAATATTGGCTACAAGCTGACGCAATGGCTGGGTGGAGCGCAGGCAATTGGGCCATTCCTGCAAGGTTTTGCCAGTCCGATCAGCGATCTGTCGCGCGGCGCCAGCGTAGACGACATTGTCACAACCTGTGCCATGGTGCTTGCTGTAGCTAGCGTGCGCGGTGAACTTGGCGCGCGGGACGACTAAACAGGTCGATACAAGCCGACCGTATCGTAACGTGTAGGGGACGTTTCATGGACATGATCGCCTGATGGAACTGCGCCATCTTCGCTATTTTCTTGCCGTTTCGGCGGCGCACAGCTTCACGCGCGCGGCTGCGCGCCTGCATGTCACGCAACCGACGCTGTCGCACCAGATCAAGCAGCTCGAAGCAATAATCGGGACCTTGTTGTTCGAGCGCAACACGAAAGAGATCGAACTCACTGCCGCCGGTCGCCTGTTCAGGCCCTATTGCGAACGCATCCTCAAGGAAATCGAATCGAGCAAACTCGCAATTTCCGAGCTGGAAGGCCTGATGCGCGGTACATTGCGGATGGGAGTGTTTCATTCGTTCTCGCATTCCATGCTGCCACCGGTTCTTTCTGAATTCGCGCTGCGCTATCCCGGCGTGCACGTTACCGCACGTTTGGTGCCGCGCGCCGATATGGAATGCGATCTCGTCAATGCCGAACTCGATTTCGCCATCGCGTATATTTCCGACGACAACGACCAAATCGTCGCCGAACGTCTGTTCGACGAAGAGCTGGTGCTGGTGGTAGGCTCCAAGCATTCGCACGCCGGGCGCAAATCAATGCCTATGCGCGAGTTGGCGACGCTTCCATTGGTATTGCTCACGCCGGAATTCGGCGCGCGCCAATTCGTCGACCGGTTTTTCGCTGAGACCGAATTGCAGCCGCATGTCGTGCTTGAGATGAATGCGATCGAGCCGATCATGGCGACCATTCGCGACTCGCGGCTGGCCAGCGTGCTGTCGGCCGGCGCCATCGTCGATGCCAGCGGATTGCACGTCGTGCGCCTCACCGAGCCTGCGCCGAAGCGAAGTGTCGGCATCCTCTGGCGGCGCAACGGCCACCGCACGGCGGCCGCGTTGCGCATGGCGGAAATGATTCAAGCTGCCTACAGCGAAGCGGCCGGCGCGACGCGCAAGCCGGCAAAGCCAGGCGGCAACACGCTGCGCGCGGCAAAATCTTTCAGGCGCGGGCTATAGATGTGATCTATTCATTAGATAACTAAAATATACTTGCTCTATTCAAGCTGCGTTCCTAACCTTCCGCGAAACGCTCGCCGGCCGCCAACAAGAAGCGAGCTAATAGGGAGACGCCCTTGGCCGAATTTGAGGCGCATTCGCCGCGCGTGCCGGTGCTGCTGGTTACCGGATTTCTCGGCAGCGGCAAGACCACGCTCGTCAATCGGTTGCTCAAGACGCGCGCTTTCGCCCGCGCCGCCGTTGTCGTCAACGAGTACGGCGAAGTCAGCATCGACCACGTGCTGGTGACGGCGCCGGCCAAGCTAATGCGCGTCGTTGATAGCGGCTGCCTTTGCGGCCACGTGCATGAGGAGATCGCCACCAGCATGCTCGATCTCTACCGCCGGCGCGATCTTGCGCCCGATCTCGATTTCGATTTTGTGCTGATCGAAATGTCCGGTCTCGCCGACCCGGTGCCGGTGATCCAACTTCTGTTAACGGACCACCACGTCAGCGCGGTCTATGAATTACGCACGGTCATTGCACTCACCGACGGCATTCACGGGGTCGGCCAACTCGCCCGGCACCCGGAATCGATCAAGCAGGCGGCGGTTGCCGATACGATCGTCATCAGCAAAACCGACGTTGCCGATAATGCCACTCTGGAGACGTTGGGCGCGGAACTCGCCGTCATCAATCCGGGCGCCCGGCAATTGCGGGTCGCGCATGGCAACGTGGATCCCGAACAGATCCTCGACCAGGCAGGTTTCGACGTATCGGCACGCAGCGTCGCCGCTCGCGGCTGGCTCAACGATCAATCCTATGCCGCGTCCACTAAGCCTGCCTCGGCCGATCCGGCGATGTCCACCTTCGCGCTCACATACGACGAGGAAATCACGCTGCCGGGCTTCGTGCTCTGGATGAATCTGTTGGCTGGCTTCCGTGGCGCCGGCCTGCTGCGCGTTAAAGGCATCGTCAACGTGGAAGGCCGGCCTTATGCGGTTCAGGCCGTTCAGACCATTGTGAGCGAACCGGTGGCCCTCGATGCATGGCCGGATGGCGACGACCGCCGCTCGCGTCTGGTGTTCATTACCCGCGGCATTGATGCAGACGATATCCGCCGCACCTTCGCGACCTTCAAATTCGACGCCGGGCGGGCGTCGCGCAACATGATCATCAATCCGGAAACTTACCAGCGGTTTCGCGCGACCATCGAGATGTTCCGCACATCGCCGGAAAAACCGCTTCCGATCCAAGCCATTCCCGAAACGAGCAAGTTGGAGTTCCGATGACCGCATCTGTGGAAACCGCATCCGAAACGGCGGCACTCAATTACGTCACCGCTGCCAGGATGATCGATTGCACCGGCGCTGCGCCCAGCAAAGATCCGGTGATCGTGCTCAAGGGCAAGCGGATCGAAAAAATTGGTACCAAGGCCAGCATCAAGATTCCGCAGGGCGCCGACGTCATCGACTGCGGCAAGGCCACGCTGCTGCCGGGGCTGATGGATATTCATTTGCACACGATGATGTTCAACTGCCTGACTTTCCACAACCACCGCGTGGCGCAGTGGGAGATCACGCCCGAGCTGCAGCAGATGTACGGCGTCTTCCATGCCCAGCTCTGTTTCGACATGGGCTTCACCACGCTGCGCGACCTCGGCCTTAATTCACAGCGTGGCTTGTTGGTGGCGGAAGCCTGCGCCATTCGCGACGCGTTCGACGCGGGTATCTTGGAAGGTCCGCGCATGCTGGTCGCCGGATTTACGACCATCACCGGGTCGCATCTGGCGCTGATCCAGCCGCGCGCGGCGGTGCGGCTCGGGTTCCAAACGGCCGACGGGCCATGGGAGTTGCGCAAGCTCGCGCGCACCAACCTGCTCGCCGGCTGCGATGTGATCAAGACCTGCGTCACCGGCGGCGGCGGCACCGACAAGGAAGAGCCGGACATCCGCAACATGACGCAGGAAGAACTCGACGCGGTGGTGGACGAGGCGCACGCCTTCCACAAGATCTGCGCGGTGCATTGCTTCACGCCGCAAGGCCAGCGCATGGCACTGAAAGCCGGCGTCGACACCATCGAGCACATGGTGTTCTCCGACGACGAGACCATCGGCATGATCAAGGAGAAGGGCACCTGGGTGACGCCGACGCTCGCCCACCGCACCGATCACGCGATCGAAATCCGCAAGCAGATCGGAACGTCGAAATTCGTCACCGACAAGATGAAAAAATTGCAGCAGAATTGCTTCGACACGTTCCAGCAGATGCTCAAGGCCGGAATCAACATCGCGATGGGCACCGACATGGGCTTCGACCCGGAAATGGGAACGAACGCCTCGGAACTCGCTATCTATGTGAAGCTCGGCATGCAGCCGATGCACGCGCTGCAGACCGCGACCATCAACGCCGCCAAGGCGATCAAGCTCGACAAGGATCTCGGCAGCCTGGAGGCCGGCAAGCTCGCCGACATCGTGGCGGTCGATGGTGACCCTTTGGCCGATATCACCTGCCTGCAGGAGAAGAAGAGCATTCAGTTGGTGATGAAGGAAGGCCAAGTCTACGCCGACCGGCGCCCGGGCGGCGCGTCCAAGAATGTCGTCAATGCCCAGCCGGGAAGCTGGAAGATCATCGACTATCTCTAAACCACGAAGGCGAGCGCGCAACGCATGGCGGAGATGGAAGCAGCGGTGGTGACGGGCGCCAGTTCAGGCATCGGCGAAGCCATAGCCGCCGCGTTGCTCGATCGCGGCGTGCCGGTAGTGGCGCTGCAGCGTTCAGCGCCGAAGCTGCAGCACCGCGACCTGCATTTCCGCCCGATCGACCTGACCGATCTCGCGGCAACCCGGAAAGTTGCTAGCGAAGTTGCCGCCGAGTTTCCCGTGCGCTACCTGGTGAACAATGCCGGCGAGAACGCGCCCAATCCGCTGGAGAAGGCGACGATCGAGGAATTCCAGTACGTCACCACCATCACCCTCGGTGCCGCGATGGTGCTGATCCAGAGCTTCGTGCCCGGCATGCGGCGCGCGAAGTTCGGCCGCATCGTCAATATTTCCTCGCGCGCAATTCTGGGAAAGTCCGAGCGCGTGGTCTACGCCAGCGCCAAGGCCGGCCTCGAAGGCATGACCCGCGTGGTGGCGATCGAGACTGGCGGGGACGGCATCACGGTCAATGCGGTCATGCCCGGACCGGTCGAGACGGCGCACTTCAACCGCGGCCATCCGCACGGCTCGGTCAAGCGCCAGACCGTAGTCGACAAAGTGCTGGTGAAGCGCCTGGGCACGCCGCAGGACGTCGCGCATGCGGTAATGTTTCTGCTCGCACGCGACAGCGGCTTTATCACCGGGCAATCCCTCTTCGTCTGCGGCGGCACCAGCGTCACCGGCACGGGGGGCGAATGATGGCGCGCCTGCAGACCGCGTTAATCGGCGTCGGCACCTGGGGAAAGGTGCTGGCCAACGCCGCGAGCGACTCCGACAGAATCGAATTCGTTTGTTGCGTCGGCCGCAATCCGGAGCGGCTTTCGGTATTTTCGCGCGACAGCCGCCTGCCGGCGCGTGATTTCGAAGCCGTGCTCGCCGACAAGACGATTTCCGCGGTCGTGCTGGCGCTGCCGAACGAGCTGCATTTCGAATTCGCCCGCCGCGCGGCGGCCGCCGGCAAGCACATTTATATCGAGAAGCCGATCGCCAACACCATGAGCGACGCGCTCGCCGTTGCCGCGCTCGAAGGCGCGCATGGCGCGCGCATCGTGATCGGCCATTGCGCGCGTCTGCTCAGCGGCAACCGCGCCATCCGGGCCGCCTTCGACGCCGGCAAGCTCGGCAAGCTTAGCCAGATCGAAGCCAATTTCTCCAACGACCGCGGCTTGCGGCTGACGCCGCAGGACTGGCGCTGGTACTCGAAGAGTTCGCCCGGCGGTTCGCTGAGCCAGATCGCCATCCATCAATTCGACACCTTGCGCTATCTCGGCGGCGACATCGCGGCGGTAAGCGCCATCGCCGGCCGTCATTCGCCGGCCGGCGCGGAGGTCGAGGATCAATGGATCGTGGCCGTGCATTTCGCCGACGGCAAGCTCGGCTCGGTGGTGTCGAGTTGGACCAGCCCCGGCACCTTCAATGTGCACGCGACCGGCGCCGACGCGATGATGGTCTACGATATCGACCAGACCCATTGGGCCGCGCCGGAGCGGTTGCACGAGAATGCCACGCTTTATCTACAGGCGAGGGGCAAGGGCCCGGGCGACCGGCAGGCGCTCAGCGTGCCGGCCGGCAATATGTATCGCGACGAACTGGACATGTTCGCCGACAGCATCGCCATCGGCGCGTCCTGCGAATTGTCGGCGGCGAACGGATGCCAGGCGGTTGCCGCGGTCTACGCATCGCTCAAATCCGCGAAGGAAGCCAGCCGCGTCGTGCCGCTGAAAGAAATCATCAATGCGGCGCAGGCGGAATTCGCCAGCGCTGACGTTGCGAAGCGGCGCGGTGCCGCCGGCGGGCGATAGGACGGGTGGAAAAAGTGGCGGATCAAATCGAAGTCAAGAACGTCAGCTTCGAATATACCGTCGACAGCGGCCGCGTTTTGGCGATCAAAGACATCAATTTTTCCGTACGAAATTCCGAGTTCCTTTGTCTATTGGGCCCGAGCGGCTGCGGCAAGACGACGATCCTGAATATTCTTGCCGGCTTGCTGCACCCGACCAGCGGCGAAATCCGCATCGGCGATGCGCCGCTCGACAGCAACCGCCAGAATCGCGGCGTCGTGTTCCAAGACTTCGCCCAGCTGTTTCCCTGGCGGACCGCGCGCCACAATGTCGAGTTCGGCCTTGAGATGCGCAAGGTGGACAAGGCGACGCGCGAGAAGACCGCGCTTGAATTCCTGCGCCTGGTCGGTCTCGAAAAATTTGCCGACGTATTTCCTCACCAGTTGTCCGGCGGCATGCAGCAGCGCGTCGCGATCGCCCGCTCGCTTGCCTACAATCCGCAGGTCCTCCTGATGGACGAGCCGTTCGCCGCGCTCGACGCGATGACGCGCGACGACATGCAGCAGTTGCTGACGGACGTGTGGCAAAAGACCAAGAAAACGATCGTCTACATCACCCATAACGTGTCTGAAGCCGTCTTCCTCGGCGACAAGGTGATCGTGCTGAATGCCCATCCGGGAACGATTAAAGCCGAGTTGACGGTCGATTTGCCGCGGCCGCGCGATCCGTTGAGCGAGCGCTTCGTGGCGACGCAGCGCGAAATCACGGGGCAATTGCGGTCGCACTGACGGGAGGTGATCGCGGCGGTCATACGATGATGGAGGAAACGATGACGAACAAATATCTGGCGCGCCGCGACGTTCTCGCATGGGCCGGCGCGATGGCTGCAAGCGGTTTGCTGCCGCGCGGGGCATTGGCGCAGGGCGCGGCGGCGCCCCTCAATTTTGGTTACCAGACCACGTCCT
>Ga0207929_1000583_pt1 | contig 9922 bp, 9 predicted proteins | sample NGESurdeep072012_FD_184466 | JGI IMG/M metagenome (GOLD analysis project Ga0207929, IMG submission 184466) | Arctic peat soil microbial communities from Barrow, Alaska - NGEE Surface sample 53-1 deep-072012 (SPAdes) | ecosystem: Environmental > Terrestrial > Soil > Wetlands > Peat ... | reverse complement strand
CGATATGACGCGAACAAGTTGATGAAAGGCGTGACGGAGGTATTGTGCTACGGGACGGCCGTTCGCGTCGAGGCGCTGGAAGGCTGAGTTAAGCGATCCTCTCACGTCATGCGACCGCTTGGGTATTCCATCAACGTCACATCGGACGGGTGCTGCGAATGGTGTCGTGTATGAGAAACGTGCCGACGGTGCCTGGTACATCCTTGATGACACCATTCACGCTCCCTGGGCCGCGACCTAACACTCGTTGAAGCTGACGGGCGATTTAATGAAGCTCGCTACGCTCGCATCTTATTTGATTCGCCCGCAGCTTAACTGAAGGCGTTATGTGGCGCCAAACGCTTTCGACCCGTAGACTTATCGGAGTCTCGACCGAGGTGACCCATGCCACAGGCGTCGGGAGTAATTCGGATCGTCCGGTGCAACGGCTGCGGTCGGCTCAAGGACGAGGTCACGTACATGATCGCCGGTCCGCATGTCTATATGTGCGACCGCTGCGTCGCGCAGGCGGCTCGACAGCTGACGCCGCGTCGACCGCTGACGCCGCGTCGACCGCCAGTGGACGCGGTACGCTGCCGATTCTGTCGTCAGCTTCGGTCGAAGGATGAGGCCACGAGTGTCGGCTCGGCGACCGTCTGCGTCGATTGCCTCGGGGTGATGGAGGGGATACTGGCCGAAGCTGACCAAGCATCGCGACCCGCCACATAACGAACGTTGCAGCTGCCAAAGGAGGCTATGGATGGTGCGCGCTCCGCGCCGCATTCTTATTGAAATCCTTTGCAGCTGAACTTTTGGCGTTAGGCGGACCAAACGATGCTCTTCATCGACAGTATGCGTCGAGTACCTGTAGCTGGTTTTCTGATCGGATTCGCATTCACGCTCCCCCGCCTAGAGGCGCAGGCTGTGAATGTTCCCGACTCGACCGTTGTTTACATGACCAGTCCAGCGCTTTTTCAGCTTGTCGATTTCGAAATCGCAGCCGCAGCGCTCGGACGCCACCATGTGATCAGAGTTGACGTGCCTAGTGGCCCGCGCTGGGCTAGGGTAGCGTCACACCTGATGACGGCAACGAATGCGCGAGTACCAGCGTTAAGCGACTCGGTTGTTTTGGTGGTGGCGATAAAGGACATTCACCTTGTATCCGACACGCTTGTCGCCAGTCTCGTTAAAGAAACACGCCAACGATGTCCTGATCGGTGGATGTCGACAGGGACGAGCTACGAAGTCCGCACAGTACGCGTCAAAGGCGTCAGCGACGGATGGACAGCACCTATACTCACACCCAAAGAGACTTGGGACGCTTTCGGTTGCCCTGGCATCCGATGATGGCGCGCCGCCTAACGGTAGTTGCAGCAGACGAGCGCTTGTTAGTCGTTGGGTTGATCGCGCTTAGATATCTTGCTAATGCGAGTGACGATTCGCTTCTTGAGTAGTGCGCTCGCGGCTGAACTTGGGCGTTAGGCGACTGCACGGCTCACCGGCTGTACAAACTATCGGAGGAACAACGAGATGATCCGCTCAAGGACCGCTCTTGCCTGCGCGATACTATCGACGGTCAGCCCGGCGAAGAACTCGGCTCAGGAGCCGCGGCTGGTTCGTGTCGCTGGGCGCCAAGTGGAAGTGATCGCGTTGGGGGCAGGCTCGCCGACGCTTGTCCTAGAGAGCGGCGGGGGGGAGAACGCATCCCAATGGAAAAGCATTCTCCCCGAACTCGCGAAGCAGACGCACGTGATCGCCTACTCACGCGCGGGATTTGGAAAGTCGGACCCCGCCGGTTCCGTGTCGCCGCAGGCGAGCGTACGCGAGCTGCACGAGCTACTTCAGGCGTTAGGGGAACGGGCGCCAGTCGTGATCGCCGGGCACTCGTGGGGCGGCCTGCTCGCCCGGCTCTACGCCAGCACCTACCCGACCGAGGTCGCAGGTCTCGTGCTTATTGACGGCACGCACGAATCGCAGTTCCACCGGTGGCAGGACCTGGAGCCCGCCTTCAGCATCGTCGATACCCTCAGGGCGTTGACATCGAAGATGCCACCAACAGTGCGCAATATGTACGACCAGCTTCTCGAGGTTCAGTTAGCGCAGCGGGTGGACGGCATGAAGCCGTTGGCGGACATGCCACTCGCCGTCATCACTGCTCTGAAGCCGTGTCCGCCGGAGCGGGAGTGGACATGTCGCGACCCAAGGGCACTCGCCGTCTGGCGGAAGCTGCACGATGAATGGTTCGCGCGGAGTACGGACGCTCTCCGCTTGGTCAGCGACCGCACCACCCATTATATCATGAATGACCAGCCGTCGTTGATCGCTATCGCCGTAGAATTCGTGGTCAGAGAAGTTCGGGCCCGGCCACACTGAGTTGCGCCAGTCGCCTAACGATCGTTGGAGCAGGCGAGCGGGCTTTGGACGCTCGCTGCGCTCGCATTTGATGTGACCCGCTCGCAGCTCAACTTGGGCGTTAGGTGGACGCATATATTCCGCATATGATTCGGCCCTGTTTCTTTCTTCAGTTCAATTCGCTGATGTTCAGCGCAGACCGTGGCCCGCAACGCGTCGCCCTTGGCCTTATTGCCGCGTCGCTGGTCATTGCTCCATCGATGTCGACTATACCGTTTGCCACGCTGTGGGCTGCTATGGTTCTGCTGCTTCCGCGCCGCGCCACCTAACGAACGTTGCAGCTGACGGTCGCGGCCAAGTCGTTGGGTTGTGTATGTTCGAGATGAATCGCCCGCAGCTGAACTCTAGGCGTTAGGCGGACTCACGTGCGCATTTCTGGATGGAAGGTCTCCTTTGTCTTGATCGCGCTGGTCGGGTGCCATAACAGTCCGCCGGAGGCGGCTGTATTGGCGCCAATCGGCGTTCAATTCGCACGCGGCACGTATGACGAGGGCAACGAAACGCTGTATCTCCTCCTCGCCGATCCCCTCACGACTTCAGTACTAAGAGATGTAACGTGGACCGGACGTTATCGAGTCGCACCGAAAGGTGCACCGCTGTTTTGTCCGTCGACTCCCGCTCAAGGCCTACAGGGATACCAACTCAGTCTGACGCTTGACACATCGACGGGCGACAGCGCGGTCGCGTCGGTGAGACGCTTTTGCAGCAAATTCAACCGTGTCATCTCGACAGGGGAGCACATTCTTCTTGTACGCCGAGGCGGCAAGTGGGAAATCGAAAAGGTGATAGATGGCTGGGAGGCAACGTTAGGATGACTGCTGCCCGCCGCCTAACGAACGTTGCAGCTGACGGTCGCGGCCAAGTCGTTGGGTTGTGTATGTTCAGAGTAGATCGCCCGCAGCTGAACTAAGGCGTTAGGCCGCACTGAAGGGCCCCCCTTTGTAAGTGCGCCCGACCTTCCTGAGCCGCGATCACTTCAGCTCGATTGTCACCTTGCTGCCGCTGATGGCGATCGTCGTTGATGCTGAAGCCGATAGCGTGAACTCGGCGAGGTCAAGCCCGGCTGCCCCCATTCCCTCGAAAGCCGACGGCGGTGCCTCCACTGCGAACGTGACGGTGCGTTCACCGCGATCCACCAGCAGCGGCACCACCGACTTCATGCGCAGCACCACCTTGTTCGCAAACCGCACGGCGACGGGCACGAGATCGTAGATTGCGGAGTGATCGGTGACCGCCGTCACGCCAAATGGCGTGTAGCCCATCCCGATCTTCTCACCAACTGCCGCGTAGCTGATGGTGACGAGCGTCTTGCTCGTGCCCAGTATCGCGTCAACCCGCTGCTGGATGAATCGCCGACCTTCGGCCGCGAACGCCTGACGGTTCGCGAACAGCGTGTCGTATCCGTAACGGGCCTTCGCCTGGCTCACGTAGGCCTCTCGCTGCGCCAGCGACAAATGCATGGCCTCGACGAGAAGGTCGGTGAGGTACACGCCGGGCGCAAAGATCCGGCTCTTCCAGTTCGGCGCCACGTCGTCGAGCAGCAAGCCCTGCGCGGCACCCATGTCGTAGAGCCGGAACCGGAGGGGACCTCCGCCGTACCGATTGCCAAAACGGTTGTCGCTGTTCGATGCAATCCGGACGATGTCCGCGACACGCCCTTCGAGCTTCTTGCGCAGAACGCCGCGATAGCCCGTGAAGCCAGTGTGCATGTACATCTCCGGCGTGGGCTTCACGCGCTCGCCGATCTGCATGAAACGGAACTCCACGTAGCGACCAAGCCCCTCCGAGTACTCATTCAGATCCTCGTACGACGCCGACGCCGTGTCGAGCGCGGCACGGCGCAGGGTGCGAACGGCCACAAACTCCGCGATCCGCGTGCGGCGGTCAACCGGATCGGTCGCCAACAACGCATCGCTGAGAATACGACCCTCGAGGGCCACTAGGGCGTTGTTCGTCGGATCGAGCACCGGATAGTGGGCCACCGCCCCTTCATCGGCGCCCTTGTCGGGTGCCAGGCGGTGCTGGTGCACGTGAAACGCCTCGTGCAGGAGAAGTTGCAGCTCATCGTACGGCGACGGTACGTTGATCCACTCATCGAGCCTGCGGTTCGCTACCTCGGACGGCCGGCCAAGTAAGTCACGGATCTGACTGCGTATGCGGGAGTACTGATCGGCGACGACCAGCACCCGCATGCTATCGAGCGTGATGCTGGTATTCTGGTCGTCCACGGCCATCACCGTGGAGTCATTCCGCGCGTAAATAGTCTCGCCGCGCAAGAAGGGAAGCGTCGGCGACGTGAGCACGGAGAACCCCGCAGGCCGCCTCGGCGCCCCGATCAGTAACTCTTGCACGTGGGGCCGGTACAAGAGAATGGGCACCGAGTTTGCCTTCCACCCAGGGAAGATCTCGGCGCCGACGGATGCAATAATATTCCGGTACTCCTTGACCGAGGAGAGCATCAGCGGGTCAATGAGGAGGTCCCGCACGGGCGGTGGCGTGGCGACCGACGACGCCGGCACCTGGGCGGAAACTGTTTGGCATGGCGACGCGAACGCAGCCCCAATGAGCACTCCCTTGACGAGAACGGCGGTGTGGCGCATCTGTGGATCCCTCCTGGGTTGATATCCAACAATTGTTGGCAGCATTGTCCAACAGTCGTTGGACACGCAAGTTGCGTCAAGGGTTGCCACCGTATCAGCCGCGCCGCGTATCTTTCGGCATGGCTGACTACCATGAACTGACGAACCTGCACCTGGCGATCCTGGGCATCCTCTGGCAGCGCCGCGAAGCCACGGTCGCCGAGATCCACGAGGCCCTCGAACCTAGAATTCGGGTGTCGCGAAAGACCGTGGCGACACTGCTGTCCCGCCTCGAACAGCGCGGCCTTGTGAGACATCGCTCCGAACGGAACGGGAACGTGTTCACCACGGCGGTTCGCCGGCGCACCGTCCTCGTCGCCCGCCTGGCGGCCATGCTGGAGGCCGTGTTCGATTCCCCGCTTCGTCCGGTCGCGCCGCACACCGTCGAATCCCGGGAGGTACGCCCGGGCGATGTGGCGCGCCTGCGACAACTCCTCCGGAAAGCGGAACGTGACCTCGGGAAGCGGGCATGACCACCCTGAGATCCGCGGTGACGGACTTCCTTCTTACCTGGGTCCTGCACGCGACCATCATCAGCGCGGTCGCGCTGGCAGCCGGCCGATGGGCGATCCGGTGACCCCGGGTCCGGGACTACGTCTGGAAGGGTGCGCTGGTAGCGCCCGTTGTCACGTCGCACCTGATCGCCAAGCGCGTCTGCTCGATCTCCTCACGCGTGCCACCGAGTCCAGCGTGCGACACGTGCCGGGCTTTGTCGCGGCGGCGCTTCACCGGTCTAACGAACAACCACCATCTTCCTTCTCGTCACTATGCGCATCGCATTGAACGTCTCAGGCGTCTTGTGTCTGCTCGTGGGATGTGTCTGGATTCTTCAGGGAATCAACATCCTTCCGGGTAGCTTCATGACTGGCCAAACGAAGTGGGCCATCTACGGCGGCCTTCTAGTGGTCGCAGGCATCGGTCTGTTGATCTCGGCAAATCGTCGCCGAGTCTGAATTGACCAACGATTCTGCCCCTAAAACAGATCTGCGATCTGACTTTCGGGATTGGCTTGACCGAGACCGTTGGGACTCGACAGATTCAGCGCAAGGGACTTTGAAGACCCGTCGAGAGGCTCCGTCGCCACCTATGAGTTGCATCCGCGTTGCACCCGCCCTCGGGGCCTGGCTGGCAATCTGCCTCGCAGCATGCGGGGACGGTTCTACTTCACCGCTGAATGATCCCCGTGGAGCCATGCTGGTGGTGAGCGGGACTGGTTCCGCGTCCGAGATCTACTCAATGCGTCCCGATGGATCCGCTCGGCTGCAGCTCACCCAAAATGCGATCCTGGATGGTGATCCGGATTGGTCGCCCGACGGTCAGCAGATCGTGTTCATCAGTGCGGTAGACAGCGAGCCAGGTGCGCCTGCTCGCCGGCGCGATGTCTATCTGATGAACGCCGACGGCTCCGGAAAGCATCGATTGTTTCAGGGCGCCCCCGGGGCCGGGGCTGCACATCCCCGCTGGTCACCGGACGGAAGCCGGATTTCCTTCGACAGCTTCGACGCAGCTTTGGGTGGATTCCAGCCTTACGTGATGAACGGCGACGGTTCCAACGTGAAGATCGTGCGGACAATGCCGGGAGAAAACTTCGGTCTAGCGTGGTCGCCCGACGGCACGCGCTTTCTCTTTTTTACGAACCGATCACCGAGGTTGCGGTGGACGTTGTACGTCATGCCAACGGACGGTTCCAGCGACCAGCAGATCACAGACGACGCCGCCTGCCCGTCGAATCTCGGGAGGGCGGCCCAGTGGTCGCCAGATGGCTCCAGCATCGCTTTTTCGTGCGCTACTAACCTGGGATCGTGGATCGGTACCATGCGGGCCGATGGGACGGCTTTGGTTGTCGTGACCATCGCCGCGACAGAAGCTTTCGATCCGGTGTGGTCACCAAGTGGCGCGCAAATCGCCTTCGCCGGCAATCCCGGTTCAGTTGGCGGTAATCCTGTCTCGCAGGTGTTCGTGATCAACGCCGCGGGAGGGGCGGTGTCGCAGATAACGAATGGCACCGCAGGTAATGTCGTGACCGCCTGGCGATCGGGGCACTAGCCCATAGGCACTCTTCGTCTGTGCTTCGCCTCGATCCTCGCGGCGTTCGCGGCCGTCGTCGCGTTCTCCGGACCGCTCGACGCGCAGGAGACGCGTGTGTTCGACGGGGCGTCGCCAGCGAGCTGGATTGCGCCCCCCGGAGTGCCGGGCGACAGTTTCACCGTGTTCCACGCGCGACGAACCTTCGACCTGGCGACGGTGCCCACGCGATTCGTGGTGCACGTGTCCGCGGACAATCGCTACCGACTCTACGTCAACGGCCTGCAGGTGTCGTCCGGTCCACAGCGGTCGGACGTCACGCACTGGCGCTACGAGACGCTCGACCTCGCGCCCCATCTGCGCGCGGGGCGTAACGTGATCGCGGCCCTCGTGTGGAACTGGGGCGCTGCGCGTCCAGTGGCGCAGCACAGCAATCGCACCGGATTCCTGCTCCAGGGTAACGGCCAGGTCGAGGCAGCGCTGGTGAACACAGGAACAGGATGGAAGTTGCTGCGCGATCCGGCGTACTCGCCCATCGTCATCACCACTGCTACGCTGGGCGACTATTACGCCGCGGCTCCCGGCGATTCGATCGACGGCTCGCGCTATCCATGGGGATGGGAGCGCGCAGACTACTCGGATGATTCGTGGAGCGATGGTGCCAGTGCCATCGTCGGTCGCGTGCAGCGGCGCGCGATGTCGCCCGGCGGCTATGGCGAAGTGTCGGGCTGGCAGCTCGAGGCGCGGTCGATACCCCCAATGGAGGAAAGAGAGCAACGGCTCGCGCGCGTCCGTCGCACAACCGGTGTCGAAACCGACGGTGCGTTTCTACGAGGAGCCGGTGATCTGGTGATCCCCGCACGGACGACGGCGGTGCTCCTGCTCGATCAATCGCACACGACGAATGCGTATCCGGTGCTCGAGACGAGCGGCGGGGCAGGGAGCATGGTGCGGCTCACGTACGCCGAGGCACTGATCGACGCGAAGGGGCAGAAAGGAAATCGGAACGAGATCGAGGGGCGGACGGTGCGCGGCGTGCGCGACGTCTTCCTTCCCGACGGGGGCGCGCGGCGCCGCTTCACGACATTATACTGGCGCTCGTTCCGCTACATCCAGATGGACGTCACGACGGCGGACGAGCCACTGCGAGTGCACGATCTGCACGGGATCTTCACTGCCTACCCGTTCACGGAGCGTGCCCGCTTCGCGAGCGATCTTCCGTGGCTTGCCGACATGTGGCGCATGAACTGGAACGGCGCGCGAATCGGCGCGTTCGAGACGTACATGGACACTCCGTATTGGGAGCAGCTCCAGTATGTCGGCGACACGCGCATACAAGGCCTCATCTCGCTCTACGTAGCCGGCGACGACCGGCTTCTGCGTCAGGCCATCGAGCATTTCGACCTGTCGCGCATCCCGGAAGGGCTCACGGCAAGTCGCTATCCCTCGGCGTTGACGCAGATCATTCCTCCGTTCTCGCTGATCTACGTCGCAATGGTGCACGATTATTTCATGCACCGGGATGACCCCGCATTCGTGCGGGAGCGGCTCGCCGGCGTGCGCGGGATCCTCGACTGGTTCGGCCGCCACGTTGACGCCACTGGTATGCTGGGCCCGATGCCATACTGGAACTACGTCGATTGGACGAAACCGTGGGATCGGGGCGTTCCCCCCGGCGCCGACGATGGGCACTCGACCACGATCAGCCTGCTGTACGTATACGCGTTGCAGCGCGCGGCGGAGCTCGAGGAGGGAGTCGGAATGCGCGGTGCGGCGGCAGACTATCGTGCGCGTGCTCAAGCGGTGCGTGCGGCCGTACGCGCGCGCGCCTGGGACTCGGCGCGGGGACTGTTTCGCGACGCGCCGGACACCAATGCGTACAGCCAGCAGACGAACGTGCTCGCCATCCTGGTGGATGCGGTGTCCAGCGCTGAGCAGCGAGGGCTGATGGAGCGCGTCCTCGCCGACACTACACTCACGCCGGCGTCCTATTACTTCAGCTTCTACGTATTGGAAGCGTTACGAAAGGCAGGGCTCGGCGACCGCTACATCGAACTGCTCGCGCCATGGCAGGCCATGCTCAAACTCGGTCTTACCTCGGCTCCGGAGAATCCGGAGCCCACGCGCTCCGACACGCATGCGTGGAGTGCGCATCCGAACTATGGCCTGCTCGCGACTGTGCTTGGAGTGCGCCCATCGAGTCCGGGGTTCCGCACGGTGCGCATCGCGCCGGCGCTCGGCCCTTTGCGTCGAGCTGAGGGACGCGTGCCGCATCCGTTCGGTGACATCGACGTCCAACTCGTACGCGAGGGCGAGCGCGGGTTGCGCGCCGAGATCACGCTCCCGCGCGGGTTATCAGGCGTGCTCGAATGGCAGGGGCAACGCCGGCCGTTGGGCGAGGGGCGGCAGATCATTCGGTTCGAATAAGCTGACATGACCGGTACCAAGCACTACCGAATTCTGCTTCGTCCTAACCGGGATAGATTCCTGACAGCCTAACACAGGATCAGTCGATGTTATTCTTTCGCTCTTCTTCCCCTCGCCAGCTGAGCCTCGGGCTTGCGGCACTCCGTGTCGCTGTTGCAACGATCTTCATCAAACACGGGGCGCAGAAGTTGTTCGTCTTTGGTTTCTCCGGCGTTACGGGCGCTTTCACGCAGATGGGCGTCCCCCTTCCGGGCGTCACGGGACCGTTCATCGCGCTGCTCGAGTTCTTCGGCGGCATTGCTCTCGTAATAGGCCTCCTGACCCGTCTGATCGCGCTCGGCTTCGTGTGCGACATGCTCGGTGCCATCCTCTTAGTGCAGCTCAAGAGCGGGTTTTCGCATTATGAGCTCGAATTCCTGCTCCTCGGGTCGAGCCTCGCT
>Ga0207929_1000582_pt1 | contig 9923 bp, 12 predicted proteins | sample NGESurdeep072012_FD_184466 | JGI IMG/M metagenome (GOLD analysis project Ga0207929, IMG submission 184466) | Arctic peat soil microbial communities from Barrow, Alaska - NGEE Surface sample 53-1 deep-072012 (SPAdes) | ecosystem: Environmental > Terrestrial > Soil > Wetlands > Peat ... | reverse complement strand
CATTGTCTTGTAGGTGGCGAGGTTGACGCCCATGCAGCTGGCCGAGATTTCCGAATCGCGAATCGCGACAAAGGCGCGTCCGGTGGGCGAGCGCAGCAGGTTCATCAGCGCGAGGATGGCGGCCACGGTCAGGCCGAGGCAGAGGTAGTAGAAGCCCGCGTCACCGTCGAGCTTCACGCCGAACAGCTCCACCGGCGCCAGGTGCAGGCCCGAATTGCCGCCGGTCAGGCTCTCCCAGCGCGTGACCACCTCCTCGACGATCACGTTGAAGGCGAGCGTGGCGATGGCGAGGTAGATGCCCTTCAGGCGCAGCGCGGGCAGGCCGACGATCAGTCCCACGACGGCGGAAAACAGCGCCGCGCAGGGCAGCGAAACGAACACCGGTACGCCCCTCGCCTGCAGCAGCGCCTCGGTGTAGGCGCCCACCGCGAGGAAGGCGGCGTGGCCGAGCGAAACCTGCCCGGTGAAACCGACCAGCAGCATCAATCCCAGGCCGACGATGGAATAGATCAGGATGAAATGCAGCTGGGACATGACGTACTCGCCCACCATCCAGGGCGCGGCCAGCAGCAGCGCCATCAGCAGGCCGTACCAGAACCGCTGCCCGCCGTGCTGGAACAGGCGGATGTCCTGGTCGTAATCGGTCTTGAAGAGGAATCTCACTTTAGACTTTTTTTCTCGCCGTCTCGCCGAAGATTCCCGAGGGCTTGAGCAGCAGCACCACGAGCACCACCACGTAGGCAGCGACGTCCTTGAAGCCCTCCGGCAGGTAGCGGCCGGCGAAGGCCTCCACCAGGCCGATGATCAGGCCGCCGACGATCGCGCCCGGCACGCTGCCGAAGCCGCCGACCACCGCCGCGGGAAAGGCCTTCAGGCCGATGAAGCCCATGTTGGAGTGCACGAAGGTCGCCGGCGCGAGCAGGATGCCGGCGAACGCGGCGACGCCGGCGGACAGGCCCCACACCATCATGTTGACGCGCCGCACCGGGATGCCCATGTAGGCGGCGGCGAGCTGATTCTGCGAGGTGGCCTGCATCGCCACGCCCAGCCTGGAGAAGCGGAAGAACACGTAGAGCACCGCGCACAGCGCCGCGGTCATGCCGATCACCGCCACCTGCTGCACGGCGAAGATCACTTCGCCGATTTTGAAGGTGCCTTCGGAAAACGGCGTCGGCAGCGTATAGGTGTCGGTGCCCCAGCCCGGCACCATGGTCACCGCGCCGCGCAGCACGTAGCCGACGCCGATGGTGATCATCACCACCGTGAAGGCGGGCTGGCCGAGCACCGGGCGCAGCACGAGGCGCTCGATCAGCATGCCGACGGCGGCCATCGCCGCCACCGCGAACAGGATCGTCGCCCAATAGGGCCACGCCCAGATCACGCCCGCGGTGAGCGCGAAGAAGCCGCCCAGCATCATCAGGTCGCCCTGCGCGAAATTGACCGTCTCGGTGGCCTTGTAGATCAGCACAAAGCCGAGCGCGACCAGCGCGTAGACGCAGCCCTGCGCGACACCCGCGAGCAGCAGTTGCAAGACCTGACTCAACGCACACCTCTCTCCCGCGGCGATTCTAGCAAGCAATTGCTTTTCGCCCGGGGCGAATCTAGACTGAAATTCAATGAAAACCGTCCGCGTCGGCGCCGGTCTCGGGTTTTATGGCGACTCCTGGCGCCCGGTGCGCGCATCGATCGAGCGCGGCGGCGTGCAGTACATCGCCTCCGACCATCTCTCCGAGCTGACGCTCGCCATCCTGCAGAAAGACCGTCAAAAGGGAAATGCCTCGGATCCGCCTTCGGGCTACGCTCGCGATGTAGTGCCGATGCTGACCGAGCTGTGGCCGCTGGCGGCACCGCGCGGCGTCAAGTTCGTGTTGAACGCCGGCGGACTGAATCCGCAGGGCGCGCGCGACGCCGTCGCGCGCGCGTTCCGCGACAAGGGCTGGAAAGCGACCATCGCCACCGTCACCGGCGACTCGGTGCTCGAGCGCATCGACGAGCTGCGCGCCGCGGGCGAGCCGCTCGCGCACATGGACACCGGAGGCGACATTTCCGCAGTACGCCAGCGGCTGCTGTTCGCCAACGCCTATCTCGGCGCGCAGCCGATTGCAGACGCCTTGTCGCAGGGCGCCGACATCGTGCTCACCGGGCGCGTAGCGGATGCGGCGCTCACGCTGGGGCCGCTCGCGCACGAGTTCGGCTGGCAGTGGGACGACTGGGACCGCATGGCAGCAGGACTCACGCTCGGCCATTTGCTGGAGTGCTCCGGCCAGGGCTCGGGCGGCAATTTCGGTTCGGCGGGCGAATGGGCCAAGGTGCCCGACTATGCGCACCTCGGCTACCCGGTCGCCGAAGTGTCCGAGGACGGCACCGCACTGTTCACCAAGCCGCCCGGTACCGGCGGCCGGATTTCCTTCGACACCATCCGCCAGCAGCTGCTCTACGAAGTACATAACCCGCACGCTTATTTCTCGCCCGACGTGGTGCTCGACATGGGCACGCTGAAATTCGACGACCTCGGCGGCGACCGGGTGCGCATCAGCGGCGCCTCGGGCGCGGCGCGGCCGAAAACGCTGAAGGTCGTCGCCGGCTACCAGGACGGCTGGATGGGCACCGGCATGATCGGCTTCGCCTGGCCCGAGGCCTACGCCAAGTGCGCGAAGAGCGCCGAGATCATCGGCACGCTGATAGAAGAACAAGTGCGGGAGCGCGGCTGGGCGGTCGAGGAGACCAACGTCGAATACATCGGCTACGACTCGCTGCTCGGCGCCAACGCCGATCCGACCTACCGCGACCAGTTGAACGAATGTTTCCTGCGCATGACTATCCGCACCAGGGACAAACGCGTCGCGGATGGCTTCGGCAGGCTCTTCCCGTGGCTCGGACTTTCGGGCCCGCCTTACGTGGGAAGCATGAAGGGCATACAACCCGCGAAGGAGTTGCTGGGCATCTGGCCGACTTTGGTTTCCAGGGATCTGGTGGAAAAAAACATAAAGATAGAAATCGAAAGCATCGAATGAAAGTGGCTCTCTGGAAAATTGCGCACGCGCGATCCGGCGACAAAGCCGATCGCGCTGACATCGGCCTGTTCGCCTTCGACGCCCAGACCTACGCGGTGCTCAAGCGCGAGGTGACGAAGGAACGCCTGGCGAAGCATTTCGCCGGCATGGGCGCGGGGCCGGTGGAGCTCTGGCCGCTGGACAACATCCTCGCGCTGAAAATCGTGCTGAATGCCGCGCTGCAGGGCGGCGCGGCGCGCAGCCTGCGCATGGACAACCTCGGCAAGAACGTCGCCGCGCAGCTGCTGCGCATGGAAATCGAAGCCCCGGAAGATCTTCCCAGATTAAAAGCCAACTGAAGAAAAGCCAGAACGGCAACAGGCGCGACGAGTTGTTGCGCGTCTGCGCGCGGCTGTTCCGCGAGAAGGGCTTCGACGGCACCTCCATCCGCGACGTCTCTTCGGCCGCCGGCATGCATTCGGGCAGCCCGTTCTACCATTTCGCCAGCAAGCAGGCGATGCTGCTCGCGGTGATGGAGGAAGGTCTCGCCGAAGGGCTGCGCCGCTCGGAGGCGGTGCTCGCCCAGCGCCTGCCGCCTGAGCAGAAATTCCGGCGGCTGGTGCGCGCACACCTCGGCACCATCCTCGAGGACGGCAACGACTTCATCCCGGTGCTGCTCTACGACCTGCGCTCGCTCACGCCGGCGAACCGGCGACGCGTGATCGCGCTCAAGGACCGCTACGACGCCCTCTGGCAGCGCCTGCTGGATGAGCTCGCGCGCGCCGGGCTGATCAGGGGCGACGCGCGGCTCGCCCGCCTGTTCGTGCTCGGCGCGGTGAACTGGTCGGCGCAGTGGTACCGGCCCGGCGGCCGCATGACGCTGGACCAGATCGCCGCACAGGCCGCGAAACTGCTTCTGCGATAATCCGGGCATGAAACTCGCAACGCTGCGCGACGGCACGCGCGACGGCACCCTGCTCGTCGTCTCCAAAGACCTGAAACGCGCTGTCAAAGCCGACCATATCGCGCCCACCCTGCAGGACGCGCTCGATGATTGGGAATATGTTTTGCCTTTATTGAAAGAATTGGAAATAAAAAATTCGAACCGCGTCTTCGATCTCGATGTCAGACAACTCATGGCCCCCCTGCCGCGCGCCCACCAGTTCGCCGACGGTTCCGCCTACCTCATCCACGCCGAGCTGATCATGCGCTCGCGCAAGCAGGAACTGCCGGCGGATTTCAAGAAGGAGCCGCTGATGTACCAGGGCTGCTCGGCGCCCCTGCTCGGCCCCTGCGAGGACATCGCGGTGGCGAGCGAGGCGCAGGAAATCGACCTGGAGATGGAACTCGGCGTCATCACCGGCGACGTGCCGATGGGCGTGGACAAGGACAAGGCCGGCGAGGCGATCCGCCTGCTGGTGCTGCTGAACGACGTCAGCCTGCGCGCGCTGGTGCCGGGCGACCTCGCCAGGGGCTTCGGCTTCTTCCATTCCAAGCCGCCCTCCTCGTTCGCGCCGGTGGCAGTGACGCCCGACGAGCTGGGCGAGGCCTGGGACGGCAGGCGCGCGCACGGTCCGGTGCGCGCCTGGGTGAACGGCGAGCTGCTCGGCGAGCCCGACGCGGGCAGCGACATGCAGTTCGATTTTCCGCGCCTGATCGCCCACGCCGCCAGGACGCGGCCGCTCGCCGCCGGCAGCATCGTCGGCTCGGGCACGGTGTCGAACCGCGACCGCAAGAAGGGCGCGGGCTGCCTGTTCGAGCGCCGCGCCGAGGAAATCCTCAAGGGCGGCAACGCGAAGACGCCGTTCCTCAAGTTCGGCGACCGCGTGCGCATCGAAATGTCCGGCCCCGACGGCAAGCCGCTGTTCGGCGCCATCGACCAGGCCGTGGTCGAAGCCCAATGAACCGCCGCCTTTTCTACGCGGCGCCGGCGCTGGCCTGCGCCTGCCTGCTCGCCTACGGCTACTACCTGCAGTATTTCGACAGCCAGGACCCTTGCCCGCTCTGCCTCGTGCAGCGGGGCTTCTACTATGGGATTCTTTTTGTTTTCATCGTTGCCGCATTGCATTTTCCCGGCCGGATCGGAAAATTCATTTACTGCTCCGCTGCAACGGTTCTCGCGCTAGGCGGCTTTGGCGTCGCCGCGCGGCAGGTGTGGCTGCAGCATCTTCCGGCGGACCAGGTGCCTGCCTGCGGGCCGGACCTGTTCTTCATGATGGAAAACCTTCCGGTCAGGCGCATGCTCGAGAAACTGTTCATGGGTTCCGGGCAGTGCGCGGAAGTGACCTGGCGCTTCCTCGGCCTGTCCATCGCCGAATGGTCGCTCGCCTGGTTCGCGGCGTTCGCGCTGTACGCGCTCTGGCTCGCGGTCCGCAGGCGCTAGGCGAATCCGTCGCCGTCCTCGTTGATTCTTTTCAGGATTTTCGTCGCGCCCGGCGCAACGCGTCCAATGTGCGCGTACGCACATACTGTCGGCGGATTCGGGCACATGCTGCAACGGTGCTGACGAACCGTCCCGGGGAGAAGCAACCATGAAACGCACCGCCATTCGCCGTCCGAAACCAATCGAACTGCCGATTGCCTGGCGCGAGGCTGAATACGCCGCGTTGCAGGTCAACGCGGCGGATACCTGCGACGATCGCGTCAGCGAGGATATTTTCGACGTCGAAGACGAGCATGCGGAAGTGGACATCATCATCCACAGGATGAATCACGGCTTTAGCTAGGCGCTGCGTTGCACGTACACCGCAGTTCCCTGCCGGACGGATTCAGCCCCCGGCTACAACGCTTGCAATCGCGCTGATTATCTCGGGCTGCTCGCCGATCGGCGGCTCGACGGCAATGTCGAAGTCCCCGTAGTTCGCGCGGATCGCCGCGACGAGTCTGGGCAGGTCTTCCTTCAGATGTCCGCCCATCCCGAAGAACACCGGCACGATCCTCAGCGACCGCACGCCGTCGCCATGCAGCGCGGCGGCGCATTCCGCGAGCGTCGGCTGCATCAATTCAAGGAAGGCCAGCGCGATGCGCTCCCCGGGCAGCCGTTCGCCGAGCTCGATTACGAGCTGCTGGAACGGCCGCGCCCATTGCGGGTCGCGCGCGCCGTGAGCGAAGAGTATGGTTGCGCGCTTGGCCACGGCGCCATTATGTTGGACGCGGCGGCTTCCCGGTAGACCTCGCCCAGCAGGATCGTCACCGGCCCGTGGCCGCAGCGCGCGGCGAGCGCCGGCAGCTGCGCGAGCGTGCCCGAGAGCTTGCGCACGCCCGGCAGCGAGGCGTGCTCGACGAGCGCCACCGGCGTTGCCGGCGATTTTCCGGCCGCGACCAGCGCGCGCGATATCTCCGCCGCTTCGCCCGCGCCCATGTAGATCGCGACGGTGTCCGCGGCCAACGCCGCCTGCACCCAGTTGTTCGGCCGCTCGCCGGGCGCGGCCCGGGTCGTGAGGAAGGCGACGGAACGCGACAAACCCCGGGCGGTGAGGGAGACGCCCACGTCGGCGGCCGCGGCGAGCGCGGCGGTGACGCCGGGAACGATTTCAACCCGGATGCGGTTTTTCCTCAGGTAGGCGAGCTCTTCATGGGCGCGGCCGAACAGCATCGGGTCGCCGCCCTTGAGCCGCACCACCACCGGGTACTTGCGCGCGGCGTCCACCAGGCGCTTGTTGATGAACAGCTGCGCCGTCGAACGCCGGCCGGAGCGCTTGCCGACTTCCGTTTTTATCGCTTTTGCAGCCAGGGAAAGTATTCCCGGCGGCACCAGCGCGTCGTGGAACACGATGTCGGCGGACTCCAGCAGCCGCGCCGCGCGCAGCGTGAGGAGGTCCGGCGCGCCCGGCCCCGCACCGACGAGGTATACCGTACCAGTCACTCGATCATTCCTGCGGCGACGGTCTGGTTGGTGGCTTCATCGACCAGGATGAACGCGCCGGTCGACCGGTCCACCGCGTACGAATCCACGAACACCGGCTGCTGCATCACCAGCGCGGCGTGCACGATGTCGTTCATGCGCACCGCACCGCCGCCCTCGGCGTCCAGGGACTGCTTTTCCAGGGTCTGCACGTCGACACGATAGCTGATCGAGGCGAACTTTGCCTTGACGGTGCGCGTGGTGTGCTTGAGCAGGTACCTGCCCCGCGGCGCAAGCGGCTCGCCGGCCAGCCAGCACAGCTTCGCCTCGAAGGCCTTGGCCGCGCGCGGCGGCCGGGCGACGTCGGCGAGCATGTCGCCGCGCGACACATCCAGTTCGTCCGCCAGCAGCAGCGCGACCGAATCGCCCGCCGCCGCGGCGTTGCGCACCTCGTCCAGCACCGTGATGCCCTTGACGCGGGTGCGCCGGCCCGAAGGCAGCGCCAGCACTTCGTCGCCCGGACGCAGCGTGCCGGAGGTGATGCGGCCCATATACCCGCGCTCGCCACCCCGAGCTACGTACTGCACCGGAAAGCGCAGCGGCCGCGCAGCGGTTTCATTCACCACGTTCACCGCCTCGAGTGCCTCGAGCAGCGTCGGGCCCCCGTACCAGCCGAGCTGCGCGCCGCGCTCGACCACCATGTCGCCGCGCAGCGCCGACATCGGAATGAACTGCAGTTTGGGGATCGCCAGCGCCTTCGCGAATTGCTCGAACTCCGCGCGCAGCGCCTCGAACACGCCGGCGGCGTAGCCGGCGAGGTCCATTTTGTTCACCGCGACGATCACCTCGCGGATGCCGAGCAGATGCGCGAGGTACAGGTGGCGCTTCGATTGCGGCAGCAGTCCCTTGCGCGCATCCAGCAGGATCACCGCGGCGCCTGCGGTCGAGGCGCCGGTCACCATGTTACGCGTGTACTGCTCGTGGCCGGGCGTGTCGGCGATGATGAATTTGCGCCGCCCGGTGCTGAAATAGCGGTAGGCGACATCGATGGTGATCCCCTGCTCGCGCTCGGCTTCGAGGCCGTCGGTGAGCAGGGACAGGTCCAGTTCCCCCGAACCGCGCCTGCTGGAGGCGCGCGCCACCGCGTCCAGCTGGTCCTGCAGGATCGTCCTGGTGTCGTGCAGCAGCCGCCCGATCAGCGTGCTCTTGCCATCATCCACGCTGCCGCAGGTGATGAAGCGCAACACGCCGTGCGTGTTCCTTTCGTCGCCAGGTTCGGAAACCTTGCTCCTCTCGAGTTCGCCCAGCAGGCTCATCAGAAATATCCTTCCTTCTTGCGCCGCTCCATGGAGGCATCGGAAGTCTGATCGTCCATGCGCGTCGCGCCGCGCTCGGTCTGTTGCGCGGTCACTGTTTCTTTAATGATTGAAGAAACATCAGAAGCAAGGGATTCCACCGGGCAGGTGCAGCTGATGTCGCCGACGGTGCGAAACCGGACTGACAGTTCTTCGCTTTTTTCTTCATTTTTTGGAATGAAAAGAAAACCATTCCTGCGAACCACCTTGCGCCGGTGCGCGTAGTAGATCGAAGGCACCGCCAGCTTCTCCCGCTCGATGTACTGCCAGATGTCGAGCTCGGTCCAGTTGGAGATCGGGAACACGCGCACGTGCTCGCCCTTGTGCACGCGCGGGTTGTACAGGTCCCACAGCTCCGGGCGCTGGTTCTTCGGGTCCCACTGGCCGAACTCGTCGCGGAAGGAGAACACCCGCTCCTTGGCGCGCGCTTTTTCCTCGTCGCGCCGCGCCCCGCCGATCGCCGCGTCGAAGCCGAACTCGGCGATCGCCTCCAGGAGCGTCACCGATTGCGCAGCATTCCTGCTTTGTTCTTTAGACAAAAGACGAACAGTTCCGCGGCAAATCGAGTCTTCGACCGTGCGCACGATCAGCCGCTCGCCCAGCTCGGCCGAGCGCGCGTCGCGAAAGGCGATCACCTCATCGAAGTTATGACCGGTGTCGATGTGCATCAGCGGGAACGGAAAGTGCCCCGGCCGGAACGCCTTCTCCGCGAGACGCAGCAGCACCAGCGAGTCTTTGCCGCCGGAAAACAGCAGCACCGGGTTGGCGCACTCGCCCGCGACCTCGCGCAGGATGTAGATGGCCTCGGACTCCAGCCAGTCGAGGTGGCTGCGCTCGAGTTTCATGCCACTGTTTCCTTCTCGCGCGAAATCTTGCCGTCCGGCCCGATATGGATGCCGCACTCGGTCGCCGCACCGGTCCCACGGTCCGCCTCCCACCACCAGCGCCCGGCGCGCGCGTCCTCGCCGGCGACCACCGGCCGGGTGCAGGGCGCGCAGCCGATCGAGCGGTAGCCCTGGTCGTGGAGCGCGTTGTAGGGCACCTCGAAAAAGCGGATGTAGCTCCAGACGTCCTCTTCGCTCCACTCGGCCAGCGGATTGAATTTCGCCATGCCGTGGCCCAGGTCGAATTCCTTGACCGCGACCTCGGCCCTGACCGTGGACTGCGAGCGGCGCAGGCCGGTGATCCAGGCCTTGCGGCCGGCCAGCGCGCGCCGCAGCGGCTCCACCTTGCGGATCTCGCAGCAGCGCTTGCGCAGTTCGACGCCGGTGTAGAAGGCGTCGCGGCCGTGGCGCGCCACGTATTCGTCGACGGCCGCCGGGTCCGGCTTCACCAACTCCACCGTCCGGCCGTAGCGCCGCTCGATCACATTCACGAGCTGCAGCGTGTCGCCGTGCAGCCTGCCGGTGTCGAGCGTGAAAATGTCGATGCCGAAGCGGTGCCGCGCGATCATGTCGGTGAGCACCATGTCCTCGGCGCCCAGGCTGCTGGCGAATGCGGCGGGCCGGTGCTCGGTCGTTACTCTCTGCAGCAGCGCGAGCGCGGCGTCGACCTTCGGCAGCAGTTCGGGATCCATGGCGGCTTCGCTCAGGCGAGCCGGCGGCGGAACAGCGGCTGCGGCTGGGCGGCGGTGGCCTGGTAGCTGTCGCTGAAATCGCCGAAGGCGGCCAGGACAATGCATCTCAGGCCGCTTCGATCGAAACCAAGACCATTGGCAAGAAAAAGCGTCGC
>Ga0207929_1000581_pt1 | contig 9924 bp, 4 predicted proteins | sample NGESurdeep072012_FD_184466 | JGI IMG/M metagenome (GOLD analysis project Ga0207929, IMG submission 184466) | Arctic peat soil microbial communities from Barrow, Alaska - NGEE Surface sample 53-1 deep-072012 (SPAdes) | ecosystem: Environmental > Terrestrial > Soil > Wetlands > Peat ... | reverse complement strand
CGAGCCGGAATTGCCGCTGTAATCATTTGTGGACGCCCGGGAGGACCGGGGAAATCCCGAATACACTTCCGGCCGCTTCCTGTGCTAGCCCGTGACCATGACCAGCCACCCGCGCCGCATCACCCGCGCCCTGCTGTCGGTATCCGACAAGGCCGGCCTCGCCGAATTCGCCACCGCGCTCGCCGGCTACGGCGTCGAACTCGTGTCCACCGGCGGCACCGCCAAGGCGCTGAAAGATGCCGGCCTCAAGGTGATCGACGTCGCCGAACTGACCGGTTTTCCGGAAATGATGGACGGCCGCGTCAAGACCCTGCACCCGAAAGTGCATGGCGGCTTGCTGGCGATCCGCTCCAACAGGGAGCACGCCGCGGCGATGGAGAAGCACGGCATCAAGCCGATCGATCTCCTGGTGGTGAACCTCTATCCGTTCGAGGCCACCGTCGCCAAAGGCTTCGCGTACGACGACTGCATCGAGAACATCGACATCGGCGGCCCGGCCATGATCCGCGCCGCCGCCAAGAACCACGCCGACGTGGCCGTGGTGGTGGAACCCGCCGACTACGAAAAAGTGCTGGCGGAACTGGCCCTGCATAGCGGCATGACCTCGCTCGAGCTGCGCCGCAAGCTGGCGGCGAAAGCCTATGCGCGCACCGCGGCCTACGACGCGGCAATATCCAACTGGTTCGCCGAGACGCTGCACGACGATGCGCCGGATTACCGCGCCTTCGGCGGCAAACTGATCCAGGCGCTGCGCTATGGCGAGAATCCGCACCAGAAAGCGGCCTTCTATCGCAGCGCCGGCGAGCGCGCCGGCGTGTCGTCGTCGCGCCAACTGCAAGGCAAGGAACTGTCCTACAACAACATCAACGACACCGACGCGGCTTACGAATGCGTCGCCGAGTTCGATTCCAGGCGCACCGCGGCTTGTGTGATCGTCAAGCACGCCAATCCGTGCGGCGTGGCGGAAGGCGCGAGCCTCGTCGACGCCTACAAGAAGGCGCTGGCTTGCGATTCCACTTCGGCTTTTGGCGGCATCGTCGCGCTCAACCGCAAGCTCGACGCCGACGCGGCGCGCGCGATCACCGAGATTTTCACCGAGGTGATCATCGCGCCGGACGCCACCGACGAGGCGATCAAGATCGTCGCCGCGAAAAAGAATCTGCGGCTGCTGCTGGCCGGCGGCCTGCCCGATCCACGCGCCTCGGGGCTGACGGTGAAATCGGTGGCCGGCGGGCTGCTGGTGCAATCGCGCGACAACGCGGTGGTGGACGAGATGCAATTGAAGACCGTCACCAAGCGCGCGCCGAGCGAAGCCGAGCTCAACGACCTGCGCTTCGCCTTCCGTGTCGCCAAGCACGTGAAGTCGAACACCATCATTTATGCCAAGGGGCTGGCCACCGTCGGCATCGGCGCCGGGCAGATGAGCCGGGTCGATGCCGCGCGCATCGCCGCGCGCAAAGCGGAAGACGCGGCCAAGGAATTGAAGCTGCCGTCGCCGCTGACCAAAGGCTCGGTGGTCGCGTCCGACGCGTTTTTTCCGTTCCCCGACGGGCTATTGGTCGCGATCGAAGCCGGCGCCACCGCGGTGATCCAGCCCGGCGGCTCGGTCAACGATCAGAAGGTCATCGACGCCGCCGACGAGCATGGCATTGCCATGGTGTTCACCGGCGTGCGGCATTTCAGGCATTGAGCGCCTCCTATCCCTCCCCCGCTTGCGGGGGAGGGTAGCGAGCGAAGCGAGCCGGGTGGGGGATTTTTCTGTTGCGACGAGACCCCACCCCCGGCGCTTCGCGCCGGACCCTCCCCTTTCAGGGGAGGGATAAGAGAGTCACTCCCGCGCCAGATCGCCCAGCAAGCTTGCCGCCACCGACAGCTTCGACAGCGTCAGCCCCGAGCCCGCGATCTCGTGGATGGCGGCGCGGATACGCTCGACTTCCGCCTGCCGCGGCTTGACCCATTCCTCCACCGCGCCGGCGCCCGCGACCCCGTTGCCGACCATGGCAGCGGTGAGCCGACGTTCCGCGTCGCCGATGGAATCGAGCGCGCGGTCGAGCGCCAGACGGTCGAAGTAATCCGACACGACGATGCCCGGCACCGCGCCTATGACGCGGTCGAGCTGGAAGAAAGTTTCGGTCGCGAAATAGGTCGCGGTCACCTCGCCGACCGGCTTGTTGCCTTGCTCCGCCACCAGCACGATGTCGGGCGCGGCCTTCAGCGCGGCAAGGCTGGCGATGCGGTGCGCCAGCGCCTCCGGCACGCCGGCTTTGGCAAGCTCCGCCACCCGGGCATCGCGCGCAGCCAGAGCCTGCTTCGACAGCGCGCCGTCGAGCGCAGCCGCTACCTGCGCGATGCCGGCGCGGTAATGCCCGATGATTTTTTCCAAGCCCTGCTTGAGATCGGCGTTGCGCAGGAACCACACCAGCCGGTCGAGCAACAGGTCCTGCACGGCGGCATAAAGATCGAGCTGCGCCTTGCCGGAAATCTTGTTGTCGAGCGCGTCGATCTCGCTGTTGAGCGCGATCAGGTCGTAGCTGTTGCGCACGGCGGCGAAGGCGGCGGCGATGGCAGCGGGCACCGCCCCGGTCTGGTCGGAAATACGCACGATCAGCGTGGCACCGCCGCGATTGATCATCGAGTTCGTAAGTTGCGTGGCGATGATCTCGCGCCGCAGCCGGTGCGCGTGCAGCGCGTCGTCGTAGCGTTCCGACATCTCTTTGGGGAAATAGCGTTCGAGCTCGCGCCCGAGATAGGGATCGTCCGGCACCGCGCTGTCGAGCAGTTCGCTGTAGAGCGAGAGCTTGGCATAGGCGAGCAGCACGGCGAGCTCCGGCCGCGTCAGCGCCAGATTGCGCTTGCGCCGCTCGGCGATCGCCAACTCGTCGGGCAGGAATTCCACCGCGCGGTCGAGCGCGCCGCGCATTTCCAGCGTCTGCATCAGCCGCTGCTGGAAGCCAAAATCCTCCAGCCCGCGCCGCTGCGCCAGCGAAAGCGCCAGCGTCTGCTGGTAGTTGTTGCGCAGCACCAGGCGCGCGACCTCGCCGGTCATCTCGGCGAGGAACGTGTTGCGCGCTTCCATAGTAAGCGCGCCGGAACGCAACGGCCGGCTCAGCGCGATCTTGATGTTGACCTCGACGTCCGAGGTGTTGACGCCGGCGGAATTGTCGATGGCGTCGGTGTTGAGCCTGATGCCGGCCAGCGCCGCCTCGATGCGGCCGCGCTGGGTCATGCCCAAATTGGCGCCTTCGCCGATCACCTTGCAGCGCAATTCACCGCCGGTGACGCGGATGGCGTCGTTGGCGCGGTCGCCGGCCGCCTCCTCGCTCTCGCCCGACGACCGCACATAGGTGCCGATGCCGCCGAAGAACAACAGATCGACTTGCGCCCTCAGAATGGCCTTCATCAGGTCTTGCGGCGTCACGGCCTCGCCGACCCCGAACAGCTTCTGCGCGGCGGCACTGAGCCGGATTTCCTTCGAGGTGCGGGGATAGACGCCGCCGCCCGCCGAAATCAGCTTCTTGTCGTAATCCTGCCAGCTCGAGCGCGGCAGCGCGAATAGCCGTTTGCGCTCGGCAAAGCTCGCCGCCGGGTCGGGGTCGGGGTCGATGAAGATGTCGCGGTGATCGAACGCCGCCAGCAGCCGCGTGGTGCTCTCGCGCAGCATGCCGTTGCCGAACACGTCGCCCGACATGTCGCCGACACCGACGGCGGAAAACGGCGTCACATGGATGTTGACGTCCATTTCGCGGAAGTGCCGCTTCACCGCTTCCCAGGCGCCGCGCGCGGTGATGCCCATGACCTTGTGGTCGTAGCCGGCCGAGCCGCCGGAGGCGAAGGCGTCGCCCAGCCAATAGTCGTGCTCGATCGAAATCGCGTTGGCGATGTCGGAGAAGGTCGCGGTGCCCTTGTCGGCGGCAACCACCAGATAGGGGTCGTCGCCCTCGTAGCGCACCACGCAATCGGGCGGAACGATGCTGCCGTCGTGGTGGATGTTGTCGGTGATGTCGAGCAGCGTCGAGATGAACAGCTTGTAGGTTTCGATGCCTTCCGCCTGCACCACGTCGCGGGCGGCGCCCTTCGGCATCAGCTTGGGGACGAAGCCGCCCTTGGAGCCGACCGGGACGATCACCGCGTTCTTGACCTGCTGCGCCTTCACCAGGCCAAGAATCTCAGTGCGGAAATCCTGCGGCCGGTCGGACCAGCGGATGCCGCCGCGCGCCACCTTGCCGAAGCGCATGTGCACTCCTTCGACGCGCGGCGAATAGACGAAAATTTCGTAGAGCGGGCGCGGCAGCGGCAGATTGGTGATCTTGCCGCTTTCGAACTTGACCGCGATCAGCGCCTTGGGATGGCCGGCATTGTCGGTTTGAAAGAAATTGGTGCGGATCGCCGACTGCACCGCGTTGACGAAGTGATGCAAGATGCGGTCCTCGTCCAGGCTCTCGACCTTCTGCAATTCCGCTTCGATCCGCGCGGCGATTTCGGTCTGCCTGGCGTCGCGCCCGGGCGCCGCCTCGGGGCGCGGATCGAACCGGGCATGGAACAGTTCGACGATGTTGCCGGCAACGGCGAAATGCTTGGTCAGCGTCGCCCACATGTAGTCCTGCGAATAGGGCACGCGCACCTGGCGCAGAAAGCGCGACAGCGTGCGGATCAGCGCTACGTCGCGCCAGGCCAGGTTGCCGCCAAGCGTCAGCGCGTTGTAGCCGTCGTTCTCGGCGGCCCCGCGCATCACCATCAGGAAAGCGGCTTCCAGACGCGCATTGCCGGCATCGAGATCGATCATGCCGCCGTCGCGCCGCTCCAGCAGCATGTCGTGGAACCAGGTGTCGTGGGCACCGTCGCCTTTCGGCGCGATGTGATAGGTGCGTTCATCCACCACCCGGAAGCCCATGTTTTCCAGCACCGGAACGCGCTCCGACAGCGGCAGCGGGCGCGCCAGACTCCAGACTTTGAGGCCGACCGCGCGCTGCTCCTCCTCCAGTCGATGATGGAAATCCACCCCCAGCGGGCGCTGCTCGCTCAAGGATTCGACCACGCGGATATCGCCGGCCGCCACCGCCGGCGCGTAGGCTTCCTGGAAGCCGACGGAAAACGCATCACGGTAGCGGGCAAACAACGCGTGCGCCTTGTCCGGTGGATTGGCCAGCGCCAGCGCGTCGCTCAAACCGTCGGACCACGAGCGCACGATCGTCGCGACCTCGCGCTCCAGCGTGGCGCTGTCGATCATGGGCGCGGTGCCGCCGGAGCGCCCGATGATGAAATGCACGCGCACCAGCGGGCCTTCCGGGAAGAACGGATAGAACGCCGAGACGCGGCCGATGAAGGCGCTGCTGAGATAATCGCCGATCCGCACGCGGATGCGGCTGTCGTAGCGTTCGCGCGGAACGAACACCAGCACCGACACGAAACGGTCGAAGCGGTCGCGCCGCGCCAGCACGCGCACGCGCGGCCGCTCGTCGAGCTGCAGGATGGCGAGAGCGAAGCGATAGAGCGAGTCTTCGTCCACCTGGAAAAGTTCGTCGCGCGGATAATGCTCCAGCACGTTGGCCAGCGCCTTGCCGGAATGGCTGTTGAGATCAAAGCCGGCGCGCTGCTCGACGCCTGCGATCTTGCGGCGGAGATAAGGAATGCTGTGCGCGGTGCGCGTATAGGCGGTGGAGGTGAACAACCCGACGATGCGCTGCTCACCGGCCAAATTGCCGGATTCGTCGAACCGCTTGATGCCGATATAATCGAGATAGACGCGCCGATGCACATGGGCGTGGATATTGGCCTTGGCGATGATCAGCAGCCGCGGCTCGTTGAGGAACGCCATGATCTCCGGCGTGTATTCGAGCAGCTCATTACCCTGCTTGAGCACGCGTAAATCGCGCGAGCGCATGATGCCGAGGCCGCTGTCGAAATCGGGCTCCAGTGTCTTGCCGTCAAAAGCGTAATTGCGCACGCCGATGAAAGTGAAATTGTCGGCCAGCAGCCATTGCAAAAACTGGATCGCCTCGGCGATCTCGTCCACCGGCAGCGGCGGCGGATTGGTTTTTAGTTCCGCGACCAGGGCATTGACCCGATCGAGCATCGGCCGCCAGTCCTGCACCGCCAGCCGCACTTCGCCGAGCACGACCGCGAGCGCGCGCACGATTTCGGCGCGCGCGGCTTCGTCCGCTATCGGCTCAAGATGGATATGGATGAAGCTCTCGCGCGCGCCGCCGGCGGCGTCGGCAGCGCCGAACGCGACGAGCGTTGCGCCGTCGCGCCGCACGCCGAATACCGGATGGGCCACCAGTTGCACGTTGAGCCGGCGATCGGCGATTTCGCCCATCACCGAATCGACCAGGAATGGCATGTCGTCGTTGACGATCTCGATCACCGACACCGACTTGCGCTCGCCCGATTCTTTCAGCGCGACGGTCTCGCAGCGGATTTTCGGCGCGCCCGGCTGCCGTTCCTTGAGAAAATCGAATGCCCGCTCGGCCAGGTCGGCGAGATCGGCGGCGGCATAGCACAGCACGTCCTCCGCCACCGCGCGGGCGTAGAGCTGCGCGACGAATGTGGCCGGGATGTCGATGCGGCGCGCGGTGAGCGCGGCGCCGGCCTGTTCGATCACGGCACGCGCGGCGTCTTCGTGCGCGCCGGCGGGAAATTCGGCGGCCACGGAGCCTCGCGCGGGTTGGGAGAATCGGTCGAGCATGGATGAGGAGTTTTCACTTTCCGGGGCGGGCCGTCGAGAGCAACAACCCACTTGGTGACGCCATCGTGACGGCTTCGCAAAACGCCGATGATGCCCTGCTTAAGGGGCTGACCTAAAAGGCAAAAGCAGGGCTTCGCCGTCGTATCGCGCAAGCTCGGAACATTGTAATCTCGCGTCCGGGTCGGTCGGAGGGGATGCGTTCGATGGGTAAGGCTGGAAAATCCGTCAAAATCGCGCTGGTGAAGGCGCCCGCGACCAAACCTACCGCCAAGCCGGCGGCGCTTAAGCCGATCCCGCTCAAAGCAGCCGCCGACGACGCGCCGATCGTCGCGCTCAATTTGCCTGTGGCGAAGCTTTCGCCGGCCATGGCCGCCTATTTCAAGAAATGCCAGGAGAAACTCGGTTTCATCCCGAACGTGCTGGTCGCCTACGCCTTCGACACGACCAAGCTCGAAACGTTTGTCGCCATGTACAACGACCTGATGCTGGGCGAGAGCGGGCTCTCCAAGCTCGAGCGCGAGATGATCGCGGTCGCGGTGTCGTCGCAGAACCGCTGCTACTACTGCCTCACCGCCCACGGCGCTGCGGTGCGGCAATATGCCCGCGATCCGCTGCTCGGAGAGCAAATGGTGATGAACTACCGCGCCGCGCGCCTGAACAAGCGCCAGCGCGCCATGCTCGACTTCGCCGTCAAACTCACCGCGCAGCCGGGAAACGTGGAGGAGGCCGACCGCGAGCGGCTGCGCCGCGCCGGATTCTCCGACCGCGACATCTGGGACATTTCCACCGTCACGGGTTTCTTCAACATGTCGAACCGCGTCGCCTCCGCCACGGACATGCGGCCGAACACGGTCTACCACGGGCAAGCGCGCTAGAATGCCCTCTCCCCGCCCGCGGGAAGAGGTGACATAAAGCGACATGCGCCGGGTCTCTCGCTTTTTGGCTTTATCGCTTGTCGCCTTGCTGCTGGGCGCCTCCGCTCACGCGCAGGTCGCGCCGCTCGCGCGCACGCCGGTCATTCCGCCGGCGACGCCGATCCTCGCCCACAGCGGCATGGTGGTGGCGCAGGAGAGCCGCGCCGCCCGCATCGGCATCGAGATTCTCGATCGCGGCGGCAACGCGGTCGACGCGGCGGTGGCGGTCGGCTTTGCGCTCGCGGCCACCTATCCGCGCGCCGGCAATCTCGGCGGCGGCGGCTTCATGGTGATCCATCTTGCCAAAGACAACCGCGACGTGGCGATCGACTATCGCGAGACCGCCCCCGCTGCCGCGACGCCAACCATGTTCCTCGATGCCAAGGGCAATCCCGATCCGAAAAAGTCGCGCGATAGCGGGCTCGCCGTCGGCGTGCCGGGCACGGTGGCGGGTCTGGCGCTGGCGCATGAGAAATACGGCTCCGGCAAGCTCTCGCTCGCCGATCTGATCGCGCCGGCCATTCGCCTGGCGAGCCAGGGCTTCCCGGTCGAAGACGACACCGCCGACTCGCTGCCGCGCGCGAAAGAGCGGCTGGCGCGCTGGCCGTCATCGGCAAGCCTCTTTCTCAACGGCGGCGAGCCGCTGCACGAAGGCGACCGCCTGCTGCAATTCGATCTCGCCGACACTTTGCGGGCCGTCGCGCAGGACGGTCCGCGCGCGTTCTATCGGGGCAGCATCGCCGGCGAGATCGCCGACGCGGTCGTCAAGGCCGGCGGCATCATGACCAAGGACGATCTGGCCAACTACCGCGCGCTGGAGCGTCCGGTCGTGCGCGGGACCTATCGCGGCTATGACATCGTCTCCATGCCGCCGCCCTCCTCGGGCGGCGTGGCGCTGATCGAGATGCTCAACATCCTGGAAGGCTACGATCTCGCCAAGCTCGGCCGCGGCGAACAATCGCTGCACGACCTGATCGAGGCGATGAAGCGCGCCTATGCCGACCGCGCCGTTTTCATGGGCGACCCCGATGCTGTGAAAATGCCGATCGCCGGGCTGCTCTCGAAAAAATACGCCGCCGCGTTGCGCGCGGGCATCGGCGACAAGGCGACCCCGGCAGCCGACATCCATGCCGGCAAGCCCACCGATTTCGAAGGCAAGAACACCACGCATTTTTCCGTCATCGACCGCGACGGCAACGCGGTTTCGAACACCTATACGCTGAATTTCTCCTATGGCTTGGGGTTGGTCGCCGACGGCACAGGCGTACTGCTCAACAACGAGCTCGACGATTTCACCTCGAAGCCGGGGACCGCCAACGCCTATGGTCTGTTGGGTTTCAACGCGAACCTGCCGGCGCCGAACAAGCGCCCGCTGTCGTCGATGACGCCGACCATCGTGCTGAAAGACGGCAAGCCGTTCCTGATCACCGGCTCGCCCGGCGGCAGCCGCATCATCACGACGGTGCTACAGGTCATCAGCAACGTGATCGATTTCCACATGACCGTAGACAAGGCGGTAAGCGCGCCGCGCCTGCACAACCAATGGCAGCCGGAGGGGACATTCGCCGAGCCGGCCTTTGCGCCCGATGTGCTGGATGCGCTGCAACGCCGCGGCCATAAAATCGTGCCGACCGAACCGCACACCTCGGCGAATTCGATTCTGGTCACACCCAACGGCTATGTCGGCGCCGCCGATACCCGCACGCGCGGCGCGCTGGCGGCAGGCTACTGAGCGGCTATTACGCCCTCAGCGCGGCGGGCGGCGGCGGCACAGCGCTCAACGTCCCGATGCAAAGATGATTGAGGTTGGGCCGCACGAGTTGCAACAGCAGATGCGGGTGTTGCCCGACCTCCGGCAAATAGCCCATGATGATGCTGTCGAATAAATCGCGTGCCGTGGAGTCGTAGATCGACAGCCGGCGGCCCGTGGTGTCGATGCCGCCGCGAATATAGGGCCGCTCAGCCGACAATCTATATTTGTTGACCAGCTCCTGGGCTTCCTGCTCGGAGGTTTTCCCGGTTCCTGCAAGATGCCGGTAGTTCGGCCCGCCGAGCGGCCGGGTATGACAGACGGTGACGGCGTCGACGATCCCAATGCGGGTCCAGTCCGCGATCTTGGTCGGCCACAACATGTCCAACCCCCAGCCGGACAGATTCTCATTGAACGAGGGCAGCGCCTGTTTGAGGAAATCACGGCTGAAACACGGCGCCATGATCTCGACGAAATTGGTGAAGCGCAAATGGAACGAGCGATTGCGCAAGGTGATGAGATGGCCGAGATGACTGTCGCGCGTCAAAGCTGGTTGCGACAACGTCAGCCTGTGT
>Ga0207929_1000580_pt1 | contig 9930 bp, 10 predicted proteins | sample NGESurdeep072012_FD_184466 | JGI IMG/M metagenome (GOLD analysis project Ga0207929, IMG submission 184466) | Arctic peat soil microbial communities from Barrow, Alaska - NGEE Surface sample 53-1 deep-072012 (SPAdes) | ecosystem: Environmental > Terrestrial > Soil > Wetlands > Peat ... | reverse complement strand
AAAAGGAAGCTGGTGGCGTACATCCGCCCGAGCGGTATCTTCCGCTCGCCGCCGTGCACGCTTAACGACCCTTACTCTCCTGACAATGGCCAGAGACTCTAAAGACGTTTTTCAGCAGCCCTCGGCAGCAGTAATGCACGACGAGCTGCCGCCCGGCCTCCGCGGCGCAAACAAGGGTACCTTCTTCGGACACCCGCGCGGCCTCTCGACGCTTTTCTTCACCGAGATGTGGGAGCGCTTCAGCTACTACGGCATGCGCGCGCTGCTGATTCTGTTCATGACAGCGACTGCTGCGGGCGCAAACCCGGGGCTCGGCTTCACCGAGGGTACGGCGGGCGCGGTGTACGGCCTCTACACCTCGATGGTATATCTGCTCACGCTGCCGGGCGGCTGGGTCGCCGACAACTTGTGGGGTCAGCGCAAGGCAGTGTTTGTCGGTGGCGTGATCATCGCGGCGGGACACTTCACACTGGCCGCGCCACTGATCGGACTCCCGCAGCTCCCCAGCTTCTACCTCGGCTTGTTGTTCATCGTGCTCGGCACAGGACTCCTGAAGCCGAACGTGAGCACGATGGTCGGTGACCTGTATCCGGATCCGAGCACTGCAACCGACGAGCACATCAAGCAGGAATGGGGAGCCAAGCGGGACGCCGCATTCTCGACCTTCTACATGGGCATCAATCTTGGCGCGATGCTCGGCCCGTTTATATGCAGCACGCTGGGCGAGAAGTTCAACTGGCACTGGGGGTTCTCGGCGGCAGGCTTCGGCATGATCCTCGGTCTGGTCCAGTACAAGCTCGGTGGCAAGTACTTGGGAACGGCGGGGCAACTGAAGACGACCGACACCTCGGATGCCGTAGCGCGCCGAGCCCGCAACTTCTTCCTGGCCGCTGGAGCGGTCGGTGCAATTGCGGCGCTAGTGGTATTTCTGCTCGTCACAGACGCGCTGGGGATTTCGTTGCAGACCTTCGCGACCTGGATCGGCTATGGGATTCTGTTGCTGTCCATCCTCTTCTTCGCCTGGTTGATCTTCAGCACGAGGTGGGCGGCCACGTTGCTGGTGCTGTTCGTCGCTCTTGCCGCTGTGCTGACACCCCGTATCGGCACTCGGGGCGGGCAGTGGGCGATTCTCGCCACCCTCGGAGCGTTCATTCTCTTGAATGTGCGATTGCTCGGGACACGCGGAGCGCCAGTCAGCATCGAGAAGAAGCGGTTGATGGTGATCTTCTGGCTGTTCCTGTTAGCGGCGATCTTCTGGTCGGGATTCGAGCAGGCGGGTTCGTCGATGAACTTGTTCGCGCGCGACCTGACGGATCGTACACTCTTCGGCTGGGAGATGCCCGCGGGTTATCTGCAGAACGTCAATCCATTCTTCATCATCGTCCTCGCACCAGTGTTCGGCGTACTGTGGACCTGGCTTGCTCGTCGCGACAGAAACCCATCGATTCCCATGAAGTTCGCGCTCGGACTGCTGGGCCTTGCGGCGGGGATGTTCGTGCTCGCGTGGGGCGCTTCGTATGCCTCCGACACCACACAGGTCTCGATGGCATGGCTGATCGTGACGTACTTTCTTTTCACCGTCGGCGAACTCGCGCTGTCACCTGTTGGCCTGTCGTCCATGACAAAGCTCGCGCCGCCCGGTCGACTTGGTCAGATGATGGGCGTGTGGTTCATTGCCGCGGCTCTGGGGAACCTCTTCGCCGGACTCGTGGCCGGCACGCTCGAGGCGCTGCCTCCCGAGGCGTTGTTCCGCAACGTTGCTCTGTTCAGTGGCGCTGCTGGGGTGCTCGCCCTGGCATTGAGTCCGTGGGTGAAACGGCTTACCGGCGGAATCCGGTAGGCACGAGGTGTGTTCTCGTCCGCAGCGAGGCGGCCGGGAACTGATTACGGCCAGTTATACATCGACGCGGGCACGGTCCTCGCGCTCGCCGCGTCGACGTCGTTCGGCTCGCGCCAGAAGAACCACGTGGGGTCGGAGTGCGACAGCCGCACCTCCCATTTGCCCACGGCCGGAACGCGATTTACCGGTGCGGCGAACTCCAGTCGCCACATCCTCGTCGACCGCATAGAGCGAACCCGCCTTACGGCCAGTTGAACACCGACGAGGGCACTGACCTTTCGCGGTTGTTGGAGATGTCACGCGGCTCGATCCGGAACGCCCTCGTGAGGTCGGTGACGGTGAGACGCGCTTCCCAGCCGTGACCCCGCGGTCCCCTTACCGGAAATGCCAAATCCGCTCTGAAGGTTCGGCGCGATTGCGGCGGTGAAGCCGCGAGAAGGCTCACGCCCGCCGACGCATAAAGCGGTGTATTCACACCGAACGGCGAATCGCCCGCCCACAGTTTTCCCCCTTCGGCGAACGCGGCCACTGCGAAGGTTGCGATTTGTTTGCGGCGTCCAATCAGGTATCGGTCCTCGATGTGACCGACCACGCGCCGAGCTCCCCCGACGTCCGCTGACCTGAAGCCGCGCAGACCACCGTCGCGGTCCGCGAAGGTCAGCTGAAACGGAATCCTCTGCTTCCAGCCGCCGCTCCACTCGAGATCGGAAATCAGCGTATGCCTGTTGATTGGCTTGAGGTATAGCGCGCCACGTCCCTGCGTCAGGATTCCATCCCAGTTGCCCTCTTCATCGCGACGCCCCTCACCGGTGACATCGAGCGCCGCGAACGAAATGGGCGACGCCATCCCCAGATAGAGGTCAGTCGAGCCAAACCAGTCGCGCTCGTTGCCGCGGAGAAATCTCGCCCCCTTTCCCAGCAGCGTCGCGAGCTGGACCCCGGTTCGGAGATCCTGCGTGCCCTCCAGCGCATCGAAACCGCTGACGCGCACGAAGTGGACGTTGCGCACTCCCCAGAGCGCGTTGAGCCGAGCCGTCTGGTGCTTCGTGTATCTGTTGATCAGCGCCTGACTCGTGTCGGCCAAAAGAGCCGTATCAGTGACGATAATCGGCGACGTCGCGGGACTCTCGTCCTCGAACGAGATCGATCCACCGACGAGCGCCAGGCGTCCGAGTGGCGGCCCGATTCGCACTACGCCGCCGATGTCACTGTACGACCGTTCCAGTTTTATCGCCGCCGGCAACGCATCCGGTCTCCGAAAGTAGAAGTATCCGTTCGCGTTGCCGGCCGTGGTTCGCCACGAGACTCGCTGCAAATCGGTCAGGAATGGGTGGCTCAGCTCGGTCCCCCAATCGCTCCCCAGCTCGCGCCGTCCCCCCTCCAGCCGCAACTGGTAGGGCCGGCCCAGGAACTGATAGTCGACCACCTTGGCGGCGTAGGTGTCCCTGTGTACCCCCTTCCTCCACTGGCTCTCCGCGTGGAAGGCGGTGCCGAGAAGATTGTCCTCCCCGAGCAAGAGCGAGTGCACGCCCGAGCCGCCACCGATGCCGGCGCCTATGATCAGCGAGACTTCGTCCACGGTCGAGACGGTGAGCGCGACCCCACCCTGTCCATCGTCGTAGGCGAGCACGGTCGCATCGGCGATGAATGGCTGCGCGCGGAGAATGCGCTCCGATTCCGCACGACGCACTTCCGTGCACCGATCGCCGAGCTGAAGCGCCAGATAGCGCCGTATCACCGATTCCTTCGTAGTCACGTGCTGCCTGGCCGCGAAGCGTCCCGCCCGCTCCCAGATGTTAGTGCCGTTGATGCGGAAGGGCGGACTCGCATCGATATCTATCCGACTGATACGCTCCCCCTTGCAGGTAATGGGGAGGCCGCTCAGACTTTGAGGCTGTGCATTTGTCGCCGACGCGGCGGCGAGCAGCAGTGCCAACGTACCTTGTCTAAGTGAGATCACTCGTGTCGTCCGCGCGCAAGCCGGTCCGAGCCTGCACAGTTGCTGTTACCGCTGGCATTCGCCCCGATGGCGATACCAGTCGTGTCCGGCTGACCGCCGCTTACGTGATTGCCCTGGAAAGTGCAGGGCTCATACCACTGATCGTCCCCCCACTCTCGAACGCTGACGCCGCGTCGGCGGTTCTCGATTCCGTCGCGGGCCTCGTGCTGACTGGCGGCGAAGACGTCGATCCTGCTCGCTACGGTGAAAAACGCCACGAAAAAGTACGTTCCATTAACGCCGCGCGCGATGCGACGGAAGCGGCGCTGATCAAGGAAGCGCAGAAACGAGGGACTCCCGTTCTCGCGATCTGCCGGGGGATTCAGATACTGAACGTCGCCCTCGGGGGAACGCTGGTCCAGGACATCCCGTCGCAGTGCGAGACCGACATCGCGCACGACGAAGAGAGTGCCCGCGATTCACGCACTCACGAGATATCCGTCGAGCCGGGTTCCCTTATCGCCACGGCGATCGCCACGGAGCACTGCACGGTGAATTCGTTTCACCACCAATCGGTCAAGCGCGTCGCCGACGGGATGCGAGTCACGGCGCGGTCTCCGGACGGGATCATCGAGGGGCTCGAGTCCACGGACGAAGACTGGTGGGTGATGGCCGTGCAGTGGCACCCCGAGGAGATGACGGACTCGGCCGAGCCGTGGGACCGGGGCCTGTTCAAGGCGTTCGCGCGCAAGCTCGAAGCGTAGTGGAACTGCCCCGGATTCTTCACATCGACTCCGGGCGCAGCTGGCGCGGCGGCCAGCGTCAGGTATTTCTTCTCGCCACCGGACTTCGCGACCTCGGGTATCGCACGCTCGTCGTGGCCCCGACTGGGTCCCCGCTCATCAGACGTGCCGAGCGCGCTGGACTTCCTACCTATCGCCTGACCCTGCGCGGGGAATGGGACATTCGCTCCGCCCGTGAGCTCCGCGCCGTCGCTCGGGAGTGGGACGCGGGGGTCGTGCACGCGCACGATGCTCGCACGCACTCGATCGCGAGGCTCGCGCTCCTCGGGAAAAGAAAGACGCGTCTCGTGGTGACGCGTCGCGTCACCTTCCCGCCGAAACAGGTTCGTCTCAAGTACCGGCACGGTGTGGATGCTTTCATTGCCATCTCGCAGGCGGTGAAGACCGCCATGGTGAACGCGGGAGTTCCAGGCGATCGAATCGAGGTCGTCTACTCCGGAGTCCCCGCCCCGCTGGTCAAGCGGCCGCGCAACTGGCGCCGCGAGCGCGGATGGCCACCCAATTCGATTATCTGCGGCATCGTCGGTGCGATGACGCAGGAGAAGGGTCTCGACATGGTGGCGGGAATCGCTCGCCGCCTGCCCGGCGAGGTGTTCCGTCGCACGCGGCTCGTCCTCCTCGGCGGAAAGGGGAAAGGAGGGACGACTGTCTCCGGCGTCGAGGGGTTTGATGCCGGATTCGTCGAGGAGATTCACGACGCCGTGTCGGGCCTCGATGTTCTCTGGCATCCGGCCAGGTCGGAGGGTCTCGGCACATCGGTGATCGATGCCATGGCTCTCGGAATTCCGCCGATCGCGTTCGCGGTCGGTGGTCTCCCCGAGGTAATCGAAGATGGCAAGAGCGGTCTGCTCGTACCGGCCGGGGACATCGCCGGTTTCGTCCGCGCCGCCGCGGCTCTGATCAGTGATGACGGACTCCGCACCATGCTCGGCGAGGGCGCGAAGCAGCGGGCCCGGGAATTCGACTCGAAGCGGATGATCGAACGGACGGCTGAGGTGTACAATAGAGTGCTGGCGGGGTAGCGGGTAATCGCCTGCTCCTCCTATCTTGCCTGGATCTTGCCTGTAGAGCAGCTCCCGCCGTCGCCACCCATAGCACCCGAATTGAATTGATCTACATCTGCATTCCGACCTACAACGAGGGCCAGACCATCGGCGTGCTCCTGTGGCGCATTCGCCGGGTTTTCCAGGATTACTCGCGCGAGTATGAGATCATCGTTTATGACGATGGCAGCACCGATGGCACCCGCGACACGCTTGAACCGTACGCCCAAGTGATCCCGCTCACGATTCTGCGCGGCGAGCAGCGCCATGGATACGGCGTTGCGCTGGACAAGCTCGTTCGCGAAGCCTCGCGCCGCACGCGCTACGCGCGTCGCGATGCTCTCATCATGATGCAGGCCGATTTCACCGATCAGCCGGAGCACATCCCGGAGCTCGTGAAGCGCTTTGAGGGAGGTGCCGATATCGTGGCGGCCAGGCAGGAAATGACCGAGGCCCCGGCGGCCGTGCGGAGGCTCCGCCGCTTTGCGGACTGGATGCAGCACGCTGGCCTTCCAAAAACGGATGCTGCGGATCCCTTCACGACCTACCGCCTCTATCGCATTTCGGTCTTGCGTGAGCTGCTCAAGGCCCTCGGTGACAAGCCGGCGGTTACAAGCAGCGGCTGGGCCGCCAACATGGAGCTTCTGCTCAAGGCGCGCCGCTTCGCGCGCAGAATCGAGAACGTCGATCTCGCCCCACGATACGATGTGCGCACGCGGGAGACGCGAGTCCGTCCAGTCGCCGACGCCTTGAATCTCTTCCGCTTCAGCCGCAAGGCGCGGCTCCTCGCCGCTCCCGCGGGAGGCGTGGCGTGAAGCGCGCAATCATTTCAGGCCTCGCCTTTCTCACCGCTACCGCCGCAGCCAGCTCCTGGGCGCAGTCGGTGCCCGTTTCGCCCACGCCCGTGCCGCAGACGGTGGTGGCGTCAACCGCGAAGCGCGCAAAGGTTCCGTTCGGACCCGGCGAGCGAATGGAGTACGACGTGAAGTTCGGCGCGCTCACGGTCGGCAGTGCGCACATGGAAGTCGTCGGGCTCGACAACCTCCGCGGCCGGCCCACCTGGCACACCGCGTTCTGGGTGCAGGGCGGAAATTTCTTGTACCGCGTGAACGATGTATACGAGAGCTGGATGGACGCGGAGACCCTGTCGTCGCTTCGTTTCGTCCAGAACCTCGAGGAAGGCGGGAAGGAGATCGAGAGGAAATTCGAGATCTATCCCGAGCGCGGCATCTTTATTCAGACTTCGAAGAAGCCGCCGAAGGAGGAGAAAACCGTCACTCAGCCACTCGATGACGGATCGTTCCTGTACTTCATCCGCACTCTTCCGCTCGTTGTCGGCCAGACCTACTCCTTTGACCGCTACTTCCGGCCGGATCGGAATCCGGTTCGAATCAGCGTTCTCCGCAAGGAGAGGATCAAAGTTCCCGCCGGAACCTTTGACGCGATCGTCCTCCAGCCGATGATCAAGACCAAGGGAATCTTCTCCGAGAATGGTCACGCGGAGATATGGCTGTCGGACGACGACAGGCGCATCATGCTCCAGTTGAAATCGAAGCTGTCCTTCGGCTCGCTCAATCTCTATCTCAAGTCCTACTTCCCATCGCCGAATCCATAGGCGGTAACCGCGGCCCCCGCCCTCGACCATCGAAGGCGGCGGGGGCGAAGCCCAGGAGCACGACTTCCGAGCCGATCGCGGAAGTCGATCTCTCGAGAGTCCGCACCGTTCCAATCGAGCGGCGCCCAAACAAAGTCGTCGCCGCGGAATTCGCATCCGCGCCTGGGACTGACCGCAGCTTCGCTGCCTTCCTGAAATCGCTCCCCGATGTTCTCGTGGCGCGAGATTTCCTCCGCGTGGTGAACGCGATCGCAGCTGCCGCGAAGAACAAGCGCGCGGTCGTCGTGATGCTCGGCGGCCACATAGTGAAGACGGGCCTGACGCCCCTTCTCATCGAGCTGATGGATCGCGGAGTGATCACCCACCTCGCGATGAACGGCTCTGCCGCGATCCACGACTACGAGATCGCACGCTTCGGCGCCACCTCGGAAGACGTCGCCCGGGGACTTGTGGACGGAACCTTCGGCATGGCGGAGGAAACCGGCCGCGGCATGAACCAGGCGTTCACGATCGGGATGAAAAGCGGGTGGGGGATGGGCGAGGCTCTCGCCCGGGCGCTCGAGGGTATCCCCCTATCGAATGGCGAGCTGTCGGTGCTACTCGCCGCTCACCGGTTGGGAATCCCCTGCACCGTTCACGCAGCCATTGGCGCCGAGATAATTCATCAGCATCCAGCGGCAAATGGCGCGGCGATCGGCGACACCAGCCACCGCGACTTCCGTCGGCTCGCCGCATCCCTCCCCGCCCTGCACGAAGGTGGAGTCGTCCTCAACCTCGGGAGCGCGGTGATCATGCCAGAGGTGTTTCTGAAGGCGCTGACGATCGCGCGAAACCTCAACGACGGAAAGCCGACCGGATTCACCACCTGCGATCTCGACATGCAGCGCCACTACCGCCCGCGCGTGAACGTGGTGCAGCGCCCGACTCAGGGCAGCGGCAAAGGCTACGAGATAACCGGCCACCACGAGATCATGGTTCCGCTGTTGACTTGGGGAGTTATCGAGGCACTGGAGAGAGACTGAGCTGCAACTGAACAAGATGTCGGCCCCACCTGTGGCGTCCCGGCGTAGTGAGCCTGATAGCTATCAACTGCAAAGCTCAAGCTGACATCTTGTTCAGTTGCAGTTAATAGCGAGTAAGCCGAGTCCCGGCGAACTTCTCCCGGAGCCGCGCGGCGGTGCCCGGACTGAGAACCCGGATACCGAAGTACAGCAGCCCGCCGACGATAATTACCTTGAGCGCGAGCCCCACAATGAAGAAAGTGAGACCAATGAGCCCGCCAAAAAGCTTGAACACCATGCCCACGGCAAAGAGGCCCAGCATGGCGAATAGGCCGATCATGAAGATGGCGCGTAACATGACGTTCTCCGATACGGTGACAGTTATCCCTACGATACAGCCGGCCGGGTTGTTTCACGAGTGGAAATCCGGGGAGCGGGAAAGCTGAGCGGGGACGTCATAGTCGTGGGCGGAGGGCTGATCGGCCTCGCGATAGCCGCGGCCCTGGCCGAACGCAAAGTCTCCGTCACGCTGATAAGCGAGCCCCGCCCCGGCGAAGCCTCTCCAGCCGCCGCCGGAATGCTGGCGCCATCCGTCGAGCGAGCTTCAGGGCCCGCCCACGACTTCGGAATCGCCGCCCGCGATCGGTATCCGTCCTTTGTGGATTTTCTGGCGGACCGGACGGGCGTCAGAGTGCCCCTCAATCGACTCGGGATCCTCCAGGTCGCGCTCAGCGAAAAAGGAATCAAGGGGCTGAAGAAGACCGCCCTCCCGACCAGCCGCTGGCTCGACGCAAGGGAGCTGCGAGAGCTCGAGCCAGCGCTATCCCACGGCCTGGGCGCGATGTTCAGCCCCGACGATGGCGCCGTAGACAACACCGTGCTGCTCGCGGCGCTCGAGAAGCTCTGCGCCGCCAGTGATCGGATCACGAGAGTGAGCAATGCCGTAATAGCTGTCGACCCGGCGCGAGACTCGTGCACTGCAAGAACTGAATCGGGAGCGCAACGCACCGCTCGCCGCGTCGTCATCGCCGCCGGTGCATGGGCAGGAAAACTTTCCGGAGCGCGCTTCGCCCGAGCTGTGGAACCGGCGCGCGGGCAGCTCGTGTCTTATTCAGCCTCTCCGCTCCGCCACGTCGCCTACGGACCTCGCGGCTACGTGGTTCCGCGCGGGGATATGACAATCGGCGGCAGCACGATGGAGAACGTCGGTTTCGATTCGAGCACCACTGCGAGCGGCGTGAAAAAAGTCCGCACGGCGTCGGAAGAGATTTGTCCGAGCCTCGCGTCCGCGCAAAGGACCGACGCGTGGGCGGGCCTGCGCCCGATCACTCCCGACATGCTGCCCATACTCGGCCTCGATCCGGAGCACCCGTCGCTCATCTATGCGTGCGGTCATTCGCGCAATGGCGTGCTCATGGCCCCCCTGACGGGGGATTTAGTCGCCGATCTCGTGACAGAATCACCACTTAGCCACGACCTGTCACAATTTCGCCCCGACCGTTTTTGATGTAGATTGCCTGAGTTCGACGGATTTCTCCCCCGCGAGCCGCCAAAGATGCCAGACACTCTCTATCAGATCATGGGGCGTCACCGCGCCGAGCCGCTCCCCGAGCGAAAACCCTCGTGGCTCAAGGTGAAGGCGCCGGGCGGCCCCAACTACATGCGGCTCAAGCACTTAATGGGGGAGCT
>Ga0207929_1000579_pt1 | contig 9960 bp, 8 predicted proteins | sample NGESurdeep072012_FD_184466 | JGI IMG/M metagenome (GOLD analysis project Ga0207929, IMG submission 184466) | Arctic peat soil microbial communities from Barrow, Alaska - NGEE Surface sample 53-1 deep-072012 (SPAdes) | ecosystem: Environmental > Terrestrial > Soil > Wetlands > Peat ... | reverse complement strand
CGCGAGCACAAACCCGCGCTCTTCCACATCAACGAGCTAACCCAGCCGCAAGGGCATTCCACCAGCGGCAGCCACGAGCGCTACAAGACCAAGGAGCGGCTGCGGTTCGAGAAGGAGTTCGACTGCATCGTCCGGATGCGCGACTGGATGATCGAGTCCGGGATCGCGAGCGAGTCGCAGATCGAGGGCTGGGAGGCCGCAGACAAAGAGGCCGTCGAGGCGGCACGCGATCTTGCGTGGGAGGCGTTCCAGTCTCCGATACGCGACGAGCGCGAGCGCCTGGTGGCGATCCTCAAGCGCAGCGATTCCTCCGAGGTCGCCGAGCTGACCGACACGCTCTCTGAGGCCTCGAAGGTGACGCGCTCGCAGGTGATCTCGAGCGCCTCACGAGCCCTCAACGAACTGCGCGGCACCGACTCGCCACAGCGATCCGAGCTGGCCCGCTTTCTCAAGAAATACCAGCAAGAGAACCTGGAGCGCTACAACTCACACCTCTACAGCCGCTCCGAACTCTCTCCGCTGAAAGTGCCGGTGGTGCCTGCCGAATACTCGGACAAGTCGCCTGCGGTTGACGGCCGGCAGGTCCTGCTGCGCAACTTCGACGCCAACTTCGCGCGCGATCCGCGACTGTTCGTGATCGGAGAGGATGTTGGCAGGCTCGGCGACGTGAACCTCGTGTTCGAGGGCCTGCAGGCCAAGTACGGAGACCTGAGGATCACCGACACAGGCATCCGCGAGGCGACGATCCTCGGCCAGTCGATCGGCGCGGCAATGCGCGGGCTCCGCCCGATCTGCGACATCCAGTACCTCGACTACTTCCTCTACGCGCTCCAGACCGCGTCCGACGACCTGGCGAGCCTGCACTGGCGCACGGTGGGCGGCCAGAAGGCGCCGGTGGTCATCCGCACCAAGGGACATCGCCTGGTCGGCATCTGGCACTCGGGCTCGCCGATGGCCGTGGTCCTCAACGCGCTTCGAGGCATCTACGTCGCGGTGCCCCGCAACATGACCCAGGCCGCCGGCTTCTACAACACACTGTTCCGGGGCGACAACCCAGGGCTCGTCATCGAGGTCCTCAACGGCTACCGGCTCAAGGAGCGCGTGCCCGACAACGTGGGGGAGTTCACCGTTCCCCTCGGCGTGCCCGAAGTCCTGCGTGAAGGATCCGACGTGACGGTGGTCACCTATGGCGCTTGCTGCGCCATCGCGCTCGAGGCGGCGGTAGTGCTACAGGATCTCGGCGTTTCCGCCGAGGTCATCGACGTGCAGACGCTGAACCCGTTCGACCTGAAACAGACGATAGTGCGGTCGCTGGAGAAGACCCACGCCGTGCTGTTTCTCGACGAGGACATGCCCGGTGGCGCGTCCGCCTTCATGATGCAGCAGGTCCTGGAGGTGCAGCAGGGTTGGTGGCACCTGGACGCGGCGCCGCGCACCCTGGCCGCATCGCCGAACCGGCCGGCGTACGGCCCTGACGGCGACTACTTCACTAAGCCCAACCGCGAGAGCATCGTGAACACCGTGTACGAAATGATGCGCGAGCGTCAGCCTTGGCGATTTCCCTCACTCGAGACCTAGCCGCCGCTTCGCGAATCAGCCGCCTGCCGGAGTTCTGTAGACGCCCATCGCATAGCCGCTCCATGCCCTCGAGTTCCAGCTGTGAACCGGCCCGAGGTTGTCCATGAGGCGAGCTGCTGCGCGGATCGGAAGGTTGACCGCCCGGCTCCACCTGTTTGGTTTCCTCACGGCATACATCCGGGGCTCCCAACCGCCGACGTAACCTCGGAAGAGAACCTCCAAGCCTGCGGCTTGCTCGAAGCGGGACCAGGTCCTTGTGTCCATGGTCGTCAGGTTGTGAATGCTGAACATCTCCGGGCGAGTCAGCCTCAGCACGTGCTTGTTGATCCCCAGTAGGTTGGGCAGCCCGACAACGATCACGCCGCCCGGCTTGGCCAGCTCGACATGCTTGCGGATCATCGGCAGCGGGTCGCCGAAATGCTCGATCAGGCCAAGCGAATAGACCAGGTCGAAGCGAGGTATGTCGGAAAGATCGCTTTCGAGCACGTCGCGGCAAAACACCGTGACCGAGATTCCCAGTAGCTCGAAGTTCTCTTTGAGCTTGCTGCAGCCCACTGAAGAAATGTCGATTGCATACGCTTCGCCGCCTGATGCTCGTGCGACGTAAGCGAGGTAGCCGCCGGGTGCCCCGCCTAGCTCGACGATCCGGGCTCCCGGATGTTTGGGGGCAAACCGCTTGAGGACCTTCAGAATCTCCCTCTCGTACGGTCGCGCCGTGGCTTCGTCCGCCGCCACCGGGAGCTTCAGCTTTTGCCAGTAGGAATCCCAAAATTGCTCATCGGTGAGCGCATGGGAAGCGTCAGTTTCTGTCATATGAGCTCGTCGACTACAAAGTTGGTCACGGCAAGGGCAGGCGCCCGGTTCAAAAGCGAGACACTCTGAAACAGCCAGCCAATGTAGCCGGCCGCGCCATCAGCACCTAGAGGCGGGATGAACCGGCGTGGGCCGCGCACCTCTCGGGTGCGCGCGCCGTCGGGCAGCCCGGCCAGGCTGCGAGCTTTGCGCACTCCCGCTTCCATACCGCCCAGCTCATCCACCAGCTTCCTCTCGAGGGCCTGTCTCCCCGTCCACACCCTCCCGGCCGCGATCGGATGCACCGTTTCGCGGGTCATCCCGCGCGCGCGGGCGACCACATCGAGGAAGAGGCCGTAGATCCGGTCGATCTCACCCTTGACGATCTCGCGTTCCTCCTTCGAATAGGTCCTCTCGTCACTGCTCATGGCAGCGTGCTTGCCGAAGACGATCGATTCGCGGTGGGCGTGGAGCTTCGACCATAGGCCCCCCGTCACCACCTTGCCGCTGAGCACGCCGATCGAGCCCGTCAACGTGCCGGGTCGCGCGACGATCCAGCGACCGGGAGTCGAGACCCAGTAGCCGCCAGAGGCTGCGACCGGGCCCATCACCACCACCAACGGCTTGCGTGCATTGATCTGGTCGAGCGCCTGGCGCATCGCTTCGGACGCGGTGGCCGACCCACCGCGCGAGTTCACGTAGAGGACCGCGGCCGCAGCTCGCTTGTCCGCCGCGACCTGTCGTGCCAGCTGGACGATGGTGAGGTCGCCGGCGCGGCTGTCGCCAACGATCGGGATGTCGATGGGCGGCTTTACCGGCAGGCGGCCGGAGCGGCCGTCGATGATCGTCCCTTCGATCCGCAGGATGGCGACGTATCTGCCCCGACCCATCGTGGGAGCGGGCGTACGCAGCGTGCGCTCGGCCTGATTCCAGGCTGCGATCTGGACACGAGAGCCGGTCGCGAGGTGGGTGGGGAGGTCCTCCTCGGACACCAGGGCGTCCACTGTGTGATTCGCGAGCGCGTCGGCGTCCGAGTAGGGGGATGAGTCGATCAGCGCCTTCGCCGCGCCCTCGTTGACGCCCCGGCCGGCGGCGATTGCGCCAGCCAGCTCTTTGTGCTGCGAGTCGAGCAGCCACGTGATCTGCTCGCGGAGCTCGCCTGACATCTTGGATTTCGTGAGGACGTCGGCCGCCGATTTGTAGGGAGAGACCTGGACGAAGTCGGCCTCGATGCCGAATCTCGCGAGTGCGTCGGCGAGGAACATGCCGCCACCTGCGAAACCCAGGGGCTGGATCGAACCCGCAGGCATGAGCAGGATCTGGTCGCAGGCGCAGGCCAGGTAGTAGGTCCCGGTGGTGTAGAAGGGCGCCCACGCGATGACCTTCTTGCCCGATGCGCGCAGCCTGGAGACCAGGTCGCGGAGCTCTTGCACATTCGCCATCGACATCGGCACGGGGCGCAGGTGTAGGACGACGCCCGCGGTCCGCGGCTCGCGCGCGATGCGGTCGAAGCGCTCGCCGAGCTCCTTGATGCTCAGGCGTGGCCTGGAGAAGAGGCGTTGCCAGCGGGGGAGGGGTGGGTCGGGGAGTGCCGGCAGGTCCTCCTCGAGGAGAAAGAGCACGTAGGCGGGGGATCTGCGCAGGGCGCGGCGAAAGTTCGAGATGAGCCACGCGAGATATCGGAATGGGTAGGTGAGCATCGCTTTCCGAAGTCTACGTCCCGCCTCAGCGGTGCAAGCCTGGTCGTCCCCTCCGGCCCTTCGGAGCACCTCCCCCGCGCACCACGGGCGCGGGGACCCCGAAGGAAGCGGGGAGGATCGCCTTACACGACCTTTGAACCCTCGAGGCGCTCGTCCATGTCCTCGCTCAAGCGCGTCGCTCCGTATTCCTGGCCGACGTGCTGGTGGTACGGCACGCCTGTGAACAGGTGGTGGCTCCTGGTCGGGATGTCCGCCCCGCTCCACTCATTGCGCTGCAGCGCCATGTAGCCCTCTTCCTTCTTCGTCTTGAGGTCGTCGAGGAGGACCGACATGCCGTGTCCAGCCGCATGCTGCAGGGCGAGGGTGATGAAGATGAAGCCGACGCCCAGCTCACCCAGGTCGTCCCACGTGATCGGGGTCTTCTCGTTGTACCACTTGAACGAGGACGAGTAGTTGAAAGCGAAGCGAGCCTTTGGAAAGCGCTTGCGGATCTCGCTGCAGAACTGCTCTGTCGGCCCGCGCTCAGCCGTGGGGAACTCGCACCACAGGAGGTCGGGGACGCCGCTGTCCATGTAGCGCAGGCCGCGGTCGATCGCGAGCTGAATGCCGCGCTTGGTCTCAGGCGCCTCGGTCGCCGACACCCCGTCCGTCCGCGCGATGATCACGAAATCCTTGTGGCCGAGGTCGTCGGCGGCGTTGCGCATCATCTTCAGCTTGCCCACGAACTCGTCAGCCGAGATCAGGGCCTTACCCGCGATGTGGCCGCAGCGCTTGGGCATCACCTGGTCCTCGAGGTGCGCGGCCGCGACTCCTGCCCGCACATAGAGGTCGATGGTTCTCTGGACGTTGAACAGGTTGCCGTAGCCGGCGTCCATGTCGACGACGACGGGAGGGATCTCGAGATGGATGGGGGCCACGCCCTTGTCGGGGTCACCCATGGCCATCGTCAGCTGGAACTTGCGCAGGGCGCTCACGGTGCGGCGCGCGCCGTCGGCGATCTCGACCGACGAGTAGATGTCCATGTCGGTCGTGCCGAGGTGGCCGATGGCGAACGAATAGCCACTGAAGTAGACCGCGTCGAAGCCGTGGTACATGACGAGCTCGGCGCCGAAGGGGTCGTAGACGCCCGGGCCGAAGACGTAAGGCTTGGCGGCGAGCAGGCGGCGCAGGCGCTTGCTGGGCTCTTCGTCGCGCGAAATGGGAACCTTGAAGCCTTCGGGCAGCAGCGGCGTCGACACCAGGTCGATGGGCGGCTCCTTCACTCGTTCTCGTGGTCGCAGTTACAGGGCTCGGGGCATTCGCACTCGTGAGAAGAAGGCTCGGTTTCGAGGTCGGTGGGCTGTTCCATGTAATGCATAACGCGGAGGTTAGGGAGAACAGTGATATTCGTCCAATCAATTGATTGGATGCGGGAGATAGAGAAAGTCGATATCAGCCGGTGGAGCTGAGCAGCTCCAGAAACGCCGCCACTATGCCCTCCGGCTTGCCGGAGTCGACGCGGCGGTACGCCACTATCGACTGGTACATCGGCGGCGCGTCCTTCATGTTCACCCGGCGCAGGGCCTTCGCCTCGACCTCCCGCGCGACCGCCGAGCGCGGTAGGAGCGCGACTCCGAGCCCCCTCTCGACCATCTTCTTGGCGGCCTCGATCGAGTCCAGCTCCATCAAGCCGCGCGGTTTCACCCCGGCGGCAAGGAAGGCCGCCTGCGTGATCTCGTAGTAGCTCGACGTGAGGTCGAACATGATCATCCTCTCGGCCGCCACCTCCTCCATGACCACGCTGCGTCGCTTGGCGAAGGGGTGACCGGGGGCGCATACGAGAACGAGCTCCTCGGTGTGAAACTGGCGCATCTCCAGGTCGGGATGCCTGATTGCGCGGCCGAGCCCGATCTGCACCTCGTCGCTGAGCACCAGGTCGACGATGTCCTCGGAGTGTCCGGTGCGCACCGAGACCTCAACTCGCGGATGGTCCGCGACGAACTTTTCGAGTAGCTCCGGCAGGATGTAAGTGCTCACGGCGGGTGCTGCCCCGATCATCAGGTGACCTGCCGATGCCGTCCTCACCTGCTCGAGAACGTCACGCCCGTCGACCAACGCCCGCATGGCGCGCTCGGCAAAGGGCACCATGGCGCGGCCGGCGTCGGTGAGGCGCATACCGTGGGGGGTGCGGACGAAGAGGGGTGCCCCCAGCTCGCGCTCGAGCCCGTGGAGGCGGGCGGTCAGCGTCGGCTGGGTGACGAACAGGGCCTCGGCGGCACGGCTGACGCTGCCCCGGCGCGCCACCTCGAGGAAGCCCTCGATCTGGACGAGCTGGATGCCACGAGCCTTGCTGTTACTTGATTCATCTATGGCCACGGGCGTCAACCCAAATTCTATCTATAGGGCATGAGGTTGCACGATCCCTCTCCCCTTGAGGGGAGAGGGTCGGGGAGCGGGGCGCGAGCTCAGTACGACTGAGCTAACTGCTCCGCCTGCGCAGTAACACGGCCGCCGCGGCGATCGCCAGCGCCCAGACCGGGCCCATCGTGATCACAAATGGCCTGATCGTGTCGCTGTTCGAGTGGGATACGCGATCGAAGGCCTCGAACACCGCCACCGTGCCATAGAGCAAGACGATGAGCGCGACGGCCACCCAGATGATCGGCCCTATCTTCATGACGATGGCAACGCCCCGCCATCGTGATCGGTTACAACCGGCGCCTTGTACACGCGTTCGCCTGCCCTGACCGGCACCTTGAGGTAATTCTCGGGCGGGGCCAGGGGGCATGCCCACCGTGGGCTGTAAGCGCACGAGGCGTTGTATGCGTAGTTGAAATCGATCACGACCTCCGGCGAGCCCGGTGTGATCTCCAACACGAGACCGTCCGTGTCCTTCGCGGTGTCGAACAGGTAGCGCCCGCCACCGTACGTTTCATGGCCGGACGTGGCGTCGCGGAAAGGCACGAACAGCCCGCCCGCGTACTGGACGAGGCTCAGGACGGTCAGGTGGCACTCTGTTCCACCCAGCTCGAAAACCAACCTGGCCGAGCGCCTGTAGGTCACAGCGCCGTCCTCTCCGCCCGTGTTGATGACGAGCTCGGTTCCGTCGCCATCCTCGACCTGCGCCCGCACCCGAGATGAGTCGTCTGCGGCGAAGTAGCTCAGGCCTCTGAAGGCCGCGCGCTCTTCCGGCTCGATCGGTGACTGGGGGTGAGTCTTGAAAAGGTCATCGCGCCCACGCCTGAATAGCTCCAGCGTCTTCCGCTGGGGCCCCCGCGCCTCCGGCGCGGGAGTCGCTCCGCGGATTCGGTACAGGTCGCCGACCCGGCGCCGCCAGTCGACCAGGTCGAGGAGCGCCTGGGCTACCACTTCTCCCAATGGACGATGCCATCAAGCGGAATTCGGTGCGCCGGCTTGAACTCACCGCCGGTGCTGAACCCCATCGCCAGCAGCGCAGCCTGCGTGTACCGCTCGTACGGAATGCCCAGCAGCTCCGCCACCTCGCGCTCATACCTGAGGTGGAGCGTCGTCCAGGAACCGACAGCGCCGCGATCGCGAGCCGCGAGCATGAAGCTCCACGCCGCCGGAATGATGGAACCGTAGAGTCCGGCCATCTCGAGGTTCGAGGCACCTGGACGATCCACGCGGCCCTCGATGCAGGGGATGACCATGACAGGCACTTCGCCCATGCGGTCGGCGAGGTACTGCGCCGACGAGGCCACGCGCGGGAGCTGTTCGCGTCGAGAGTCGTCCTTCGCGTACCGCTGGCCGCCGCTCGCCGCGTACGCGTACCACGACTTTCGATAGAGCTCGCCGATGACCTGTTTCTTGTCGGCGTCGGTGACGAAGACAAACTGCCAACCCTGGCTGTTGGAGCCGGTTGGCGCCTGGACCGCGACCTCGAGACATTCGAGGAGCAGCTCGCGAGGCACCGGCCGGTCGAAGTCGAGCCGCTTGCGAACCGAGCGGGTGGTGGTGAGAACTGTCTGGGCGTCCAACGGTCAGGGCTCCGATTCCGGGATCAGCCGGTAGCTGGCTGCGGGGGGCAGGTTGGACAGCGCCTGGTGCACATCGTCCTCGCTGGCATCCATCACGGACAGCACATAGCGCCTGCTATGTGGAGTTGAAGACTCTGAGGTCGAGATCGCCGGTTTCGCCGCGACCGTCGAATCGATCGCCGGCGTCTCCGTTGCGATCACGGGCGCCGGCCCGACCTCGTGCTTCGCAGGGCGCGACGCGGCATCCGCCCTCAACACGCGCCAGTGATAGACACCGATAAACGCCGCGACCACCAGCACTGCCAGGTAGTGGCCGAAATCGAGATTGTCCGTGCTGCTGAGTCGAGGAGTCGTGCTGAACACCTGTTGGAGCACGACGTTCAACAGTGCGATGCCGGACCCCAGGACGGCGAGCACGCTGACGAGGAGAGCCGCCCAGACGTACAGGCGCCGGCTCAGCGATTGGCGGTCACCAGGCCATGGGGCGTGCCGCCAATGCGCCAACCACACCGCCACGCCGACGACGAACAGCGTGGCCCAGAAGCTGATCGGGTCCCTCCAATCGGATGCCTTCACGCCGATGAGCGGGGCCTCGATCTGCTCGGCCAGGTTCCAAAGGACGCCGGCTGCCCCAGTTCCGAGCGCCGCCATCGAGACCAGTGCGGCCAGGTCTGTGTACAGACGCCGCACGCCGGCCTGGCGTTCGACCTCGTGTGAACCGGTGTCTTGCGCCAGGCGCCGGCGCACCAGGAACCAAGCAGCTCCGTACACGACGAGTACCGAAACCGGTGCCGCCATAGCGGCGACGATGTCGTTCCCCACGTTGCCCGGGTTGTTGATCCCGAGCAGTCGCGCGAGGGCGTAGTACAGGATCTGGGCGGCTCCGATCAGCGCGAACACCATGCAAACGGCCACAGCGATGAAGCCCTCGAGGGCGCGCAGCGTCGATTTGCGATCGTCCTCGAGGTAGCTCTGCGCCAGGACGCGGGCGTGGAATCCCCAGAGGACGAGGCCTCCCACCAGCAGTCCGGCTGCGTCGCCGATGTAGCGGAACTGGTCTGAGCCCAGCGTGCTGTTGAGCAGGCGCAGCCAGATGAGGATGATCAGGCTGGCAGCGCCAGACAGCATCATCAGCAAGCCGACCAGGAGCGCCGGGTACATGTACCAGCGGCGCAGCGAGGCGGAGCGGCCCTGCTCGCCGACAGCGGCCCGGTCGCGCACCGCGATTCGATAGTGGAGCGCCCAGAAAGCGCCGAGGACGAGGGTGATCCAGGCTGCCTGGGCCGTCGTCTGCAGGTTGTTCGCCGTGCAGTCGAATGGCCTGTACACGGTCGGGTCGCTGACTGCGGGGCAATCGAGAATGGGCCGCAGATAGTTCGCGATCGCGTTGTCGAGCGCGATCGCCGCGCCAATGGACATCACCAGGCAAGCCCAGTAGACGTACAGGCGACGAATGTCCGAGGCTCGTTCCGCGGGGTCGCGGTGCGCATAGCGGCGCGCGAACCAGAAGTGCACGCCCCAAACCACGAGCGCGACCAGCGTCGCGGCGGTGGCACCGGCAAGTGCGCCCCTGCTGGCTTCTGCATTGGGATCGTTGAAAACGAACATCAGGACGGTGAAGCCGAGCGCGGACAGGCCGGCTGCGAGTGTGGCCAGGGCGGCCCCGCTGACCAGGTACAGATAGAGCCGGCGCAGGATCATGGCGCCAACCGTACTACCATGCGCCAGTGATCTCCCAGGAACTGCTCGAAGTCCTCGCGTGCCCGAAATGCCACACGAAGGTGGAGCTCAAGGAGCCGGACCATCTGCGCTGCCCGCAGTGCAAAGTCCTCTACCCGATAGTGGATGGGATCCCGGTAATGCTCATCGAGGAAGCCAAGCCGGAGTAAAAAATCAGCACCAGCGTGGCAGGG
>Ga0207929_1000578_pt1 | contig 9964 bp, 6 predicted proteins | sample NGESurdeep072012_FD_184466 | JGI IMG/M metagenome (GOLD analysis project Ga0207929, IMG submission 184466) | Arctic peat soil microbial communities from Barrow, Alaska - NGEE Surface sample 53-1 deep-072012 (SPAdes) | ecosystem: Environmental > Terrestrial > Soil > Wetlands > Peat ... | reverse complement strand
CGTTGTCTGCCACTCGTCTTCGGCGTAGAAGCCGAGAGTGCGGGCCTTGAAGCGCGCCGCGCCATCAGTACCATCGTTGAGCCTTATGCCGAGCGTGGCCGCGCTGGGGGTGTTGTTAACGAGGGAGTCGAGTGTGCCGAAGGTGAAGTTCCCGAGGGAGTTCTGGGAGAACAGGTTCCTCACCGTAAAGAACTCGTTCTTGGTGCCGATCGTAAAGCGATGATCACCGACGGGAATGGTGTAATTGTCGGTGATCTCGAAAATGTCCTGATCGAGCTGGTTTCCCTGCGATGAGTTCTCGGTTCCGGCCGACATCTGGCCAGTACCTCCACCGGGATTCGTGGTGCGCGAGATCACGACGAAGGGCGCCTGAATTGGCGTGATGCGCGCGTCGCGAATCTTCGTGAGACCGATGAGGAACTCGTTGTTCGTGCCGTTGTCCATGCTCGAGAACAGCTGCGTCAAATAACTGTTGGTCGTCGAGCGGAAATTGTAGCCGTTGTTCGAGAGATTGAGGCGCGTGTTGCTGCGGCTGAAGATGTCCTGCTGCCCATCGACGTAGTTGTATCTCGCGACGAGCCGGCTGCCGACCGGCAGGTTGATGAGATCCAAACGGGCAAACAGGTTCGAAAGCGGATTCTGATTGTTGACCACTCCGCCGTTGCCCGGATCGGCGAAGCCGTACTGGTTCGTGAGGATGTTGACGAGACTGTCAACGCCTGCGCCGGTTGCCGGGGGTTTCGGGAGGAGGCCCGCCGGCTGGCCAATGTACGGACCGGATGAAGGCGCTTGCTGCTGCTGCCACTCCGGAGCGACCGAGAAGAGAAGCTTGTCCTTGAGGATCGGACCACCAAGCCAGAAGCCTTCCTGCTTGATCGTGAAGGGAGACGCGCGGAGATAATCGATGTTCCGCTCAAGCTTCTCGTTGCGGTTCGCGTACGTGGCGGATCCGTGGAGCTGGTTCGAGCCGCTCTTCGTTACGGCGTTGACGAGGGCACCGGTGAAATTCCCCTGGCGAACGTCGAACGGCGAAAGAAGAACCTGATACTCCTTTACGGCTTCGAGCGAGATCTGCTTGGCGCCCGCCTGGCCGCCGGGCTGGCCGGTTGAGCCGAGTCCGAACAGGTCGTTAGCGACGGAGCCGTCGATCTGGATACCGTTGAACCGATTGTTCTGGCCTCCGCCGGAGTTTCCGGGTCCCTTTGTCGAGATCTGCGGGGTCAAAGCCACGAAATCCGTGAAATTGCGGGTCAATGTCGGGTAGCGGGCGATCACCGAGTCGGTGATAGTCGTCGCGATGCCTTTGTGGGAGCTCGAAATGACTGCGCTCGAGGCGCCAAGGACCTCCACGCCGGCGAGCTGTGTGGCTTGCGCACGCATCACCATGTCGACTCGGGCGTTCTGTCCGAGCGAGACATATACGCCACTGGTGTCGTGCGGCGTGAAGCCGATGCGGCGGACCGTCACGCTATATGGGCCTCCGACCTCGAGACCCTGGATGTAATATCGCCCGTCGCCGCGTGAAATCGTGGCGCTTCTGGCGCCGGTGGCGCGATTCACTATTTCAATCTGGGCCGATTCGACGGCTTGGCCCTGATCGTTCGTGACGGTGCCGCTGACTGCGCCCGTCGTGACCCCCTGGGCAAGCACTGAATTCGCGGATGAAATCAGGAGTGCTGCCGCGGCAGCACAGAGAAAGCGCATACGGTATTGGGGCATGGTCGGAAGGTTGTGAGGAAGGGGATAAGCTACGTGTCGGCAACTCGTGGGGTCAAGCAAAACAAATCACAAACGGGTCACGATTTTATCCCGGAACGTCCGGTCAGCAAGAAAACGGGAATTCCGAGCAGAATCACTCCCAGAACGGCGAGGGTGGGAACGCGGCTGACGGGGTCGATGATGGCGTTCCCGAGGAGGAGAACGGTCGCAACTATGAAGAGGGCCGGGACCACGGGATACAGGGGAACCCGGAACGGCGGATCATACCCGGGTCGCCGGCGAAAGACGAACACGGCCCCGACCGCCAGGGCGTAGAAGGGCACGATCGCGATGACAAAGGTATCGGCAAGCTGCTCGAACGTCCCGGCGAGGACGAAGACCACACCCAGCGTAGCGCCGAGCCAGATCGCGACGCCGGGCGTGTGGAATCTCCGGTCGACGATCGCTATCGGCTTGAAGAGCAGACCGTCCGCGGCCATCGCGAAGAGAACCCGCGAGCCGGTCATCACCGAGCCGTTGAGCGTTCCGAAAGTCGAGATCATTACCGCGACCGAGACGAAGGCCACGCCCACTGACCCCATCAGTCGGTCGGCGACATCGGCCGCGACGAGCTTCGAGTGCCGAATCTCCTCAACCGGCAGCACGGCCAAATACGCCAGGTTCGCCAGCAGGTAAAGGGCGATGATTATCAGCGTACCGTAGATCAGAACGCGAGGAAGATTCCTCTCCGGGTCCTTCACCTCCCCGCCGACGAAGCTGACGTCCGCCCAACCATCATAGACCCAGAGCACCGACACGAGCGCGAGCCCAAAGCGCCCGAGCGAAAAGCTTCCCGATGGCACCGCGGGCGAAAAGTGGCCACCCGTCTGCGGCAGTCCGATCACGAGAGCGAGTATGATGATCAGGAGCAGCGCTCCCGTTTTGGCGAGCGTCGTGACGTTCTGCACCAGCGAGCCCCACTTGAGACCCACGTAGTTGAACGTTGCCGTTATGAGGATCGCGGCGGCGGCGATGTAGTGAACGTACCTGCCGTATGGCTCGACCCTCGGGTCGTGGCCGAGGACGCGAAGAAGATATTCCGAGAAGGTGGTCGAGATGGCGCCGAGCGCCGCCGCACGAATGATGACGAGCTCGGACCAGCCGAAGAGAAATGCGGGCAGCCGGCCCCACGATTCGCGGATGAAGACGTACACTCCGCCCGTGCGCGGGAATACGCCCGCGACTTCGGCGAGCGACAGCGCACCGCAGAGCGCAAAGAGACCGCCGGTCAGCCAGATCGCGAACAACGGGAGGGGACCGGGAAGCTTGTCCGCGATGCCGGCCGGCGAGCGAAAAATTCCGGACCCGATCGTCGAGCCGACGAGAACCGCTACGGCGCTCCACAATCCGAGCCGGCGTGGAAGCGACGAGGCGCGCGCGAACGTCGAGTCCGTCGCCGCCGATCGCGAGGAAGAATCAGCGAGCATCGGGTCGGTCATTCGCATACGCTAGTGCAAAGCACCTGGATTCGCGAGTAGCTTTATGTGCGCGGCGAATTTTTTTTCCGCGCGTCCCCGCACACTTCAATTGTCCCCAATGAATCAGCCGCTGGCTGAGACAATCTTCTGGATCGCCGCGATTGCATGCGTGATAGCCGAAGCCGCGATACTGCGATCCACCTTTGCGGCGCAGCAGGGGAACAGATCGGAGCTGGTTCCAGCGTCGTCACGAAGCGGTGAGCTCGCGTGGGCGATCATTCCAGCGCTGGCACTCTGTGCCGTTCTGGTGGCTACGTGGCAGAGAATCGAGGCCCGCCAGAGCCACATGCAGATGATGGATCACTCCAGCGTGCGGCACTCGATGCAGATGCCTTCGGTGCCACCAGCAGCGCCGTCCAGCTGAGATGATGACCATCAGGAGACTTGGCTACCTCGCGGTAGTCATCGGGTTCGCGCAGGTGGTGTTCGGAGCGATCGTCCGGATCACGGGCTCGGGAATGGGTTGCGGCGATCACTGGCCGGATTGCTACGGATCGTTCACGCCCGCGCAAGGCGGACCGAACCTTCTCGTCGAGATCTCGCATCGATACGGCGCCGCCGCGCTGTCGCTCGCGATCGTCGCGCTGGCCGGGGTCGCATGGCTCAAGCGCAACGAGCCTGGCGTTGGCGGAGCGGGCGGTGTGCTTCGCCCTTCCCTGCTCGCGATCCTGCTCGTGATTGTCGCCGCGCTCTTCGGCGCCGTCACGGTCAAAATGGAGCTGAGTGCATGGGTGGTGGTCACGCACCTCGCGATCGCGATGTCGCTGCTGGCGGTGCTCGTGATCGTCGTCGTGCGCGCCGGCGGCTTTGGGGCCGGCACGGTGCCCGCTCGCTACGCGCGAACCATGCGCTCAGGCAGAGCGGCCGCGGGATTCACGTTTCTGATACTGGTATTCGGCGCACTGACCGCCAACACCCCGGGCGCGGCGGTCGCATGTCAGGGCTTTCCCTGGTGCAGGGGAATTATTGTGGGCGGGGCTCCACTCTACATCCAGGTGACGCACCGAATTCTTGCGGTCCTGCTGCTCGGCCACCTGATCGGAATCGTCATCGGTGTCCGCAAGCGCGCTGAGACTCGAGCCATCCGGATCGCGGCCTGGACGGCGCTCGGCGTCGTGATCCTCCAGGTCCTCGTGGCGGCGGCGATGGTCGAGATGCATTTGCCTCCGACGCTGCGCTCGCTCCATCAGGCGGTGGGAACGGCGCTCTGGATTTCAGTGGTGACTCTCGCCGCATTAGCAGCTGGGACCCACGGCATGACCGGCATCGAGCGGATCGTGTACGAGTCGCCTTCGAGGGGCGAGTTTGCTACCCCGGAAGGAGTGGCCACCTAAATGGACATCACGGCACGCGAGCAGACGCAGCCCTCGCTGCTGCGCGACATGGTGATGCTGACCAAGCCGCGCATCATCTCGCTGCTGCTCGTCACGACCATCGCTCCGATGTTCGTCGCCGGAAATCCGGGGTGGTTGCTCGTGCTCATCGTGCTGGTTGGCGGCTACCTCATGGCGGGCGGCGCGAACGCGGTCAACATGTATCTCGACCGCGACATCGACACGCAGATGTCCCGCACGCGGCTGCGCCCGATTCCGAGCGGGCGCATGGGTCCAAAGTCGGTGCTCGCGTTCGGAGTCGCTCTCGCTACCGCGGCAACGTTTCTGCTCGCCCGATTCACGAACGTGCTGACGGCGCTGCTCGCGCTGGGCGGATTCTACTTCTACATCTTCGTCTATACCGGCTGGCTCAAGCGAACGACGCCGCAGAACATCGTGATCGGTGGGGCCGCCGGGGCATTTCCTCCGCTCGTTGGCTGGGCCGCCATGACGGGCACGATCGACCTGACCGCGGTCTATCTCTTCCTCATCATCTTCTACTGGACGCCTCCCCACTTCTGGGCGCTCGCGCTGCTGAAGCAGAAAGACTACGGGCGGGCGGGAATTCCGATGGCCCCGCTGGTATGGGGTGAGCGCGAGACGATGCGACAGATGCTGTGGTACAACGTCATTCTCATCGCGCTCACGCTGCTGCCATTCGCCTTCGGCGCGTTCGGCATCATTTATTTCATCTCCGCCTTCGCGCTCGGCACGATTCTGCTGGCGGGAGTCATTAGAGTGAGCAGGAGCGCCGATTGGACGAAGCCGGCGTGGTGGGTTTACAAGTATTCACTGCTGTACCTCGCGCTTCTCTTCCTGGCGATGGTAATCGACCGCAAGGTGCTGGGAACGTGACGGCCCCGACTCCTTTCGCGGTTTCGGCGCAGCGCCCAACACCGCGCGAGCAGCCGCCCGTTACATCGCCTCGCCCGCTCGGACGACTGCTGCCGAGAATTCGCCCGTACTTGTGGCGGTTGACGGTGGCGTTCGTGTGCCTTGTCGCGAGCGCCAGCATCGCGCTGGCATTTCCTCAGATCGTTCGCCACCTGCTGGACGCGGCGTTCATCGACACGGACGCCGGACTTCTGAACAAGATCGCGCTCGGACTGCTCGGTCTGTTCGCGATTCAGGCGGTGCTCAACTTCGTCCAGGTCTATTTCCTGACATCCACATCGGAGCTGGTGATCGCGCAGCTCCGCGAGGATCTGTTCGCGCACCTCGTCCGGCTGTCGCCGGGATTTTTTACCGAGCGCAGAACCGGCGAGCTCACCAGCCGCCTTTCGTCCGACACGACGGTGCTGCAGACCGTTCTGAGCTACAATCTCTCGGAGTTCGCGCGCCAGACGCTGTTCCTGATCGGTGGGATCATCCTGCTGATCATCACGGACAGCCGCCTTACGGCGACGACACTGGCCGTCGTTCCGCTCGTGGTCGGAGCGGCCGTGGTTTTTGGACGCGCCCTGCGAAAAGCGAGCACGGGCGTGCAGGACCGGATCGCCGAGGCAACGGGTACCGCGGACGAAGCGTTCTCCCAGATCAGGACTGTCCAGAGCTACACGGCGGAAGCCGAGGAAGTGCGCAGATACGGCGCGCATCTTCATCAGGTGATCGACGCGGCGATCCGGCGCGCGAAGATTCGCGGAATGTTTTTCGGAATACTCACGTTCTGCGGATTCGGCGGCGTCGTCGCTGTGCTGTGGCAGGGAGGGCGCCAGGTGCTGGCGGGGAATCTCACGGCCGGCGCTCTCGTCTCCTTTCTCCTTTATGCGCTCTATGTGGCGGGAGCGGTTGGCTCGCTGGCCTCACTCTTCGGCGCGTATCAGGAAGCGGTTGGCGCCGCGCGGCGCGTGTTCGACCTGCTCGAGACGGTGTCTTCGGTGAAGGATCCGGCGAGGCCGCTCAGGCTTCCGCGTCCTTTGCGCGGCGAGATCGTGATGGACAACGTCACGTTCAACTACAATCCGGCGCTGCCGGAAGTGCTGCAGGGCGTGTCGCTCAGGATCGGGGCGGGCGAAGTGGTCGCTCTGGTTGGCCCGAGCGGGGCCGGCAAGACGACGGTCGCATCGCTGCTGCCGCGATTCTGGGACGTCACTTCGGGCCGGATCACATTCGATGGGATCGACATCCGCGATCTCTCGCTGTCGGAGCTCCGCGGCGCGATCGGGATTGTGCCGCAGGAACCGACGCTCTTCAGCGGAACCATCCGCGAGAACATCGCCTACGCCGCGATCGGCGCGGATGAATCACGCCCGAGCGAGGAATCGATTCATGCCGCGGCGAAGGCGGCGCACGCGGTCGAATTCATCGAGCGGCTGCCCGATGGATTTGCCACGCTAGTGGGCGAGCGTGGCGTCAAGCTGTCGGGCGGTCAGCGCCAGCGGATCGCGATCGCGAGGGTGTTCCTGAAGAATCCCGCGCTCGTGATCCTGGACGAGGCGACATCCAGTCTGGACACCGAGAGTGAAAGGCTGGTCGAGGAGGCGATGGAGGACCTGCTCCGCCAACGTTCGACGCTCATCATTGCGCACCGCCTGAGCACAGTGCTGCGCGCTGACAGGCTGGTCGTGATCGATCGCGGCGTGATCGTCGAAGAGGGGAGCCACCAGGACCTTCTTGCATCGGAGGGAGTCTACTCCCGTCTTTACCGCGGCCAGTTCAGGCCGGGGGATGCCCTCGTCGGGTAAAGCCAAAAAACAAAAGCGACTGAAGTTCTTTTAAAGAAACCAGCGTGTGCTACTCGCGCTGCCGGGGCGGCGGCGGGCCCGTAGTGGTGGGAGCGCCAAGTATTGTGGGAGTGCTGGACGCCGTCGGAAGAATCGGAACGGCGGGAGTGCTCGAAGCGGGATGCGCGCTGTCGGCCACCGCTGGAGTGGGCACGGCCGGCGTGGCCCGTCGGATTCGGAAGGCGACGTTCGCCTGCAGCCCTGCCCCGACGGTCACGCTGTCATCCATGTATCCGAGGCTCGGGTGCCAGGCGCGAATGCGGTATCTGCCGGGTGGAATGCCGTCGATGCTGAATGTCCCGTTCGCGGCCGTCTGCGCGTAATAGGGATGATCGAGCACCGCAATCCACGCGTGAGTCCACGGATGCTGTTCGCACACGACCTCGATCTCGGCGGCCTCCTTGAACCGATCGACAGGTACTACCTCTCCATCGTCGTTGAACGGTGCCACGGCCACGATCGCGCCGGTACCGACGTTGATGAAGCGGTTGGTATGCAGTGTCCTGTCATCGTTGCCGACGTTCAGCGTGCTGTTGGTCGAGATCACCTGCACGAACGGGTCGAGCGTACAACCGTCGTTCGTCAGGTCAAAACGGCGCTCGAGCGGAAAACCCTTCCCGCTCCGGATGTCGGTCAGCCACACGACGGCTCCGCCGATTCGCGTCCCGGAGAGAGTGATGGTCTTCTGCACGACCGAGTTGCCGCACACTTTCTGATCGGTCGACGGGCGGACGACCTCGGCTACCGGCGCCGTTCCTTCGAAGTCGACGGTCCCCGCGATCGTGCCGCCGCTCACAACGGATACGATCTTGTACGGTTCAGCAGCAGGCGCGATGACCGCGGGCCGCGGAGCAACGCCGTCACCAGGCGCGCGCGGGCCGTTTCGGCCATGCGCTGAAGCGGTATCGTCGTGCGAGCACGCGAGGACGACAAGGCAAACTATTGAAAAGCGGACGAACCGGCGGAGCATTTATGTCGAGCCGAGGTAAAAGTTCGCGTAATGAAACTGCAATCGATCGAAGTGACAGTTCGCTTGTTGAAATGGCAAGCGATGTGCCGTCGAAGGCTGCGTGGGTTCCATTCCTCATGACTCCGTCGCTTACTTCGCCTCGTACACGCGCTTTCCTCCAATCCAGGTGGAAATTACTCGAGTCCCCAGGATTTCGGTGTCCGGCACGTGCATGATGTCGCGGTCCAGGATGACGAAATCGGCATACTTGCCCGGCGTGAGCGAGCCCAGGACCGATTCCTGGAACCCCGCATAGGCGGGCCAGATTGTCATGGACTGAAGAGCTTCTTCGCGCGTCATCTTCTGCTCGGGGTACCAACCACCCGCCGGCAAGTTGGAAGGATCCTGCCGGGTCACCGCGGCGTGAAAGGTGAGAAGTGGATTCACTTCTTCGACTGGAAAGTCGGTCCCGTTCGGAATCACGACGCCGGTATTGAGCAGTGATCTCCACGCATACGCTCCGCGAATTCGCTCCGGCCCCACGCGGGTTTCCGCCCACCGCATGTCGCTCGTCTGGTGCGTCGCCTGCATCGAAGGGATCACGCCGAGCCTGGCGAAGCGCGGGATGTCTTCCGGGCTCAGAATCTGCGCGTGCTCGATCCGAAAGCGGTGATCGGCTTTCGGAACTTTCTTCAGCGCCGAGTCGAAGGCGTCGAGCACGATGCGATTACCGCGATCGCCGATCGCGTGCACGTTCACCTGGAAACCACTGCGGAGTGCGGTCTCCGCCCACGCTTCGATATGCTCGGGGCTGGAGAGGAGCAGTCCGGAGTTGGAAGGCTCGTCGCTATAGGGCGCGAGCAGAGCTGCACCACGCGAGCCAAGGGCGCCGTCGGCGTAGAGCTTGATCGCCCGGATCCAGAGGTGTCCGTCGTAGAGCGCGCTCTGCGGGCCATGCTGGATGTACGGATTTCCAAGTGCGGCCGCCGACCCGGGCTCGCCCGGATCGCTCAACATCACGTAGTTGCGCAGGTTGTAGTTTCCCGCCTTTGCCAGCTCCTCGAAGATCCCGATCGTCTCGGCATCTTCTCCGGCATCGTGAACGCCCGTCAGTCCCAGGCGGTTGGCCTCGGCAATCGCGGAGAGGATCGCCCTTCGGGTGTCGGCGCGGGTGGCGGCGGGAATCGCGCGGTCGATCAGGCCGTTCGCATTGTCGACGAAGACGCCTGACGGCGCGCCGGATGCAAGCCTCACGATCCGCCCGCCCGACGGATCGACGGTCGCGGCGGTGACATGAGCCAGCTCCATCGCTTTCGCGTTCGCGAGCAGAGCGTGACCGTCGATGCGCGTGAGCACGACCGGATTATTCGGGAAGGCGCGCGTAAGCTCCTCGTGCGTCGGAAATTCCCTGGCGGGCCAAAGATTCTGGTCCCAGCCCCTGCCCTGGATCCATGCGCCAGGCCTCACATTCTTTGCCCACGCTCTGACACGGTCGATCACTTCGGCGTACGACGTCGATCCGGCGACATTTACCCGCTGCAGCATGTTGCCGAGGCTGAGCAGGTGCGCGTGGGCGTCCACGATTCCCGGAACGACGGTGGCACCATGCAGATTGATGACCAGCGTGGACGGACCGGCGAGCACCCGCGCCTCTTCGTCGGACCCGACGAAGAGGACGCGCCC
>Ga0207929_1000576_pt1 | contig 9971 bp, 8 predicted proteins | sample NGESurdeep072012_FD_184466 | JGI IMG/M metagenome (GOLD analysis project Ga0207929, IMG submission 184466) | Arctic peat soil microbial communities from Barrow, Alaska - NGEE Surface sample 53-1 deep-072012 (SPAdes) | ecosystem: Environmental > Terrestrial > Soil > Wetlands > Peat ... | reverse complement strand
CGCCACCGGTCTTGCAGGTGCCAGCGAGTTGGACTGAGCCGACGGGGGAGGTGGAGATGGCGTTGTCAGTCCAGGTGCCGTTGACCGTGACCGAGGCGGACGTCGCGCTGCCGAGGATGCCGGTCTGCGTGAACGTGTTGGTCGCAAACTGACCCTGGGCGGGGCCGCCGCTGTCGTCGCCGGAGGCGGGGACGCTTTCCGGCAGACCGCTGACGGTACCGCCGCCGGTGCTGGTGCCCAGGGTTACGTTTTCGACCAGGTTCCAGTCGTTGTGCACGGTCCACGTGATCGAGTACGTGCCGTTGGTGCACACGGACGAACCACTGACGCTATTGGCGTGCGCGCTCGCATCGGTGACGAGCGCAATTGTGGCGACACCGCCTAAGCCGAGGCTCATGACGACAGCGGCGATCGATCGCGGTCGCGGTATCCGCGGATGCACACGCATATTGGGCCTACCCTCTAGTCGGACGACGACAAGGGGTCGGTCTCACCACTCGCTCCCCGCGACCATCCGCATCGCTGCGGCGGTGACCGTGTTACCAGTCGCGGATCAATACGTCCCCACGTTTACGTCCCTAATATGGCGCGATACCCGACGAACCGCAATCGTGAACCTCCGTTCTGGGCGTGAATTTCAGCCAACCGGCCCAGCGCGCCAGGTTCGCTATTCGGCGCCGTCCGCTCAGGAATCGACAAAGCGGGTAAATCGCGCTCAGCCCGATCTGGTCGTGCCGCCTACTGGGCTCGCCGCCGCCACCGGATGCCGGCCTCGACGAACTCGTCGATCTCGCCGTCGAGAACCGCGGTCGTGTTGCCGGTCTCGACATCGGTGCGCAGATCTTTGACGAGTTGGTACGGGTGCAGCACGTAGTTGCGAATCTGCGTGCCCCAGCTGGTGGTCGAGTCGCCCCTGATCTCGGCCATTTTCGCGGCTTCGTCTTGCCGGCGGCGCTCGAGCAGCTTGGCTTGCAACACGAGCAGCGCGCTCGCTTTGTTCTGGATCTGGCTGCGCTCGTTCTGGCAACTCACGACGATGCCGGTGGGTAGGTGGGTCAGCCGCACGGCCGAGTCGGTGGTGTTGACGCCTTGACCACCAGGCCCCGACGACCGGTAGACGTCGACCCGCAGGTCGTCGTCGGGTATCTCGACGTGATCAGAAGATTCAACAACGGGGACGACGTCGACTCCCGCGAACGATGTCTGGCGGCGGCCTTGGTTGTCGAACGGACTGATGCGCACGAGTCGGTGCGTGCCGTGCTCGGCCGACAACGTGCCGTACGCATAGGGAACCTTGACCGAGAACGTTGCCGACTTGATGCCTGCTTCTTCGGCGTAGGACGTGTCGTAGATCTCGGTCGGGTAGTTGTGCCGCTCGGCCCAGCGCAGGTACATGCGGAGCAACATCTGCGCCCAGTCGGCGGCGTCGACTCCCCCGGCTTGGGAGTTGATCGTGACGAGCGCCTCCCGCGAGTCGTACTCACCGGACAGCAGGGTGCGCACTTCGAGTTCGCCGATCGCCTTTGTCAGCGCGACGATTTCGGCCAGCGCTTCGGCGTGAACAGCTGCGTCTTCTTCGGCTTCGGCGAGATCGAGCAGCACGCTCGTGTCGTCGAGCCGGCTGCGTAAGCCTTCGACGCGACGGATTTCGCCCTGCACGTACGACAACCTGCTCGTCACCCGCTGCGCCGCGTCAGGGTCGTTCCACAGATCCGGCGCCGACGCCTGCGCCTCGAGGTCGATCGCCTGCCGCTGCAACGCGGGCACGTCGAGCACCTGCTCAATGCTCGACAGGGTGGCGTCGAGTGCCTTGAGCTCGTCGCGCGGATCAGCGGTGGACACGAAGCACGAGCCTATCCGTCAAGATGAAGTGTGAACTCACGAGGCGTTCCGCCGTCGGCGCGACGCCGGGCCGCGATCGCCTGGGCGGCCGCGGGCTGCGTGGCGGTGATCGCGGTCGTCACCGTCATCGTCGTGTCCCACCAGTCGGGGGTGCACGCTCCGGCCCAACGCGCCGCCGCGGCCGACAGCATCACCCCGACGACGGCAACGTCGGCACCGGCCGCACCGACGTCGTCCGCGCCGGTGTCGGCACCCGCGACCAGCGCCACTGCGGTGTCGTCACCACCCGTCGTTTCGAGCGCACCCGTGGCGAGCCCGACGTTTCAGATACCAGGCCCGCGACCCTCTGACACAAAGCTCGGCCCGGTCGTGCTGGTGCCGGGCTTCGGCGGCGACGATTCGATGCTGCTCTCACTCGCCGATCGCCTGCATCGGGCCGGGCGCACGACGGTGTTGCTCGCGATCCCCAATGACGCGACCGGCGACCTTCGCGGCCAGGCCGATCTGCTCAGTGCGAAAGTGCGCGCGTTGTTGAATGCCGGTGCGCCGTCGGTCGACCTGGTCGGCTACTCGGCTGGCGGCATCGTCGTCGGGCTGTTCGTCGCCGCGCACCCGCAGGACGTGCGCCGCATCGTCACGTTGGGCGCGCCCCTGCACGGCACCCGCCTCGCCCAGTTCGCCGCGGGCCTTGCGCCAGCCACCTGCCCGATCGCGTGCCAGCAGATGGTGCCTGGCACGTCAGTACTTTCAAGCCTGGACGCCGCGGTGCCGGCGCGCACGGGTGTGCCCTGGCTCTCGATGTGGACCACCCACGACGAGGTCGTGCTACCGGCCGACTCGGCGCGCTTCGACGGCGCGGTGAACATTGCGCTACAAAGCGTGTGCGCCGACGACACGATCGACCACATCTCGTTGCCCGCCGACCCACTTGTCGCCGCACTCACGTTGCGCGGGCTCAGCACGACAGCGGTCGCGATCCCCACACCTAGTGACTGCACCGCGTTGCGCGCTGAAGGCGCGTAGTTACTGAGCGGAGCGGGGATCTCCGTGGCAACGCTTGTACGCACGACCAGATCCGCACGGACACTTCGCGTTGCGCGGCGTGCCCTCGTACATCAGGGGCGCATCGCCCGCCGCTTGCGTGACCGCCGGCTGCCCACCACCACTGGCGCCTGAGTCACCGTCGATCGAGGGCGCCGAGTACTCCAGCCGGGCCGCGCGCTTGGGTGCGTCCAAGCCGGGCGCCACCAAATGGGGTGCAGCGTGCCGACCGCCATCGCTCGCTGCGGCCTGCTGGGCGATCGTTCGCGGCGCGGCCGGCGCGGACGCCATCCCGTCGTCGTCCGCCGTGGGCTCGGCAGCCGCCTCGGGCGTGGCGACCTGCACCTCGAGATTGAAGAGCAGGCCGACCGACTCTTCCTTGATCGCGTCCATCATCGTCGTGAACATCGTGAAGCCCTCACGCTGATATTCAACGAGCGGGTCACGCTGCCCGTACGAGCGCAGCTGGATGCCTTCTTGCAGGTAGTCCATCTCATAAAGGTGCTCGCGCCACTTGCGGTCGAGCACGGTCAACACGACCTGTCGTTCGAGCTGACGCATCACCATTTCGCCGTCAGGCAAGGTGCCCAACTCTTGTTCACGACTGTCGTAGGCCGATTGGGCGTCGGCCGTCATCTCCTCGATGATGAAGTCGGCGCTCAGGCCTTCGCGGCCGCCACCACCGGCCTCCTCGAGTGCCTCGATCGACATCCCCACCGGATACAGCGCCTTGAGCGCCTTCCATAGTTTGTCGAGATCCCAGTCTTCGGCGTAGCCCTCGACGGTCTCGGCTTCGATGTAGCTGCGAACGACGTCGTCGATCATGTTGCGCACCTGCTCGTGCAGGTCGTCGCCGTGCAACACCCGACGGCGCTCGGCGTAGATGACGGTGCGCTGCTTGTTCAGCACCTCGTCGTACTTGAGCACGTTCTTGCGGATCTCGAAGTTCTGTTGCTCGACCTGCGTCTGCGCCGACCGAATCGCGCGGGTGACCATCTTCGACTCGATCGGCACCTCGTCGGGGATGTTCAACGTGTCCATGATGCGTTCGACCGCCGCGCCGTTAAACAGGCGCATCAGGTCGTCGCCCAACGACAGGTAGAAGCGCGACTCGCCTGGGTCGCCCTGGCGGCCCGACCGACCACGCAGCTGGTTGTCGATGCGCCGCGAGTCGTGCCGCTCGGTGCCGAGCACGTACAGGCCGCCGAGATCGACCACCTCGGTGTGCTCGGCTGCGACCGAGTCGCGCCACTTCGCCACCGCGGCCGGCCAGCCGGCTTCGTACTCTTCCGGCGTCTCGACCGGTGACAACCCGCGCTCGGAAAGTTCAAGCTGGGCAAGGAATTCGGGGTTGCCGCCGAGCATGATGTCGGTGCCACGGCCGGCCATGTTGGTCGCAACCGTGACCGCACCCTTGCGTCCCGCTTGTGCAACGATCGCGGCTTCCTTCTCGTGGTACTTCGCGTTCAATACCTCGTGCGGCACACCGCGCCGCAACAACATGCCCGACAGCAGCTCAGACTTCTCGACGCTAACCGTGCCCACCAAAACCGGCTGACCCTTTTCGTGCCGCTCGGCGACGTCGTCGACGACCGAGTCGAACTTGGCCTTCTCCGACTTGAAAACAACGTCGCGCTGGTCGAGGCGCACGGCATCACGGTTGGTCGGGATCGGCACCACGCCGAGCTTGTAGATCTGGTCGAACTCCGCGGCCTCGGTGCTGGCCGTACCGGTCATGCCGCCGAGCTTCTTGTACAGCCGGAAGTAGTTCTGCAAGGTGATCGTGGCCAGCGTCTGGTTCTCTTGCTTGATCGGCACGCCCTCTTTGGCCTCGATGGCCTGGTGCATGCCCTCGTTGTAGCGGCGGCCGTAGAGCATGCGGCCGGTGAACTCGTCGACGATCAGAACCTCGCCGTCGATGACGACGTAATCCTTGTCGAGCTTGAACAGCTCCTTGGCTTTGAGCGCGTTGTTCAGGTAGCCGACCAGCGGCGTGTTCGCGGCTTCGTACAGGTTGTCGATGCCGAGCCAGTCTTCGACCCGCGCGACACCCTGCTCGGAGATCGCTACCGTGCGCTTCTTCTCGTCGGCCTCGTAGTCGCCCTCGCCCTCTTCGCCGCGCTTCAGTCGCGCAACGAGTGAGGCAAAGTCGGTGTACCACTTCAGGTTGAGTTCGACCGGGCCACTGATGATGAGTGGCGTGCGCGCCTCGTCGATCAAGATCGAGTCGACCTCGTCGACCACGGCGAAGAAATGCCCGCGCTGCACGAGTTCTTCGGCAGCCAGTGCCATGTTGTCGCGCAGGTAGTCGAAGCCGAACTCGTTGTTCGTGCCATAGGTGATGTCGGCGTTGTAGGAGCCGTGCCTTTCGGCCGCTGGCATCTGCGACAAGATGACGCCGACCTCAAGCCCCAAGAAGCGGTGCACGCGGCCCATCCACTCGGAGTCGCGCCGGGCCAGGTAGTCGTTCACGGTGACGACGTGCACACCCTGGCCCGCGAGAGCGTTGAGATACACCGGCAACGTCGAGACCAACGTCTTGCCCTCACCGGTGCGCATCTCGGCGATGTTGCCCATGTGAAGGGCGGCACCGCCCATGATCTGCACGTCGAAGTGCCGCTGGCCAAGGGTCCGGCTGGCGGCTTCGCGCACCGTGGCGAACGCCTCGGGCATGAGGTCGTCGAGGCTCTCGCCGCCCGCGTAACGCTCCTTGTACTCGTCGGTCTGCGCCCGCAACTCGGCGTCCGACATCGCTTTGAAGTCGGCCTCGACGGAGTTGACCTGGTCGGCGACAGCCTTCAGCGCCCGCAGGATCTTGCCCTCACCTGCGCGCATGACCTTGTCGAAGAGAGCGGGCACGGCGACTGGCTCCTCGAAACACGAGTGGACGACGGACACGGACGTCTGAGCGCGGCTGACCCACCGTGCTCTCACCGTTCTCGGGCCATCGTAGGCGAGGAGGCCCTCAGGCGGGCGACTCGACCTGCGCCGGAGCCGGCGCGCTCGCCGACAAAGGGGGGATGCGTCGGCGCGGCGATCTACGATCCGACCCATGGCCGGGTCGCGCGGGGTGGAGTTGTCGAGCGACGACGCCCGCCGGCTGGCGCTGGCCGCGCAGCATCTCGTTGGCGCCCCTGATCGGCGCGCCGGGGTGCCCGGCGTCGTGCGGTCACTGGGCGCGGTGCAACTCGACACCATTTCGGTGCTCGCCCGCTCACACGAGCTGGTGCCCGCCGCCCGTCTCGGAGCGATCGCCCGGCCGAGCATCGACGCCGCGTACTGGGGCGGCGACTGTTTCGAATACTGGGCGCACGCAGCGTGTGTCTTGCCGCTCACGTATTGGCCGCTGTTCGCCTTCCGCCGACGCCACTACGCGGAGCGCGAACACCTGTGGGATTCGCATGCGGCCGCCACCGCCGAGACCGTGCTCGCGCGCGTGCGCGACGAAGGGCCGATGACCGCCACTGAACTCGGCGGCGCCAAGAAAACGGCCGACTGGTGGGGTTGGTCGGACATCAAGGGGGCCGCTGAATTCTTGATCGCCTCGGGTGAGCTGATCTGTGCGCGCCGGGTTGGTTGGCGTCGGGTCTACGACCTGCCTGAACGGGTGCTGCCGGCGACGTTGCGGGCGGTTGACCTCGATGACGACGCCTGCCGTCGCGAGCTCGTTGCGCACGCGGCCCGCGCCTTAGGCGTGGCCACCCTGGCCGATCTCGCCGACTACTACCGACTCAAAAAGACCGACATCGCGCCACTCATCGACGACTGCGACTTGGTGGCGGTGACGGTGGCCGGCTGGCGCGAGCAAGCCTGGGCCTCCCCCGACGCGATAGATGCAGGCCTGCCGCGGGGCCGGCACCGCACGACCTTGCTGTCGCCGTTCGACTCCCTGGTCTGGGATCGCCGGCGCACCGCGCGCATCTTCGGGCTCGATCATCGGCTCGAGGCCTACGTGCCAAAACCCCTGCGCCAGCACGGGTACTTCGCCATGCCGGTACTCGCGGGCGGCCACATCGTGGCCCGCGTAGACCCAGCCCGCGAGGCCGGCACTCTCATTGCGCGCCAGGTAACTGTCATGCCGCAGCACGCAACTCCCGCAAAGATCGCGGCAACTGCGGGCGCGATTCGCGACGCAATGCACGAGGCCGCGACCTGGGTTGGATGCACCAACATCGCAGTCGAGGCAGTGGCGCCCGCGTCGTCCGCCGCTGCCATCAACGCCGCAATCGCGGCCGAGGCTCAGGTGATCTCGAGCAATTTCTCGCGAACTGCGTAGACCACGGCTTCCATGCGCGAGTGCAGCTGCAACTTTTCGAGGATGTTGCGCACGTGGTTTTTCACCGTGTTCTCGCTGATGAACAACTGCTTGGCGATGTCACGGTTGTTGAGGCCCTTCGCAACCAGCCGCAGTACTTCCATCTCGCGGTCGGTGAGTTTGGGCACCGGTACCTGCTGGCGCGAGTCACCCTTCTTAATCATCGAGGCGAACTCGCTCAGCAGTTTCGACGCCATCGACGGGCTGATCAGTGACTGCCCACCATGTACCGCCCGGATCGCGGCGGCTACCTCGTCGATGGAGATTTCCTTCAGCAGGTAGCCCATCGCGCCGGCCTTGATCGCGTCGTACAGGTCGGCTTCTTCGTCGCTGATCGTGAGCATGATGATGCGCGCCGACGGGGCGACGTCCTTGATGGCCGTGCATGCTTCGATGCCACTGCGTCGCGGCATTCGCACGTCCATCAAGACAATGTCGGGCAGCGTCTCTTCGGCCTTCGCGACCGCCTCGGTGCCGTCGCTGGCCTCGCCACAGAGTTCGATGTCGGGCTCTTGAGCAAGCACCATTTCGAGTCCGCGACGAAAGAGCGCGTGGTCGTCGACGATAAGCACGCGGATCGGGTCGCGGGCGGTGCCCACGCGCGGTCGCGCATCGGGCTCGTCGCCGGTGTCGCCAGCTGCGCGGCGGTCAGCGTGCTCATGCGAACGCCGATCATCCTGCGGGTCAGTGAACTCGTGCCCGTCGTTCATGGCACCTCCATCTATCCCACAGCTCCATCTACCCATCGCTTGGTGATCCTGCCCCGCGGTGATCAGGGCGAATCGGACAGCCGTTGCGAATCACCTCATCGTACGGACGATCACCCGCCGAGTGGGGCCTGATCGCAAGAAACCCGCGATCCTTGATCATCGCGGCTAACGGGTTATGCCTGGCCCGCCGACTCCGAATGTGCTCTGGTGTCGATGCGGATCACGCCGTAGTCGTACGCATGACGGCGATAGACCACGCTCGGCAGGCCGGTGTCGCGGTCGGCGAACAAGAAGAACGCGTGGCCGACCAGCTCCATCTCGTACAGCGCTTGGTCGAGCGTCATCGGCGAGGCGAGGTGCAGCTTCTCCCGCACGACCATCGGCCCGTCAGGCCCCCGGCCGTCACTGCCATCACTGCCACCGGCGCGCGCATCGTCGTCCGGCTCGATTGTCTCGGCAGCACCCGATCCCGGCGGGACGACGGCACTGAGGCCCGCGGTGGCGCTCGCCACCGAAATCGGCGTGCGCACACCCCGATGCACCCGCTTGCGATCGGCCGCGCGCCTCAGTCGTGCCTCGAGCTTGGCCCAGGCAAGGTCGAACGCTTCGGTCATTTCCGGTGCGGCCGCTTCGGCTCGGATCACCGGCCCGGCGGACACGCAGGTGAGCTCGACCCGATCGCAAATTTCAGCCAGCCGCGGATTGCGTTCGCGCGAGATTTGCACGTCGACCCGCATCGCCTTCGGCGCCAGCTTCGAAACCTTCGCCAGTTTGTCGTCGATGTGTGCGCGCAGCTGCGCCGGCACCTCAACATGCCGACCACTGATGACAACGTCAGCCATTTATCCCGACCTCAGCCATGATGACCAGCCACCCGTTCTCGTGTTGATGCGTGACGTCCGCCCGGCCGACCTGGTCTTCGACCCCACATTCGCCTGCCGAGGTGCTCGCAGCGCGCAGGTGCGCATCATTGCCACTAGTGACCTTCTCTCGGTCGGCAGCCGCTTGGCCGCCGGCGAGGCAGGACTTACTTCTAAGCCGCACCGTGATCGGACGACGACGAGTCGCCTTACGTGGGCCGTTTCGCCTGCGACTGGCATCGGCTTGCCGGTTTGCACCGGCGCAACCACGGACCCGAGCGGACGCCACACTCACAACTTAGCCGGAAACCTGCGCGGTGTCGCCGCCACGCACGCCACTGCCAGCACGCTCGCCCCGGCGCTCGACAGTGCCCGCGCCGCCTCAAGCGCGGTCGCTCCGGTCGTGACGATGTCGTCGACCACAATCACGTCGCGGCCACGAATGCGTGCCGGTCGCGATACCGTAAGCGCGCCGGCGAGGTTGGCCCATCGGCCGACCACATCGAGACCCGCCTGATCGTCGACTGAGCGACCTTGCCGCAACGCCGGTACCGCGCGTGCGTCGACCCGCAGAGCGCGCAGTTGTCGCGCCGCCAGGGTCGCGAGTGCGCCGACCGGATCGTGCCCGCGCGCCCGCCGAGTCGCCCCAGCCGACGGCACCGGCACGAGCAGCAACGAACGCTCCGACAGCGGTGTGCGCCCGCCCGTCGTGACAACAGCGCCGAGCACGCCCAGAAGCAAGCTGTCGGCCAGCTCGAAACGCAGGCACAGTCGACCGCGCTCCTTGTAATCGAGCAGCGCCGATCTGATCACCCCGTCATAGGCGGACGACGCGAAGCCGGGCAACGTTGCCATGCCGCCGGCCGCGTGCAGCTGCCACGCCAACGGGCGTGCTCGCCTGATCTCGTCGCGGCACCGAGCGCACAGACCGCGAACGCGATGCTCGGCTTGATTACCACCCGCGCAGCCGGCGCAGCGCGAGGGCAGCAGCAGGTCGAGACCAGCCGCCAGACCGGAGGCGACGTTCATCCGCGAAGCCAACACCCACTGCCGCATCGTCGGGCCTTCGCGTTCGCGACCTGTGCGGTCGAACGCGCGCGACCTGCGAGCTGTGGGTAACCCGGACGTCGATCAGCCTGGATACCGCGGCGACGTACCCTCGCCTACTACGTCGAAGCTGTTGTTCGTGAGCTTCTCGATCAC
>Ga0207929_1000574_pt1 | contig 9976 bp, 11 predicted proteins | sample NGESurdeep072012_FD_184466 | JGI IMG/M metagenome (GOLD analysis project Ga0207929, IMG submission 184466) | Arctic peat soil microbial communities from Barrow, Alaska - NGEE Surface sample 53-1 deep-072012 (SPAdes) | ecosystem: Environmental > Terrestrial > Soil > Wetlands > Peat ... | reverse complement strand
AGGTTCATGATTACCGGGGTATCTTCGCGGAAGCTCTCGCCGATGTTCTTGGCTTCGTTGTAGGTGCGGGGGTGGATCGTCGAGATGCGGTTCAACGCACCGACCTCGACATCCCGGACGACACGAGCTACGGGTGTGCGCGCGGGCAGCGACGTCACCGCGCCAGAACGTTCTTGGCGGACGGGAGCTTCCTGACGGGCAGAGGGCTCGTCGTAGTCGTCGTACCCCTCGTAGCCCTCGTCCTCCGCCAGCCCGAGGTACACCATGGTCTTGCGTAGCGCCCCAGCCATCGCGAGCTCCTTAAGCTTCTGCGTTCTGCGTGTCATTCGACGAAAGTGTTCACACCAAAACTACCCAAAAGGCGGGCGCGAACCGAGGATTGCGCTGCCGACACGCAGGTGTGTCGCACCGTTGGCCACGGCGGCCTCAAGATCGGCGCTCATCCCGGCAGAGATCCAGGTGGCCCCCGGGTGATCGGCACGTATCTCGCGCGCCGCCCGGGCCAGCTGCGCGAAGGCCACTCCGGGGTCAACTCCCTGCGGGGCCACGGCCATGAGTCCTCGAAGTCTCAGATGTTTCGCAGCGGCAACGCTGTTCGCGAGCGCAGCAACGCCATCAAGCGGTATGCCGCCGCGCGCCGCGCCTGCACTGGAGTCCGGGTCCGGGTCCAGACTCACCTGGACCAGCGCGCCGATGTCGCGACCAGCAGCGGTTGCGGCGCGGTCAAGGGCGAAGACCAGCTTGTCCCGGTCGATCGAATGGACCGTGTCGGCATAGGTCGCCACCGAGCCGGCCTTGTTGGACTGCACCTGACCGATGAAGTGGACGTGAAGGCGCTGTCGGACCTCGTGTGGCAGAGCCGCGATCTTGACCGACGCCTCTTGGTCGCGGTTCTCCCCGATGTCCGTCACCCCGAGCTGGCAAAGCGCCTCGATGTCCGCACGGGGGAAGAACTTCGTGACCACGATGAGCTGAACCTCTTCGCGCGGACGGCCTGCCGCCCTGCAGGCCGCACGGATGCGCTGCTGGACCCGCGCGAGATTGGTGGACAGGTCCGCGCCCCGCGTCGCCGCATCGTGGGCGGACGTCATACGCGTCCTTCCTGATGGGCATCCAGCAACCGGACGACCCCGGCGTAGCGACCCGTACGGTGATGGCGACGATATGAGAACAGCTCTTCGGACTCGCGACTGCAGCCCGAGATCCATTGCACCGCAACGGATCTGGCCCGCAACTGTTCGACCACGCCGGCAGCGACGTCAATGGCGGGGGTCCCCTGCCAGGAGATGGCAGCCGCAACGGGACTGATCCTCGCGGCTTGCGCCCTCATCGCCTCGGGCACCTCATAGCAGCGCCCGCAGACCGACGGACCAACCGCTGCGCGGATCGAACGGGCGCCCAGGTCAGTCATCGCATCGACGGCGCGCCCGACGATGCCCGACATCATCCCGGGACGGCCGGCATGGACCGCCGCTGCGACGCCGGCGACCTGGTCGACCAGCAGGACGGGGGTGCAGTCAGCGACCAGTACTGCCAGGGCAAGGTCGGTCGAGGTCGTCACGACGCCGTCCGCCTGGGGCGGTTCCCCCTGCCACGGACCGTCCACGACGACGACGTCCGCGCCCTGACACTGGTTCATGAACAGCAGCCGATCTCGCGTCACACCAAAGGCGTTGGCCACCAGCGTGCTGTTGGACTCGACCATGAGCGGGTCATCCCCGACACGTCCGCCCAGATTGAGGCTGGCGAAGTCCCCCACGCTCGACCCGCCTCGCGTCGAGGTGAAACCCCAGTCGACGCTCCGACCACCGACCGTCGGAACCTGCTCACGCCAATGGAACACGGCGTTCACGCTAGCCGAGCCGGGGCCGCTCTGTCGGCGAGCCCTACCGGTCCGTCAAGGTCCAGGCTCCGGTCCAGCTCTCCCGTCGGCCAGGTCGGCGACTGTGGATCCGACCACCGCGCGGCCAACCGGGCTCACCATCCCACCGTCTTCCAAACCGCAGGTCAGCACTTGTCCCATCTTTCCGCCGCGGACTGAGAACAGGGCGGCCAACTCTGAGCTCAGCAACGTCCGAGTACGGCAGCAAGGTGAGATGACTGTGGGTAAATCGGTGCGGTCGTCTGACGCGATCGAGCGCCCGACCAGCGGCAGATGCGGACGTTCGGAGTCGGGCGATGCGGGCCCGTTCAGTCGAGGTCGAACGCGGCCCGGATCGCCACCGCGAGTGCGGCTTCCTGCTCTGTCAGCAAGAAGCCCAACTGGCGTCCGAGCGCACTGACAGGCACCGTGACGATGTTGTCGCAGCTGACAACGCTGTCGTGATCGAGCCCGTTGGCCGGGCCCACCGGCACCTCCGTGGACAGGCCACGGATGGTGCTGGTGATGGGCGCGACAGTGACCCGGCTGAGGTGGGGGCGCACGACCTCACGGGTGAGAATCAGCACCGGTCGAGTCTTGTCCAGGCGTGCGGAATGAATGGGTCGCATCAGTCGAGGTCGTCCATCGACGTGGCGGCCGCGTACTCGGCGAGGCTGTCCAGGTCGGTGTCCGTGCCTGCGATGGCGAGGATGGCCGCATCTCGTTCAGCGACCTTGCGACGACGCTCCCGTTCGAGGGCTCGCGACACCACAGCGGCACGGCTCGCGGCATCGCCATGACTGACCAGGTCGTCAACGAAGGCGACCAGGTCATCCGGCAGGCGGACGGCGATCTGTGTGCTCATACCAAAACGATACCATAATGGGATGCACCCGACAGCGGCATAGAAAGACGTTCTGCGTGTCGGTGCGCGACGTAGGAACGTCCTCCTGATGCGCTTGTCGGGCTTGATGTCCCAATCGCAAAGAGGAGGACGTTCAATGAGCAACGGTAATGGTGTCTCCCGGGGTGACCGCAACCGCAACGCCAGACTTTCTCGGCTGCGCGAGCTGGTGCCGGCATGCAACGCGATCGTCGGGATCGATCTGGCCGATAACAAGCAGATGGTGGTGGTCACCGATCATGATTCGAAGGTCCTTGCGCGGCGGACGTTCCGCTGTCGCGCGTGGGACCTGGGATCAGCATTGGACTGGGCCGGCCAGCAGGCGAATGAGGCTGGTTTCGCGGGGGTCACGGTGGCGTGTGAGCCGACCGGGCACCGCTGGCGGGTGCTCGGCCAGCTGGCAACCGATCGGGGGATGGCGTTCGTCTGTGTGCAGACCTTGCTTACTTCCTGGGCGCGGCGCAGCGAGGACCTGACCTTCGACAAGACCGATGAGAAAGACGCTGTCCTCATTGCGAGGCTGACCGCGCAGTTGCGCTGCTACATCCCAGAACCGGTAGATGAGACCTGGGGAAGGTTGCGGCACCTGGGGGCCCGGCGCGAACGGTTGCTCGCTGAGGCGGTCAGCGAGGTCCAGCAGATCCGTGACCTGCTCGAGTGCGTGTGGCCGGCGTCGTTGGACACGGCCAAGCAGCCGTTCCGCTCAAGGACCTGGCTAGCCGGGGTGAGCGTCATCCTTGCCCGAACCGACGGTGACCCGGCCCGGCTGCGGCGCCTGGGCCCGGCCCGCTTCGAAGCCGCTGTGCGGCGAGAAGTCGTTGCCCGGCAAGGGAAAAAGCCGTGTCTTCGGATCGTGCGACTGCTGTTCGCGGCCGCAACCGACACCCGGGGAGTGACCGCTCACCGCCCCGGCGCGCTGGAGCGGGTCCAGCTACTGCTCGACGATTTCCACGACACCGGGCGACGCCTGTCCGAGGCCGAGTCCCGCATGGTCTCGGTGCTCGACGAGCTGCAGCTGACCGAGCTGGTCTGCTCCATCGTCGGCCTCTCTGCTCTTGGCGGTGCGACCATCTTGGCCGAGACCGGCGACCTGACCCGCTTCGCCAGCGCCCGCGCCGTGGTCAAACACGCCGGCCTGGCGCCACGAGAGAAGAGCAGCGGCACCTACACCGGCCGCACCAAGTTGACCGGGCAAGGAAGACCCGGGCTGCGCGCGGCCGCCTGGCGGGCGATCTGGGGAGCCCAAAAGGCCAACCCTGTCTACGCGGCCAAGTTCACCCACCTGACCACCCGCACCGACAACAAGCTCAACCGTGGGCAGGCCCACGCCGCCCTAGCTGCCGCGTTGCTGCGCCAGCTACACGCGGTCGTGACCACAGGCCAGAAATGGGATGCGGCGATCGCCGCCGGCCGGCAAGGAGAGGTGATCCAACCAGCCGCCTGAGCGGCTCTCAAGCTGGTGGCCGGGGCGAGCCCCACGCGGCATTGAGGAACCACGGTTACCTCGACGCTCATCATGGGCAGCCCCGCCCGTCGTCTGACCAACCCGATTACACGCTGTTGGGCCCACCCCAATTACGGCTATGCAGGGACAGACGACAGGCGAGGCACCGACCAAAGGCTTGACACAAAACGACTTACGCTGATGAGAGTGCATTCAGCTGACTCGGGGTGCAATCCACGGTTGCGCGGGGTCCTTTCGCAACTGGTCCACCCTCGCCGGATAATGCGAGCGGAACGACGTCCGGCCTTGCTCACTCACCCAAGCGTTTCGGCTTGCTGCCCTCGCTCTTGGGCGCTACGCGGTGAAGTGCGAGAAGAGGAGGTACACAATGTCGACCAGGGCGAGGGTTGCAATCAGATAGGAAATGCCTATGCCGATGTAAGCCAGCATGGCGCCCCGCTCACCTCGAACTTTGATCTGCTGCAATGCCACATGGCCTGCACCTACCGGGAAGACGGCCAGCACGAAAGCACCGAAGACACAGCCCGCCACGGCTACAGCGGCAAGAACGATCGAGACGATTGACAGCGTATTCACCCTTGGTTGCGAAACGCTCGGAGCGCTCGTACCACTTCGTGTGCCCTGGCGGGCCTTGTCTTCTCCGGATCCAGGCACAATGCCTCTTCCCATCAGCGCATCAGCTCCTCAGTGGTGCCAGTTAACACGGTGCCCGCCTGCACCGAGATGGCAATGGTCGGAAGACGGCTATTCGGCACCGCATAACCCGGATGAGCGAACGTCCTCAACTCGGCATGAGAGGTCGAATCCAGCCGGCAGTCGGGCGCTCGGAGGCGACCGGTGGGAAGGGTATGCAGGAGCCAGCGAGTTGCTCGATTTACCCACAGTCGTCTCACCTTGTGCCGTACATACGTCGCCGCGAGTACGCCCACCTCGTCACGTCGCGGTCAGGACGACCATGGCGACCACGAGCGGCGGCGCGCCGGCCAGCGCTGACTCGGCGGCGCGCCGCGCAGCGGCCCGCTCAGAGGGGCGCAGCGTCTGTACGAACGGCGCCACGTGCGCCATGCCCAGCCGCCATCCGGCGAGCTGCGCCGGGGTCTTGAGCCCGGTCGCGACCAACACGCTGCGCACCGACACGTCGCCATAACCCGCGGACGTGGCCAGTGCGCCGAGGTTCGATGGATCGTCCACCCGCGGCTCGACGTCGCGCTTGAGCGCCACGTACCAGGGAGGTGGGCGGAACCCGAACGGGGCGAGCGCCTCGTCGACCGCGACCTTCGCCGGGTGCGTCCATCCGGCCTCGAACGCGCTGACGAGCAGGGCGCCGCCCACCCGGCGTGTCTCACGCAGCGCCCGGACCGGGTCGGTGACGTGGCCGAGCGAGATCGCCGCGACGACAAGATCGAACGAGCCCTCCTCGAAGGGCAGCGCGCACGCGTCGGCGAGCACCGGCCGCATCGATTCACCGCCGCACCGCAGCATCCCGACGGCGTTGTCGACGGCCACGACCAGTGCGGCCCCGGCGGCCAACGCGGCCCGGCTCGCGACGCCCGTCCCGGCGCCGAGGTCGAGGACTCGCGCACCGTCGATCGGCACGGGGGCGGCCTCGACAAGGGTCCGGGCAAGGCACGCGTAGACCCGCTCGGGCCCGGCCGTCCACGCGTCAGCCGACCGGTCGTACGCGTCTTGCATTTCCAAGGGCGTCACAGGAGCAGCCGGGCCCCCTCGACCGCCTTCGCCTCCCACCAGGCGAGCTCGTCGTCATAGCCGCCGAGCGCCTTCTCCCAGCCGAACTGGACGAGTGCGCCAAGCAGGCACAGCGCGAGCTGCGTGTCCCACCACGGCGCGGTGTCGACACCGTGCCGCTCCAACGCGGCGCGGTAGGCGTCGGCGGCGGCTTCCTTCGCCTGCGGCAGCCGGCGGCAGTTGATCGCGAGATACCACGCGAGGTCGCTCAGTGCGGCGCCTCGGCCGGTCGACTCCCAGTCGAGCAGGACGGTCCGCCCATCGGCGTCGGTGCCAAGGTTGTCCAGCTTCCAGTTTCCGTGCACGAACGTCTGCGGCGTCCGCTCCATCGCTTCGACCAGCGGCCCCGGGTCCACGGAGAGCGGCACCACCACGGCCGCGGCGCGGGGCGCGACGTCGGCAAGCAGTGCCCAGCCCTTGCCGATGAGCTGTGGCACCAGGTGCGTCGAGCCGATGGCGGCTTCGGCCTCGGCGACCCACACCGACAGCTCGAGGTAACGGTGCATGACGGGGATCACCTCGACTTCCTCGCCGGCGTCCCAGAAGACCGCGTGCATGGCGGCCATGTGGGCGAGAAAGCGCAGGTGCTGGTCGAGCGGGATGACCTCGTCGGTGACGGGCACCAGCCACTCGCTGACGTCGCGCATGAGCAGGACACACCCGCCGGGATCCTTGGCGACGCCGACGATCGGCTGGTTGATGCAGTTCGGCAGGCGCGCCAGCAGGCCCCGCCGCCAAGCGGTGAAGGAGGCCCCGGTGAGATCGCCCACGGCGCGCATCGTCCAGTCGTCCGCGAGGTGGAGGTACTTCACGATGTAACGCTCGCCGTCGATCACCACCCGCTCCAGCCGGGCGCCGGACTTGCCCGCGCCGTCAACGATCGGTTCACGTTCCGACGCGCCTGTGAGCAGCTCGTCCACCGAAGCCGCTACCGGCGCGGCGGCAGCAGGGCTAGACATCGGACGCCTCCATCTCGGCGAGCAGCGCGGCCGGCCAGCGCCCGCCGCACAGGACCGTGTCGGCGACGATGAGGTCGTCCCGGATCGTGAGGATGTGCGCATGGTGCCCTGCGTGCGGCACACCGTCCTGCGTCCAGGTGAGCGTGTACTCGACCACCTCGCCATGATGGGTCGTGAGGCGGCGCAGCTGCTCGAACGAGCTGGGATAGGCGAACCAGGTCGCGTACTGAGACCGGATCGCGTCGACACCGCTCACCCGGAAACGCCAGTTCGGCACGGTCGCGTCGAGAGTGGCGTCGGCGCTCCAGGCGTCGCAACCGGAGATCGTCGCCGATTCGATCGCGGCGAGGAACCGATCGACGGCGGCGTGCGCCGTGATCGTCTCTGACCCTGTCACTGCTGACATCGCCGCTACTGACATCGTCGCCTCCTGGTTGCTCCAGCGGTGGAAGCGCCATCGTGCGGCACTCGGATTGCAGCCGGCTTGCAGCGGCGGGCCGGCTTTGGCCGCGCCTCCCATCTCGCCGGCACGCGCGGCTGCTCAGGAACCGACGTTGAGGTGGGGGAACGACGAGGCGGCCGGGCCCTCGAGGTCCTCGCGATACCGCCTGATCAGGTCGAGGTTGCGGTCGGCCAGGTGGTCGAAGCCCTGACCCACGCTGGAGCCCTGAGTGAGCGAGGAGAGTGCTTCTTCGGGGTCGAGCCGGGCGCAGATCCAGCTCTCCTGCGTTGCGGCCCTGGCGGCGATGTGCGCGATCGGCGTGACGATGTGGGAGTTACCGAAGTACAGCACGCCCGCGGGGTCGACACCGGTCGCGTTGGCGCCGATGACGTAGACATGGTTGTCGTAGGCCCGGGCCCGAGACGTAAGCTCCCAGATGTCGGCGCTTCGCAGCAGGGCGGACGGCCGGCAGATGACCTCGGCCCCCTGGACGGCCTGGATCCGGGTCACCTCGGGATAGTCGCCGTCGAAGCAGATGATCATGCCTATCCTGCCCAGCTCGGTGTCCACCACGCAGACCTCGTCGCCGGGGGTGACCCAACCGCCACGGGCCCGGATCTCGGTGCAGAAGGGGTGCGTCTTGCGATAGACGCCGAGCAGTGAACCGTCGGGACCGATGAGGGCGCTGGAGTTGTAGACGACCCCACGCTCCGGGCCGCGCTCGTAGGTGCCCACGCACACGTGGACCCCGAGTGCCGCCGCCGCAGCCTGGATCGGTGCGATGACCGGACCCGGCAGCTCGGAGACCAGGTCCCACAGCTCTTCCGGAGAGCAGCCGGGGGTGAAACCGGTGGTGACCGACTCCGGCAGGACGACCAGCTCGGCGCCGGTAGCCTCGACGCAGCGGGTCAGCCAGTCCACGCACTTCTCGATGTTGGCCTTGACCACCTCGGGGCTCAGGGGCCCCGCGACGGGGGCGATCTGGACGGCGGCAGCGGTGAAGGCTCGCATGTCATCGCCTCCCTGCAGCGATGCCGACGGCCACGCCGGCGAGAGCGATCGCGGCACCAGCCAGCGCGCCGTAGAGGAAGTCCCTGCCCTGAAAGGCCGGGCGGCCAGCCGCCGACGGCCCGGCATACGTGATCCGCGTCCCCGGCGCTCCATCCGGTACGAGCGGGACCTCGGGCATCGCGCCAGGGGCACTGAGGCCGGCGATATCGGCGTCGACCGCGGCGAAGAACTGACCAGCCATCTTCTTGGCCACACCCGTGAGCATCCGCTGGCCGACGCCACCGATAACACCACCCACGACGGCATCGGCGTCGTAGCTCAGGTCGGTGCCACCCGTCGCGGAATCCACCAGGCTGATCTTGACGTCCGCGCCCACCGTCCCTGGCGCACCGGCACCAGCAGCCCTGAGAACAAAAGAACCCGGGGGATTCTGCTCGGTCAGAGCGACGTTCCCCTCATAGGTGCCCTTGATCGATGACACTCCTGCAGTGACGGTCATCTGGTACGCATCGGGCCCCACCTCACGCAGCTCCTGACACCCCGGGATGGTGCGGGCGAGGACGGCCGGGTCGTTGAATGCGGCCCAGACCTGGTCGACTGGGGCGTTGAGTGCGGCGGTGCCGGAGATCTTCATCAGCTTCCTTGCTCTCAGGCGATCGGGGTGGTCTGGGTGGTCCGAGTTGTCGTCGCCACGGATCGGGAGCCGCGCCGGAGGTCCGGGATCAGGCCTTCGGCGTGCTGTCGGCGCAGGTCCCACAGCTCGTCCGGCGAGATCGGCATCGAGGTGATCGGGAAGCCCTCTGCGTCCTCGATGGCGCTGGCGATCACCGCTGACACGGGGATGCACCCGGCTTCGCCCGCACCCTTGATCCCCAACGGGTTCAGCGGGCTCGGCGTCTGGAGGTGGTCGGTCTCGATGTGCGGCACCTCCGAGGCGTAGGGCATCAGAAAGTCCATGAACGAGGCGTTGAGCAGCTGGCCCGCGTCGTCGTAGACCATCCGTTCGTACAGCGCCCCACCCACGCCCTGGGCGACACCACCGTGCACCTGGCCCTCGACGATCATCGGGTTGATCATCGGGCCACAGTCGTGGACCACGCAGTAGCGCAGGATGGTGATCTCGGCCGTCTCCGGGTCGGTCTCGACGATGGCGGCGTGCATGCCGTTGGCGAACGTCGCCCGGGGTGGGGAGTAGTACTCCTTGCCCTCCAGCCCGGGCTCCTCACCTTCGGCAACCGGTGGCTTGGACAGATCCACTGTGCCGCTGCCCGCGAACTGCGTTGCCGCCTGGGCGGACTCGTCGAAGGCGTAACGCAGCGGGTTGGACAGCACCGCAATTGTCGCCAGCGGGATCGAGGACTCGGAGTCACCCTTGACCCGCACGATGCCCTCGGCGATCTCCAGGTCACCGGGGTCCACCTCCAATGCATCGCCGGCGATCCGCAGAGCCTTCTCGCGAACGCTGCGGGCCGCCAGCGCGATCGCGTTGCCGCTCATCACGGCTGCACGTGAGGCGAAGGTGCCCACCGCGTAACCGAATCGGCGCGTGTCACCGGTCGTGACGAAGACGTCGTCGATCGGCACTCCG
>Ga0207929_1000572_pt1 | contig 10047 bp, 8 predicted proteins | sample NGESurdeep072012_FD_184466 | JGI IMG/M metagenome (GOLD analysis project Ga0207929, IMG submission 184466) | Arctic peat soil microbial communities from Barrow, Alaska - NGEE Surface sample 53-1 deep-072012 (SPAdes) | ecosystem: Environmental > Terrestrial > Soil > Wetlands > Peat ... | reverse complement strand
ACGATAGCAAAGCAAGACAGGCTCCGTGGTGCCAGTGACGATGTTGAGTTTAGCGATGAGAACGTACTTGTCGCTGCGCCGACCAAGACGAATTTGAGTGGGCTTCACCCATTCATTCAGGGCCTTCTCGACACTCTTCCCGCACCTGATACGAACTTGACAGTTGAAGGACGTGCGAAATGGCTGCAAGCAGCGGCCAATATCTTTGACCTGATCTATAAGGATAGCGGTGAGATTCGCAGCCGGGCTAACGCGACGACGACCGGGTCGCGCAACTACTGGTGCGGATGGTCGAAATCACCACCGAGCGCTGGCAGTGCTTGCTGGCCGGCTAAGGACGCGGCGCGATGGGAAAATCGTAAATCCGCCCGCGCGCGCCCAAACTGAAGTGCCACCATTCGCGGAAATAATTGTGAAACCCGCGAGCCCGCATGGCGGCGGTGAGGAGGGCGCGGCGGCGTCTCTGCTCCGGGGCGATCGCTAAGCTTGCGGTGCGGCTCGTGTCGTCGAAGCAGTCGAAGCCGGTGCCCATGTCGAGCGCACTGTCGGGCGCGCGTTGGCCCGCGGGCGCGGTGCAGGGGCCGTAAGCCGCGTTGCGGTCGAAGGCCGGCGCCGGCGGGGCGCCCGGCGCGATCAGCCCGAGGTCGACCGCGTTGCCGGCCGAATGCGCCGAGTGCGCGGCGATGTAGCCGCCGTTAAACAGCGCGCGCTTTTCGAGTCTCGGAAAAAAGCGTTTGCCGGCGCCGGCGTCGCTGTCATTCCGCGACCAGCGCGCAAAGGCCGCGACGGCGCGGGCCGGGCGGTAGCAGTCGTAGACCTTGAGCCCGAGTTGCTGCCTGGCTAGGTCGGCTTCGATGCGGGCGAGCGCCCGCGCCACGTCGGCGCGCAGCACGCATTCGGCCGCGCCATAGCCGGGCAAAGGCCGGCCGGTGAAATTGTTCGGCCCCGCATAGCGCATGTCCTGGGCGATGCCGGGATCGACGTCGCGCAGATAGACGAAGTCCCTGGGCAGGCCGCCGGCGGCCGCCGGCGCGCTCAGCGCCGTCATAGCGAGCAGGAAAGCGAGGCCGCGGGCGGTCAGCAACATGGAACGCAGTTTGGCCCGGCCGGTTGCCTCATACCACCCCCGCGCCGGCGGCCATTGCCAAGGCGCCGCGCGCGCGGCATCAAGCGCGCCCAAGTGAGCCCAAGCGGGTTCCCAAGAGACAGACCATGACCGCCAAGACCAAGAAACCGAAGGCCCACGCGGCCAAATCTGCGCCGCTAAAGCCAGAGCCGCCGCCGCTCACCCATCCGGAAGTGCGCGCCATCGTGCTCGGCATCATGCTGGCGATGTTTCTGGGCGCGCTCGACCAGACCATCGTCGCCACCGCGCTGCCGACCATCGGCCGGCACTTTTCCAATCTGGGCGACTTGTCCTGGGTGGTCACCGCCTATCTGCTCACCGCCACCGCGGTGACGCCGCTGTACGGCAAATTGTCCGACATCCACGGCCGGCGGGCGCTGATGCTGATCGCCATCGTCATCTTCGTCGCCGGCTCGCTGGTCTGCGCGCTGGCGCCCGGCATGACCGAGCTGGTGTTCGGCCGCGCCATCCAGGGGCTGGGCGGCGGCGGGCTGATGGCGCTGGCGCAGACCATCATCGCCGACATCGTCAGCCCACGCGAGCGCGGCCGCTACCAGGGCTATATCGGCGCGGTGTTCGCGACCTCCTCGATCGGCGGGCCGGTGCTCGGCGGTTTTCTGACCGAGCATCTCGACTGGTCGCTGATCTTCTGGATCAATTTGCCGCTCGGCCTCGCCGCGCTCGGCATGACCTCGAACGTCCTCAAGCGCGTACCGTTTAATCCGCGCAAGCACAGCCTCGATCTGCTGGGCGCGCTGCTGATGATGACGGCGGCGGTGGCGCTGTTGCTGGCGCTGTCCTGGGGCGGGCGCCGCTTCGACTGGATTTCGGCCCCGTTCGGCGCGCTGCTGCTCGCCTCCGCGATCCTGTGGGGCCTGTTCGCTTGGCGGCTGGTGGCGACCAAAGAGCCGTTTCTGCCGCTCGCCGTGTTGGCCAATCCGGTGGTGCGCTGCGCGGCGCTGGCCGGCGCCTGCGCCATGGCGACGCTGGTCGGCATGACCATCTTCGTGCCGCTTTATTTCGAAGTGGTGCTGCATCTTTCCGCCAGCCAGTCGGGCATGGCCTTGATCCCGCTGATGGGCGCCACCGTGGCGCTCTCCACCGTGACCGGCCGGCTGCTCATGCACATGACGCATTACAAGCGCCTGGCATTGGCCGGGCTGACGCTGGCGCTGCTGTCGTTGGCCGTGTTGGCCATCTGGCCCGCCTCCATCCCCACCGTGCTGGTGCTGGCGCTGCTCACGCTGATCGGCTCGGGCCTCGGCACGCTGTTCCCGATTTCCACCGTGTGCATGCAGAACGCGGTGACGCAGCACCAGATGGGCGTCGCCACCGGCGCCGCCAATTTCTTCCGCTCGCTGTTCGCCGCGCTGGTGGTGGCGGTGCTGGGCGCGATCGTGCTCGGCGGACTCGGCGGCGTCACCGGCGTGTCGCTGGACGTATTGGCGCGCGCGGCTTCCGCGCCCGAACTCGCCTATGCGTTCCGCTTCGTGTTCATGGCTTGCGCGCTGGTGCTGGCCTTCGGCATGGCGTTCCTGATCTCGATGGAGGAACGCGTGCTGCAAGGCCCGACGCCGTCGCCGGCCGCGGAAGCCACCGGCCCGGCCACGCCGATCCCGGCGGAATAGAAAAAACCCCGGCGTTGCGGCCGGGGTTTTGCGTCGTCGATCGGACAAAAAGCCGAATTTATTCGCAGAATTTGCAGGGCGGGAAGTCGCGCGAATATACCGGCTGCGCCAGAAATTTCGCCTTGTCGTAAGTCCAGAACTGGCTGACATTCGGATAGGTCTTGATCACCGTGTTCCAGAGTTCGTCTTTCTCGTAGCCGAACATCTTCTTCTTCTCGACCTTCTTGATGTAGATGTTCTCGATCGGGCTCTTGGTCGCAGGATCGAGACGCACCGGCCCGCGCGGCGCGTCGATCTGGATCGTCGCCATCGTCTTGATGAAATCGACCGGGCCGGGATATTTGCCGCCGGTCTTCTTCAAGGTCGCGTCGATCCACATCGCCGCCGAATAGTTACCCTCCGAATAATAGGACGGCACCTTGCCGTATTTGGCGCGATAGTCCTTGACGAACTTCTCGTTGGCCCGCGTCTCGAGCGCGGCGCTGTATTGCAAGGCGGACACGTCGCCGATCACCTCGTCGCCCATGAAGGGCAGGGCGAACTCGTCATAGCTGGTGCCGCCGCCGACGATCGGCTTCTTGTTGCCGGAAGCGCGCAGTTGCTTGGGAAATTGCAGCGACATCGGGCCGACCATGAGCGTGAAGATGGCGTCGGCGTCGCTTTTCATGGTGGGGAGGTAAGGCCCGAAATCCTTGGTGCCGAGCGGCACCCAGATCTTCTGGACGACCTTGCCGCCGCAGTCTTCGAAACTCTGCTGGAAGCCGCCCATCTGCTCGTAGCCGAAGGCGTAGTCGGCGGCGATGGCGACGACCCTCTTGTAGCCCTGGTCGCAGGCCCATTGCCCGAGCGGATGATTCGGCAGCGATGGCACCCAGGTCGGCAGCACGAGGTACGGATATTTGGCGATTTGGCGCTGCGCCAGATCGTCGGCGGTGGAGACGGTGCCCATGTAGAGCATCTTGTATTCGGTCGAGACCGGCGCCAGCGCATAGGCCGAGGAGGCGAGCACGGCCCCGACCAGCATGTCCACCTTGTCCTGCAAGATTAGCTTCTTCGCCTTGGTGACATCGACGTCGGGCTTGCCCTGGTCGTCCTCGACGATGAACTTCACGTCCATGCCGCCGAGTTTTCCGCCGTGCTCGTCGAGATACATCTGGAAGCCGTTGACCATGTCGGTGCCGAGCTGGGTGAAGATGCCGGTGCGCGGCGCCAGGAAACCGATGTGCAAGTCTTCCGATCGCGCCGGCGTAGCCGTTGCAATCCCAAGCAGGACCGCGCTTGCGAGCAGCGTCAATGAGCGATGCATGATGTCCTCCCCTATGGCCGGCGTCCCGTTCAGCGCGGAACATCCGCAGCTCGCATCACGCTATCCTGCCGTGTCGGCCGGCGGAAGCCGTGGGCCAACGCCCAACAAACGAAAACCCCGGCGGTGAAGCCGGGGTTTTGCATTTTTCATCAAGCCAAGCGCTGCGTTTATTCGCAGAATTTGCAGGGCGGGAAGTCGCGGCTATAGACCGGCTGCGCCAGGAACTTCTCCTTGCCGTAGGTCCAGTACTGGCTGACCGCCGGATAGGTCTTGATCACCGTGTTCCACAGCTCGGCCTTGTCGTAGCCGAACAGCTTCTTCTTCTCGACCTTCTTGATGTAGACGTTCTGTACCGGGTTGCGATCTTCGAAGCTGACCGGACCGCGCACCGCGTCGATCTTCTCCGCCGAGGCCATGTCGATGAATTTCTCCGAGCCCGGCCACTTGCCGCCGGCCTTCTTGATCACGTCGTCGATCAATTGCGCCGTGGTGTAGTTACTCTCCGAGAAATAGGACGGCACCTTGCCGTACTTCGAACGGTATTCCTTGACGAAGGCGATGTTTTTGGGCGTCTCGAGCGCGGCGGAGTATTGCAGCGCCGAGACGTCGCCGATCACTTCATCGCCCATGAAGGGCAGGGCGAATTCGTCATAGCTGGTGCCGCCGCCGACGATCGGCTTCTTGTAGCCGGCGGCGCGCAGCTGCTTGGGGAACTGCAACGACATCGGCCCCACCATCAACGTGAACACCGCGTCGGCGTCCGCCTTGATCGTCGGGATGTACGGCCCGAAATCCTTGGTGCCGAGTGCAGGCCAGATTTTCTGGACGATCTTGCCGCCGCAATCCTCGAACGCCTTCTGGAAGCCGCCGACCGACTCATAACCGAAGGCGTAATCGGCGCCGACGGTGACGATCTTCTTGTAGCCCTGATCGCAGGCCCATTGCCCGAGCGGATGATGTGGTTGCGACGACGACCAGCCGGTGCGGAAGAACAGCGGATATTTGTCGGCCTGCCGCTGCGTGAGATCGTCGGCGGCCGGGATCGAGGCGATGTAGATGGTCTTCAATTCCGAGCTCACCGGCGCCAGCGCGTAGCCGGTCGACGCCAGCACGCCGCCGATGAACATCTGCACCTTGTCCTGTAGCACCAGTTTCTTGGCCTTGGTGACGCCGAGATCGGGCTTGGCCTGGTCGTCCTCGACGATGAACTTCACCTCCATGCCGCCGAGCTTGCCGCCGTGCTCGTCGAGATACATCTGGAAGCCGTTGACCATGTCCTTGCCGACCTGGGCAAAGATGCCGGTCATCGGCGCGATGAAGCCGATGCGCAGCTCCTCGGCGCGCGCGCGCGGGGCGCCGGCGAGCGCCACGGCGAGAAGGCCGCCGAGCGCGATGGTTGATGCGTTGGCTAATCCTCTGGTCATTGTTCTCCCTCCCGAAAGGCGATTGGAGCTTCCCGTTCGGCGGGAATGCGCAACGCCCGTAAAGCCTCAAGCCGGCGGCGCAAGGCTAACATTGAGACGGCGGTGGGCAAAGCCCAAAGGGGCGCGCGTCATTGTGTGGCGCGGGGCGGATGGCAGCGATTGTTCATTAAGTGAAAACTTGGAGGCCCGTCACAGGCGCCGAAGGACGCCGCGCGCCAACGCCATCACCCGCCGTCGTCACACCGCCCTGATCGCCGCCCACAGGCTTCGCGACTTGCGGTCGGCCGCCATCCACCAGCCGCACACGCCGAGCACAAGCGTGGCGAGGACAGGACCCGACAGCCAGTCCCACACGGTCAACGTTACCGGCAACGCGATTTTGCTGGCGCCGAGCGTAAATCCGCCGGCGGCAAAGTGGGCCGGGTTTTCTCCTGACAGGCTCGCCGGCAGGCTGACGCTGATCTGCGCCAGCAGGCCGCTGCCGAGCGCGAGCAGCGCCAGCGCGATCAGGCCGGCGGCGAGGCCTTGCAGCGCCATTTCGGCGGCGAGCTCGCGGCGCACTTGGCCTTGCTCCCAGCCAATCACGCGCAGGATCGCGAGCTCGCGGCTGCGCTCGACCAGATTGCCGAACACAAATGTTGCTGCGAGCGCCAGCGCGGCGATCGCTCCGGCGAACACCGCGACCAGGCGGAAGCGGCCGATGGTCTGCGACACGCCGCCGAACAATTGCAGCATGGTGCCCGGCGAGGTCACCGAGGCCTGCGGCAGCCACGAAGCGATGCGGTTCTTGACGCTCTCGGTCGCGCCCATGTCGGAGAGCTTGAGGAACACCTGATTGACCAGGTTGGCCGGCAGGTTGGCGAGCCGCCGCGCTTCGTCAATGTCCATGTAGAAATTGCTGGCCACGATCTGGCTGCCTTCGAGAATATCGACCACGCCGGTGACGGTGTATTGCTCGCCGCCGATCTCGACCGTCGATCCCGGCTTCAATTGGAAGAAGGCGCCGTAATGCCGCTCGACCAGCACCTCGCGCGCGCCGGCGTTGGGCAGCCGGCCCGAGATCAGCCATTGCTTGACTTTGCCCGGCCCGAGCGCCGGCGCGTCCGGGCCGAGCGGCACGCCGGTCATGGAGATGAAGCGGCCCTTGCCGAGATTCCACAACAGCACGAAGCCGGCGGCCTGGCTGACCCCGGGCTCCGACGCGAGGCGTTTCAACTCGTCAGTGGTGATCGGCTCGGCCGAGTAGGGCAGGATGATGCCCATGTCCTTGGGCACGGCGGAGTGCACGGCGCTGCGCTGCACGATCAGATCGGCGCCGAGATTGCGGAACGGCACCGTGGCGAGATCCGAGAAGCCGCGGCTCAAGACGTCGAGCGTCGTCACCAGCGTCACCGCGAGCGCGACGCCGGCAATCAGCAGCGCAGTGCGCTTCCAGCGAAACGCCAGCTCGCTCGCGACGTAGCGCCAGTGAATGGCCATGCTATTGCCCCAGCGCGGCTTTGACCGCCGCCTCGAAATCGGCGACCGACCAGGAGCCGTTGAGCCCGAGCGGATTGCCGGCGCCGGCCGGGAAGTCCTTGAACACGACCAGCGTGCCGTCCGGCCGCTTGAAGTGCGCATTGCCGTTGACCAAGAGCAGGATCGGCACGTGGCCTTTTTCGCCGACCGCCTTGATGCGCTTCTCGCCGGCCGGGCTTTCCGAATCGAGATCGGTCACCTTGACCTGGCCGCCGAGCGTGCCGAGGAAGTCGCGCACCGGCTTCAAGGCGTTCTGCACCGGCGAATGCGTCATAGCGACGATCTCGACGGTCGTCTGCGCGCCGAAGGCCTCGAAGGCGTTCGCCAGAAACAGAATGGTAGCGGTCGCGCCGAGCGCGATGATATCTCTACGCGTGGCCATTGTTGATTCTCCCGTCTTTCATTTCCACGACATGGCCGGCCTTGGCCGCCACGTCGGGATCGTGGGTCACCATGAGAAGTCCGGTTCCGTGGGTGCGGCCGAGGTCGAGCAGCAGCTCGAGCACGGAGGCGCCGGTCTCCTGATCGAGATTTCCGGTCGGCTCGTCGGCGAGCAGAATGGCCGGGCTGTTCATCAGCGCGCGCGCGATCGCCACGCGCTGCTGTTCGCCGCCGGACAGCGTCGCAGGGCGGTAGTGCAGCCGTTCGCCCAAACCGACCTGGTTGAGCAGATCGACGCCGCGCTGGCGGCGTTCGGCCACGCTCGTTTCGGTGGCGAAGAAGGTCGGCAGCAGCACGTTGTCGAGCGCGGTGAGCGATGGAATGAGGCTGAAGCCCTGGAACACGATGCCGATCGAGCGGCGGCGCAAGGTTGCCAGCTCCCGGTCGTTCATGGCTTCGAGCTTGTGACCCAGAATGGACACGCTGCCTTCGTCCGGCTTTTCCAGGCCGGCGATGATGCCGAGCAGCGTGCTCTTGCCGGAGCCCGACTTGCCCATGATGGCGGTGAATTGTCCGGCATCGACGGTAAGATCGACTCCTTTAAGGATTTCGACCGCGCCGTAGCGTTTCTTTACGCGCTCAACGCGGATGATGGCTTTATTCTCTTGCCCGGAGGCGGCTCCCGGCGCCGGTGTGGATTTTACGAGGATTGCCGTATCGCTCATGGGGAGGCTCCATCATTCGGCGCGCAGCAGCGACCAGGGCTGCGGCCGCGGCAGGACAAGAACGGCGAGAACCGCCAACAGGCTGATCGCCAGACTGCCGGCAACGGCGATGCCGGCGGTCAGCCACGAAATCGAAATCGGCGCGGTGATGACTTGCGTGCGGTCGAGTGTCGCGGTCGGGATGAAATGCGGCGTCGAACTCAGGTCCCAGGGCAGGTCGACCGTCACCGAGATGTGGCCGAGCGACAGCACGACGACAAGCGCGACGGCCAATCCGGCCGCAGTGCCGATCACCGCCAGCGCCAGGTTCTCGATCATCACTTGTTCGCCGATGTGCCGCCATGACCAGCCGATGGCCTGCAGAATCGCCATTTCGCGCCGGCGCTCGGCGACCGAGGTCGCGGTCGCGCGCCACACGAAAGCGGCGGCGAACAGGCCGATGATGGCAGCGATGATCAGCCCCATGCTTTGCGAGAGAAACAGCACGCCGGACAATGCGTTGCGCATCGACAGTTCGCTCGACACCACGCCCTTTTTGCCGATCAAGGTCGTGATCGTTTCGACCACGCTCTGCAATTGCTCGCGGTTGACCTTGACCAGCACCAGATTGGCGTCGTCGGCGCCGAACGGATAGAGCGCGCGCACCTGCGGCGCCGCGGTCGCCAGACTTTGCGCCAGCGCCAGTGGCATATAGACGTCGGCGCGCACCAGCTTGCCGCTGCGCGCGGCATCGACGATGCCGGCGACCGGAAACGCATCGACGCCGACTTTAATAGTGTCGCCGACTTTCACTTTATTCTTGCCGGCGAAATCGGTGTCGAGCAGCACGGCCTTGCTGGTCGCGGATATAGGTTTGCCGTCGATCAGCCGTTGGGCGAGTGCGGCGAGGCCGACGTCGCCGTCATCGATGCCGAGCACCGACTCGTAGCGGTCCGGCTCCAGATCCCACATATAGACGGCGCGCGTCAGCGCAATGACGCCGGGGATCGCCTTGATCTGTCGCACAACATCCGCCGGGACCAGGGCGTTGGGGTGGGGGAAAACCAGGCCGTCGAGCTTGGGCGGGATGTCGCCCTGCTGCTGCACGATGACGTCGGCGCCGACCGTCTCGATCGGCACGCGCAGCGCGCGCGCGTAAGATGCCGCGAGCGACGTCAGGACGATGGCCGCGAGAACCGCCATGGCGATGCTGATCGCGGTGACCAGCGACCGGCCGCTGCGGAAAAGAAGTTCGCTGGCAGCATAACGGAACATTGTCTCCAGCCTTCCCTAGATCGGCGGTTGGATATCATCGGTTGTGCCGGGAAATATTGATGCAGATCACACCGGCAAGCGCCGCCGCGTTGGCCCGTGGAACATTAACCGCCCGAAATGTATCTCAAATTTGTCTGCGCCGCCGCGATTTGGTGACAAAGTGTGTCGGCACGAACGGCGGCGCTTCGATGTCCGTTAAGCGCCACAAGCGGAATCGCGGACGGTGGCAAGCCGCGCCATTGTTCGGTCACCCAGCGACATCGCCGCCATTCCCATCTTGGCAGGGCTGCGTCGCCAATTGCCTCCGGATATGCGCTTTGGAAAAGACACGCGAGGCATGGCCGAAATGTAGGTGGATAGCGCCAAGAATCTTGTGGCGTCCCCGGCATAATCCCGTAATGATTTAAGCGGTAACGAACTGCCGGTCGCCGACAATGGCGCGGCCGTCACGGACCTACGTGTCTGTCAGCGTAACAGTCTTAACTGCGCGTCAGTCGAGTAATTGCACGGGGATTCGCCGCCGCGGATCGCTGGCAGGCCGAGCGTTCATCGGCCGTGTAAGTAATGTTCATGTTTGTGGTGGGGGGAGTGCCGTGAATAGTCACGAGGGCTGTGTCGGTATTGCGTGGCGGTGTGCGGGCAGGCGGCTGGCTGTGCGATATCGCGGTTGCCTTGACCGTCGTGT
>Ga0207929_1000569_pt1 | contig 10068 bp, 7 predicted proteins | sample NGESurdeep072012_FD_184466 | JGI IMG/M metagenome (GOLD analysis project Ga0207929, IMG submission 184466) | Arctic peat soil microbial communities from Barrow, Alaska - NGEE Surface sample 53-1 deep-072012 (SPAdes) | ecosystem: Environmental > Terrestrial > Soil > Wetlands > Peat ... | reverse complement strand
AAACCCGAAATCGTGTCAGTAGCGGGAGCGGGACTTGAACCCGCGACACCACGATTATGAGTCGTGTGCTCTAACCACCTGAGCTACCCCGCCAGGGATCCGGAAAGTATGACGGCCGCCGCCAGCCGACCCTCAGGGCGACCGCCCATGCTCCGAACGGAGCCCCCAAACGGAATCGAACCGTTGACCTTCTCCTTACCATGGAGACGCTCTACCGTCTGAGCTATAGGGGCATCCGGGCGACATCTTCCGCCCGGTGATGCGTCGAGAAAGATACACGGTCACCGGCCCAGATCTGAAATCAGGGCCGGTTCGACAGCGGGAGCCGCCATGACCGTGCCGCGGTAGCCGATGTCGGACTAGGGGACGATCTGCACCGGCAGACCCCCCGAGACCAGGCGCCAGTCGGTGCTGGCGAACGTTGGCGGGTCGATGACGCCGTGGCTGGTGACCCAGTCGATGATCAGCTGACGGATCTCCGCCTGGGCGTTGTACACCACTGGAGCCGTCGCAACACCGGGGAACCCGCCGCCACCGGACTGCCGGTAGTTGTTGATCGCCACGACGAACTGCCCGGCAAGGTCGATCGGCCCCCCGGCGTAGGCCAGGTTGACGATCCGCGATCCCGGGCCCTGGGCGATGTCGATGTCGTACGTCAGCGGTGCGTCCAGGCCACCCATGACGTCGTAGTTGTAGTCCGGCGTGCCGGTCGGAGCCACGACCGTGACGGCGTTGGTGAGCTCGCTCGGGGTGAACGGTCCGGTGCCGCTGACCTGTTGGAAGTAGAACGCCGACTTCTCGAGGTACTCCTTGACCTGCGCTCCCGTGAAAACGATGCCGAGCAGCGTGTTGTCGTAGATGTAGAGGCCCGCGACATCGCGCACGCTCACTGCGCCGGCCGGAATGTTTGCGTCCTTGTAGAACGGCGCAGCAATCGAGAGCATCGGAAGCGCCGCTGCCGGCGTGCCGGCGATCGCCGTTCGCACCGCCTCGCCCTGAACCAGGTTGATGAAGTCCAGAGCCGCTGTGTCCTCGTAACGGGCGGTGGCGCAGGACATCGCCACGGTGCAGCTGCCGATCACCCCGTTGACGTACGTCACCACCGTGTCGTGGTCCGCCGTCAGCAGCTTCTTGACGTGGGGATCCTCGGCGACAGTATTGCTGTTGAGAACACTCGACCCGACGCTCTGCACCACCCATCGGTGACCCTGCTTGGCCAGCGTGAGGTCGATCAGTGAAAGCCGCATGCCCCAACGCAGTGGCTCGGTCAGCACGACCTCGCGGCCGGTGGTCTCGTTGAGAACCCGCCGCTCGGGAATCTCAAGGTGCGCGTGGCCGACGAGGATCGCGTCGATGCCCGAAACCTGTTGCGCCACAAGGGTCGCGGCATTCTCGGGGAATGGCAGCGCATCGCCGTACGACGACGACGTGGTGGCGCCGGAGTGGGCGGCCACCACCACGACGTCCACGCCGGAGGCACGCATCCGGGGCACCCAGATCTTGGCCTGCTCGACCAGACCCGGGAACGTCATCTTGCCCTCGACGTTGGCCTTGTCCCAGATGGCGATGCCGGGGTTGGTCAGGCCCAGGATGCCGACCTTGATCGGCTGCTCACCCTTCACCCTGACGGTCTTGATGACGTATGGCGCGAAGGCAGGTCGCCCGGTCGCGGCGTCCAACGCGTTGGCGCCGAGCAGGGGGAAATGAAGCTGGTGGGCGAACGTACGCAGCAACGGGATGCCGTAGTTGAACTCGTGGTTGCCCAAGGCCGCCGCGTCGTAGCCAATGTGGTTCATGGCCGCTGCCATGGGGTGCACATGGCCGTCGGTGATCGGAGCGATACGGGCGAAGTAGTAGGCCAGCGGCGTGCCCTGGATCGTGTCGCCCGCGTCGATCATCAGCGTGTTGTCACGGCCGCGCTGGGACCGCACGGCTTCCACGAGCGTGGCCACCTTGGCCAGACCGATGTCGTTCTTGGCGGAGTCGTCGTACTCGGCGTTGTTGAAGTAGTTCCAGTTGAACACGCAGCCGTGCAGGTCGGTCGTGCCCATGATGGTCAGCTTGACGGGGGTGCCCGGACGATGCGGGGGTCGGCGCTTCGAGGCCTCGGCGGAGCTCATGCCTGCTGCCGTGAGCACGCCCGCTGCCGCGACGCTGGTCAGCATGGTGCGGCGGGTGATGGGTGTTGGCATGGAACACTCCTCGCTTGACGGCCCTCGTGGGGCGCTTTGGGTCAAATGTCGGATCTGCGTCGATCAGGCTAGACCCCTCAGATGGGGCCCGCCAAGTTCTCGAGGTGCCTCATCTCCTGCTCCGGGTCGATCGCGCCGACGGTGCTGACCGCCGTGACTGTGCCGTGCACATCACGGACCTCGACATTGGCATTCACACCATCTGGCCCCGCGAGCACGGTGAAGGTCTGCGGGCCGATCATCGGGGCGACGAGCCGGTAGGCGAACCGCTTGCCGACCAGGCCGTCGCCGCTGCGGCGAACCAGCTCGCCCATCATCAGCGCCTGCAGCGGGCCATGCACGACCAGGTCGCTGTATCCCTCCTTGCGGACCCAGTTGTGGTCGTAGTGGATGCGGTGAGCGTTGTAGGTCAGGGCAGAGAACCGAAACAGCAGCGCCTCGTCGGCAGTCAGCGCCAGGGCGGGCTGGCGCGGCGCCGGCTCCGGCTCGTCCTGGAGCGTGCCCGCCTGTATGGCCAGGCTGGACCCCGGCGTGCGGTAGACGATGTCGTTCTCGTCGACGATGCAGACCCGGCCGTCCTGGACGTACTCATTGCGCACCGTCACGAAGGTGAGCGGCCCGGTGCTGCCCTGCTTCTCCACGGTGTCGGCGACCCATGTGGTTCGGGTGGCGGGCTTGCCGAAGACCAGCAGCGCCAACGTGCTGACCCGGCCACCGGCGAACATCCGCTTCCGGCCAGGCCCGGGCGGCGCAGGGATGCCGAAGGTGGGGTGCCCATCAGGACCAAGGTCGGCATGGGGGCGCTTCTCCAACAGGTGGATCCAATGCCACAGCGCGGGCAGCTCATCGGAGGGGATGTCGGTGCCGAGCAGGTTTGCCAGGGCCTGCGACGGCCCGGGAGTGATCAGCTCAGTCCTGACCACCCTCTGGGCGTTCTCACTCATACCTTCTCCTTTGCCCGGGCGAGGATCGCCTGTGCCTTGAGCCGCCGTCATGTCAGGGCGCCACCGATCCGCGTTTGACGAGCTGCCTGACGATGACGTTGCGCTGGATCTCGTTGGTGCCCTCGCCGACGATCATCAACGGCGCATCACGGAAGTAGCGCTCGACGTCGAACTCGGTGGAGTAGCCGTAGCCACCATGGATGCGCACCGCATCCAATGCGATCTGCATGGCGGTCTCGGAGGCGAACAGCTTCGCCATACCGGCCTCCATGTCGGCGCGCTCGCCCGAGTCGAACTTGCGGGCGGCGAACAGGGTCAGCTGCCGGGCGGCGGTGAGCTTGGTGACCATCTCGGCCAGGTAGTTTCCGATCGACTGGTGCTTCCAGATCGGCACCCCGAAGCTCTCCCGCTCCTGGGCGTAACGAAGGGAGTCCTCCAGCGCGGCCCGCCCGACCCCGAGGGCGCGACCCGCCACCTGCAGCCGGCCGACCTCGAGCCCACGCATCATCTGGGCGAAGCCGGTCCCCTCGGACTCGCCGAGCAGCGACGACACGGGCACGCGCATCTGCTCGAACGCGATCTCGCAGCTCTCCACGCCCTTGTAGCCCAGCTTGGGCAGGTCGCGCGAGAGCGTGAACCCAGGGCCCTTCTCCACCAACAGGATCGAGACGCCCTTGTGCTTCGGGCGGGCCGCCGGGTCGGTCTTGCAGAGCAGGGCGAACAGGTCTGACCTGCGGGCGTTGGAGATCCAGGTCTTGGAGCCGTTGATGACGTACTCCTCACCGTCCCGCCTGGCGGTGGTGCGAATCGCCTGCAGGTCCGACCCGCCGCCGGGCTCGGTCAGCGCCATGGTGGCCCGCAGCTCGCCGGTGGCCATCCGGGGCAGGTACGCGTCCTTCTGCTCCTGTGTCCCATGGTCCTGGATGAGCTTGGCGACCACCGTATGACCGCCCATGGCCCCGGCCAGGCTCATCCACCCGCGGGAGAGCTCCTCGGTGACGAGCACATAGCACGGCGTGCTCACCTTGGCCTCGCCCCACGGCTCCGCGATGGCCAGCCCGAAGATGCCAAGGTCCTTCATCGTCTCGATGAGCTTCTCTGGGTAGGTGTTGGAATGATCCAGCTCGCGGACAACGGGTTTCACATCCCGGTCCACGAACTCCCGGACGATCTTGACGATCTCGCGCTCCTCGTCGGACAGGCCTTCCATGGTGAGCTCCTCGCTATGCGCGCGATCTTGCGCAGGTGGCCGCACAACTATGTCAAGTGTTCGACGAGACTCGCCAGGAGGACTCGCCGCGGGAGGCATCGGCCGAATAACGTAGAGCCCGGAGCTTCAGACCAGAAACGGGAGTCGGATGACCAACGACAGCGTGACCGAGGAAGGTGTGACGGAACTCGGCGCGATGGAGCACGGCTATGCCAGGCCCCAACCTCACGAGCCGAGCGAGATCACGTTCGCGGAGCAGTTCTACCCCGCACGACCGCCGCACCTGCGACCAAAGGCTCGTCTGCGTGGCGCGCAGGACACCAGGGCACAACGGCTCGGCGAGCCGATCGGTGCGAACCCGGCATACGTCGCATGGCTGCGGCAGGAGTCGATGCTCAACGACGCCAATGTCATCGCGAGGCAGTTCTCCGGCCAGGGGAGCATGTTCCAGAACCCCTTCGCGAAACCCGACCCACGCGCGGCAATCCAGATAGCGTCCGTCTGGTTCACCGCATACCCCATCTCGGTTCTGGGCCGTCCCGGCCACTCATTCCTGTCCACCCTCGGCGACCCACAGCTGTGGGAAGTCTTTCAGCGCATCGGAATCCAGGGGCTCCACACCGGCCCGGTCAAACGAGCAGGCGGTATCCGCGGCTGGTCACCGACGCCGAGTGTCGATGGGCACTTCGACCGCATCAGCACCCAGATCGACCCTGCCTTCGGCACGGAGGCCGAGTTCCGGACCATGTGCGAGATCGCGGGCGAACACGGCGGGACCATCATCGACGACATCGTTCCCGGGCACACGGGCAAGGGCGCCGACTTCCGGCTGGCCGAGATGAAGGTGGCTGACTACCCCGGCATCTATCACATGGTCGAGATCGACCCGGCCGACTGGCATCTCCTGCCTGAGGTCCCGGAAGGCCGGGACTCAACCAACATCGGTCTCGAGACCGAGGACCAGCTCGTAAAGGCCGGGTACATCATCGGCGAGCTGCAACGGGTGATCTTCCATCAGCCCGGGGTGAAGGACACGAACTGGAGCACCACCGCGCCAGTCATCGGTCCCGATGGCGTCGAGCGCAGATGGGTCTATCTGCACTACTTCAAGCAGGGTCAGCCGTCGATCAACTGGCTCGATCCGACCTTTGCCGGTGTGCGCATGGTCATCGGCGATGCGCTGCACTCGCTCAGCGATCTGGGGTCGGGCGCTCTGCGCCTCGACGCCAACGGCTTCCTGGGCGTCGAGAAGAGCGCCGTGGGACTGCCCGCATGGTCGGAAGGCCACCCCCTGTCAGATGCGGCGAACCAGCTGATCGCCAGCATGGTCCGCAAGGTCGGCGGCTTCACATTCCAGGAGCTGAACCTGACGATCGACGACATCAAGGTCACCTCGGAGGCCGGCACCGATCTGTCCTACGACTTCATCAACCGCCCCGCGTATCAGCATGCGCTGGCGATGGCCGACACCGAGTTCCTCCGGCTGACACTCAACGCCTCGCTGACGCTCGGGGTCGACCCGGTTCAGCTGGTCCACGCCATGCAGAACCATGACGAGCTGACCTACGAGCTCGTCCACTTCTCGACGCTGCACAGGAATGACCTCTACACCTACCACGGTGAGGAGATCACGGGCGGAGATCTCGCCGTCACCATCCGCCAGGACCTCTGTGATCGCCTGACCGGTGAGTCAGCGCCCTACAACCTGATCTTCACGACGAACGGGATCGCCTCGACCACCGGCACGGTCATCGCCGCCGCTCTGGGGTACACGACGATCGACAACCTCAGTGATGAGCAGATCCGCAGGATCAGACAGGCGCACCTACTGCTGGTCATGTTCAACGCACTGCAGCCGGGCGTCTTCTCGTTGTCAGGCTGGGATCTGCTCGGCATGCTGACCATCGACCCCGACGAGATCGCACCACTTCTGGAGACGGGTGACACCCGTTGGATCCACCGATCCAGCTATGACCTCATGGGGTTCAACGGGTCTGAGCAGCCAGCGACGGGGATGCCCGAGGCAGTGAGCATGTACGGTCCGCTGCCCCGGCAGCTCGAGGACCCGACCTCGTTCGTCTCCCAGCTTCGCCGCGTCCTCGGGCTGCGCCGCCGCTACGGCATCGCCACGAGCACGCAGGTAGACGTGCCGGAGGTGTCGAACAAGGCGATGCTCGTCATGGTGCACCGGCTCAGCCACCCCGGCAAGCACCAGGTGACGGCCCTGAACTTCGCGTCGGACCCCATCGTGGGGACGATCAACTCGGCGCACCTGGCCCCCGGATCTGCCGTGATCGACATGTTCACGAACGAGGTCCTCGGCGAGGTGGACGACCTCCACAGCTTCAGCATCACCCTTGACGGCCACGAGGGCAGGTCCTTGTTCGTGTCTGAACAGAAGGCGCCGGCCCCCCGGCATGACGAGGGCCTCGATCGGCAACCCGTGACGATCGTTACGTGAGAGGGAGCCCGTACGCGGTCGTCATCGTGCGCACTTCGTAGTTCGCGCAATCCTCACCGCACCCTGAGAAGCGACCGGGCGCATCTGTAGACAGGCCCAAAGTCCCTGTCCCGCACTCATGTTCGGCGACATCGTGGGGGCATGACCCGAGCATCTGTTGTGCGGACCGAGGGGCTGACGAAGGCATACGGCCGCAGGGTTGCCCTCAGCGACCTCGACCTGGAGATCGGGCCGGGAGAGGTCTTCGGCTATCTCGGACCGAACGGCGCCGGCAAGACGACTACCCTACGGCTGCTCGCGGGGATGCTCCGGCCGACGTCCGGACGGGCGCAGGTGCTTGGACACGACGCGTGGCGGGACTCCGTCGCAGCACATCGGCGGATGGGTTTCCTGTCGGGTGAGCCTGCCCTGTACGACCGGCTCACGGGACGCGAGCACGCGGCGTACCTGGGTTCCCTGCGCAACAACGTGACGCCCGAGCGGGTCGAGGAGCTGTCCGCACGGCTCACCCTCGATCTGGACCGGCCGGCGCGCGAGCTGTCCAAGGGCAACAAGCAGAAGCTGGCGCTGGTGCTCGCGATGATGTCCCAGCCAACGCTGCTCGTTCTCGACGAGCCGACCGGCGGGCTGGACCCGATCGCCCAGCAGGAGTTCCACGAGATCCTGCGCGAACACACCGGCGGTGGGGGAAGCGTGCTGCTCAGCTCCCACGTGCTCAGCGAGGTCCAGCGAGTGGCCGACCGGGTCGGCGTGCTGCGGTCGGGCCACCTGGTGGCCGTCGAACGGCTCGACGAGCTGCGGAGCAAGTCACTGCACCACGTCCAGGCGCACTTCAGCGAGCCCATAACGCTTGAGGCGTTCTCCGACGTGCCCGGCGTCAGTGACCTCAGCGTCAGCGACCGCACCATGACGTGCAGCGCCCCCCAGTCGGCCCTCGACCGGCTCCTGAAACGGGTCAGTCAGCACCAGGTCGTCGACTTCGAGTGCGTCGAGGCCGAGCTCGAGGAAACGTTCCTCACGTACTACGGCGGAGGTGGCGACCATGCTGCATAGCGTGCTGCTCAAGACCGTCAGGGATCAGCGACGGAGCCTGCTCGCCTGGGCGACCAGCATCGTGCTGCTGGTGATGATGTACGGCTCGTTCTGGCCGAGCATCCGGGACCAGCCGGCGCTGAGCGACTTCCTGGACCAGATGCCGCAGGCGCTGCGCTCCATGTTCGCCATGTCCGGTGCCGACATGTCGACGCCCACCGGCTATGTGCAGATCGAGCTGCTCTCCTTCCTGGGCCCGATCCTGGTCATCCTGTATGCCGTGTCGGCCGGAAACGCGGCCATTGCCGGCGAGGAGGACCGGCGCACCATGGACCTCCTACTGGCCAACCCGATCAGTCGGACCCGGCTGGTGCTGGAAAAGCTCGGCGCCATGGCCATCGGGATCCTGCTCATCACGACGGTGACCGGTGCGGCGCTGCTCCTCTCCGGCCCGATGTTCGGGCTGACGCTCCCGGCGGGCAGGGTCGCGGCAGCCATGCTTCACCTCGCGTTACTCGGGCTCGTGTTCGGCGCCCTGGCCCTGGCGATCGGGGCGGCAACCGGACGGACAGGGGCCAGCCGCGGCGTCCCTGCAGTGGTGGCCGCCCTCGCCTACACGGTCAACGGGCTCGCGCCGATGGTGTCCGGACTCGAGCCGCTCCAGAAGCTCTCGCCGTTCTACCAGTACGGCGGCCACGATCCCCTTCGCAACGGGGTCTCCGGCTCCGCGGTGGTGGTCGCGGTGCTCACTGCCGCGGGGCTCGTGATGATCGCGATCTGGAGGTTTCGCCGCCGGGACGTCCTGGCCTGACATCGGCGAACAGCTCAAGGGGGTCACGCACCACGCAGGCGACTCCCGGCTCCCGCAGGTGATCGTCCGCTACCCAACCCTCACCAACCGAGTCAGCGCAAACGCCGAGCCGCCCACTGACGCGCGTGCCTCGATGAATGGACCCCGAAACACCCGCGCACCAACCGGTCGTCGGCCTATGGTCGTCGGGTGACCGCTCCCCTGCCCTATGGCCCCACGATGACGGCCATGCTCACGCCGCTCCGCAAAGCGTTTCTCGTGCTCAACCGCCGGGTAGCCGCTCCCCTCATCCGCGCCGGGGGTGGACCCCTGCTCACCACACCGGTCGCGGGCTCGATCCTGCTGCTGCGAACCACCGGGAGGAAGAGCGGTCTGGTCCGCGAGGCACCGCTGGGCTACACGGTGATCGACGGTCGGGTCGTCGTGGTTGCCGGCTACGGGCGCAGCGCGCACTGGTTTCGCAACGCCATGGCCGATCCTGAGGTCGAGGTGCTGCTGCCGGGAGCCCTGATCGCCGGACGGGCAGATGAGATCACCGAACCGGACGAGCGCCGGGCTGCCTTCCGGACCCTCATCGAGTCCATGGGCGTGGTCGGCAGACTCACGCTCGGCGACGTCCGAGGCAGGAGCGACGCCGAGGTGGACATACTCGCGCAGGCCTTGCCGATCCTTGCCATCACCCCGACCGCTGTCCGCCTTGGCCCCTTCGACCCCGGCGGCATTGGTACCCGCATCAACACCGCACTGTGGGTGCTCCTCGCAGCGGCCGGCGTCGCAGCCGCCGTGTCGCGCCGCCATCGCTGCTGATCAGGGCACATCGTCGAGCGCACCCAGAAGCTGGCAAACGGCCTGGGCGCCCACCTCGGCCATCGGTTGAACGCGACCCTGTCGACGTCCGGCTGCCTGGCCGCGAGCGCCGCCCGGTACGCAACGATCCACCCTTTCCCGACGCCTGCTGGCCACGAAGCGCCGGGGATTAGTGGAGCAAACCGGCCTGCAGTTTGAGCAAGAACTGGCGAGCGGACATTCTTCTGCATATCGCCATCAGGACGACTAGCGCGCTGATAACGTGCCAAATGGCATCAGGATCGCGGGCTCCATCGTGGAACACCGCGACGACCGGCTCCGACCCGGTGCTCCGGCCTGCCTGGGCCGGCGGGTCGGGTCGCGGAGTTCGTCCGTACGTGTGACATGGCAACGATCTGGAGAAATCATGGCCGCCTCATCTGAGCTTCCCGTCCATCAGGACATGTTGAGTGACCCCTCCTTTGGCAACGATTCTGTCGAGGAGGTGAGGCGCGCGTCATCCGGCTCATTCACCTCTCTTACCCCGTTGGCGTTTCTCGGGCGTTCGGCGGACGTGTTCGCCGACAAGGTCGCGATCGCGTACGGCGACCGCCGGTTGAGCTACCGCGCGT
>Ga0207929_1000567_pt1 | contig 10073 bp, 7 predicted proteins | sample NGESurdeep072012_FD_184466 | JGI IMG/M metagenome (GOLD analysis project Ga0207929, IMG submission 184466) | Arctic peat soil microbial communities from Barrow, Alaska - NGEE Surface sample 53-1 deep-072012 (SPAdes) | ecosystem: Environmental > Terrestrial > Soil > Wetlands > Peat ... | reverse complement strand
TTATCGCGGGAACGCGACACGACGGCGAATCGCTGAGCAAATGAACGTACTGTTCCTCACGCACTCGTTCCCGCGATCGGAAGGAGACGCCGCCGGCTCATTCATCCTGCGGCTGGCCGTCGCGCTCCGTGGAGAGAACGTGAGTGTTCGGGTCGTTGCGCCCGCTGGCGCCGGCCTTCCGGCTTCGGAAGAGATGGAGGGTGTGAGCGTCGAGCGATTCAGGTACGCGCCCCGCCGCTTCGAGAAGCTGGCCTACACGGGAAACATGGCGAACGACGTCGCTTCGTCCTGGACGGCCCGCCTCGCGCTCGTCGGATTCCTGGGCTCCGATTTCGTCCACTCCGTTCGCGCGAGACGCAGCTTCGAGCCGGAGCTGGTTCACGCGCACTGGTGGTTCCCTAATGGAGTGGTGGGGACGTGGGTGAGCGGGCTCGCACGTATCCCCCTCGTGACAACCCTCCACGGCACTGACGTCCGACTGGCTCGCAAGGTTGGCGTCGCCAAGCCGCTCTTCGGGCACGTTCTCAAGCACTCCGCGGCTGTCACGACCGTCTCGAAGTGGCTCAAGGAGGAAACGGAAGCGCTCGTTCCCGGAGTTCATCCCACCGTGGCGCCAATGCCGGTCGCTACGAATCTCTTCGGGCCAGGCTCGTCACGCGACGGTCAGCGCCTGCTCTTCGTAGGCCGCCTCAACGACCAGAAGGGCGCGGACCACCTCCTGAATGCATTGGCATTAATGAAACGTGAGGCATGGCTGGACATCGTGGGCGACGGGCCGAACCGCGAGGCGCTGAAGCAGCTCGCGCAACAACTCGGAGTCGCTTCGCGTATCCGCTGGCATGGACAACTTTCTCAATCAGAGCTTCCTCCGCTCTACCAGCGCGCCGCCGCGGTGGTCATTCCCTCGATTGACGAGGGTCTTGGTTTGGTCGCGGTGGAGGCGCTGCTTTGCGAGACACCGGTCGTGGCGTTCGATTCAGGCGGACTTCGCGACGTGATCCAGCACGAGAAGACAGGGCTGCTGGTCAAGCCCGGTGACAGAGCTGCCCTCGCCAGCGCGCTCGACAATTTGCTCGCCCGCGATGGCCGCGGAAGTCAGCTGGGCAGGGCAGGGCGCCTCTACGCACTCTCTGCCTTTGCGCCGGAGTCAGCCGCGCGCCGCTACGCAGAGATATACCGACGGGTTCTTGGCGCTAACGCGTCGTAACCTATTCAAGGTCGCGCAGTGGATCTTCGCCGCGGCGGTGCTGTTCTTCGCGGCGCGTTCGCTGGCGACCCAGTGGAACAAGGTTGAATCGAGACTCACCCACATCCAATTCGGGTGGGAATGGATCGCCGCGGCCACGGCACTGATCCTCGTCACATACGCGCTTCTCATCGAAGGCTGGCGCCGCATACTGGAAGCCTGGGATTCCCACGTTCCGTTCATCGACGCCGCGCGGATCTGGTTCCTCTCCAACCTCGGAAAGTACGTCCCGGGAAATGTGTGGTCGCTCACGGCGATGGGCGTGATGGCGCGAAAGCGGGGTCTGTCGGCGATTGCCGCGGCTGGCTCGTCGGTGGTCATGCAAACGGTGAGTCTCGCCACCGGCACCGCCATCGTGATGATCACCGGCGCGAAGCTTCTCGGCCAACCGCTGTTAGTAGGACTCGCCGTACTGCTGCTGGCAGGTCTGCTGCTCAGCGCGCCGCGCTTTCTTCCTCCGCTCGCGATCTGGCTGGGCAATCTGATTGGCTGGGAAATCGCGCCTCCTTCGGTTCCGGCGAGGAGCATTTGGACCGCGGCTGTCGCGAGCGCTCTCTCGTGGCTGTTCTACGGGATCGCGTTTGAGCTTTTCGTGCGCGGCCTGCTCGGAGCCGCGCCTGGCGAAATGTCCTCGTACGTCGCAGTTTACACCGCCGCGTACATCCTGGGTTTCATCTCGCCGATCGCGCCTGCCGGCCTGGGCGTAAGAGAGTTCACGCTCGCCGCGTTCATGGTGCAGCTTGGACTTGCCAACGAAGCTGACGCGGCGCTCGTAGCAATCGCGGCACGCCTGTGGCTGACAATCGTCGAGCTGGTGCCGAGCGGATTGTATATTGCCGCGGGCCCAAACCGAAAGTCTTCACCAACCTGAACGATCATGGCTAAGCCACGAGAGAAGTCTCCGCTCCGGCAATCTTCGAGTCCCGCTGGACTACCCGCGGCGCCACCGGCGCCGCGCTTCGCATTTGGTTGGGCAGCGATCGTTTACGCGTTGGCCACGCTCTCGCTGGGATATCCGGCACTCGTTGGCAAGTTCCTCCTGAATCAAAACAGCGATCAGTACAAGGCCGGGTACGCCTTCCGGGAGTTCGCCGCGACTACGCTAAGGACTACGGGGCATTTCCCGCTCTGGAATCCGTATCTCTTGGGCGGCATGCCGTACGTCGCCGCCATGCACGGTGACATTTTCTATCCGACTTTCCTCCTGCGGATGATCATGCCCACGGACATCGCGATGACGTGGGGCTTCATCATTCATATTTTCCTCTGCGGCCTTTTCACGTACGGATTCCTTCGCGCGCTCGGCTACAGCTTCTACGGCGCGCTCGTCGGCGGAATCGCCTACATGATGAGCGGACAGATCGCATCGTACGTCTCGCCTGGCCACGACGGGAAGCTGTTCGTGAGCGCGCTCTTTCCATTGGCGCTCTGGATGCTCTTCCTCGGATTCCGGCAAGGGAAGAACTGGAGCTGGGGTGCGTTCGCCCTGATCATCGGCCTCTGCGTCCTCAGTCCCCATCCACAGCTATTGCAATACACCCTTCTCACAGCGGGAGCGTACTCCCTTTTTCTCGCGTTCGCCACGCTCGATGGGGTCAAGCTCCCGCGCGATGTCTCAATCAAGCGACTGGGAGCCGCGCTGCTTTCTGTGGTCGTCGGGCTCGCGATCGGCGCAGTACAATATCTGCCGGTCCGTGAATACGTGGCCTGGTCGCCGCGGGCGGGGGGATTCGGTGACTATGCCACCGCGACTTCGTACGCCTGGCCGCCGGACGAGCTGCTGAATGCATACCTCCCGCAGTTCTCAGGAATGCTCGACAAGTACTCGGGGCCAAACCTGATTCACCTTCACAGCGATTACGTCGGAGTCGTTGTTCTCATTCTGGCCGGCGCCGCTTTCATCGGGCTGCGTGGTGATCCGCGCCGAAAGCACATCGTGTTCTGGTCGGTCGCGCTCCTCGTCACGTTGCTCTGGTCGCTCGGTGGCGCGACCCCGTTCTATAGAATTCCGTACGCGTTGGTTCCCGGCACGAAGTACTTCCGCGCCCCAGCGACGATCTTCTTCGTCGGAACGCTCGCGATTGCTTTGCTCGTTGCCACAGGGACCGAGCGCTTTCTCCAGCTTCGTGTCTCGCGAAAATATCTCATCGGCTGGACGATCGGGGGGCTGGTGATCGCGCTGCTAGCATCAGCCGGCGTGCTCTCCAGTATCGCCGAATCGTTCGCCGACGAACGACTCGTCGACCGGGTCGCGGCAAACCACTCAGCCCTCATTCTTGGCGCGTGGCGGTCGCTGGCTTTCATCCTGCTTGTGTTGGGACTCTGGTTCGCCCTGACGCGCGGAAAGGTCTCGATCAAGGCGGCGGCATTGGCCCTCGTCGCCCTCACCGCAGTCGATCTCTGGACGGTCGAGCATATGTACTGGATGTTCATGCCGCCTGGAAAGGTGATTTACGCGAGCGACGCGACGGTCGATGCTCTCGCGAAGGAGCCCCAGCCGGGTCGCGTTTTCGCGTTCCAAATGCGGCAGGTCCCGCAGCGAGACGTGTTTCTGAGTGGCGATGCATTGATGACGCACAGGATCCGGCTTGCCCACGGATATCACGGCAATGAGCTCGGACGTTACGACGTGCTCATTGGAGAGAACTCCGGCCTCGACCAGCTCCTCAATCCCAACGTTCTCCAGCTGACGAACACGCAGTACTTGCTGACCAACATTCCCGAGCTGCCGTTCATTCAGGGTACGACCCTCATGAATGGGCCGGTCCTCAACGCATCCGGGGACACCGTCTACCTCTTTCGCCTTGCCAAGCCAAATCCGTATTCATGGGTGACGCCGGTCGCGGTGAAGGCGCCCGACGATCAGGTGCTCGCGACGATTCTCAATCCGCGATTCGAGCTCACACGCGCCGCTCTGTTCGACACCTCGGCCAACGTCACGGTCACGCAGGGGGTGCAATCCCTCCCCCCAGCGCTAGCTATCACGACCACCGTGCGGCACTACGAACCCGGCAACGTACAGATCGATTTGAGCGCGCCCGCCCCTCAGGGGTCTTCACTCGTCGTCTCGGAGAATTATTATCCGGGGTGGATCGCCTCCGTTGACGGAAAGCCCGCACGAATCGGCCGAGCAGACTACACGATGATCGGCGTCGAGTTGCCGGCCGGCGCTCGCAGCGTCGCGCTGACTTTCACAAGCCCGACGTACGAGAAGGGCAAAGCGATCACGTGGATTGCGATAGCACTGGGATTCCTGATGCTCGGCGCCGGTGTCTGGCGCGACCGGAGACGCCTTGCCTGATCGTGCGCTTGTCATCGTCCCGACCTACAACGAGCGTTTCAATATTGCACGACTGATCCCGGCGATTCTGGCCCAGGATCCGTCCCTCGAAGTGCTGGTTGTCGACGACGGGTCGCCCGATGGAACGGGGGATATCGTCGATGGCATCGCCGCCAACAACACACGGGTTCATGTGATCCATCGGGCGTCGAAGCTCGGGCTCGGAACCGCCTACATCGCCGGCTTTCGCTGGGCGCTAGAGCGAAAGTATGATCTCGTATTCGAGATGGATGCCGACTTCTCCCACAATCCCGAACGGCTGCCCGAGTTCCTCGCCGCGATCAAGGAGTCGGACGTCGTGCTGGGATCACGGTATCAGGACGGCCACGTCAACGTTGTAAATTGGCCGATGAGCAGGCTGTTTCTCAGCTACGGCGCGAACATCTACGCGCGGGCCGTGACCGGACTGCCGATCTTTGATACCACTGGTGGCTTCAAGTGCTTCCGCCGGAATGTACTTGAGTCGATCGATCTAAACTCCGTTAAATCGAATGGTTACGCGTTCCAGATCGAGATGTCTTATCGCGTCTGGAAGCGCGGCTTCAGCCTGGTCGAGATCCCGATCATCTTCGTGGATCGTGCCGAGGGCGTAAGCAAGATGTCGAAGAAGATCGTGCGCGAAGCGATCTGGATGGTCTGGCGTCTGCGCTGGTGGAGCCTGATCGGGAGGATCTAATGGTGGCTCGCCCAGAGGGCCAGCACTTCTACAAGATGACAGGATCGGGAAACGACTTCGTCGTTTTCGACTCGACGGGGAGCGCGGCCGCGCGCCTCGAGAACGAGCAAGCGATCAGGTCACTTGCGGCCCGCGGCACCGGGGTCGGGGCCGACGGAGTCGTCTTCCTCGAGAAGTCAGGAGAGGGCGACGTCCGGATGCGCTACTATAACAGCGATGGTTCCGAGGCGGCGCTCTGCGGCAACGCGAGCCTCTGTAGCACGCGTCTCGCCGTGGAGCTGGGGCTGGCACAGGCCGGCGGATTCCTCCTTCACACAGCGGCCGGATCACTCCGGGCAAGGATCCGCGACAACCTGCCCGAGGTCGACCTGGAACCGGTCACGGACGTCCGGTCAGACGCCAAAGAGCTCGGTCTCAAACCAGGTGAGCGACGACTCGGCTACGCGAGGGTCGGGGTACCTCATGTAGTGGTTGAGATCCCGGATGTCGAGTCTGCTGACGTCACGGGGCGAGGCTCCGAGCTTCGGCATCATCGGTCTCTCATCGATGGAGCCAACGTGAACTTCGTTTCCAGGAGGGCTGACGGCGAGTTCACTTACCGGACCTTCGAGCGAGGTGTTGAGGGGGAGACGCTGGCGTGCGGCACGGGTGCTGTCGCTACGGCTATCATGCTTTCCGACTGGGGCGATTCGGGAGGGGAAACCACCCTCTGGACTCGATCCTCGCTCCCATTGACCGTGAGCATCAGGCGGGCTGGAGCCTCCTGGCTGCCGTCGCTCCGCGGCGAAGGTCGGATCGTTTTTGAGGGTTGGATTCGCGACATCGACTGACAGACTGTCGCGGCACGGTCGAGCTACTGTTCGCTACAGTTCTGCTGAAGTGCTTTCTCGGGTGGAGTCTCTAACGCACCAATCGGCTTAGTCTTGGGCGGTGGAGGACTGGACAGTATCAACTTCTCCACAATTAAAGGGTGGAGGTGGTTTACATAATCTATCTTATACGCATATATCCACAGTGACAGGATTGAGGCCGTTGAATGGTGGTATTTGCATGTAATCCCTGCTGGGTTCGGGCGCACAAAAAAGGCCGCGGCATTCCGCGGCCCCTTGAGCATCCGGGTCTGACTCGGACTAGATCTTCACCGGCTTTGCCGCGAGCTCGCCAAGTCTTACGCGCGCCTCAGCAGCCGTCGGTGCGGTCTCGTCCTTGACCAGCTCGGTCCAGATCGCCTTGGCTTCTTCCGTCTTTCCGGCTGCCATATAGTCGCGAGCGGCCGAGGCCAGGTATTCGGACTTGTCGACCGGAAACCGTGTCACCTGTGCCGCCAGCTTGTACTGCTCAGCTGCCGCGACCAGGTTCTTGAGCTCCTCGTATCCAGCCGCCTCGAGAACGTGGACTGACGCCTTGAAGTCAGCTGAAGCCTTTGCCTCCGCCGCCTTCAGGACGTCCACCCCCTCCTTGAACTTCTTCTGATCGTAGAAGGTCTGCGCCAGCGTGAGGGCCGCCTGGGTCCCGGCACTCGTTCCTTCGTACCGGCTGACGACCTTCTGGAGGTCAGAGACCGCCAAGGGTAGGTTCCCCGCCGCTGCCGACTGCCGAGCCTGAAAGTATGCCGCCTCAGCCCGCTGAGCCTTGATGGCTTGCGAGCGCTCGTAGTACCAGAAACCACCAACGATGATCGCAATCGCCACTACGGCCCATGCGACCTCGCGCTGATGGATCATCAACCACTCGGTCATCGTCTCTTCGTCCGCGCCGGATCGCTTGCGTGCCGGAATATTCGGTGTCGTCATTCGCTTTTATGGTGACCTGAAGTGGGTGCCCGTTGCTGTAAAGTGCCCCCGGGGTGACTCGAACACCGGGCCAACGGTTTAGGAATTTGCGTCCAGATCTTTTGCAAACTTTATCAAACCGTATCAACGGGCGCACTTTCATAGGGAAAATTAGCGAACGTGAACACAAATCGCTTGGAATCGTTTGCTTTCTTTGGCAAACTTTCGCGGCCAAACTGTCCCACTTCTTGTCCAAGCTACCATTGTGAGTTTGTATCTCGATCATAGCTCGCAAGTGCCAGACGCCAAGACCGGCTATCGGGTTGACTTCCCAATCGGTGAGTGCAAGTGTTAAGTGTTGCCCCGGATCGGAGGCTCTGATGCTTAAACCCTTGCTTCAACTTCGCGCTCGTCTGTGCCTCGCACTCGTTCTCGGCGCGACTGCACTCTCGACGGGTTGTGTGCCCAATCCGCCTACTCCGGCTGCGACAAGTCCGGCGCTCACACCTGCAAGCCGGTTCGCCGTGGCTCCGCACGGGATGGTCGTTTCGGCGAATAGCATCGCGAGTGAAGTGGGGCGCAATGTGCTGGCGGACGGCGGCAACGCCGTAGATGCTGCGATCGCTACCGGATTCGCGCTCGCTGTCACGTACCCACTGGCCGGCAACATCGGTGGTGGTGGGTTCATGGTCATTCGATTCCCCGATGGACGCGCCACGACGATCGATTTTCGCGAGGCGGCCCCGCAAGCAGCGACACCGGGGATGTTCACGGACTCTGCCGGGGCATACTCGCCGCGCATCCATCATCTGAGTTACAAATCCGTGGGCGTGCCCGGCACAGTGGCGGGTTTTGCTCTTGCGCACGAGAAATATGGAAAGGCGCAGTGGGCACGTCTCGTCGATCCCGCAGCGAGGTTGGCGAGCGAAGGCTTCGCTGTTCCGCCGGGCCTGGCGCGATCGTTGGCTGCGGAGCTTCGGACCTTCAACGCGTACCCCGCGAGCGTGGCCGCCTACACCAGGAACGGGCAACCGTACGCCGTCGGTGAGCGGATTCGGCAACCCGATCTGGCCCGGACACTGGCGCGAATCCGCGATCAGGGACGCGACGGTTTTTATCGGGGCGAGACCGCGCGATTGTTGACGGATGAAATGCGGCGAGGCGGCGGTCTCATCACCGCGATGGACCTCGCGCAATACCAGGCGAAGGAGCGCGCTCCGATCAGGGGCAGCTATCGAGGTTATGAGATCGTCTCGATGCCGCCGCCGAGTTCCGGAGGAGTCGCGCTGGTAGAAATGTTGAACATCCTCGAGGGATACGATCTCGCGGGTGCGGGCCACAACTCTGCCACATATGTACACACCGTGGCCGAGGCGATGCGGCGCGCATTTGTGGACCGCGCTCGTTACCTCGGCGATCCAGACTTCGTGGAGGCACCGATCGAGCGCCTCACGAGCAAGTCATACGCAGCCGAGTTGAGGCGGACGATTCGGCCAGACCGCGCTACTGTGTCGGTACCGACGCAAGTCACGCAGGGCCTTGAGAGCAGCGAGACGACTCACTATTCGGTTGTCGATGCGAGCGGGATGGCGGTGTCCGTGACGTACACGCTCGAGTTCGGGTACGGACTGGGCGCCGTAGTGCCGGGCGCCGGCTTTCTTCTCAACAACGAGATGGGAGACTTCAACGGGCTGTCCGGCGTCACCGATACGACCGGCTTGATCGGTACGCCGGCGAACCTCGCGCGCCCGGGAAAGCGAATGCTCTCCAGCATGACACCGACGATCATTGCCAAGGATGGGAAGCTGGTGGCAGTGGTGGGCAGTCCGGGCGGCCGCACCATCATCAACACCGTGCTGCAGGTGATCCTGAATCAGCTCGACTTCAACATGGGAATTGAGGAAGCGGTGACGGCTCCGCGCTTCCATCATCAATGGTTGCCGGATGTCCTCTCGGTGGAGCAGGACGGACTCCCGTTGTCGACCGTCGCAGCACTCGAAGCCATGGGATACCGGGTGCGCGTGGGCGGCCGGCAGGGGACCGCGCATTCTATTCGGATCGATTCGCGGACGGGGGCGCGTCAGGGGGCCGCGGATCCCCGCGACGCTGACGCCGGAGCAGCAGGTTACTAAAGCCCGTCGGCTGACGCACCAACTACAACTGCAACTGAAGACTACCGGCCGGGGGCGGTGGGCGGGCCGGCTGGCGGTTAGCGCTTGCCGCCCACTACCCACCACCTACAGTCCACCGCCTACAGCCCGAACGTCACCTTCCCATACAAGAACCGTCCGTTGATACCGAACGGAGCGATGCCCGAGTAGGGCAAGATGCCGGAGTTGGTGTTCCCCGGAATCGACGCGTCCGGATACTGATTGGACAGGTTGTCCGCGCCGAGTGTCACGGTACCGCGATACACGGGACCGAAGCTGAGGGCGAGATCGCTGACCCACTTCGGCGACCAGGTTTGGTCGCCGGCGCTCGTGGTTCCGTAAGACGTCACCGAGCCATAGCGATGCGCGCGCGCATCGATGCCGAATCCGCCCAACCGATAGTTGGCCGACAAGACATAGTTGTTGCGGGGATTTCCCTTTTCGAGACGGGCGCGGTCCACGCGACTGAACAACTGGTCGCTGTGTCCGCCGAGCACCGTCGACGTGTCGACGCGCGTCACTCGCGTCCAGTTGCCATTGGCCGCCGCCGTAACGTGGAGGACCGAGCTTTGGCCGAACGACCATCCATAGTTCGCGATGATGTCGAGGCCGTTGGTCTTGGTGTCGACCGCGTTCGTGAAGTACCGGCCGCCCTGCAAACCCACGAGACCGGCCGCCGTGAGCGCGTTGACGACGTCCGCGCCCGTGAAGTTGTTCGAGAGCACGATACGATCCTTGATGTCGATGCGATAATAGTCGACGGTCACGGCCAGGCGGCTCAGCGGCTCCATGGCAATGCCGGCGCTGTAGTTCATCGACCGCTCGGGCTTGAGCGGCTTTGCGCGGAGTATTTGCGCTTCCGCGCTGGACACCGGGAAGGTCCGAATCT
>Ga0207929_1000566_pt1 | contig 10084 bp, 9 predicted proteins | sample NGESurdeep072012_FD_184466 | JGI IMG/M metagenome (GOLD analysis project Ga0207929, IMG submission 184466) | Arctic peat soil microbial communities from Barrow, Alaska - NGEE Surface sample 53-1 deep-072012 (SPAdes) | ecosystem: Environmental > Terrestrial > Soil > Wetlands > Peat ... | reverse complement strand
CAACAGCCTGGGTTTCATGCAGGGATTCCCGACATCGCGGCACTCGCTTTCGCTCTCGGTCATCGCCGAGGATCGCGGCCTGATGCAGCGCGACGACTGGTACAGCTCGTCACGCGTGCCTGGCAAGCTCGCCGATGCCGAGGCACTCGGCGCCTACGCGGGCCGGCGCGCGCTCGCGCGCCTGGGAGCGCGCAAGATCGCCACCTGCCAGGCGCCGGTGCTGTTCGAGGCGCCGGTCGCAGCGGGGCTCATCAGCTCGTTCGTGTCGGCGGCGAGCGGCGGCAGCCTGTACCGCAAATCCTCTTTCCTGCTGGATGCGCTCGGCAAGCAGGTCTTCGCCAGGGGAATCAGCATCGAGGAACGGCCGCACGAACCGCGTGCGCTCGCCAGCACGCCCTTCGACGAGGAGGGCGTGGCCACCCGCACGCGGGCGGTGGTGCGCGACGGCGTGCTCGAGGGTTATTTCCTCGGCAGCTACTCGGCGCGCAAGCTGGGGATGAAGAGCACCGGCAGCGCGGGCGGCAACCACAACCTGGTGCTGGCCTCCAGCGGCCCGGACCTGCCCGGCATGCTGAAGAAAATGCGCCGCGGCTTCCTGGTCACCGAGATGCTCGGTCAGGGATCCAATATCCTTACCGGCGACTACTCGCGCGGCGCTGCGGGCTACTGGGTGGAAAACGGCGAGATCGCCTATCCGGTGGAGGAAGTCACGGTCGCCGGGAACCTGAAGGACATGTACCGCGGCATCGCCGCCGTCGGCGGCGATACGGTGATACGCGGCTCGTACCGCTGCGGCTCGATCCTGATCGACAACATGACCATCGCCGGAAGCTGACCATGCCGAAACCCCTGCTGATCGAGATCGCCTCCGACGTGGTCTGCCCGTGGTGCTACATCGGCAAGCGGCGCATGGAGAAGGCGCTGGCGCTGCTGAACGGCGACATCGAGGCGCGCATCGAGTGGCTGCCGTTCCAGCTCAATCCGGACATGCCGGCGGCGGGCATCGCGCGCGCCGACTACCGGCGCGCCAAATTCGGCTCCGTCGAAAAGGGCCGCGCGCTCGATGCGCGGGTCGCGCAGGAAGGCGCGGGCGAGGGGATCGCGTTCGCCTTTGACCGCATGCAGCGCACGCCGAACACGGTCGCCGCGCACCGGCTGGTGGATCTCGCGCAATCGCAGGGCCGCGCCGATGCGGTCGTCAATGCGCTGTTCAAGGCCTACTTCGAGGAAGCGCGCGATATCGGCGACGCCGCGGTGCTGGTGGAGATCGCGAAGCGGCACGGCGTGGAGCAATGGCCGGCGGCGGCCAACGCGGCGCGCGTGAGCGAGCAGGAGGAACGGGTGCGCGAACTGGGCATCAGCGGCGTGCCGACCTTCATCTTCGACCGCAAGACCGGGGTCTCGGGTGCCTATCCGCCGGAGAACCTGGTGCAGATCATCCGCGAGGTTGCGGCTAAGTAAAGTCGAGCCGCCCCTCGACCAGCACGCCGTAGATGCGGATCGGCGTGCGCCGCGGCAGCTCGAGCTGCGGCAGCGGTTCGGCGTCCAGATCGAGGTTTTCCACCGACAGCGCGCCCATCACCGCTTCGGACATCACGAACTCCCCGGCGCGGGCCCGGTTCACCATGGCCTGCGCGAGGCTGACGCTGTCGCCGAAGGCGACCCGCCGTTCGAGTCCCCGCGGCCCCGCCAGGCCGATCACCGCTTCGCCCATGTGCAGGCCCTGCGCCACCCCACTGCGCAGGCCGTAGGTGGTGCGCCAGCGCTCCGCCAGCGCGGGGAAATCGGCCTGCACGCGCTGCGCCGCGCGTACCGCCTGCTGGGACGTCTGCACCGGGTTGCCGCGCGAAAAGGCCGACAGCATCATTTCGTGCTGAGAAGTGATCGCCTCGCCGCTGTGTGCGGCCACGATGTCGGAGACGAAGGCGAAGAATTCGTTCGCCAGCAGCAGCACCAGGCTGGGCTCGAGCGCTTCGGACATGCGCGCCAAGCCGCGCAGTTCGCTGAAAAGAAGCACGGCCTGCCGGCGATCCGTGGTCGGCGCGAAACCGACGGTGGTTTTCTGGTGCAAGGGGACTGCGCCCATCTCTTTTCTCCCTGGAGACTGGACGCAAAGATTACGGTTTGCAAGAAACTGTGAGGGAGGAACTACTGCCGCTTTCCATCGCGGCAGGACGGACGGCGAACCTTAACGGACCGGCGGCGCCGTGAACTAATTCTCAGATCAGAGTAAGCAGGGCTACGGCGACGACGACCAGCGCGCCGGCGGCGAAAAACGACAGCGAGCCGTCGGAAATCTTCGGCAAATCGGGATCCGCGGGGACCGGTTCGGGATGGTCCTCGTCGTGGCCGCCTGCGGCATGAGCGTCCTGCGCAGCGTATGCGCTGCCCACCTTTTCGTTGAACGCGACGAAGAAGTCGTTGGCCACCTTGTTGGCCGCGGCGTCCACCAGGCGCGAGCCGATCTGCGCGAGCTTCCCGCCCACGTTCGCCTTCACCTTGTAGGAAAGCCTCGTATCGTGGCCTTGCTTGGTGAGGTTGACGTCGGCGCCGCCCTTGGCGAAACCGGCGACGCCGCCCTGGCCTTCGAAGGAGATCGAATACGAATCCGGCGGCCTGATGCCGGACAGCGCCATTTTCCCCTTGAACTTGGCGCTCACCGGACCGACGCGCGCGGTCATCTGCACCACGTACTCGTTCTCGCCGGTCCGCTCGATCGACTCGCAGCCCGGAATGCACGCCTTGAGGATCTCGGGATCGTTCAGCGCCGCCCAGGTGTCCGCCTGCGAGGCGTGGATCAGCTGCTCCCCCGTCATTTCCATGCGCGTTTCTCCATTGCGGCGCGCGGCCCGGATTCGGTGAGCGCGCGCGAGAGGTCGATGAGGCTTTTCAGATTATGCACCGGCAGGAAGCGGTCCACGTGCGGCAGCATTGCGCGCACGCCGGCCGGCCGCGCCTCGAACTTGTCGTAGCGCAGCAGGGGATTCAACCATATCAACTGTCGGCAGGATTTGTGCAGGCGCTGCATTTCTTCCGACAGCCCTTCGCCCGCCTCGCGGTCGAGGCCGTCCGAGACCAGCAGCAGGCAGGCGTTCTGGCCGAGCAGGCGCCGGCTCCAGCGCCAGTTGAATTCGCGCAGGCTCCAGCCGATGCGCGTGCCGCCCGACCAGTCCTTGATCGCGTCGGCGACCCTCGCCATCGCCACGTCGACGTCGCGGTGCCTGAGCTGGCGGGTGATGTTGGTGAGCCGCGTGCCGAACACGAACACCGATACGCGATCGCGGTCGTTGGTGATGGCGTGCAGGAAATGCAGGAACATGCGTGCGTAGGGATTCATCGAGCCCGAGATGTCGCACAGCACCACCAGCGGCGGATGGATCTCGATCGGCGCGGCGCGCACCAGTGGGATCACGTCGCCGCCGTTGCGCAGGGATTCCCGCAGCGTGGCGCGCAAATTAATGTTTTTTCCTCTTTTATCTATTTGACTTCTTCTTGTTCTGATCAAAGGCAAAGGCAAACGCAGCTCGCGCAGCATTTTCTTCGCCTCGGCGAGCTCGGCCGCCGACATGGTGTCGAAGTCCATGCGCTGCAGCACTTCCCGCGAAGAGAAGGTGAGCCGCGCGTCGAGATCGATCTTCTGCTCCTCGCGCTGTTCCTGCATCTTCTTCTGGTTGAACAGCGCGTCCGACAGGCGCCGGCTCTGCTCCTGTTCGGGCTTGCCCGCGCGGCCGTAGGTCTTGGGCAGCAGCGCCTGCATCATCTTTTCGACCAGCTTCGGGTCGCGCCAGAAAATGCGGAAGGCCTGGTCGAAGATCGGGCGCTGCTCCTCCTTGGAGAGGAACACCGCCGACATCGTCCAGTACCAGTCGTCGCGCCGGTTGCAGTCGGCGAGTTCGAGGGCCTTGACGCAGTCCACCACGCGGTCCGGGCCGAGCCGCAGGCCGGCGGCGCGCAGCAGGCGCGCGAAGTGCATGACGTTTTCGCTCAGCAGGCCTTTCGAACCGGCGCCGTCGATCGCGGGAAACACCTCAGGCCTCGGCGTGCTTTTCGCCGGGCACGGCGAGCGGGGACTTGCGCGCGAGCTTCTCCACCGCGCGCGACGCCACCACCGCATGCTCGGCGAAGTAGCGCTCGTGGTTGCGCTCGACGTCATCGAGGCGGTAGACATAGTTCACCATCATGCCGGCCGAACGCGCCATGCCGGACTCGGAGGTGTCCCCCAGCCAGTTCAGGCGATCGAGCGCCGCGCCGTTGCCCAGGTGGAAGCGCGCGACCGGGTCGAGCGGCTCGCTGCCGTTCTTGGCGCGCAGCAGATACCAGGCGCAGAGCCGCATCAGCAGCTTCTGCAGCGGCTCCGGCACTTCGCCGGTATGCCAGCCGGGCTGATCGACGGCCGAGAGCAGCGCCAGCCGCTGCTCCGCGTTCGGCCCCATCGAAAGCCGGACGCGCGCCTCCGTGCCGTCGAGCCAGCGGCGGAATCCGGGAATCGGCGACAGGGTGGCGAAGCTGCGCAGGTGCGGGAATTCCCGCTTCAGGTCCTCGGCCACCTGCTTGATGAGCAGGTTGCCGAACGAGGTGCCGCGCAGGCCCTCCTGGCAGTTGGTGATCGAGTAGAAAATCGCGCAATCGGCCTGCGCCGCTGCCGCGACCGGCGAGTTGATGTCGAGCAGCGGCTGCACCTGCGCGCTGATGCCGCGCGTGAGAGCGACCTCGATGAAGATCAGCGGCTCGTCGCGCAATTGCGGATGGAAGAAGGCGAAGCAGCGCCGGTCGCTTTCCAGGCGGCGGCGCAGGTCGCGCCAGCCCTGCACCGCGTGCACCGCCTCGTACTGGATCAGCTTCTCGAGGACGATCGCCGGCGTGCGCCAGTCGATGCGCTCCAGCTTGAGGAAGCCGCGGTTGAACCAGGAACGGAAAAGGTGCAGCAGGTCGGCGTCGATGGCGCGCCAGTTCGGGTTTTTTTTCAGGCCGCGCAGCAGTTCGCCGCGCATCGCCACCAGCGTTTCCGTTCCGCCTGGCGCCATGTTGAGGCGCCGGAACAGTTCCTGGCGTGCGGAATCGACCAATTCCTGGAGCTGAATCAGGTTCTCTGGCGTCGGATCGTAGCGGTAGGCGTCCGCCGCGTTGCCGACCGCCTCGGGCGAAGGCGCGAATTCGCTTGCCAGGATGTTGAAGAACTCCTCGCGGCCGCGCTCGTCGAGCAAGCGGTAGACGGCCAGCGCATCGTGCGCGAGCACCGCGCCGGAAACCTCGCCGCGCTGCCCGAGCAGGGTCTCGCACAGCGAAACCAGGTGCTGGGTGTGGTGGTCGACTCCCGGACGCATCTTCCCCAGCAGGCGGCGCAGGAACGAGGCGGCGGTCATGGATGAAACGCGGGGATCAGGCCGCCGCGGCGGTCTTCGATTCGGCGACGAGGCGCGTTGCTTCCTCGCCGGCGATGCGCTCGATGTCGTCCTGGTATTTCAGCAGCACGCCGAGCGTGTTGTTGACCGTTTCGGGGTCCAGGGTGACCCGGTCGAGCGCGACCAGGCAGTTGGCCCAGTCGATGGTCTCGGCGACTCCCGGCAGCTTGAACAAATCCACGCCGCGCAGGCGCTGCACGAAGGCCACCACTTCCCTGGACAGCGCGCCGGCGGCCTTGGGCGCCTTGCGCCGCAGGATCTCAAGTTCGCGCGCCGCATCCGGGTAGTCCACCCAGTGGTAGAAGCAGCGGCGCTTGACCGCGTCGTGGATCTCGCGCGTGCGGTTCGAGGTGATCACCACCACCGGCGGCTCGAGGGCCTTGAGGGTGCCGCTCTCGGGAATGGTGATCTGCCACTCGGACAATACTTCCAGCAGGTAGGCTTCGAAGGGCTCGTCGGTGCGGTCCAGTTCGTCGATCAGCAGCACGGGGGCCGCGCCCTTCTTGCCTTCGAGCGCGCGCGCGAGCGGCCGCTTGACGAGGAATTTCTCGGAAAAGATGTCCTGCGCCAGCTTGTCTTTTGATTTTTCGCCCGCCGCCTCGGCCAGCCGGATCTCGATCATCTGGCGCGCGTAGTTCCACTCGTAGGCGGCCTGCGAGATATCGAGGCCCTCGTAGCATTGCAGGCGGATCAGCTCGCGGCCGAGCGAAGAGGCGATGACCTTGGCGATCTCGGTCTTGCCCACGCCCGCCTCGCCCTCGAGGAACAGCGGCCGCTGCATCGCCAGCGAAAGGTAGAGGGCAGTGGCGAGGCTGCGGTCGGCGACGTAGTCGGCCGAACCGAGCAGCTGGTGGGTCTCATCGATGGATTTCGGCAGCGGCTTCGGCATGAAAAAAGCCCGCGCAAGGCGGGCTTGGCGTGGGGGAGCGGATATTCTATTTGATTGCCGCTGCCACCGCGCGCTTCGCCATCACGGTGACGAGGTGCGCGCGGTACTCGGCGCTGGCGTGCAGGTCGGCGTTCAGGCCGTCGGCCTTCTGCCGGATGCCGGCCACGGATTCGGGCGCGAACTTGGCGGCGAGCGCTTTTTCCATGTCCGCCTGGCGGAACACGCCGGGGCCGGCGCCGGTCACGGCGACGCGCGCCGAATCTTTCCCTCCCGTGCCGAAATCGGCGACGAACACGCCGACGATGGCGAAGCGCGAGGCCGGGTTCTTGAACTTGGTGTAGGCCGCGCGCTTGGGCACCGGGAAGGACACCGCGGTGATGATTTCGCCTTCGCCCAGGGCGGTGGTGAACATGCCCTTGAAGAATTCGTCGGGCGAGAGCTTGCGCTTGTTGGTGACCACGGTCGCGCCCAGGCCGAGCACGGCCGCCGGGTAGTCCGCCGCCGGGTCGTTGTTGGCGAGCGAGCCGCCGATCGTGCCCATCGCCCGCACCTGGCGGTCGCCGATCATGCCGGCCAGCGCGGCCAGCGCCGGGATCGCCTTCTTCACCTCGGCCGAATGCGCCACATCCGCGTGGCGCGTCATCGCGCCGATGGTCACGGTCTTGCCGTCGCTTTTTATCCCGGCGAGGTCCTTGATGGCGCCCAGGTCGATGATGTCCGAGGGCGAGGCGAGCCGCAGCTTCATCGTCTGCACGAGCGTCTGGCCGCCGGCGAGCAGCTTGGCTTCGCCTTTGGCGAGCGTGGCGGCGTCGTTCACGCTGGACGGGCGGTGGTATTTGAATGCGTGCATGCGTTTCCCCTTACCCCGCCGCCATGGCTTTCGCCCCGGCGCCGATGGCCTTGACGATGTTGTGATAGCCCGTGCAGCGGCACAGGTTGCCTTCCAGCGCCTCGCGGATTTCCTGCTCGGAGGGGCTCGGATGATTTTTCGCGAAGTCGATCGCGTTCATCACCATGCCGGGGGTGCAGAAGCCGCACTGCAGGCCGTGATGTTCCTTGAAGGCCGCCTGCATCGGATGCAGCGTGCCGTCGGGTTTGGCGACGCCCTCGATGGTCACGATGTCCGCGCCCTCGGCCTGCATCGCCAGGATCGAGCAGGATTTCACCGCCTTGCCGTTCATGCTCACGGTGCAGGCGCCGCACTGGGCGGTGTCGCAGCCGACGTGGGTGCCGGTGAGCCGCAGGTGCTCGCGGATCAGGGTGACGAGCAGCGTGCGCTCCTCCACCTCCGCCGAAGCCGGTTTGCCGTTGACCTTGATGGAAACCCTGACCGCCATTCTGACTCCTTCCGGATTTGGTCTATTCTTCGGGGACTGAATCGTAGCCAAGCGCCTCCCCTGGGGCAATGTTGCGGCGCGCCATTTTACTCCCGTAAGTCGCGCGCAAGCTTGCCGAAAGGGCTGCGACAAGCTGCTCACCCAGAATGTTCGCCCCCATGCTGCAAAGACTTGTTTTTTTACTCTTTATTGTTGCCTCGGCAGGCGCGCAGGCGCGCGATCTCACGCTGGTCGAGGCCGAGCGCCTGTTCGTCGAGCGCAGCCGGGATCTGATCGTCGCGCGCCGGGCGGTCGAAGCCGCGGGCGCGCAGCGCACCATCGCGGCGGCGCGCCCGAATCCGACGCTTTCGCTGAATACTTCGAGCATCAGTTCCAATCCCGGCACCGGGCCGGGGCCGCTGAACCAGAAGCGGATGGACACGGTGCTGCGCATCGACCAGCCTTTCGAGCGCGGCAGCAAGCGCGAACTGCGTATGGATGCCGCCGAGGGGCTGGAGCGCGCGGCGCGCGGCGATTCGCTCGACGTCCTGCGCACCCAGCTCGCGCAGATGCGCGGCGCCTATTACGACCTGAAGCAGGCCGAGGAGAAGGTGGCGATTCTCGCCGAGACGGCGCAGCTGTTCGCGCGCACCCTTGCCGCGGCGCAAAGCCGGCTCAAGGCCGGCGATCTCGCGGCGGCCGAAGTGGCGAAGGTGCAGGTGGACCAGGAGCGCGCGCAGAACGATGCCCGCGCCTCGCAGGCCGAGCTGGTGCGCGCGCAGTTCGCGCTTGCCTATCTGATCGGCGAAGACAGGGCGGCGGAAGAACTGCGCGTCGCGGATCCCTGGCCCGGGCTGGAGCGGCCCGACCCGGCCGCGCTGGAGCGCGCGATCGCCCAGGGCGCCGATACCAGGGCCGACGTGGTTGCGGCCAGGGCGCGCGTCGCCGCGGCGGAAAAATTGCGGGACCTGGCGAAGAGCCAGCAGACGCGGGATATCACGCTGGGGGCGCAATACGAGCGATTTCCAGGGAACATACCGAGCGATTCGATCGGCATCGGCATTTCGCTGCCGCTGTTCACCGGCAACGATTTTTCGGGCGACATCCAGCGGGCCGAAGTGGACCGCTACAGCGCGCTCGATGCGCTCGACCGCGCGCGCGCGGTCGCGGTCAACGACATCCGGCGCGCCGCCTCCGACCTGGCTGCCGCCGGCGACCGGGTCGAGCGCTACGATTCGACGCTGCTCGATGCCGCGCAGCGCACGGCGCAGGCGGTCGAATTCGCCTTCCAGCGCGGCGCCACGTCGGTGCTCGAAGTGCTCGATGCGCGCCGCACCCTGCGCGCAGTGCGCCTTGAGGCGCTTGCGGCGCGCACCGAATACGCGAAAGCGCTCGCCGCCTGGCGCGCAAGCCTGACCACCACCGAAATGCCCGGGGAAAAATGAAAAACATCAAGCATGGCCTGATCCTCGCTGCCGCCCTGCTGCTCGCCGGCTGCAACGAGCCGGCCGAGAAGGCGGCTGCGCAGCCGCGCGTGGAAGGCCAGGCGGTGGTTTTTCCCGCCGGCAGCACGCAGCTCGCCGCCCTCATCTCGAAAAAAATCGAGCCGCGCCGCGAAGCGGTGATGCGCTTCACCGGGCGCCTGGTGTGGGACGAAGACCGCACCGTGCGCGTTTTCAGCCCGCTCGGCGGCAGGGTGCTGAGCATCGGCGTGAAGCTGGGCGAAAGGGTGCGCGCCGGCCGCCCGCTCGCGGTGATCGCCGCCCCGGAACTCGGCAGCGCGCAGTCCGATGCGCGCAAGGCGGAGCAGGATGACTTGCTCGCGCAGAAGAGCCTGGCGCGGGCCGAGGAGCTGCTGGCGGCGGGCGTGGCGCCGCTGAAGGACGTCCAGGCGGCGCAGGCGGAAGCCGCGCGCGCGGCGGCCGAGCGCGCGCGCACCGCGGCGCGGCTGACGCTTTACGGCACGGCTTCGGCAACCGTCGACCAGCGCTTCACGCTCGCGGCGCCGATTGCCGGGGTGGTTGTGGAGCGCAATCTCAATGCGGGCCAGGAACTGCGGCCCGACACGCAGACCGACAAGGGCCTGTTCGTCATCTCGGATCCGTCGCACCTGTGGTTCGTGCTCGACGTCGTCGAGGCCGACGTCGGCGCGGTCCGACCGGGCGCCGAAGTGCAGATCGGCGCCACGATGCTGGGCGACGACACGCTCACCGGCAAGATCACCAATATCGCCGACTTCGTCGATCCGCAGACGCGCTCGGTCAAGGTCCGCGGCACCATCGACAATCCGCAAGGGCGCGCGAAGGCGGAAATGTTCGTGACCGCGAAGCTCAAAGTGCCGTCGGTGCGCGGGTTCATTGTGCCGACCGATTCGGTATTCCTCCGCGGTGAGCAGAACTACGTGTTTGTCGATGCCGGCAACGGCCGCTTCGTGAGAAAGCCGGTGCTGCTGGGGCCGACCTCGGAGGGCAGGCAGG
>Ga0207929_1000565_pt1 | contig 10085 bp, 9 predicted proteins | sample NGESurdeep072012_FD_184466 | JGI IMG/M metagenome (GOLD analysis project Ga0207929, IMG submission 184466) | Arctic peat soil microbial communities from Barrow, Alaska - NGEE Surface sample 53-1 deep-072012 (SPAdes) | ecosystem: Environmental > Terrestrial > Soil > Wetlands > Peat ... | reverse complement strand
CGTGGGAGGTCAGTTCGCCGATCAAGGCGCCACCCGGCGAAGAATTGTTTTGCCTCGTCGCCGTGCAGTCGACGCACGCGTTCATCGGCGCGCCATCGGGCTGAGTCGTGGGCGATGTCCGTCAGCTAGGCGGCTCAGCGTGTCGCGGCGTCTTCAAGTATGACAGGTTCGGTGCGGTCGCTTTGACGGAAGCGATCCCACAACCGCACACCCTCGTGCTGCGAGCGTGCATAAACAACGCCACACACCATCGCCGCGACCACGCAGATGCCGCCATCGAAGGCCAACGCCCAGCGCGGCCCGAGCGCGCTACCCAGCCAGCCGACCAACAACGACCCGAACGGCGCACAGCCGACGAACGTCGTCATGTACAACGCCATGACGCGGCTCTGCATGTGCGGCGCGGCGCCAAGTTGGAGCATCGAGTTGCACGACGTCGCGAGCAAGATGCCGGCCGCACCTGTTGGTACGAGCGTGAGCATGAACAAGGTGTACGACGGCATGACGCTCGACACGATGATGAGGACGCCGAACGCGAGCGCAGCACCGACCAGCAACCGCGCGTGCGGCCGCTGCTTACGACGCGCCGCCAGCAACGCGCCGCTCAACGCACCAACGGCTTGCATCGTTGACAGGAGGCCGTAACTGCCGGCACCGCGATGGAAGGTGCCCCGTGCGATGAGCGCGTTGGTGATCGCGAAGTTGAATCCAAAGGTGCCGATGAAACCCATCAGCACGATCGGCAGGAGTAACTCGGGCCGACTGCGAGCATACGCAATGCCGGCCCGAAGCTGCCCACGAGCGCGCGTGGTCAACGGCGCGCTGTCGAGATCTGACTTTGTCATCGCGAGCATGCTCGCGATGACGGCGAGGTACGAGACGGCGTTGATGAAGAACGCCGGCGCAGTACCGAATGCCTCGATCAACAACCCCGCGATCGCCGGCCCGAGCATGCGCGACAGGTTGAAGGCCGCCGAGTTCAGACTCACCGCATTCTGGAGCGTGTCGCGCCCTACCATTTCGATGACGAACGCTTGGCGCACCGGCATGTCGACCGCCGCTGCGACGCCGAACACGAACGCGATGACACAGATCGACCACAGCTCGATTGCATGCAGCGCGATCAAGATTCCAGTGAGCAGCGACACCGCACCCATGACGCTTTGGGTGATGCAGAGCACGCGTCGCTTTGGGTACCGGTCACCGAGAATGCCGCCGTACATGCTGAAAGCCAGCGCTGGCATGAACTGAAGGGCCGTTACTAAGCCGAGAGCGAGGCTGCTGTCGTGGGTCAGGATGTGGTAGACGAGCCAGTCTTGGGTGACCCGGCCCATCCAGGTGCCGGTGTTCGAAATCAGTTGGCCACTTGCGTACAGCCGGTAGTTGCGCACCGACAACGCGCGGAACATGCCTTTCACGGCACCACCCGCATCACGCCTGCGCCAGTCGCTCGAGCACCGGAGCGACTGCATGCAGCAGCGCACGCTCGTCGTTGGTCAACAACTCGAACCGCCGCGCCAGCCAGGCTTCGCGGCGCTTGCGATCCTCGAGAAGTAGCGCCCGGCCTTCGCGACTGAGCGAAACCAGTACCTGCCGGCCGTCGGTCGGGTGCGCCACCCGAATTACCAGGCCGCGCTCTTCGAGCGCGGCGGTCGTGCGCGTCATCGACGGTGGCTGCACCTTCTCGAGCGCCGCGAGTTCGCCAAGCGTCATCGAGCCGCCTCTATCAAGGGTGCCGAGCACCGCGAGCTGGGTCGGCGTCAGACCCTCGTCGAGCCGTTCGGTTCGCAGCCGACGACTCAGGCGCATGACTGACACCCGCAGTTCGCTCGCGAGTTCGGCGTCTTTGATCAATACGGCTGGGCTCTTCGGCGGCATATCGTTAGCATAGCTCATTACCCTTGCTAACGGTATTGACATCGCGGGCGCCAAGCGGGCGCCGAGGAATGTGGTGCGGGCGCCAAGCGGCCGCCGAGGAATGTGGTGCGGGCGCCAGCGGCCGCCGAAGAAATGTGGTGCCCGGACGCCGGGTAATCTGACCCTCGTGTCCACCCCTCGCCGTCCCGACCCGCCGCCGTTTCGCACCAACGAGTTCGCGCCGGTGATCACCGCCACCGGGCTGTGGGCAGTGGCGTTTCTGATCCTGCTAAGCCGCCACCATCAACTCGCCAACCACGGCCATGGCTGGTACGTGTGGGTCGGCTTGAGCGGCTTCCTGCTCGGGCTTTGGGGTTTGTCCTTGATGCTGCTGCGCAGACGTTCGCTTGCGCGCCTTCAGTCGAGGTCGGACTCCGCCAACAGCACCGACGGCGACACCACGCCGCGCAACAGCTCCGTCTCGACGTAGCGCCGAAGCCACTGGCCGTCGCGCCACGCTCGCCCGCGACCGAGACCGAAATCCAGCGCGCCGGCATCGACGTGCAGGGTGCCGTCAACCAGCCGCCAGCTCACGTGCTGCGCCTGCCCGTCGACATCGCGAACCGACAACTCCTCGTGCAGCACGTGATCGCCGTGCGCGACACCGTTGCTCAGCACATCGAACGACGCTCGCTCGCTAGCCAGCGAAATGTCGAGAGCGTCGGCGACCCGCGACGCATCGCCGAGAGCGACCGGCACGATGGCGAGGTTTCCGAGCAACGGCAGCAGGTCGGGAGCATCGACGATCACCGCATCCGCCGCGTCGACCACAACGAGTTCGCCGCGACGAACGGCACGCACCGCCATCACCGGGTCGCGCGGCGCGATGCGGGCGTACAGCGCCTTGACCTGCGCACGATCAACGACGCGATCGGGGTCACCCAACCGGCGCGCGAGCTCGTCGTGATCGGCGTCGTCGACCTCGCGCAACGCACCCGCCGCGGCCAAGAACTCGTCGTCGCCGTCGACCGTCACCACGTCGAAAAGGCCGACAAGCAAAGGGTCGGACGACGCCAGCCGGCCATCGATGACACGGTGGCGGCGCAACCACCAGGTTGTGTACGACGGCATGCGCGCGCGCATCGAGCCGCCGAGAATCACTGCCTGGTCGACAACGGCGGCCCGCAACGGTGGCGTCGAAAGCATCGCCAGGGCGGCAGCCCACGCGTCGGCCCGCACGAACTCGAGATCGCGCACCGCAACGAACTCACTGACGACGGTCGGCTCGTCGACCGCGAGAACCGCACGCAGCTCGTCGAGGTAGTCGTCTTCGCCGTCGAGGTCGTGCACCGCGTCGATGACGTCGTTGGCACGTACCACGCCGAAGGTCTCGAGCACACCGACCGCGGTCATCACCGGCGAGCCCCAACGCTCGATGAGCCCCGCGTCGACATATCCGAACGGTGCGTCGTCGACCACGATCTGGGCCAACGGACCTTGCGGCATAAGCAATTCCCCGGCCGGTACGTACTCACCGTCGTCGGCCAGCAGGGCCAGTTCGGCCAGCCAGGGCTCGTCGCCAGCGGTCAGGTGCGCGGCCGCAACCAGTCGCAGCACCGCCTCGGCCAATGCTTCGGCGTCGTCGGCGTCGTAGGAGTTCTCGACCGCGGCCCGCACCCGGTCGTCGGCCAGCACCTGCCGCGGATCAGCATCGACCGCACCGAGACGCAACAGCAGCGGATGCGCGGCCTCGGCATCGATGGTGCGCAGGCCGAGAACGTCGAGGTCGCCCAGCGGCCCTGGCATCAGCAACCCGCGCGCGGAAAGGGCCATCGCGCCCGACGACAGCGGCACCGGCAGGCCAGTCAGTGCCTCGCTGCTGACACCGGCCGTGGCCAGCGCGTCGTACAACTCGTGCCACCATGCGGGCGGTTGGGTGACCCCGGCCAACTCATCGATCAGTGCCGCGATGCTCACCCGCCGCACCCCGAGCACCGCCAGCGCAACCGGGTTGCGACGACTCCATGACGCAGGCACCAACTCGGGCAAGACCGTGCCGAGCACCGACCCAAGCGTCTCGTGCGACGCCAGCCCCGCGTCGTCCAACAGCACGGCGTGTTCGGACCGTTGGCTGATCTCGGCGTCGGCCGTCGCGATGAACGAAACCTCGCGCAGCAAAGCCACAATGCGGGTGCGCAGCTCACCATCGATTGCGCCCGCGGCAACCGCCACCGGTACCAGATCGAGCAACGCCGGCGTACTCGGCAGCGACCGAATGAGGTCGGCGTAGGTCGCGGCGGCGTGATCGAGCACGGTGTCGCGCAACGCACCAGCAGCAACGTGGCGCCGGGTCGGATCAAGAGGCAACGGTGCAATCAGCAACGCCGGCAACGTCAGCGGTTCGTCGGTCGGTGTCGGTGCGTGCACCACCGGCCGCACCGACGACGGCAACGGCACCGGTGCCTCGGCCGCATCGACCGGCAGCGCCCACGTGATCGCCACGTCGCGTCGGCCGCGCTCCTCGACCGGCCGATCGCGCAGCAACTCGGCATCGAGGCGCACCTGCGAATCGCGCACGATCCACCGCACGCCGTCGATGAGCAGCCCGTCGTCGATGAGCTCGGCTGTCAGCACCCGACTGACGTCGTCGACGACGACCTCGATTTCGGCGAGCCAGCGCAACGTCAGCAGCGCCACCGCATCGACCGAACCAAGCAGTTGGCGGACGCCGACCACGGCCGCCTCATCTCGCAGCGGCAACACCACCTCGGTGTCAAAGCCAGCGGCCGGCGAGGTCGCTGACTCGACCGCGTACGGCAGTCGCAACACCGGCACGGCGTTGCCGCGCCGCGCCACCTCGTCGTGCAATTCAGGAATCGCGGTGACGGCCGCAATCGTGCGGGCGCGTGACCACTCCACCGACCCGCTGCGCGACCTGATCGTGGGTTCGTCGCACACGGCGAGCACGGCCGCGAACCCGACGCCGAACCGGCCAATGGGGTCGATCGCATGGTCGCGCTTCGATGACGCCCGCAGCGTCGATGCCGATCCGACCCCGGCCGCATCGATCGGCGCGCCGGTATTGGCTGCCAGCAGCGTGCTGCCGTCGAGGGTGAACCGCAGGCGTCCTCTCGTGCCGGCTCGTGCGGCCGCATCTGCCGCATTTTGGGCCAGCTCGATCAGCACCCGGTCGCGATAGCCACCGAGGACGAGGTCTTCCTCGGCGTTGGCGTCTTCGCGATACCGGGCCGGTGATGCTGTCCAGGAGGCCAGCACGTTCGACCGTACGGCGGCGGTGCCGAACGGATCGTTCAGTGCGAGCCGGCTTCGGCTTCGTCGGCGAGCTCAATCGGCTCAAGCGAGCCGGCTTCGTCGGCGAGCCCAACCGGCTCAGGTGTCTCGCGCTCGTCGACTTCGAGCTCAACACCCGGGAGGGGTTCGGTCTGCAAGACCAAGGCTTCCGAGTGCGCGCCGCAGCCGTGGTCGAACGACACCACCCGGCCGTCGTCCGGCGCGTATTCATTGGCGCAGATGCCGAACACCCGGCTCAGCGCACCGCGCATGAGCACCATGAAGCCGCAGCTCGCGCAGGCCATCTCGGCCGCGCGGGCGATCGGGGCTTGCGGGCCGTGCTCGCCGTCGTACCACCGCTCGGCCGCCTCGTCGCGCCCGAGTACTGACAGCACCCGCACCCGGCCGAGCCACAGCTCATCGATCAGCGCGTCGATTGTCTCCGGCTCGTCGGTGATGTCGTGCGGGCCGACCGACGCATACCCGGGTATGAGCCGCTCGTCGTCGACAGCGGTCGGCAGCACGTCGCCGACGCCGAGGTCGCCAGCCTGCAGCCGCGCGCTCCAGGGCACCCAGGCCGGCGCGAGCAACGCGCCCGTACCCGGCAGCAGCACCACTTCGTCGACGGTGACGGTCTTCGACCGAGGCGCGCGGACGACGGTCACCGCCCACCGCCAGTCGGTGTACGCCCGGTCGATGCAGGCAAAGAAATGGGTAACAATGTGGTCGGCGTCGGCCTCGACGTCGACGTGGTCACCGACGAGGGCAACCCCGGCAACCTCTTGGGCGGCCGCGCGGGCGACGTCGATGGCGGCCGCACACACGGCATCGGGAGGCGACCCATATGCACCGCCCGGCGAAGCCTCAGAAACTGATGGCGCCAGCGTCTCGATCGAGGTGTCGGTCACAGTCCATGATTCTCGCATGCATCGCGCGCCGAGTCTGTGCGTAGTTGACTGAGACCGTGCACGAACCACGCCCGAGGGAGCCTGACGACGACGCCCTCGATCGCCCTGGCCGCCGCGGAGTCATGCGCGGTTTAGGCCACGCCGGCGCCTCCGCCGGCCGGTGGTTCAGGCGGTCGACGCGCGCTGAAGGTGCCGGCGAAAGTGGCCTCGCCAGCTTGATCGAACTGCACGCGATCCACAGCGTCGGCGACGCATTGCTCACGGTCGCGCTGGCGAACACGCTGTTCTTCTCGGTCGCGGTCGACCAGGCCCGCAGCCGCGTTGCCCTGTACCTGCTCATCACGATGGCGCCGTTCGCGGTGGTGGCCCCGGTCATCGGCCCGTTGCTCGACCGGTTTCGAAACGGACGCCGGTATGCGCTCGCCGCGACGCTCGTGCTGCGTGCGTTCTTGGCATGGGTGATGGCGGGGGCAGTCGGATCGAAAGGCGGTTTCGAGCTTTACCCCGCTGCCTTCGGAGCGCTGGTGTGTTCGAAGGCCTACGGCGTTTCGCGCAGTGCGGTCGTGCCACGCGTGCTGCCGCCGAACGTTTCGCTGGTGCGCGGTAACGCTCGGCTGACGTTGTGGGGCGTCTTGACCGCCACTGTCGCCGCGCCGATCGGGCAGGGCCTCAGCTGGCTCACCGGCTCGCCCTCGGTGACACTGCGGGTGACGACAGTGGTCTACCTCGTCGGCTCGGTGTTCGCCCTTCGGCTGCCAAGCCGGGTCGACTCGAGCGAAGGCGAGCTACGGTTGCGTCGGCGTCCGAGTCGTAAGACCCGATCGCGGCGACCCACACCTGGCACGTCGAGACCAGTGCCCGACCGCACCCGGTTGCAGACGTTGTTTCGCAGGTTGTTGCCGCCGTTGCGCGGCATCGGCCCGCGGATGGCGACGATGCTGCGGGCCTGCGCGGGCATGCGCGCCTTCACCGGATTCTTGACGTTGTTTCTTGCGTTCTTGATCCGCAGTCATCCGCTCGGAGTGTTCATCCCGTCGGTCGACCTCGGCATCATCATCGCCGCGGCCGCTCTCGGCAGTGTGCTCGGCACCACCATGGGTGCACGGATGAAACCGCGACAACCGGAGGTGCTGGCGATCGTCAGCCTGATCGCGATCGTCATCATGGGCGTTGTCACGGCAATCTGGTTCGGCCTCGCGACCGCTGCCCTTGCCATCTTGATCGCCAACATCAGTCAGGCATTGAGCAAGCTTGGTCTCGACTCGGTGATCCAGCGCGACGCGGTCGAACACGTGCGCACGTCAGCGTTCGCGCGTTCTGAAACGGCTTTGCAATTGTCGTGGGTACTCGGCGGATTTCTTGCGATCGTGCTGCCGTCGAACGGCACGCTCGGGCTCACACTGGCGACCGCAGTGATGGTGACCGTGCTGTTGTCGACGGCGAAGTCGGTGCGCGCGCGCGTGAGCCCGGTGCGCGGTATCGAGTTGTTGCGCGAACGCCGGCGACCGGCGACGAGTGACGCATGACGGTGCTGGTGGTCACCGCGGTCGAGGCCGAACGCGATGCCGCGGTGGCAAAGCTTGCAAGGCCAGAACCGATCGAGCTCGGCGGCTATCACGGAATTTCATTGCCAACTGCGGCCGGGGCACTGCATGCCTTTCATGCCGGGGTCGGCCCGGTGGCCGCCGCGGCGACCACCACCATGTTGTTGGCGCTCGGGCCTGAGTACGAACTGGTGGTCAGCGCGGGCATCGCCGGTGGGTTTATTGGGCGAGCCGAGGTTGGCGACGTCGTGTGGGCCGATCAGGTCATTGCGGCCGACCAGGGCGTCGTGACCGACGACGGCTTCTTGTCGCTGCGCGAACTCGGCCTGCCGGGCAACGGCGGTTACGCGATCGGCGATCTCGGTTACCGGGCACGCCTGTCGGCCGGATCGTTCCGCTTGCGCGGCGGTGATGTTCTGACGCTGTCGAGCATGACGGGCACGGCCGAACGCGCCGCTGAACTCGCCGTCCGATACCCGCGGGCCGTCGCCGAAGCGATGGAAGGGTACGGCGTGGTCGAAGCGACGCGGCGCGATTACCAACGCAGCGAACGCGACGTGCCGTTCGCCGAGGTGCGGGCGATCTCGAACATCATCGGACGCCGTGACCGCTCGACCTGGAACATTCCGCGCGCATTCGACGCTCTTGCCGAAGCCATGTCGTTGCTGCTGAGTGCGCCGCTGACTCGTGAGCCGTCGCCGTGACGCCGCTGTCGCTGGCGTTCTCGCCGTGCCCTAACGACACGTTCATCTTCAACGCCTGGGTACATGGGCTGATCGCTGGCGCGCCCGAGGTCGACGTTACGTTTGCCGACGTCGACGTCACGAATGGCGCGACCGAACGCGGCGAGTTCGACGTCGCGAAAGTGTCGTACGCGGCTTTGCCATGGCTGCTCGATCAGTATTCGTTGCTGCCAAGTGGCGGGGCGTTGGGGCGCGGGTGCGGTCCCCTGGTGCTCACTGCCGGGCGCGAAACGCTTGAGGGCGCATCGATTGCGGTACCCGGTGAGCGCACCACGGCGTACCTGTTGTTTCGGTTGTGGGCCGAGAAGCTCGGCGTCGGCGAGATCATCGTGATGCCGTTCCCCGAGATCATGCCGGCAGTGCGCGACGGTGTCGTCGACGCCGGCTTGGTGATCCACGAGGCGCGCTTCACCTACGGCACATTCGGCCTGACCAGCGTGGTCGACCTCGGCGCCTGGTGGGAGGCCGAGACCGGGCTGCCGATCCCCCTCGGTGCGATCGTCGCTCGTCGAGGGCTCGACGCGCCTGGATTGGCGCGGGTGGTACGGGCCTCGGTCGAGCACGCCTTCGCCAACCCGTCGGCGTCCGTGTCATTTGTGGCTGAGCATGCGGCCGAGATGGACCCGACCGTGCAGGCGCAGCACATCGCCTTGTATGTGAATGAGTTCTCGGTCGACCTCGGTGCCCAGGGGTACGCCGCGATCAGCGGACTTCTCGACCGCGCCGCGGCCGCCGGGTTGGTGCCAGCGGTCGACGCCGCCGCCCTCCGCCCGCCGTCCTTCTCATGATCATGAAGGGTTGAGCAGGCCATAGCCCGCTAACCCTTCGTGATCATGGAATGTGGCGGCGCTTACTGGTCGAGATCGTCGGCGACGACGCGCAGCACAGTGGCCACGTTGTGGCCGGCCGACTTTTCGGGATAGCGATCGCGGCGCAATCCGTTCGAAATGCCGTCGAGCAGCTTGATGAGGTCTTCGATGATGACGACCATTTCGTCGGGCTTCTTGCGCTGCGACGCCGCGATTGTTTGCACGATGGACGGCGGGGTGTCGAGGACGCGGATCGACAGCGCCTGCTCGCCCCGCTTGCCCTCGGCCACACCGAACTCGACGCGGCTGCCCGGCTTCAGCGCTTCGAGGCCCGATGGCAACGCCGACGAGTGCACGAAGACGTCACCGCCGTCGTCGCGGGAAACAAAGCCGAAGCCCTTTTCGGTGTCGTACCACTTGACCTTGCCGGTAGGCACGGGGAAGCCCTTCAGAAATTGATGCGAATGGAAATGGGGGAAGTCGAACCAGCAAGCCTACCGGTCGCGACCACCCAGCGTCGTCTCGAATTGAGGCTAACGACATTCAGGCTAACGGCAGCGGACGCCGCAGGCCAGGGTCCAGCCCACGCAGTGGGCGCGCAGTGAGCACGCAGTAGGCGCGCGGTGGGTGGGCCTTCAGACATCCCGCGCGATGCCCGACAATGATGACTATGAGCGATGACACCGGCCCGGACTACATCCCGCCGACCTTCCCTAACCCGCCCGCCTCGGCAGCCTTCCCGGCCGCGCCGGCCTACCCGAGTTACGGAAGTCAGCCACCAGCGCCAGCGCCCGACTACTTCGGCAGCGTGCTGCCGAGCGGCGGCAACGCGGCGTCCGGAGACTTGCTCACGAGCGGCCACATCGAGCGGACGCGGCGCAACGTGCCCGCGATCGTGCTCAGCCTGGTCGCCGTCCTCGCTGTCATCGGTGC
>Ga0207929_1000564_pt1 | contig 10086 bp, 11 predicted proteins | sample NGESurdeep072012_FD_184466 | JGI IMG/M metagenome (GOLD analysis project Ga0207929, IMG submission 184466) | Arctic peat soil microbial communities from Barrow, Alaska - NGEE Surface sample 53-1 deep-072012 (SPAdes) | ecosystem: Environmental > Terrestrial > Soil > Wetlands > Peat ... | reverse complement strand
GGCAACGTCTCGGCCTACCGCATCGACGCCGCCACCGGCGCCTTGAGCGCCGTGGGCGCGGCCGTGGCGGCGGGCACGGCTCCCAGCTCCGTCACCACCACCGGCACCATCCAGTAAAACGCGATAGGCAAATCCATCCGCGCCGCCCGCCCCTGGCGGTGAGGAATCCGCCGTCGAAAGCGGTCATTCGCGAGTGTCCGCTATCGGCCAAAAGCGGTCATTCGATTACCCGGTCGGCGCGCACCCCGCGCGGACTGGGTCGCGCCTACCGTGCGGCGTTCGGAAACGCCGGCAGCTTGCCGACGTCGCGCGGGTCGTGCTGGATGATCACGGTCGCCTTCAGGTTCCTTTCGATCGCCTTGATGCGCTCGAGGGACGCGATGGTCTGGGCGCGGTCGAAGTTGAAGCCCGGCACGCCGTTGCTCTCGTAGTTCTCGTGAAAGTGCGCGGCGTCGCCGACTAGAACCACAGGGCCCTTCTCCTTCAGCCGCACGAGAAGCGAGCTATGCCCCGGCGTATGCCCGGGCGTGCGGAAAACGACTACGCTGCCGTCGCCGAACACATCCTCGTCTGCAGTCAGCGGCTTGACCTTGCGGCTGGTCCCCATCCATTCCTTGAAGCCGGCGACATTGGCGCCGCCCATCGGCGGATTGGCGTTGACGCCGTCCCAGTCGCCCTTGCCGATGAGCAGCGTGGCATTGGCGAACGGCGCGAGCTGGCCAGTATGGTCGGCGTGGAAATGGCTGATGCCGACGTACTTCACCTGGTCGGGCTTGACATTAATCTGCCCGAGCAGCTCGGCGATCGGCTTGTTCGTCGCGCTGGGAGTCGACCCCGGCAGGTAGCCGGTGTCCCAGACCATGTAATCGGAGCCGTGCTTGATCACGTAGCAGCTAAAGGTAAACGGCACGTTCGGATTGGAGTAGGCGAAGCTGTCGCTGAAGCGCCGCTGATCGTTGAAGCCATTGCCGCAATCGAGCCGCGTCAGCGTGACTTCCGCAGGCGCCTGCGCCCAAGCCGAGAAGACGGTGAAAACACTGGCGAGCAAGACGAGGTTCTTCTTCATGATGTTCTCCCGCGAAGGAAGGGTCAAATATTATCCGTTCACAGACATTTGGAAAAGAATGAATTGAAACAGGGCCTAGTGATCGCTAATGCTGACGACGCGTTACTCTGCCGGACATCACTAACGGATAAGAAAGTCTATCCACCCCTGGCCACTCTGCGCGGGCGGGCAATGGCGCAGCGCCTGAATGACCGCTTTGGGTCGAAAGCGGTCATTCAACCACACGATCTGCGCCCTGGGCATCCCTCCCCCCAAGGATGACGTGACGTCGCGCAGCTCATACTCATCGAGTGCGTGACGCCGGTGCGGTCAAATGGACGCCACAGTCGCTACCCACCTTCCGAATCGGGCCGATTGCGGACAGACCACCGGGCGGCATGGGTTCCTGCCTTCGCGGGAACGACGTAGACAGAGGAACTACCGCGGTTCTTTCTTCGCTTCTTCTTTAAGCCAGTTGACGAAGTCGGCCACTTCGGGCCGGCCGGCGGAATTCTTCGACACGATGGCGAAGTAGGCGCGCGCCGGATCGGCGCTGCGCTTGAACGGCGCCACCAGTTCACCCGAGGAGATCGCTTCGCGCACCAGCGGGCTGCGGCCGAGCGCCACGCCGTGGCCGGCAATCGCGGCCGGGATGATCTGGTCGTAGCCGGAGAACACCAGGCTGCCCGCGGGCCGCAGGTCGGTGAGGCGCTCGATTTCGAGCCAGGTCTTCCAGTGCATCCAGGGGTGGCGGCCGTCGGGATCGTCGTACTGCAGCAGCACGTGATGGCGCAGATCCGCGGGCTCGCGCAGCGGCCGCTTCGGGTCCTTCAGCAGCTTCGGGCTGCAAACCGGAAACACGCGCTCGCCGAACAGCTTCACCGCGTTCGCGCCGACCATCGAAGCCGGGCCATGCCGGATCGCGAGGTCGAGGCCGTCGCGCTCGAGGTCCAGCACCCGCGTCTCGGCGCTGATGCGCACGTCCAGCTCGGGATGCGTGCGCGTGAAGCCGGCCAGACGCGGGATCAGCCAGAGCGAAGCGAAGGACTGCGTGGTGGTGACCGCCAGGGTCGGGCGGCCGCGGCCGGCGCGCAGCCGGTCGGTCACCGCGCGCATCGTCGCCAGCACCTGCGCCGAAGCCGCATACAGCGCCTGCCCGTCCTCGGTCAGGGCGAGCGCGCGGTGCCGGCGCTGGAACAGGCTGACCCCGAGCTGGGTTTCCAGGTCCTGGATCTGGCGGCTGACCGCCGACTGCGAGAGGTGAAGTTCATCCCCCGCCCTGGTGAAGGACAGCAGCCGGGCGGCCGCCTCGAAGCCCTTCAGCAGGTCGAGGGAGGGCAGGCGGGGCTGACTGTTGGCATTACCTTTTTGCATGCCAGACGTGAGAATTTACCATTTGAGCGCTAGGGCGCAAGGATGCATCCTTCGCATGTCAAAAGCAAGGAGACCCTGATGAACCCATGCACCCTGAAGGACTTCTACGACGACCCCGCCCTGCGGCGCAGGCTGTTTGCCAGGGCGCGGCGCGAGCGCAGCGCCTCGGTACGCGCCGGTTTTGCCTGGCTGCGCGAGCGCCTGACGCCCGGGCTGCACCCGGGAGACTGGATCGGCCGCCTGGGCTGAGCCAGCAAGCGCGCGCCTTCAACGCAAAGGAGATCGCCATGAAACTCGAACTCGCCTCCGGTGCCCTGCGGCTCACCCGCGGGCAGACCCTGAAGATGCAGGACGCTGCGGGCAGCACCATCTGCGCGCGCGAAGGCACGGTGTGGATCACCGAAGAAAACAGCCGCAAGGACGTGGTGCTCGGGCCGGGCCATTGCTACCGGCTCGGCAAGCCCGGCCTGGCCATCGTGCAGGCCTTCGCCGACGCCTCGGTCTCGCTCGCCTGAGCCACCTTAAAATAGGCGTTCTTCGCAAAGAGGAACGCCATGTTCAAAGAAGGACTGCTCAAGGGTAAGCGCATCCTGATCACTGGCGGGGGCACCGGGCTCGGCAAGGAGATCGCCACCCGGTACCTGCAGCTCGGTGCCGAAGTCTGGATCGCCGGACGTCGCGGCGCCGTGCTGGATTCTTCCGCAAAAGAACTCACGGACAAGTACGGCGGAACGGTCAGGACTCACGCCGTCGACATCCGCGACGCGCAGGCGGTGGATGCCATGGTGCAGCGCATCTGGGACGAAGCCGGGCCGCTCACGGGACTGGTCAACAACGCCGCCGGCAATTTCATCAGCCCGACCAAGGACCTGACGCCGAACGGCTTCAACGCCATCGCCAACATCGTGTTCCACGGCAGCTTCTACGTGACGCATGCCGTGGGCAAGCGCTGGATCGAAGGCAAGCACAAGGGCTCGGTGATTTCCATCCTCGTAACCTGGGTGCATACCGGTTCGCCGTATGTCGTGCCTTCCGCAATGTCCAAAGCGGGCCTGCACATCATGACCAAGTCGCTCGCGGTCGAGTGGGGCCGCTACGGTATCCGCCTGAACGCCATCGCGCCGGGCCCCTTCCCCACCGAAGGCGCCTCCAAGCGCCTGCGCCCCGGCGGCAGCTTCGAGGATTCGAACGACGTCAACCCGATGCGACGCGTCGGCCAGATGCCCGAACTGCAGAACCTCGCCACTTTCCTGATGGCGGATGGTTGCGAATGGCTCACGGGCGAAACCATCGCGGTGGACGGCGCCGGCTACCTCGCCAACGGCGCCGGCTTCACCGGTCTCGACAAGCTGAGCGACGCCGACTGGGAAAAAGCGCGCGCGATGATCAAGGCGCAGAACGACAAGGACCGCGCAGGGCGCGGCGAGACGGCCGCGCCGAGTCGAAGCGCTTGAGCGAATCGAAGCAGCCACCGCGCCCGGCAGCAACCATCCTCCTGCTGCGGGAGGCGCAGACAGCGCCGGAAGTATTCATGCTCCAGCGCACCAGCAAGGCCGCGTTCCTGCCAGGCGCCTTCGTATTCCCCGGCGGTGCGCTTGATCCGGACGACTCCAGCGAGCGTGCGGCTCGGCGCGTGCGCGGCCTCGACGACGCGCAGGCAAGCGCGCGCCTGGGTCTCGCCTCCGGCGGCCTCGCCTACTGGGTAGCCGCGGCGCGCGAATGCTTCGAGGAGTCCGGGATTCTCCTTGCGTGGGATGAGGAAGGGCACCCCGTAACTCCGGAGCGCGCAGCCGCCCTTGAACATCTGCGCGAACCGCTGAACGCGGGAACGCTGCTGTTCAGTGAAATCCTGGAGCGCGAGAATTTGTACGTTCCGGCGCAGGAAATCGCCTACTACAGCCACTGGATCACCGCGCCAGGCCGGCCGCGCCGCTTCAGCACGCGCTTCTTCGTCGCCTGCGCGCCCGCGGGCCAGGACGGCGCGCACGACAAATCCGAAACCGTGCACAGCGTCTGGGTGAGCCCGCGCGATGCGCTTGAACGCGGCAAGCGTGGCGAGATCGAGCTGATATTCCCTACCCGCAGCACGCTCGCGGACCTCGCGCCCTTCGCCACGCCGCGCGCGGTGCTGGAACACGCGAGGAGCCTGGGCGACATCGAGGTGAACGCCGCCTGCTGGGCGCTGGACCATGAGGGCTCGCAGCGCCTGTTCCGCCGCGCCGATCCGCCCTACTTCGAGATCCACTGGAGCGATCCCGAGGAAAAAGGCAGCACCTGCTTCGTCATCCAGCCCGGCATCCCGAAACGCCTCGACCGCTACGTCACGCGCATCACCGCGCCCAATCCCGGCGCGATGACCGGGCCCGGCACCAATACCTACCTGGTGGGCCGCATGGACGACGGCGGTGAAATCGCGGTGATCGATCCGGGCCCGGCGATCGAATCGCACATCGCCAAGATCATCGAGACCGGCGCCGGGCGTAGTGGGAGCCGAATCCGCTGGATCCTCACCACGCACACGCACATGGACCATTCGCCCGCGGCGGCGGCGCTGAAAGCGGCCACCGGAGCGCAGGTATTGGGGCGGCCTGCGCCGCCGGGCGCAAGCCAGGACCGGGGCTACGCCGCCGACCGCGTGCTCGCCGACGGCGAACGCCTGCAGACGGAACATTTCGGCCTGCGCGCTATTCACACCCCGGGACATGCTTCGAACCATCTCTGCTACCTGCTGGAACGGACGAAAATGCTGTTCACGGGCGACCACGTCATGCAGGGCTCGACCGTGGTCATCAATCCGCCCGACGGCGACATGCGCGCCTACCTCGCGTCGCTCGAGAAGCTGCTCGCCGAGAACATCGCCATCATCGCACCAGGGCACGGCTACCTGATCGGTGCCCCGCACAAGGAAGTGCGCCGGCTGGTGGCGCACCGCCTGGCGCGCGAGGCCAAGGTTGCGGCGGCCCTCAAGCGCCGCGGGGCGGCGACGCTGGAAGAGCTGGTGCCGGACGTCTATGACGATGTTTCGCCGAAATTATATCCAGTTGCGATGCGCTCGCTTACCGCGCATCTCGATAAACTGATCGCCGACGGACGCGCCCGGCAGGCCGCCGGGCGCTATATACTTACCGCAGGATAGGAGCGCGCCATGAGCAATGAGCCGACCATGAAACTGGTGACCAACCTCGACCGGGCAGCGATCGAGGCAAAACTCCGCGAAGTCGGCGGCGATGCCGCGGCCGCCGGGCTGACCGACCTCGCCAAGATGTTCGTGGGCATCGAGGGCATGCCGGCCTCGCAGATCGAACAGCGCGTCAACAGCGCCATGAAGTGGCTGGCCGACAAGCCGCAGCACATGAAAATGGCCGCCAACCTCGATCTCGTCGGGATGAATCTCAAGAACCTGAAGTAGCTGTTTCTGAAGTACGACTACGATCTTTTCACCATCGGCGGCGGTTCGGGCGGGGTTCGCGCGAGCCGTTTTTCCGCCAACCTCGGCGCGCGGGTCGCGATCGCCGAGTCCGGCCGCTTCGGCGGCACCTGCGTCAACGTCGGCTGCATTCCGAAGAAGCTGTTTTCCTACGCCGCGCACTTCCGCGACGACCTGAAGGACGCCGCCGATTTCGGCTGGAGCGTTTCCGAGCCGGTCTTCGACTGGACGAAGCTGCTCGCCAACAAGGACCGCGAGATCGACCGGCTGAACGGCGTCTACGAGCGCGCCCTGGTCAACGCCGGGGTTGCGATTTTTCGGGGAAAAGCTTTTGTCCGTGGAAGAAATGAAGTTGAAATCAACGGCAAAACCGTCACTGCAAAACACATCCTCGTCGCCACGGGTTCCTGGCCGCAAAAACCGAATATTCCCGGCAGCGAACTCGCGATCACCTCGAATGAGGCGTTCCACCTGGAGAAGCTGCCCAGGCGCGCCCTGATCGTCGGCGGCGGCTACATCGCTGTCGAGTTCGCTTCGATTTTCAACGGGCTCGGCGTGCAGACCACCATCGCCCACCGCGGCGCGCAGCTGCTGCGCGGGTTCGATCACGACATTGCGGCGCGCCTCGCCGAGGAAATGGGCAGGAAAGGCGTCGCGATTGCCTTCAATCGCGGCCCTGCCGGCCTGACGAGGGAAAATGATTCGATTCAAGTCGAATTCATCGACAACGCTCGCGCACCGTTCGATCTGGTCATGTTCGCCACCGGCCGCAAGCCGAACAGCGCGGGGCTGGGGCTCGAATCGGCGGGCGTAAAACTGCACACGGACGGCAGGGTGTTCGTCGACCACTACTCGAAGAGCTCCGTGGACTCGATCCACGCGATCGGCGACGTCACCGACCGCCTCAATCTCACCCCGGTCGCCACCGCCGAAGGCATGGCGCTCGCCAAGACGCTGTTCGGCGGCAAGCCGACGCCGGTGGACCATGAGAACGTGCCCACCGCGGTGTTCGCCAATCCGAACCTCGGCACCGTCGGCCTGTCCGAGGAAAAGGCGCGCGAACGCCACGGCAAGGTGGATATCTACAAGACCGCGTTCCGTTCCCTGAAGCACGCCATGGGAAACAGCGAAGAGCGGATCTTCATGAAGCTGGTCGTCGACGCCGCCAGCCAGCGCGTCATCGGCGCGCACATGCTCGGCCCGGACGCGGGCGAAGTCATCCAGGGCATCGCCATCGCGGTGAAGCTGGGCGCAACCAAGGCGCAGTTCGACGCCACCATCGGCATTCACCCGACTGCGGCGGAGGAGTTCGTCACCATGCGGGAGAAGTCGGCCTAGCCGAGCGCCTTCAGGACCAGCGAAGCGCCGCTCACAAGAAGCATCAGCGCCACGGCGCGCATCAGCATTTCGCGGGAAATACGCCGGAACAAGTGTCCCGCCGCCCAGATGCCTGCCAGTCCCGCGGGCACGATGAACACGGCGTAGATCCAGACCTTGGGATCGAGCAGGATTCCCGTCACCAGAAACGCCACGGTGCGGATCGAGATGCTGGTGAGTGTCGCGAGACCCAGCGTGGCGCGGTACTGTTCCTTGGAGAGGCCGCGTTGCGAAAGGTAGATCGCGTAGGGCGGCCCGCCGGCGCCGAATATGGTGCTGGTGACGCCGCCCGTGAAGCCGGCGAAGTAAGCCCAGCGGGACGAAATCACGCGCTGCGCACCGGGGTGGCGCACCAGGCTGTAGACCGCGAACAGCAGCACGAACACGCCCAGCGCCAGCGTCGCCGCGCCGCGCTGCAGGTTGACGAGCAGCGTGACGCCGGTGACGGTGCCGGCGAGGATGGTCGGCACCATGCGCGTCCACTCGCTCTTCACTGCGTTCTTCGGATTCTCGAAGCCGATGCGGTAGGCATTGGCCAGGTCCATCAGCACGTATAGCCCGAGCGCGAACGGCAGCGGCACGAAATGCGTGGCGAACGGCACGGTGACCAGCGCGGCGCCGAAGCCGGTGACGCCGAAGATCACCGAGCCGGCGAAGGCGGCGGCGGCCAGCGCCGCGATCTCGGCCGGGTCGATGATCACCTCAGGCCACCTCCGGCGGCGCAACGACGAGCAGCTCGTCCGCCGTCCAGCGGTTCATGGTGCGCAGGCGCTCCACGTAGCGCGGGAACGGCAGCCCGTAGCTTTTTTCCAGCGCCGCGGCGCGCGCCCGCAGCACGTTCCACTCGAGCGCCGCCGGAGCGCCCTTCAGGCCCAGGACGACGATGTTCGGGTCGCGCAGCGACTGGAAGGCGATCACCGCGCCGCCGAAGGCGCGCTCGATGCGCCGCAGGTTGCGGTCGAAGTTCGGGTCGTCGTCCATGAAATTCATCACGAAGGCGCCGGGTTCCTCCAATGCGCACCAGGCGGCATCGAAGAACGCCTGCGACACCATCGCCGCAGGCGTCGCCTCGTCCTCGTAGCCGTCCACCACCAGCAGGTCGCAGCATTCCGGCGCCAGCGCCTCGACCCCGTCGCCATGCTCGATCGAAAGGCGCGCGTCGTCCGCCGGCACGTGGAACAGCGCGCGCGCAGTGGCGATCACCCGCTCGTCGTATTCGACCACGTGGGTGCGCAGGCCATGGATGCGCCGGTGAAAGAACTTGGCGAGCGAGCCGCCGCCCAGGCCGATCATCAGCGCGCGCCGCGGCTGCGGATGGAACAGCAGGAAGGCCATCATGCAGCGCGTGTAGTCGAGTTCGAGCGCGAACGGATCGTCCAGGCGCATGGCGCTCTGGATCGCCTCGCCGCCGACGTGCAGGTGGCGCACGCCGCGCTCCTCGCTCACCACGAGGTCCGGGCGGCGGCGCTTGCGGGCGAGGATCGGCATGGCGTCAGGCCGCGCCGCGCTGGCGCAGCAGCGCTGCGCTCGCCGCGGCGGCGGTGAAAGCGAGCAGCGCTGCGCCGAGGATGGGCACGCTGTAGCTGCCGAACGCGTCGTAGGCTGCGCCGGCAGACGGCGGGCCGAACAGCGTGCCGATGCCGGCGGCAGTGTAGATGCAGCCGATGATTCCCGAAACCGAGCGCGCGCCGAAAAGATCCATCACCACCGACGGGAAGGTGGCGACGAAGCCGCCGTAGAAGAGGCCGAAGCCGACCGCCGTGAACGCCAGCGCGAGCGCCCCGGTCGAAGCCCACCACATCACCAGCATCAGCGCCATGCCCAGGTACATCAGCGTGAGCGACTGCATGCGGCCGAAGCGCTCGGCGATGCTGCCGATGGCGAAGCGCCCCGCCAGGCTGCCCAGGCCGATCAGGCTCACCAGCAGCACGGCGAACGATTCGGGGTGGCCGGCATCCACCGCGTAGGGTCCGATATGCACCAGCGGCACGAAGCAACCGACGCCGGCCAGCAGGAGCGTCGCGTACAGCACCCAGAAATTGCGCGTGCGCGCCGCCTCGCGCAAGGTGAAGCCGTCGGTCGCCCTCGCCCCGCCCGCCGGCCGGTTGCGGATCGCCGCCGCAGCCGCGCCGCCGAGCACCAGGGTGCAGGCCGCAAGCGCGAGATAGGCGCCGCGCCAGCCGAACGCCTCGATCCACCACGCGGCGAGCGGCGGCGCGAGCAGGTTACCGGCGCCGATCCCCGAGACCGCGATGCCCGAGGCGAGCACGCGCCGCTTGTCGAACCACGGCTGCACCGCGCCGACCGAAGGCACATAGGTAAGGCCGATACCGACGCCCAGGCCGATCGAGTAAGTCGCATAGAGAACCTCGACCGAATGCGCGAAGCTTGCCGCCGCCAGGCCCGCGGCCATGAACGCGACGCCGGCGAGCGCCACGTTGCGCGTGCCGTAGCGGTCGGCGAGCATGCCGCCCGGCGCGCCGAGCAGGAAGTAGAGGAAGGCGCACAGCGAAAACACCAGCGAGACATGCGCCCGCGAGGCGCCGAACTCGGCCTGGAAAGCGCGGAAGAACGCGGCAAACGAGTACGCCGCACCGAAACCGACGAACATCAGGGTGAAGGCGCAGGCCACCACCACCCAGCCGTAGGAACTCTGCCTCAAGTCAACGCACCACGTGCGGTGATCGGCCACAACGCCTCCACCACGCCTCCACGTACGCAAACATACCAGTCGTAAAGGTTCACCGTCGGGTCGCAGTGGCCAGGCACCAGCAGCAACTTATCGCCGAGCCCGGGCTTTGCGGCATGCGGCCCGATCTCCACCCAGCCGTGTTCGTCGGAGGCATGCGTGTACGAGAGTCCC
>Ga0207929_1000563_pt1 | contig 10125 bp, 7 predicted proteins | sample NGESurdeep072012_FD_184466 | JGI IMG/M metagenome (GOLD analysis project Ga0207929, IMG submission 184466) | Arctic peat soil microbial communities from Barrow, Alaska - NGEE Surface sample 53-1 deep-072012 (SPAdes) | ecosystem: Environmental > Terrestrial > Soil > Wetlands > Peat ... | reverse complement strand
GGAACGACCGGGGGCGGAGTCTTCAAGACGACCGACGGCGGAATCACCTGGGCGCCGGTCACCGACAAATACTTCGGCGGCACGATCGGCGCGATCGGCATCAGCGAATCGAATCCCGACATCGTGTACGTCGGCGCCGGCGAGTACCCGATTCGCGGAAACGTGTCACACGGCGATGGAGTTTGGCGGACGAGTGACGCCGGAAAAACCTGGACGTCGGTTGGCCTCGCCGACACACGGCAGATCTCGAGGGTGCGCGTCAATCCCACGAACCCCGACATCGTCTACGTCGGAGCCCAGGGACACGTCTTCGGCCCGAACGCCGAGCGCGGCGTTTACAAGACGACCGATGGGGGAAAGACGTGGAGAAGGATTCTCTACCGCAACGACTCCACCGGCGTCACCGATCTCGTGCTCGACCCCACCAATCCCGAAATCATCTACGCCGCACTCTGGCAGGCGTGGCGGACCCCGTGGCAGCTGGTCTCGGGCGGAGCGGGAAGCGGAATCTTCAAATCCACCGACGGCGGCGAGCACTGGACCGAGCTGACGCGGAATCCCGGCCTGCCTCAGGGAGTGATAGGCAACATCGGCCTCGCCATCTCACCGAGTAACTCGAATAAAGTCTGGGCGATTGTGGAAGCCGATTCCGGTGGAGTGTTTCGCTCTACCGACGGAGGGGCGACGTGGGCGCGAACCAACAGCGATCGCCGGCTGCGCCAGCGCGCGTGGTACTACACTCGCATTTTCGCGGATCCGAAGAACGACAAATCGGTGTACGTGCTCAACACCGGAATGTACCGGTCATCCGACGACGGCAAGACATTCCGGCCGATCCAGGTTCCCCATGGCGACAACCACGACCTGTGGATCGCTCCCAACGACGCGGAGAGGATGATCGAGTCAAATGACGGGGGCGCGAACGTGTCGTTCAATGGCGGGAAATCCTGGTCGGAGCAGGATCAGGCGACCGCGCAATTCTACCATGTGGTCACCACCAATCATTTCCCGTATCGCGTCTGCGGCGCGCAGCAGGACAACTCGACGCTGTGCGGTCCGAGCCGAAAGAGCGGCGGCATCGACATCAGCGACTGGTACGACGTCGGTGGCGGCGAGAGCGGCTACATCGCGGTGCGGGCCGACACGCCCGACATCGTTTTCGCCGGATCGTATGGAGGCCTCCTCACCAGGAAGGACATCAAAACGGGCTTCGAGCGGGACGTAAATCCGTGGCCCAACAATCCAATGGGCCACGATGCAGCCGACGCGAAGTATCGCTTTCAGTGGACCTACCCGATCGTGCTCTCGCCGCACAATCCGGGACGGATGTACGTCGGGAGCAGCGTGATCTTTCAAACGGACGACGAAGGCCAGACGTTCAAGTCGATCAGTCCCGACCTCACGCGGCACGACCCGCGCACGCTCGGCGCGTCCGGCGGTCCGATCACCAAGGACCAGACATCCGTCGAGTACTATGCGACTGTCTTCACGATTGCCGAATCGCCGCGTACGGCCGGCGTGATCTGGGCAGGCTCCGATGATGGACTGGTCAACGTCACGCGCGATGGTGGAAAGACCTGGAAGAACGTGACGCCGGCCGGCTTGCCGGAGTGGGCGCGCATCTCGATGATCGACGCGTCGAATTTCGCGCCGGGCACGGCGTATGTCGCGGCCAACCGGTACCAGCTCGACGACATGAAGCCGTACTTGTACAAGACCAACGACTACGGCGCGACGTGGACGCCGATCACGAGCGGAATTCCCCCTACGGAGTTCACTCGCGTCTTGCGCGAGGACCCAGAGCGCGCGGGCCTCCTGTACGCGGGAACGGAGAGAGGGGTCTGGATATCGTTCGACGACGGCGCCAACTGGCAATCGCTGCGTCGCAACCTGCCGATCGTTCCAATTCACGATCTCGCCATCAAGGAAGGGGACCTGATCGCCGCGACGCACGGACGCTCGTTCTGGATTCTCGACGACCTCTCCGCGCTTCGTCAGATGAGTCCGGAGATCGCTCGTGCTCCCGCGCACCTGTTCAAGCCGCGTAAGGTCTATCGCGCCGGCTTTGGCGGTGGAGGCGGAAACGGCGCGGCGGGCGGACATCCCACCGGCGCGAATCCTCCCTCAGGCGGCGTCGTCTACTACTCGCTTGCGCAACCGCGCCAGCTGGTGACGATCGATTTCCTCGACCCGCAAGGAAAAATCATTCGCAGCTTCACCAGCCAGCAGGACCCGAAAGTCGCGGCTGATTCCGTTCGCGCCGACAGCATTCGCTCGGCGCGCAACGACAGCTTGCGTCGCGCGGGCGTGACGCCGGATACCACGGCCCGCGCTGAGGCGAGCGGCGAAGAGACGCCGCCGAGCGAAGAGGGCCCGGTGCGGCGGCCGCCTCCACCGCGTGTGGCCAACAAAGCCGGCCTCAATATGTTCGCCTGGAATTTGCGCTATCCTGATCCCTCCGTATTCGAAAACATGATTCTTTGGGCAGGCAGCATTGCAGGACCGGTGGTCCTGCCGGGAACGTACACCGTCCGCCTCAACGTGAACGGTCAGAGATACACGCAGCCTCTTACGATAGTGAAAGATCCGCGAAGCACCGCGACCGACGCCGATCTGAAGGAGCAATTCGACTTCCTAATGCGTATTCGCGATAAGACCAGCCAGGCGAACGATGCCGTTAAGACCATCCGCAACGTGAAAGCACAGCTTGCAGATCGCGCGAAGAAAATGCCGGCGGACAAGAGCGTCGCGTTCTCTCGCAGCGCCGCGGACCTGTCAAACAGGCTCTGGGCGATCGAGGGCGTGATATATCAGGTCAGAAACCAGTCGGGCCAGGACCCGCTCAACTACCCTATCAAACTGAACAACAAGATCGCGGCACTCTCGGGTGTCGTTGGGGGAACCGATGCGAAACCGACGAGCCAGTCGTACACGGTGTTCAACGATCTCTCGTCGCAGCTGGACCGACAACTATCGGCTCTGCGCGATGCGCTCATCGTCCTGCCGTCGATCAACACGACGCTGAAGGCAGCCGGCTTGCCGCCGATCGTGCCGAGTACCGAGGAAATCAAGCCTTCTCCCGCGAGCGTGCCGCCGGCGGCTGGCGCGGGCGAAAGCGAGGGAGAGAAATAATCTCAATGCGCGCGCGCATTCTATTGATGCTGCTTGGCGCCGGTGCCGTGGCGTTGAGCGGCGCCTGCAACGGAGACGCCAACCGGGCGGCCACGCGCATTCGCGTGATCGATTCCACTTACACCGAGTCGTGGCAACCGATGGAGGACACCGGGACTGTCTACCGGATTGAAGTTGTCTCTCCGCTTGGCGCCGACACGATCCGAAACGTCATTCCACCAGCGCCGATTCTGGTGGGCGATAGTCTCGTCATCGGGCTCCTTCAGTTCTCGGAGGATTCGTCCACGCCGCAGCGCCAGATCTTCCGCCTGCGTCTGGGAAAACACCGGATCGAAACGAGCCCCATACCCGACGACGTCTGGTCTTCGTACCAGGATCTGCTCGTTTCCCCGGATGGACGCTTCCTCGCTTATGTCGGCGAGGATACAACGCCGGCGAATCCCGGCACCTACGGAATCGTGCGCGATCTCAAGAGCGGCGCGATCGTGGTGAGGGGTCCCGGAGGTGGCGGATGCGATTGCGACGAAGACTTCAATCACGCTCGCTGGTTCGCTCCCGACAGCTTCGAAATCGCCGTCGCGCACAGCAACAGCGGCGGTGGGTGGCAGCGACTGTCCGGCAAGGCATCGGCGAGCCGGATTCACGTGGACACGCTGAGCGACGAACCGGACTGGCATTGAAAGATCCCACCCGCGCTTTTCTCCGCCACACGCTCGCCACCATCGCCTATCGAGCGGCGAAAGTCGAGCGTTTTGCTCCGCCCGGCTTTGGAAATTTCCAGCTCGGGAAGGCTGCTCGCACTCCCGTACAGATCGTTGGGCACATGGCCGATCTGTTCGATTGGGGCCTCCGTATGGCGCAGGGAAAACCCGACTGGGTCCAATCCAAGCCGCAGGCTTGGAGAACGGAAGTAGCGAGGTTTCACGCATCCCTTCTCGAGCTCGACCGGTACCTGGCGTCGGATGCGCCCCTGGGCACGACCGCCGAGGAATTGTTTCAGGGCCCGATTTCAGATGCGCTTACGCACATCGGTCAGATCGCAATATTGCGGCGGCAGGACGATTCGCCGGTGCGGTCCGAGGTCTATGCCAGGGCGGATATTGCCTCCGGCCGGGTTGGCGCGGAGCAGCCGACCAATAAGTTCGAATTCGACAGCCCGCCGGTGTCGGCGACGGTCGAGTAGCCGGGCCGGGGCGCACGGTGCGCGCCAAATATGGAATGCGCGAGCGCCCTGCTGCATCTTAATCTCCGACCCTTTGTGCGACCTGCTGCTTCCTGAGCTCGTAGAGATCCATATGCAGACATCCGTTCAGGCTCCCGTGCGTCCCGGCCCCACGCCCGGAGTTGGTCCCGGAGCTCAAGAGTCTCCGATACTCGTCCTGAGCGGGCCTCCGGGGTCCCAAGTGATCACGATTCCCATGCCGCGCACCGCCGCGGACATCGATGCCCTTAAGGCGCGCCGCGACGAGCTGTCGAACCAACTTCAATCGGTTGACAGCCGGCGCTCGAAATTGATCAATCAGCTGAAACAAACCGCAGACGCGACGGCAACCCAGGGACTGGAAGCGCGCCTCGCGCTGCTCGACGCGCGACAGCTGCAGCTGGAATCGGATATTCAGCAGACCGGGCAACAGCTGACGAGCCCGTCCGCCGGTGTAATCGCCAGCACTGCGGCGCCTCCGGTTTTCGCCGGCCTTAGATCGAAGGATGTAATGACGCTCTCGGTGCTGTCGATCGTTTTGGTTTTTTTTCCTTTGGCATTCGGCGTAGCCCGCGCGGCCATGAAGAAAGCCAACAGGCCCGGGCCGCCGGCGGCCGCATTTACGGAGACCGCCCAGAGGCTGGAGCGGTTGGAAGCATCAGTCGATGCGATAGCGATCGAGATCGAACGGATATCGGAGGGGCAGCGCTTCGTTACCAAGCTCCTCTCCGACAGCCAGCCGGCGCCCATGCTTGGCGCCGGCCAGCGCACTCCGGAGACCGTCCGAGGAAGCTAGACCGCCGGGGAGGCGATCTTCGGGTTGGCGTCGCTCAACGTCTGCTGTCTCAAGGCCGCGGCGCCCATCATGCCGCCCAGTCCCATCGACTCGACCACGTTGCTCGGAACGACCATCAGGGCGCCCTTCTCCTTGAGTCCCTCGTACAGAATGTTCATCGCGCGCAGGTGCAGCGCCGTCGGATTGTTCTCGTACGACTTCGCCGCCTCGAAGAACAGGTGCGCGATCTCCACTTCGGCCTGGCCGAGGATGATGCGCGCCGATTTTTCGCGCGAGGCTTGCGCTTCGCGGGACATCGCGTCCTGTAGAGAAGTCGGGATCACAATGTCGCGCATCTCGACCGACTGTACGGTCACTCCCCAGGGATTCGATCTCTGGTCGATGAGCGCCTGGAGCTCCGACTCGATCCGCTCGCGTCCGCGAAGCAGCTCGCTGAGCGAAGTGCGACCGATGATGTCACGCAGTCCCGTCTGGGCCGCCCAGCTGACTGCCTGCGTGTAGTCCTGAACTTCGAGTGCTGCCTTCTCGGAATCGTGGACCATCCAGAAGAGAACGGCGTCCACGTTCACCGGCACGGTGTCCGAGGTGAGCGTCTCTTCGGCGGCAAAGCTCGTCGTTATGACGCGCTGGTCGATATAGATGGAGATCGTCTCGACGAAGGGCGTGATCCAGAAGAGGCCAGGGCCACGCAGCCCAGTGTATTTGCCGAGGCGGAGCACGACGGCCCGCTCCCACTGCTTCGCGATCTTGGGCGATTGCGAGAGGAAGACCCCGCCCAGAAAGACCACGAGAAAGACCGGATTCTGAGTGGCGGCCATCAGGGGAAGCGCGATCAGGACCGAGACGACCAGAATGAAAACTGAAACCACATTGGCACGACTCTGCGACCGTGAAGCCCGCGCGGCGCGGCGTGCTGCGAGAACTTCGTCCATGCCTGGCATTTATTTTTTCTCCTCGTTTCTGAGTTGAGTAAGTAGCTCGGGTAAGGTGAATCCCAACAGCGCGGCATCGCCAACGAAGCGTCGGATCAGCTCGCGCAGCTCCCGCTCACGGTGCGCTCGCGTCGCTTGCGGCGACGGAGATTCCCGAACGAAAGTGCCCACTCCGCGTCTCGTCTCCAGCATTCCATCGCGCTCGAGCTGGGCGTAAACCCTGGCGACCGTGTTGGCGTTCACGGCGAGGTCCACGGCGAGCTGCCGCACGGTGGGAAGCTGTGCTCCCGACTCTAGCTCCCCTGTTGCGATCGCCGCTCTGATGGACCGGTCCAGCTGAGCGTAGATCGGCGTGGGGCTGGTTGAATCGACACTGAAAGTAGGCATTGTCTGCTTGTACTATCACATTAGGACACTACGGGGGCAAGGGGGAGCCGGTTTCAGGCGGGTTCGAGGGGGGTTCACTGCCACTCAACAGACGTGCGGCTGGCAACTGCACTGAACGGGCGGCTCGCAACTGCACTGAACGGGGTAGGAGGCGTCAGTGGCGTAGTTGCCAGCGTTCAGTTCACGACGCCCGGACTTGCCTCTGTGGCGTTCTGGGCACACGCAGTTGCTTGTGCCCTGATCCGGGCCTCGAAAAGTCAGGGCGTAGTGAACTGGCAAACTGGCATCTGTGCCTCTGACGCCTCACGCCCCGTTCATTGCAGTTTGAGCCTGAAGTTCCGAGTTACCTGCTATGAATGTACATGAGATCGACTATCTCATCGTACATACTGTCTGCCTCGCGCCCCCCTGTCCGAATGGCGCCGGTCGCGCAGTGCTTGAGATGGTTTCGCATCAACTCGCGACCGACCCCACGAAGCGCTTCCTGGACCGATGATACCTGGGTAAGGATGTCGGCGCAGTAGCGGTCCTCATCCACCATTTTTTGCAGCCCGCGAACCTGCCCCTCGATGCGGCGAAGTCGCTTCAGGTTTCGTGACTTCACTTCGGGATCGACGCCGACTGCCTTTCGCGAGCCGGCGGACGCCTCGCGAACCGCGCAGCCGCACTCCGCACCGTTCGTCCCGGTGTGCTTGTCACCGCGTTTCAGCTTCGTGCTCATCTGATCTCCTCGTTGCCTCAAGGCAGGCGGACGCTGCGAAGCCGCAGGCTATTCGTGACGACGCTCACCGAGCTCAGCGCCATCGCGGCGCTGGCGATGATCGGGCTCAGCATCAGTCCGGTGACAGGATAGAGGACGCCCGCGGCGATCGGAATCCCGATCACGTTGTAGACGAATGCCCAGAAGAGATTCTGCTTCATCGTCACCATCGTCTGCCGTGACAGGGAGATCGCGGTCGGGACCCCGCGCAGATCGCTCCGCATCAGAGCGATGTCGCTGGCTTCAATGGCGATGTCCGTTCCCTTGGGCATCGAGACGCCGACATCCGCCTGCGCCAGCGCCGGTGCGTCGTTGATTCCGTCGCCGACCATTGCCACGACTCTACCCTTCTCCTGGAGCGCCCGAATCTCCATCACTTTGTCGCGCGGCAGCACTTCCGCAACAACGCGCGCGATTCCTGCCGCCTTCGCCACCGACTCGGCGGTCGATCTCCTGTCGCCTGTAAGGAGCAACACATCGATTCCCATTTGCTCGAGCCTTTCCACCGCCTCGCGGGATGAGGGCCTGATTGCATCCGTGACGATAATGATCCCGGCAACCCGGTCGTCAATCGCAACGAAGAGCTCGCTCGCACCAGCGATCGATCGCGCGACGACCGATTTTTCCGCGGCGCCAGCGTCGATCCTGAGCTCGCGCATCAATTGCGCATTGCCCACTGCGACTCTGCGGCCGCTAACCATTCCGGTTACTCCGCTCCCGGTGTGCGATTGAAAGTCGACGACCGGTTCGAAACGAACGCCCCGCTCGCCCGCGGCGCGTACGATGGCGGTCCCGACCGGATGCTCGGAATGCCTCTCGAGCGACGCGGCCGCGGTGAGGATCTGGTCTTCCTCGACGGCGCCGATCGCGATCACGCGTCCGACGGATGGAATTCCTTCCGTGACAGTTCCTGTCTTGTCGAGCACCACCGTGTTCACATCACCAGCGCGCTGGAGAATCTCGCCACCCTTGATCAGCAGCCCCAGTTCCGCTCCGCGGCCAGTCGCAACCATCACCGCGGTCGGAACCGCCAGTCCCATCGCGCAGGGACACGCTATGATGAGAACGGACACAGCGGCCGCGATTGCACGGGGCAGTGCCGCGGTGTCGGCGAGAAAATACCAAGCGAGAAAGGTGATGATCGCGATCGAGACGACGACCGGGACGAACACAGCGCTGACTCTGTCGGCCAGGCGCTGAATCGGAGCGCGGGAGCTCTGCGCGTCCCGCATCAGCTTGACGATCCGCGCGAGAACACTCTCCGCGCCGACGCTCGTCGCCCGATACCTGAAAGCGCCGGTTGTATTGAAAGTCCCGCCGACGACCTTGCTCCCCAATGTCTTCGCGACCGGGAGAGGCTCTCCCGTTAGCATCGACTCGTCGACCTCGCTCGCGCCGTCGATGATCGTTCCATCGACCGCGATGCGCTCGCCCGGTCGAACTACGATCGTATCGCCCGACACCACCTGGGACAGCGGCTTGTCGATCCAGTCGCTTCCCCGCTCCACTCTGGCGGTTGAAGGCAGGAGCGTGACGAGCTTTCTGAGCGCCTCGGAAGTCTTTCGCCGTGCCCGGGCTTCGATCGCCCGGCCGGCGAGCACGAGTCCGATGATGAATATCACCGCCTCGTAGTAGACATCCGGCGCAATCCCATTTCTGGCGAACAGACTCGGCGCCAGTGTCGCAACCACCGAATAGACGAACGCTGAGCCGGTCCCGAGCGTGACCAGCGTGTTCATGTCGGCCGAGCGATGGCTAAGCGCCTTCCAGGCGCGGCGGTAGATGTCGCGTCCCGCCCACGCGAGGATCACGCTCGTGAGGCCGAGGAGCTCGTAGTTGACGAGCGCATTCCCCATGCGAAGCATTGAGAGCAGCATGGCGAGCGCCCCGGCGAGGACGCTGACGGTCGCCTTCGTCGCGAGCAAGCGAGCCTCACGCGTCTCCGCCTCTACCTGGGCTGAATCCGCGCCCAGCGAGCTTTCATCCGCGGCGGGCAGCTCTGCATCGTACCCTGTGGCGCGAACCGCCTCGATCAGGTGCTGCGGGCTCACACTGGCCGGGTCGTAACGAACGGCGGCGCTGTTGGTGAGGAGATTGACTGAAGCGTCGATAACGCCTGGCTCTGCCGAGAGCGCGCGCTGCACACGCGCCTGGCACGCGGCGCACGTCATTCCCGTCACTGGAAAAGTGATCGAGTCTTCCTTGTCCGCCGCGACCGTCGCCGTCACATCAGCACCTCCATGATGACTAATCAATATACCCCCCTCCCCTATGTCAATGGACATCGGTATGCGCGCCTCTTTCGCGTAGCCTCCCCATTCCGGACCAGGCAAGGTGGGAGCACATCTTGCGTTGTACGGGCTCTGGAGGTCGTCGTGTTTCTTCAGGAAGGCTCAATGGCTGCAACGCGGGAATCGCTCACAGCACACTCGGATGTTCCGTTCGAGAATTGCACCCTCGCCAAGGCCGTGGCGGAGAGAATGCGCTCCAGCAGCGAAGATCTGACGCGCCGCTGGCTCGATCGAATCAGCGCCAGGGTCAAGCTCGACCCGAACCGCATCTTCCCCACCGACGCGCTCCTCGACCACGTCCCGCTGCTCATACTCGGCATCGCCGACTATATCGAGAACCCCGAGAAGGTGATTCTGTCGGAGGTGCCGGTCGTGGCGAAGGCAATGGAGCTGGGAGAGCTCCGGTTCTCGCAGGGATTCGACGAATACGAGGTGTTGAAGGAGTACGAGATCTTCGGCGGAATCCTCTTCTCCTTTCTCTCGCGCGTCGTGGACAGTATCGAGGAGCCGTGCAGCCGGGGCGAGCTGCTCGCGTGCGCGCACCGCCTCTATCTGGCGGTAGCCCTCATCCAGCAAGCGACGTTGACTCACTATCTGAGCCTGGTCAAGGAACGGCTCAACGAGCG
>Ga0207929_1000561_pt1 | contig 10144 bp, 9 predicted proteins | sample NGESurdeep072012_FD_184466 | JGI IMG/M metagenome (GOLD analysis project Ga0207929, IMG submission 184466) | Arctic peat soil microbial communities from Barrow, Alaska - NGEE Surface sample 53-1 deep-072012 (SPAdes) | ecosystem: Environmental > Terrestrial > Soil > Wetlands > Peat ... | reverse complement strand
AGGACCTCACGGCGGAGTTCCCCGCCTACGCCGCCCGCCGTTTGGGCTGGCTGGAGGTGCCGCTGTTATGCGGCCACGACATGGACGTCCCGCTGCCCAATCCGCGCGCCGAGCCGATGTGCATACGTATCCTTCTGCTCTACAACACCGCCAAGCCGCAGTCGGCGATGCGTTTCGCCTACCTCCGCGGCGCGAAAGCGATCAAGGCCGACCTCGAAGCATTGAAAGGAACAGTGATCCCGTGATCATCGTCATGACGCACGCGGCGACCGAAGCCGACATCAAGGCGGTGGTCGATCGCGTCCAGGAGATCGGGCTCAAGACCGAGCTCTCGCGTGGCGAGGAGCGCACTCTGGTCGGGGTGATCGGCGGCAACGCCTACGCCTACAAGGAGGCGTTCTCCCACCTCAACGCGATCCACGAGATCATTCCCATCACCAAGCCATTCAAGCTCGCGAGCCGCGAATTTCGCCCTCAGAACACTGTGGTCGACGTCGGCGGCGTGAAGATCGGGGGCGACGAGGTCGTGATGATGGCCGGCCCATGCTCGGTCGAGGGCGAGGACATGCTGCTCGAGACCGCCCGCCACGTCGCCGCCCAGGGCGCGACCATCCTGCGCGGCGGCGCATTCAAGCCGCGCACCTCGCCATATTCGTTCCAGGGCCTCGGCGAATCGGCGCTGAAGATGTTGGCGTTGGCTCGGGACGAGACTGGCCTCAAGGTCGTGACGGAGGTGGTGTCGCCGGCCGACGTCGAGCTGGTGGCGCGCTACGCCGACATCCTCCAGCTCGGCACCCGCAACATGCAGAACTACGCGCTGCTGCAGGAGGCCGGCCGCTCGGGCAAGCCTGTGCTGCTCAAGCGAGGCATGTCGTCAACGATCGAGGAATGGCTGCTCGCGGCCGAGTACATCCTGTCGCAGGGCAACCGCGACGTGATCCTGTGCGAGAGGGGCATCCGCACTTTCGAAACCTCGACCCGTTTCACGCTCGACTTGAACGCTGTCCCGCTGGCGCGAGAGCTGTCGCACCTGCCGATCATCGTCGACCCATCGCAGGCCACCGGCCGCTGGTCGCTGGTACGGCCGCTCGCCTTGGCGGCGGTCGCGGCTGGGGCGCACGGCCTGATCGTCGAGGTGCATCCCACGCCGAACCAGGCACTGTCAGACGGCGCGCAGTCCCTCGACTTCGAGAACTTCGATCGCCTGATGGAAGACCTCAGGCGGCTGCTGGGCGCGATGTCCAGGCAGCTCGCCTAGACCGCACTCCAACATGCCTACCGTCGCGATAGTGGGCCTCGGCCTGATGGGCTCGTCGCTCGCGCTCGCGCTCAAGGACTCAAGACCCGACGTGGTTGTCGTGGGGAGCGATAAAGACCCGGCCACGTTGCGCAAAGCTGTCGATCGCGGCGTCGTCACCACCGCAAGCGCGGACCTTGCGGTCGTCGAGATCTCAGACATGGTGGTGCTGGCCGTTCCGATCCTGGCTCTCCGCCAGGTCTTCTCGAACCTCAGCGGTCGCGTCGCCGGCAAGGTGGTCACCGACATGGCCAGCACGAAGGTCAGCGTCATGGAATGGGCGTCGGAGGCCGGCGTCGACTTGATCGGCGGCCATCCCATGTGCGGAAAGGAGATGGCCGGCATCGACGCTGCCGACCCTTCGCTGTTCAAGGGTGCGCCTTGGGTCCTTACCAGCGCGCACCCGGCAGTGAGCCATCTGGTCGAGTCGGTCGGCGCGCGCCCGCTGGTCATGGATGCGGCGACTCACGACCGGCTCGTGGCGGGCGTCAGCCACGCCGCCTTTCTGCTGTCAGTCGGCTACGTCCTCTCGCTCTCGAGCCGGTCTGACTGGCCCGAGGCGTCGAAGCTGGCGGCGTCAGGGTTTCGCGATATGAGCCGCCTCGCGGCCGGCGATCCGCAGCTCTACGCGGGGATCTCGCGGACCAATCGCGACAACCTCGTCGAGCAGCTCGACGCGATCAGCGCCACGCTGGCGAAATTGCGCCGCCACCTCCAGGACGACGATCCGCGCCTGGTCGAGCTGTTTGAGGAAGCGCGTTCGGTTCGGGAACGCTGGGCTCACGACGCGATTTGATAGCGACTGTTCGCAAGGCTGAGCGGCTCGAGGGCGAGATTCATTTGCCCGGCGACAAATCGATATCGCATCGAGCGCTGATCCTCGGCTCGCTTGCCGACGGCTGGAGCCGCGTGCACGGGCTGTCCACCGGCGCCGATGTGCAGTCGACGGCAAACTGCCTGCGCGCGCTGGGGGCGGTGATCGAAGAATCCGCGGTCCGGGGGTTTGGACTGGACGGCGTGCGCAAGGCCGCCGCGCCGCTTGACTGCGGCAACTCGGGCACGACCATGCGACTGCTCGCGGGCATCCTCGCGGCCCAGGATTTCGTCAGCGAGCTCATCGGCGACGAGTCGTTGACGCGAAGGCCGATGGACCGCGTGGTCAAGCCCCTGCTCGAGATGGGTGCGCACGCGCAGTGGCCGCCCCTCCGCGTCGGCGGGCGGTTGCCCCTCCACGGCATCGAGTACGAGATGCCGGTGGCGAGCGCGCAGGTCAAGTCGGCGGTGCTGCTCGCCGGCCTCTTCGCCGAAGGCACAACCGTCGTCATCGAACCCGTGCGCACCCGCGACCACACCGAGCTGATGCTCCGGTCGATGGGCGCCGACATCAAATCGGAGGGGGATCGCGTCGAGGTCCGCCGGGCGACCATGCTCAAGCCCTTCGATATCGAGATCCCGGGGGACCTGAGCGCCGCGAGCTTCTGGCTGGTGGCGGCTGGTCTCGTGCCCGGGTCGACAGTGGTGATCCCCGGTGTCGGGGTCAACCCCACGCGGACCGCGTTCCTCGAGCTCCTGCGGCACCACGGCTTCGACATCCACAAGTCGCGGAAGCGCGTCAGCGCAGGCGAACCGGTCGCCGACCTCGAGGTTCACACGTCCTTTGGTGACGACCCGCTCGAGGTGGCCGGCGACACGGCCGCTGAGATGATCGACGAGCTGCCGATCCTCGCCGTGGCCGCCACCCAGATGCCTGGGCGGAGCCACATCTCTGGGGCGGCCGAGCTCCGCGTGAAGGAGTCCGACCGCATCGCCGCGATGGCCGAGGGCCTCGCCGCGATGGGCGCAAACATCACCGCCAACGCGGATGGCTGGACCATCGAGGGCCCATCCGCCCTGCATGGCGCGCAGGTTCGTTCGCTGGGAGATCACCGGATCGCGATGGCGCTGGCCGTGGCAGGCCTGCTCGCCGAGGGTGAGACCGAGATCGAGGACGCCGAGTGTGTGGAGATCTCCTATCCGGGGTTTTTCGACCAGCTGGAAGACCTGTGCTGACCGTCCGGTCCGAGCTCGACATCGAGACCGTCACCCTCGAGCTGCGCGAGCTCGAGGTGACCGAGCCACGAGACGACTTCGAGCTGGAGGTGAAGCGAACGACCCAGGCGGCCAGAACCGGCAAGGTTGGTGACCCCGCGCCTGCGCGCGCTCTCTACAGGCGGTTCGGCATCGACCCGACGCGCGTGAGGCCGTCATCCGAGGCGCTGCTGCGCCGGCTGAAGAAAGGCGAATTGCTCCCTCGCATCAACTCCCTGGTCGATGTTGCGAATGCGTTGTCGGTCCAGCTGCAGGTGCCCGTCGGGCTGTACGACCTGGGGAAGGTGCGTGGCGATGAGCTGGTGGTCAGGTTGGGCGCCGAGGGCGAGAGCTATACGGGCATCGGCAAGGAGCGAGTCAACGTCGCCAACCGGATCTGTGTCGCGGACGCGGAAGGGCCATGCGGCAACCCCAGCTCCGATTCCGCTCGCACGATGATCACGACCGACACCGAGCGCGCGGCGTGGATCTACTTCCTGCCGGTGAGCGACGAGATGATCGACCGCACGGCCGAGCTGATCGCGGTGTTCGGCCGCGGGCTGGTGCGCGTTCTTTAGTGGTCACCATCCTCGGAGCCGGCATCGCCGGCGCTTCACTGGCGTGGGCGCTCGCGCGGCGCGGGCGGAGGGACGTGGTGGTCTTCGACCCGTCGCCAGAGCCGGCGGGCTCGAGCTCAAAAGCCCTTGGCGGATTTCGCACGCAGCACGGCAGCGAGCTGAACATCGCCCTGTCGCTCGCATCGCGGGACTTTTTCGTCGAGCGCGCCGAGCACGTGCACTTTCAGCCCAACGGATACCTGTACCTGGCGGAGACGCCAGAGATTGCAGTCGAGCTACGTCGCAGGGCCGACTTCCAGCGGTCATGCGGCTTGCCCATCGAGCATCCCGATCCGCAAGCCGTCGTGCCTTGGCTCGACACGAGCGGAATCCACGGCGCCAACTACTGCTCGCTCGATGGGCAGTACATACCTCTCGACATCCTCGGTTGCTACATAGAGGAGGCCCGAGAGCTTGGTGTCGATTTCCGGCTGGGGCGGGAGGCGGGCTCTCGAGATCTGGCCGCCGGTATTGTCGTGATCGCATGCGGTACGTGGTCTACGGAGGTGGGGGTCAAGCTCGGGGTCACGCTGGCGGTCGAAGCAGTGGAGCGCGGGATCTTCATCACCGGCCCATACGATTGGTTGGGTGACAAGGTGCCGGTAACGCTGGAGGCGGGGTCGGGCTTTCACTTTCGCGAGCGCGACCGCCGGCTGTGGGTGATGGGACCAGGCGACCAGCACGACTGGAATCGCATCCGCGAGTGGCTCGCGATGCGGGCGCCGCGCGCGGAGGTGCGGGAACCTGATGGCTTTCTCGCCGGCAACTACGAGATGACTTTTGATCACCATCCATTGGTCGGCGAGACGGAGCGGCCTGGCGTCTGGGCGTCGTGCGGCTTCAGCGGGCACGGGGTCATGCACTCGCCTGCCGTGGCGGACAACCTTGCCGCCATGATCAACGGCGACTCGCCACCGCTCGACATCCGCCCGTTGAGCCCGCAGCGCGCGGAGCCTCTCATCGATTTGACGCAGCTGTGAGCGCCGCCTCGGAGCAGGTGCTGTGCGTCAAGCGCGAGGACATCTTTCCCGACGGCGCCTGGCACGGCTTCGTCAGCGATCGGCTGGAGGAGCGCCAGGCGGTGATTCGCGAACACCACTTCTTCATGGCGCGCGCCAAGGTCGAGGACGATCCCAACTACCAGCAGATCATCCCGTACGTCGTGTTTCGCCACGGCGATCAGTATTTCCTGACGCACCGCTTGCGCGCCTCATCCGAGAAGCGGCTGCGCAAGCAGTACTCGTTGGGACTTGGCGGCCACATCAATCCCGGGGATCTCGAGGCAGGCGATCCCATCCAGGACGGCCTGAAACGCGAGTGGGAGGAGGAGGTGATCTACGACGGCAGCTTCGAGACCAAGCTGATCGGCCTCCTCAACGACGAGTCCTCGCCCGTCTCGAAGGTGCACCTTGGAGTGGTGTTTCTCGTCGATGGCGACACGCCGAACATCGCGATACGCGAAACGGACAAGCTGGCCGGCGAGCTGCTCACACTGGACGAGATGCGCATCTACTACCTGGGGATGGAGTCGTGGTCGCAGATGGTGTACGACCGCCTCGCGCGTGGTGAGCTGCCGCGATGAAATACGTCGAGGTCGGGGGTGAGCGGCTGTCTGCGATCGGGCTTGGCACCTGGCAGTTCGGCTCGACCGAGTGGGGTTATGGCAAGGACTACGCGAGCGGTGAGGCAGGCGCGATAGTCAAACGGGCGCTGGAGCTCGGCGTGAACCTCATCGACACCGCCGAGGTCTACGGCATCGGCCGTTCCGAGCGCATCGTCGGCGAGGCGATTCGCGGCCGGCGCGAGAAGGTGTTCCTGGCGACGAAGCTTTTTCCCATCGGCCTTCCGTTCCAGGTCGAAGGGCGCGCTCGGGCGAGCGCCAAGCGTCTCGGCGTCGATCGCCTCGACCTGTACCAGGTCCATTGGCCCAGCCCGCTGTTTCCGCCGGGCTGGACGATGCCGCGGATGAAACGGCTGCTCGATTCGGGATTGGTGAGCCACATCGGCGTCAGCAACCACTCCCTGGCCCAATGGCAGGGGGCGGAGCGCGCGCTCGGCGGGCCGGTGCTTTCGAACCAGGTGCGTTTCAGCTTGATCGCGCGTGCGCCGGAGCTCGAGCTGCTGCCCTGGGCTCAGCGCGAAGGGAGGCTGATCATCGCGTACAGCCCGTTGGGCCAGGGCTTGTTGTCGGGCAAGTACCAGAAGTCGCCGCCGCGAAACTTCAGGCGGTCCCGGCGCGCGTTCAGCGACGCGTCACGCCAGCGCTTGCAACCGCTGGTTGACGCGCTGGGCGAGATCGGTGCGAAGCACGGAGCCACCAGCTCTCAGGTGGCCCTTGCCTGGCTCATTCGCAAGCCCAACGTGGTGGCCATTCCTGGCGCCTCCAACGTGCGCCAGCTCGAGGAGAACGTCGCGGCTGCGGACGTCGAGCTCACCGACGATGACGACGCGCGCTTGACGGCGCTGGCTTTGTCGGCCGAATAACATCGGTCAGGTGAACCCCATCACTCTCGAGGCAGTCGAGCTGTTCCGCATCAGGCTGCCGCTCGTGGCTCCGTTCGAGACCTCGTTCGGGATCCAGACCGAGCGCGACATCCTGCTGCTCAAGGCGAGGACCAGCGACGGAGACGGCTGGGGCGAGTGCGTCGCGACCGAGGAGCCAACTTATTCGTCCGAGTACGTGGAAGGGGCGCAGCACGTCCTCATCCACCACCTCCTGCCGAGATTGTTCGAGCGCGAGCGCCTGTCGGCAGAAGACGTCGCGCAGGTCCTGAGGCCCGTGCACGGCCATCAGATGGCGAAGGCCGCAATCGAGATGGCGATCCTGGACGCCCAGCTGCGCGCGAGCGGTGAATCGTTTGCTCACTTCTTCGGCGCTGTGAGAGGGGAGGTCGACTGCGGGGTGTCGGTCGGCATCCACTCCTCGATCCCCGCGCTCCTGACGACGGTCGGCGACTATCTCGATCAGGGCTATCGGCGCATCAAGCTGAAGATCAAGCCCGGCTGGGACGTCGAGCCGGTGCGAGCGGTCAGGGAACGATTCGGCGACGTGCCCCTGCAGGTTGACGCCAACACGGCATATTCGCTGTCGGACGCCAAGCACCTTGCCGAGCTCGACGCCTTCGAGCTGCTGCTCATCGAACAGCCGCTGCCTGAGGACCAGGTGCTCGCTCACGCGGAGCTGGCGAAGGTTGTCCAGACCGCGATCTGCCTCGACGAGTCGATCACGTCCGCACAATCTGCCGAGGACGCGATCCAGCTTGGCGCCTGCCAGGTCATCAACATCAAGCCCGGCCGCGTCGGGGGCTACCTCGAGGCGCGTCGCATCCACGACCTCTGTGCGCAGCACCGGATCCCAGTGTGGATGGGCGGGATGCTCGAGACGGGCCTGGGGCGCGCGGGCAACGTGGCGATGGCGGCGATGCCCAACTTCACGCTTCCCGGCGACACGTCCGCGTCGGACCGCTACTACCACCGCGACATCACGGAGCCCTTCGTGCTGGTCGCCGGTCGGCTCAGGGTGCCGGAAGGACCGGGGCTGGGCGTGAAGGTCGACACCGAGTTCCTGGCGGAGATCACGCACTCACAGCAGACCGTTCTGCCGGAGAGGGGCACGACGTAAAAAGAAACCCCGCCGTCCGAACTAGCGTATGCGTGCGTGGTGGCACGACGGGTGGAGCGAGTCTGACAAGAGGCGACGGAAGTAAAGCGGCGAGCGAAGCGAGGCCGGCATGAAAAAAAAGAATCGCCCGCCCGAACGAGCGAATGCGTGCGTGGTGGCACGACGGGTGGAGCGAGTCAAACAAAGAGGCCGTGGAGTGGGGGCGGCGAGCGAAGCGATGCCGGCAAAACGGATTCCTGGCGTCCGAACGAGCATATGCGTGCGTGGTGGCACGACGGGTGGAGCGAGTCTGACAAGAGGCGACGGAAGTAAGGCTCGGCAAGCGAAGCGATGCCGACGTACGACAAGACATCCCCTACCACCTCCACCCGGGTCCGAGGCCGCATGTGCTGTTAACCCGGGCCCGCCAACTCATTTCGACGCCATCGGCGTGGTGCCAAAGCAGGATGGCGCCGGCCCGAGGGGCAAGTCGTTCAACCTCCCGCACTAGATCCGACTTTGCGCTCACGGCAGCGACGCAATTCTCGGTTTACGAGCCCTCGCGCCGTAGTTCTGCACGCACCCTCGGCATAAGTTCGGCGATCTCCGCTAGCTCAAGCGCCGCGTCTCGATCGTTGCTCCGGTTGCGGTAGACGTCCGCAGCCCGCCGCACCGTCCAACTCGGGTGGGGTCGATCCTGCAACGCGAGTTCCTGACCTGCTTCGATCACGCCCTCCCGCAAGACGCGGGCGTACCAACCATGCTTGCCGGTGGCCTCGACGCGACCTAGAAGGTCTGGCCGATCCCAGCGAAAGCCGATCTTGAAGCAGGGACCGCGGGGACTCGAAATCTGGACCGTCGCGCCACCGACTTGGTAAGCATCCCCGATGCAGACATCCCATTCGGTTTGGCCCTCGATCGTAAAATTCTCGCCAAAAGCGCCGTGGGGCAGCTCGAGCTCCAATTGAGTTCGCCAAGCCGGGTAGTGATCGGCCGAGTAGCACAGAACTGCTTGGTCTGGGCCTCCGTGGACCCGCCGGTCCGCTTGTCGATCTCCATCGAGGTTGGTGCGCCGAAGCATCACAGGGCCCGGCACCGTCGCCTTCCAGAAGGCAGTGCGAACTGCCTGATGACCGCGTTGATGTGTCCGCGGGCGCCCTACTTGGACTGACACGAGCAGTGGCACGATCTAGGGAATGATGCCTGAGGCAGAGACGAAGCCATTTGCGTATCTATCGTCGCGCAGATGCCGGCCCTTCATTGGCCTACCCTGGTCGCGCCGCTATGTCGCGAGACGATGGGATTGACCTAACGCGCTGGGAGCCGCTTTCAGTGCCGCAGACATCGGACCTCATGGCTTGTCTCGAAGTTGCACTGGGTCCGAGTCCGCCCCCGCGGGTCGCTAGATCGTTGTTTTAGGTCGAGGTGGGGAGGCGAGCGCACGGGCCCTCGATGCGATGAATACGGGGCACGCGGCTGGGAACTGTTCGGATGGCCTCGGACCGTGCCCGCCATGGTGCAGCCCGACCTCGATGGAGTTATACCTAAAGGGCCGTCTGCTCGGGCTTCTCGTGCAGCCGACCGAGCAAGTTGGCGAGTTGGATCACCGCACAAGTCTGCAGTCGGGTGCGCTCTCGCCTAACAGGCTGCCCCTTCGACACAGACGGCGCCTGCGTCCCCTTTCGCATCAATGACTACACGGCCTCCAAGCGGCCGCGACAGGCGCAATGCGACCGTCCGGAAGTGACCTTCGAGCGTGCATCCCTCGCCCGCCGGCGGGGTGTGAAAACGGGTCGCGATGGCCACCGCGACGGCCGTGCTGGATTCCGCGGCCGAAGCCGAGAGATCCTCACCGCACGGTCCCGGGGTTTCGGGGCCGCCAACCGTACCTAGCGTGAGTGTCAAGCCGTCGGCACTGATGCGGCCACCCATCATGCCCTCGGGGCTGACCCCATTTCCCCAGAAAGCCGATGGCTCGAGAGCCGAGTACCCGAGGTAGGCGTCGATCTCGCTGATGTCGAAGAGCCATGCGGACATCGGCATCGTCCCGCGGTCGGTCGCAAAGCCGGCGACCTGCCACCGCACGTCCTTGATCACAAAGGGTCGCGCCGTCGGGCATTGAGATGCCTGGGAGGCAAACCCAGCGCGCGCAGCAATGAGCTCTGAATAAGCTTCCACCGCTCCGAGCGCCCGATACGAGACCCCAGCCGCAGTCGCGCTGCCAGGCGCAGTCGCTGGCAGCGTGACGCCGGGCGCGAGAACGAATTTATTGCAGCCCCAGTCGAGCTTGCGGTCGGGTTCGGTGGTGAAGCCGGCCGGACCGATGTGCTCGAGGGTGCGGTCGAACACGATGATCGGCCGCGGGTTAGCGTTGGCAGGAAAGTCCTTCCACGCCGTGAGGGCAGCGGTAGGAGGGCTCGGCGGCGGCAGTGAAGGGATTGGCTGGGCGCTACCGGGCCCGCACGCCGTGAGCAGAACCAGCGCAACCAACCATTTGCGCATAAGAGAGCTACGTCTCCAGCGCTCGAAACGTAACGCTACCGCGCTTGGTCTTGATGGATC
>Ga0207929_1000560_pt1 | contig 10163 bp, 8 predicted proteins | sample NGESurdeep072012_FD_184466 | JGI IMG/M metagenome (GOLD analysis project Ga0207929, IMG submission 184466) | Arctic peat soil microbial communities from Barrow, Alaska - NGEE Surface sample 53-1 deep-072012 (SPAdes) | ecosystem: Environmental > Terrestrial > Soil > Wetlands > Peat ... | reverse complement strand
CTTGGCCAGCAACGGCCCACCCCAGCGCTGCGTGAGCGCGGCCTCGAGGGCGGCCCCCACGCCATACAGCCGCTCGTCCTTGGTTGCGGGGGCGAGGATCTGTATGCCGGTCGGCAGGCCGTCCTCGTCGGCCAGGCCGCTCGGCAGGGACATGCCCGGGATACCTGCAAGGTTCGCCGGGATCGTCGCAATGTCGTTGAGGTACATGGCAAGCGGGTCGTGGACCTTCTCGCCGATCTTGAACGCGGTGGTCGGCGTGGTGGGCGATACGAGGACATCGGCCTGGTCGAACGCCGCGGCGAAGTCGCGCGAGATCAGGGTGCGGACCTTCTGGGCCGAGCCGTAGTAGGCGTCGTAGTAGCCGCTGGACAACGCATAGGTGCCCAGGATGATCCGTCGCTTGACCTCGTCGCCGAAGCCAGCGTCGCGTGAGGCGGCCATGACCTGTTCGGCGCTGGGGTCGTCCACCCCGTCGGGCAGGACGCGCAGGCCGTAGCGCATGGCGTCGAACTTGGCCAGGTTGGAGGACGCCTCCGCGGGAAGGATCAGGTAGTAGGCCGCCAGCGCGTAGTCGAAGCTCGGGCAGGACACCTCGACGACCTCGGCGCCCGCGTCCACCAGCAGCTGCACGGACTCCTCGAAGCGGGTGCGGACACCCTGCTGGTACCCCTCGCCACCGAGCTCCTTGATGACGCCGATCCTCAAGCCCCTGACGTCGGCCCGGCGGGCCGCCTCAACAACCGGCGGCACCGGTGCGTCGATGGAGGTCGAGTCCATCGGGTCATAACCGCCGATGACCGAGTGCAGCAACGCGGCGTCGAGCACCGTGCGCGAAACGGGGCCGGCCTGGTCAAGGCTGCTGGCCAGGGCGATCAGGCCGTAGCGCGAGACGCCGCCGTAGGTCGGTTTGGTCCCGACCGTTCCTGTCACCGCCGCCGGTTGACGGATCGACCCGCCGGTGTCGGTGCCGATAGCCAAGGGCGCCTGGTAAGACGCAACGGCTGCCGCGGAGCCGCCGCCCGAACCCCCGGGGATGCGCTCGAGGTCCCAGGGGTTGTGCGAAGGGCCGAATGCCGAGTGCTCGGTCGAGGAGCCCATCGCGAACTCGTCCATGTTGGTCTTGCCCAGGATCGGCATGCCGACGGCCTTGATCTTTGCCACGATCGTGGCGTCATACGGCGGAATCCATCCCTGGAGGATCCGCGATCCGGCCGTGGTAGGCAGACCCATGGTGGTCGCGATGTCCTTCACGGCGATCGGCACCCCGGCCAGGACGTGCAGGTCCTCACCGGCAGCCCGACGTTGGTCAATGTCGCGGGCCGTCGCCAGCGCACCCTCGGCGTCGACATGCAGGAAGGCCTTGACCGAGCCGTCAACGGCAGCGATGCGGTCCAAGTGGGCCTGCGTGGCCTCGACCGCGCTGATCTCCTTGCGGGACAGGCGATCTGCGAGCTCGGCGGCGCTCGCGCGGGTGATGTCGGAAGTCACAGGTGAACCTTTGCTCGGAGTGCTCGAAGGACGGCGGGGAGGTGACCGATGCCCGTAGGCGTCAGTCCTCATCCAGGATCCGCGGGACGGAGAAGCGCTGCTGCTCGGAGGCTGGCGCGCCCGCCAACGCCTCCTCGGCGGTCAGGCTCGGGCGTACGACGTCGGGCCTCGTCACGTTGGTCAGGGGCAGCGGGTGGGACATCGGCGGCACGTCATCGGCAGCCACTTCGCTCACGCGCGCGACGGACTCGAGGATGACGGCAAGCTCGCCGGACATGGTGTCGAGCTCGGCGTCACTGAGGTCGATGCGCGCGAGCATGGCGAGATGGGCGACCTCGTCGCGGGAGATTGCGGACATGCGCCCGAGTCTAGTGGGCCGTCATGGGCGGTATGCCGGGTGCTCACGGGCCGCCCGACGCCCGGTCGCGAAGTTGGCTCTGACGCTGAATCCTCCTGGACGAGATGGATACCGAGGGCCGCCTAGTGTCAGGCGCGACTGCCGTCAAACGTGCACAAGTCGCCCCGCTCCGCCCGGTTCAGACGTGAAGCTGCGAGCCTGGGAGCGGTAGTGCACGTTTGAAGGACACACCCGCCCACGCCGTGCCATGCTCGCGACGGTCAGCGTGGTGTTGAGGCCGGGGACAACGCCGGCGTCGACGAGCTCACCTAGCCGCCGTTTGTTATCCGCGCCGGCAATGGCGTTGACCGACACCTTTCCGCTCGCGCATCACGTCAACCCAGCCTCAGGCCGACTCACTCGGTTCAGGTACCCAGGAGCCTCGGGACATTCGGTGGCCCGACGCCTCTGGACGCGTCGTCGAGCTGCCCGGCCAGTGTCCTCGCCCAGTCGAGCAAACCTGCGACGTCAATGCCATGGGGCCGTACGTCGGTGTAGCCAGAGAGTCGATCGGCCCCACGTCGAAGCACGGCCGCGCCTCCGACGTGGTTCCCGCGCAGGGCGTGGGTCAGGCCCACAGCAAGCTGCGCCAGCCCTTGCCACAGGTCGCGTTCGGCTTCCGGGGCTGACTTCCACGTAGCCTCCAGGACCTCGTGAGCGTGGAAGGGATGACCTTCGTCCAGTAGTCGCTGAGCTTCCCGCAGGGTTTCGTCCGGAGACAGGACGAGGTCGTCGGCAACCCCCGCAACTCCGGAGTCTCCGCGGGGAAGGGGGCGACCAAGTGCATCCCGGGGACGGGCATTCCGCGGCCGACCGTTCTCGTCGCGTTCTCGATCAAGACTCATGGCGCCGTCTCGTCACCTGGGCGGATCGGCATCGATTCACAGTCGACGGGCACATGGTCGAGCCTGTCACCCATCGGATGTCCTGTCGACGGCATGGCCAGCTCAGGCGTCCGGGGTCCCGGTCTCGAGCAGATCACGGAAGCCGACCTCGTCCAGGATCGTCAGCCCAAGCTCCTGCGCCTTCTCGGCCTTGGACCCGGCGTTCTCCCCTATGACGACGTAGTCGGTCTTCTTCGACACCGTTCCGGCTGCCTTCCCGCCGCGGGACAGGATCGCTTCCTTGGCCTCGTCGCGCGAGAAACCCTCCAGCGAGCCGGTGACCACAATCGTCAGTCCCGCCAGGGTCTTGGGCCTCGACTCATCGACCTCGTCGGCCATGCGCACCCCGGCAGCGGTCCACTTGTCCACGATCGCCACATGCCAGTCCACGGCGAACCACTCCTGCACCGACTCGGCGATCACCGGGCCGACCCCCTCGACGCCGGAGAGCTCGTCCATCGACGCGGAGCGGATCGCCTCCATCGAGCCGAAATGCCCGGCCAGCGCCCGGGCAGCAGTGGGACCCACGTGTCGAATCGAGAGCGCCACCAGCACCCGCCACAACGGTTGCTGCTTGGCCGTCGCCAGGTTGGCGATCAGCTTGGCGCCGTTGGCGGAGAGCACCCGGCCGTCGACCACTGCGCCCTCCGGATCCGACTTCTTGGCGGTGCGCGTGTAGAGCGGCACGGTGATGAGCCGCGCCACGGAGTGCGTGGTATCGCCGCCAGGTCCGGGGGCGATGTCGAACAGCTCGCCCTCGTCGTCCAGGACCTTGGCCTCGAGCAGCCCGATGGCGCCCTCCCAGCCGAGCGCCTCGATGTCGAAGGCACCGCGGGCCGCCATGGCGAACAACCGCTCACGTAGCTGGGCCGGGCAATGTTGGGAGTTGGGGCAACGCATGTCCTTGTCACCCTCCTTCTGCGCGGCCAGCTCGGTGCCGCAGTCGGGGCAGTGGGTCGGCATCTCGAAGGCAACCTCGGACCCGTCCCGCAGGTCGACGACCGGCCCGACGATCTCGGGGATCACGTCACCGGCCTTGCGCAGGACGACCGTGTCGCCGATCAGCACGCCCTTGCGGACGACCTCGAAGGCGTTGTGCAGCGTGGCCATCTCGACCGTGGAGCCGGCGACCTTGACCGGCTTCATCACCCCATACGGTGTCACCCGCCCGGTCCGACCGACGTTGACCCGGATGTCGAGGAGCTTGGTCGTGACCTCTTCGGGCGGGTACTTGAAGGCGATCGCCCAGCGCGGCGCCCGCGAGGTCGACCCGAGTCGGCGCTGGACCGCGACCTCGTCGATCTTGATGACGATGCCGTCGAGCTCGTGCACGACCGAGTGCCGGTGCTCCCCGAAGTGGTCGATGTAGGCCTGCGCGGCCGCGATGTCGTCGAGCACCTTGTAGTGGATGGAGACGGGCAGACCCCAGTCGCGCAGCACGGCATACGACTGGCTCTGGCGGTCCATCGTGAAGCCCTCGCGCGCACCGATCCCGTGAACGAGCATCCGCAGCGGACGGGTGGCGGTGACGCGAGGGTCCTTCTGCCGCAACGACCCTGCGGCGGCGTTGCGGGGGTTGGCAAACGGCGCCTTGCCCGCCTCGACAAGCGCGGCGTTCAGCTCGGCAAAGGCCTCGACCGGGAAGAACACCTCACCCCGGATCTCGATGGTCGGCGGGTGATCAGACCCGGTGAGCTGGTGCGGGATGCCCTCGATCGTGCGCACGTTGTTGGTGACGTCCTCGCCTGTGCGACCGTCGCCGCGGGTCGCAGCGCGGACCAGGCGACCGTTTTCGTAGAGCAGGTTGATGGCCAGACCGTCGATCTTGAGCTCGCACAGATAGTGGTATGCCGTGCCGCCGCCGTCCGCCGCCACGTCGCGCTCGACGCGCGCCGCCCACGCCGCGAGCTCCTGCACGCTGAAGGCGTTGTCCAGGCTGAGCATCCGCTCCAGGTGGTCGACCGCCGCGAAGTCCGTGGAGAAAGCAGCACCGACCTGCTGGGTAGGGCTGTCGGGGGTGCGGAGCTCGGGGTACCGGTCCTCGAGCGCGGTCAGGCTTCGGATCAGCGCGTCGTACTCACCGTCGCTGATGGTCGGCGCATCCTTGACGTGGTAGCTGAACTGGTGAGCGCGCACCTGCTCGGCAAGCTCGGTCCACTCGTGGCGGACGTCATCGGGGACGTCGGTCGGGAGGTCGGTCACAGGCCACATCTTGCCCCACGACGCCGACAGCTCATCGTCGGCGGGAGCGCCCGATCAGCACCGCGGCACCCAGGACAACCGCGGCGCCGGCGAACTGTGGCCACTGCAGCCGTTCGCCCAGCAACAGGACGCCCAGGGCCACCGAGACCACCGGAATCAGGTACGTGACGGAAGCCCCGACGGTGGGACCGGCCGCGCGCACGACGTCGTACTGGAAGGACATCGCGATGCCGGTGCCGACGACCCCCAGGGTCAGGACGGCGAGCAAGGGCCACAGGACCGCGCCGCCCTCGGTGTTCGCGTGCAGGGACCACGGCGCCGCCAGGGACAGGTGGGTGCGCTGGGTGAGCCACCAGATCACGAGGGCAACCACCATCTGCCCGGCGGAGGTCAACATCTGCGCCGCGGGCAAGGTGAGTCCGCCGAAGTCCGCCTTGCCCAGGAAACGCTTGGTGTAGGTCCAGCCCAGGCCGTAGGACATGCCGGCCACCAGCGTCATGTCGAAGCCCAGGAGGTCGGGGCGTCCCTGCGACTGCCACGGCTGCATGATCACCAGGACCCCGAGAAAGCCGATGAGCACGCCGACGATCTTGCGCCCACCTATCTTGTCAGCCGGCAGGAGCAGAAGGCTGAACACCACGGTGGCGATGGGGGTGGTCGAGTTGCCGATGCCCGCGAGCGCCGAGCTGATCCGCTCCTCCCCCAACGCGAAGAGGCTGAAGGGCAGGCTGCCCAGCAGGAAACCGGTCACGATCAGGTGTCCCCAGGTGCGCCGGTCCCGGGGCAGCCGACCCCGCGTGGCCGTCAGCAGCAACATCAGCACGGCGGCGCCACTCAAGATGCGAAGTCCCGAGATCTGAAGCGGCGCAAGCGATCTCAGGCCGATCTTCATCAGCAGGAAGCTCGATCCCCAGATGAACGCCAGCGCTGTGAACTTGACCTGCCATGGGACCCGGGTGGCCCTGATCGTGCCAGAAGCGTCGGGAATGCGGCCTCTGGTCGTGGCAGTCGGGTAGGCAGTCATGTCATGGTCAACTTCCTGCGGTCTCGGTCAATGCCCGGGCCGCGTCCACGGCCAGCTGTTGAACGCTGCGGGCCCCCGAAGGTGTGAGTCCGGCCAGACCGCAGCCCGGCGTGAGCGTCACGTCCGACAGGTCCGAGAGGGGCAGCCCAACGCGGCGCCACGCTTCGACCAGCGGGTCGATGACGTGGTTGACCTTGACCCCGGTGTCGTCGGTGGGGACCACTCCGGCCCACAGGTCCACGCCGGACTCGACGGTGGCGGCCACGGACTCCCAGCCCTTGGCGCCCAACAACCTGGTGTCCAGGGACACAGCCTTGACACCGGTGTTCCTCAGCAGCGCCAACGGCACGTCCGCTGCACAGCAGTGCACAACGGTATGCCGGTCGCCGGCCGCCGCGACGACGTCGCGCAGTGCTTCGGCCGCGACGGTCGGGTCGATCGCTCGGATCCGGCCGAAGCCCGATGCCGTCGGTAGCTGCCCCGACAGGACCGAGGGCAGACCCGGTTCGTCGATCTGGACCACGAGGTTTGCCTTGGGGACGAGCCGGCCGAGCTCACCCAGATGGACGCGCAGTCCTTCGGCCAGCGAGGCGATCAGGTCACGAGTGGCGCCGACATCGACCACCGAACGTTCACCGCGGTGCAGCCAGATCGAGGAAGCCAGGGTCCAGGGCCCGGCAATCTGGACCTTGAGGTCGCCCTCGTAGCCATCGAAGGCCTCGGCCAGCTCATCGAGGTCCTCGCGCAGCAGCGCCGACGTGCGATGGGCGTCGCGCCCGGGTCGGTCGACGAACCGCCAGCCCATCGGCTGCAGATCGACCTCCAGATCGGCCAGCAGACCTGCGCCCCGACCGATCATGTCGGCTCCGGGGCCACGCGCGGGAAGCTCTGGCAGATAAGGCAGCCCGACCTCGGAGAGCAGGTCCCGAACCACGGACAACGCCTGGCGTACGTCGGTGTCCGGCCACGACCCGATCCCGCTGGCTCTGCTCACGCCGAGAGCCTAACCGGCTGCTGGTGGCCTGCTGGCCGCTGCCTTGGCGATCGTGGCGGACCCGACCACCCGGCTTCCGTCATACAGGACAACGGACTGGCCCGGCGCGACGCCGCGGATGCGACGCTGGAGGCGGACCTCAACCTGGTCCCGGTCAGCCCAGGCTGTCGCGGGGACCTCCTCGCCGTGAGCCCGAACCTGTGCGCCCACCGGCACCACACCCTCCGGTGCCGGACCGCACCACCGGGCATGGTCCCCAGTCAGGGCATCGACCCCAAGCAGCTCGGAGGTCCCGACCACGACGGTGTTGGTGCCGGGCTGTACCTCGACGACGTAGCGAGGTTGGCCACCGGCGGCGGGCTGACCCAGATGGAGGCCACGACGCTGCCCGACCGTGAACGCATAGGCGCCCGCATGCTCCCCCACCGTGGTGCCGTCGGCGTCGACGATGTTGCCCGGCTGTTCGCCGAGGCGGTCGGTCAGCCACTTGCGGGTGTCGCCGTCGGGGATGAAGCAGATGTCATGACTGTCGGGCTTGGCCGCGACGTAGAACCCTCGCGTTGCGGCCTCCTCACGGATCTGCGGCTTCGGCGTGTCGCCAAGGGGGAAGAACGACCGGGCCAGCTGGTCCTCGTCGAGCACGCCAAGGACGTAGGACTGGTCCTTGTTCATGTCAACTGCACGATGCAGTTCCCTTGCGCCAGATGCACTTTCGACGATCTGGGCGTAGTGGCCGGTCGCCACCCCGTCGAACCCCAGCGCCAGCGCCTTGTCCAGCAGCGCCGCGAACTTGATCTTCTCGTTGCAGCGCAGGCACGGGTTGGGTGTGTGACCTGCCGCGTACTCGGCGATGAAGTCCTCGACCACGTCGGTCTTGAACCGCGCGGCCATGTCCCAGACGTAGAACGGGATCCCGAGCATGTCGGCCACCCGTCGGGCATCACCGGCGTCCTCGATGGTGCAGCAACCGCGCGCGCTCTCTCGCAGGGTGGCGGCGTTCTGGCTCAGCGCGAGATGGACGCCGACGACCTCGTGCCCGGCCTCGAGCATGCGAGCCGCAGCCACCGCCGAGTCGACGCCGCCGCTCATCGCGGCAACGACCCGCATCAGCGCGTCTTCTGTCTACTGGTGTTCTGTGTGCTCGTGGCCACCTGCGCTCTTTGTGCCCGCTCGACGGCCGCCGGCAGGGCCGCGAGAAACGCGTCGACGTCAGCCTGGGTCGAGGTGTGTCCGAGGGTGAGCCGCAGGGCACCACGGGCCTGTTGCTCCGGCATACCCATGGCCAGCAGGACGTGGCTGGGCTGGGGCACACCGGCCTGGCAGGCGGAGCCGGTGGAGCACTCGACGCCGGCCGCGTCCAGCAGATAGAGCAGGGAGTCGCCGTCACAGCCGGGAACGAGCAGGTGGGCATTGCCCGGCAGCCGTCGTTTGCCGTCGCCAGGCTCCCAGTCACCGCTCACATGGACTCCGAAGCCGGCATCCTGGGCTCCGCGAATCAGCTTGTCGCGCAAGACAACCAGCCGCGAGGCGTCGTCAGCCAGGTTGGCCGTAGCGAGGCGCATGGCCACGGCGAAGCCGCGGATCGCGGGGACGTCCAGGGTGCCACTGCGGACCTGACGTTCCTGACCTCCGCCGTGTGTCAATGGCACGAGTGTGGCGTCGCGTCGAGCCAGCAGCGCACCCACGCCCTGCGGACCACCCACCTTGTGGCCGGAGATGCTCATCAGGTCGACGCCGCTCCTGGCGAAGTCGACCTCGACCTGGCCGGCGGCCTGCACTGCGTCAGTGTGCATCGGAATGCCGAACTCGTGCGCCACGGAGGCGATCTCGGCAATCGGCTGCACGGTGCCGACCTCGTTGTTGGCCCACATCACGCTGACCAGCGCGACCGAGTCGGGGTCGGCCTCGATGGCGACACGCACCGTCTCGGGGTGCACCCGACCCACGTGGTCCACCTCGAGCCAGGTGACCTTGGCGCCCTCGTGTGCTTCCAGGAAGTCGACACAGTCCAAGACGGCATGGTGCTCGACGGTGCTGACCAGGAGTCGAACTCGCCGAGGATCGGCGTCCCGGCGGGCCCAGAAGGTGCCCTTGATGGCCAGGTTGTCGGACTCCGTGCCGCCGGATGTGAAGAGCACCTCGGACGGGCGGGCGCCCAGGGCCTGGGCGATCGTCTCGCGGGACTCCTCGACGACGCGACGTCCAGCACGGCCGGAGGTGTGCAAGGAGGAGGCGTTGCCGATCATCGCCATCTGCGCTGTGATCGCCTCGATCGCCTCAGGAAGCATCGGCGTGGTCGCCGCATGGTCGAGGTAGACAAAGGAGTCGCGCACTCAGCAAGTCTACGTTGGCGCGCAGATCCGCCCGGCCGCTGCCGTCAAACGTGCACGAGTGGCTGCAGCCCCGGGGCCCTGTGCGTAGAGCCCCGCACGGTGAGCGGTAGTGCACGTTTGGCGGACGCAAAACCGCGGCCGGGGCAATCGTCACCTCACAGCCGCTCGAGCCAAGCGTGACCCGGATGGACCTGCGCGAGCGTGTCCCGCAACCAGGTCCGCTGCTGCTGGTAGCCACAGCTGCAAGAACTCTGCGGGGTACGTCTCGTCCGGGTCGTTTGCGATGACCGGGCTCAAGGTGCCGCCGTCGTTGCGCCAGATATGAGTCCGACCGGCAAGGTGCTCGTGGAACTTCCCCAGATCTCCTCGCCGGATGGCGATGTCGACGTCCTCATGCGGGCGGGTCACACCCGTAAGAGCCTGCGCAGCCCAGCCACCCACGACCCACCAGCTGCCTCCGTAGCCGTCCAGCAGCTCGGCCGCATCCTGCGGCGTGTGCGGCGCCCACGCGCCATACAGCTCGGTGAAGTCCTTGTCGCTCAGGTCGTTCAGGGCCATCGGGGCAACGTCAGCCCTTGGCGGCCTCGATCGCGTCGGTCGCCTGGGGCAGGACCTTGAAGAGGTCACCGACGACGCCGAAGTCGACCAGCTCGAAGATCGGGGCCTCGTCGTCCTTGTTGATCGCGATGATCGTCTTGGACGTCTGCATCCCGGCGCGGTGCTGGATGGCACCGGAGATCCCCGCCGCGACATAGAGCTGTGGGGAGACCTGCTTGCCGGTCTGACCGATCTGGGCCGCGTAGGGGTACCAGCCGGCATCGACGACCGCGCGGGTGGCGGC
>Ga0207929_1000559_pt1 | contig 10164 bp, 7 predicted proteins | sample NGESurdeep072012_FD_184466 | JGI IMG/M metagenome (GOLD analysis project Ga0207929, IMG submission 184466) | Arctic peat soil microbial communities from Barrow, Alaska - NGEE Surface sample 53-1 deep-072012 (SPAdes) | ecosystem: Environmental > Terrestrial > Soil > Wetlands > Peat ... | reverse complement strand
CGTGACCCTGCTGCCGCCGGGCACCTACCGCTTCGCCAACGCGCCGCATGACGCGCGGCTCGCCGCGCTCGCCTTTGCGCTCGGGGCCTATCAATTCACCCGCTACCGCAAGGCGGATGCGCGCCAGGTGCGGCTGGTGCTGCCCGATGGCGTCGACGGCGAGGATCTCACGCGCATCGCCGAGGGCGTGGCGCTGGCGCGAGACCTCATCAACACGCCATCCAACGACATGGGCCCGGTCGAGCTGGAGGACGCCGCCCGCGCGCTCGCCAAGCAGCATGGCGCCAAGGCCGAAGTCACCGCCGGCAAGGCGTTGGCGAAAGCTTTCCCGCTGGTGCATGCGGTCGGCGCCGGCTCGGCACGCGAGCCGCGGCTGATCGATATCACCTGGGGTGACGCCGCCGATCCGAAGATCACGCTGGTCGGCAAGGGCGTGTGTTTCGACACCGGCGGCCTCGACATCAAGAACAACACCGGCATGCTCAACATGAAGAAGGACATGGCCGGCGCCGCCACCGCTTTGGCGCTGGCGCACATGATCATGGCGCGCAAGCTCAAGGTGTGGCTGCGCGTCATCATCCCGGCGGTGGAGAATTCGATCTCGGGCACGAGCTTCCGGCCGCGCGATATCTACACGTCGCGCAAGGGCATCAGCGTCGAGATCGGCAATACCGACGCGGAAGGGCGGCTCATTCTTGCCGACGCGCTGGCGCTTGCCGATGAGGACGAGCCGGCGCTGATCGCCGATTTCGCCACGCTCACCGGCGCCGCGCGGGTGGCGCTCGGGCCGGAGGTGCCGCCATTTTTCACCGACGACGACAGTCTTGCCCGAGAACTGGCCGGACACGCGGCCGCCGAAAACGACCCGCTCTGGCGCATGCCGCTGTGGCGGCCCTACGAGGCCATGCTCGATTCCAAAGTGGCCGATACAAACAACGTAAGTACCGGTGGCCACGGCGGGGCGATCACCGCGGCGCTGTTCCTGCGCAAGTTCGTGGCGGCGAAATCCTGGCTGCATCTCGACATCTTCGCCTGGACGCCAGCGGCCAAGCCGGGACGCCCGGAAGGCGCTGAATTGCAATCGGCGCGCGCGCTTTATGCGCTGCTGTGCGCGCGTTACGCTTAAAACAAAACCATGGTCGCGCTCGACCCCCGCATCCATCCGTTCCGCCCCGAGATCGCGGCCAAATATCTGCAGGGCCAGGTCGAGGCCGCGCGATTTGTCGAGGGCGCGCGCCACGAAGTGGTCGAGCCGATCGCGGCCTTGCGCCGCACGCCGTCGCACGAGGCGCGGCTCGACAGCCAGGCGCTGCTGGGCGAGCGCGTCGTCGTCTATGAGACCACCGACGAGGGCTGGGCCTGGGGCCAGCTCGAAAGCGACGGCTATGTCGGCTGGCTATCGGCGAACGCGCTCGGCGACACCGCGCGGGCGGCGACCCACAAGGTTGCGGTCCCGCGCACGCTCGGCTTTCCGGGGCCGGACATCAAGCTGACGCCGGCGGTGGCGCTACCGATGGGCGCGGGCGTGGCCATCATGCGGCAGGATGAGCGCTTCGCCGTCACGGCCAACGGCTGGCATCTTCCCGCCGCCCATCTGGCGCCGATCAAGGCGCGGCGGCGGGATTTCGTCGCGGTGGCGGAGGAGTTCCTGCACGCGCCGTATTTGTGGGGCGGCAAGACCTCGCTCGGCATCGATTGCTCCGGGCTGGTGCAGGTCGCGCTGCAAGCCGCCGGCATCCCCTGCCCGCGCGACAGCGACATGCAGGAACTGGCATTGGGCAAGCTGTCGTCGTTGGGCGAGTTGCGGCGCGGCGACTTGGTGTTCTGGAAGGGCCATGTCGCCATCGCGCGTGACGGCGAGACTTTGTTGCACGCCAATGCGCACGCCATGGCGGTGGCGATCGAGCCCGCCGCCGCCGCGATCGCGCGCATCAAGGCTGCCGGCAGCGACGTCACCAGCGTGAAACGGATTTAACGCGTCAGCATGCGACCTTGCCGCAGGCGCGCACCGAGCGAATGACGCCCTGCAGCGCCTTCAGGCCGGGGTGGCCGACGATGGCGACGCCATCGATGACATAGGCGGGCGTCGCCGCCAGTCCGGCATCGCCGCCGAAGGTCGCGCTATCCCGCAAGATATCGAGCGCGGCCTGCGTATTGGCGCTCGCCGCCAGCTTTTGCGGGTCGAGGCCCATGTCCTTGGCGACCGCGAGCACCTTGGGACCGTCAATGATGCCGCGGTTGGCGTAGATGCGGCGATGAAAGTCGAGGAACTGATCCGGCGTCAGCAACTTCGCGGCGGCGATCTCGACCATCGCGCCCCGCACCGATTGCACCGACAGTACCGCGTAAGGCACGAGCACCAGTTTCAGCTTGTCGTCGGCGTGAACCAGCGCGTCGACATCGGCCGCGGCCGCGCGGCAATAGGGGCAATTGAGGTCGTAGAATTGCCAGAGCGTGACGTCGCCGCGCAGGTTGCCGACGGCGACCTCGCCCGGCAATTTTTCGAGACGCGCCAACAGCGGGGCGTTCAGATCGAAATTCGCCACCACGTCGCCGTCGTCGGTCTTGATCGGGTAACGGCCAGCGTCGGCCTGCACCGCGACCGGAGCCAGCAGCACGAGCACGAAAGCGAGGATCAGGCGCGCGAGGCGGGGCATTGTTCGTTCTTTTCGTTGGTCGGACGACATTATGGGCGAGCGGGTCGGGGATGGCTCATGCCCGAATGCGGCTTCACAGAGCGAATCAAGAATACGTGACGGGGCTCAGCGGGCCGGCCCGCTCGCGCCCAGCAGCGTAGCGACGCGGCCGCGGTTGAGCGCCAGCCACTGCAAGCCCATGATGAGCGGGCCGCTCCGCATCGTCCCTTGGGCAAGCGCCGCAATCGCAGCGTCGATGGAGACGCGCAACGTCTCGATATGCTCGCCCTCGGCCGGGTTGACGACGCGCGGCGGCACTTGGGTTGCGTCGACCGCGGCAACGAACACAGTCACCTCCTCGTCGGTGATCCCCGGCGAGGTCAGATAGCTGAACAGTTCGGCCAGCGCGCTGGGCGCAACGCGGATCTCTTCCGTGCATTCGCGCCGCGCCGCATAGGCCGGGGATTCGCCCGCCTCGACCCTTCCGGCGACGATCTCGAGCAGTTCGCCATTGCCGTTGGCAAGATGCGCGGACAGTCGGAACTGGCGGATCAGCACGATTTCATCGCGCGCGAGATCGACAGCGATTACCACCACCACTTTGCCGCCCCTGATCACGTCGCGCTGCTGCGCGATCGGCTCGCCGTCCAAACCTTTGAGCGCAACCTGATAACGCTGATAGGGCCGATAGCCCTTGGCGAGCAGATCGGGCGCGGACAACGTCACGTCCGCGGGCAGATCGGCGAGTTTGCGGTCAACCATGCCGGCCGCCTACTGCGCCACCACGCCCTCGGGCGCGGTTTCCAGGTTGAATGCGGCGGCGAGCAGCGCGCGGGTGTAGTCGCACTTCGGCGCCTTGAACAGATCGGCCGCCGCGCCCTCCTCCACCACTTTGCCGTTGCGCAGCACCACGAGCCGGCTCGCCAGCGCCGCCACCACACGCAGGTCGTGCGAGATGAACAGGTATGTGAGGTCGCGCCGCTTCTGCAGGTCGCGCAACAGATCGACCATCTGCGACTGGATCAGCATGTCGAGCGCGCTGGTCGGCTCGTCGAGCACGATGAAGGTCGGTTCCAGCACCAGCGCACGCGCCAAGGCAATGCGCTGGCGCTGGCCGCCGGAGAATTCATGCGGATAGCGGTCGCGCGTGTCAGCATCGAGCCCGACATCGGTGAGGGCTGCCACCACCTGGCGCTCGCGCTCGGCCGCCGTCAAATGCGGATGATGCACCCACAGGCCCTCCTCGATGATGTCGGACACCGACATGCGCGGCGATAGCGAGCCGTAAGGGTCCTGGAACACGATCTGCATGTCGCGGCGGTAGGGCCGCATCTGTTTGAACTTGAGCCCCTGGATCGTATGCCCCATAAACACCACCGGACCCTGCGACGAGATCAACCGCAAAATGGCCAAGCCCAACGTGGTCTTGCCCGAGCCGCTCTCGCCCACCACGCCGAGCGTCTCGCCCTTGCGCACTTCCAGGCTGATGCCGTCCACCGCCTTGATATGGCCGACGATTTTGCGCATGACGCCGCGCTTGATCGGGAACCACACTTTCAGGTCCTGGGTCGAGATCACCACCGGCGCGTCGGGGCGCGGCGGCGCCGGATCGGGCTTCGGCTCGGCGGCGAGCAGCGCGCGCGTATACGGATGCTCCGGCGCGGTGAACACGCGCTCGACCGGGCCATGCTCGACGATCTTGCCGGCGTTCATTACGCAGACGCGGTCGGCGAGCTTGCGCACGATGCCGAGGTCGTGGGTGATGAACAGCATCGACATGCCGAGCAGCGTTTGCGTGTCCTTGAGCAGCTTGAGGATTTGCGCCTGCACGGTGACGTCGAGCGCGGTGGTCGGCTCGTCGGCGATCAGCAAATCCGGCTCGTTCGCCAAGGCCATGGCGATCATCACGCGCTGGCGCTGGCCGCCGGAGAGCTGATGCGGGTAGCTGCCGAGCCTGCCTTCCGGATCGGGGATACCGACCTGGGCGAGCAATTCGACGATGCGCGCCCCCGCCTTCTCGCCGGCAAGGCCCTGGTGAATCAGCAGAATTTCCCTGATCTGTTTCTCGATCGTGTGCAGCGGATTGAGCGACGTCATCGGCTCCTGGAAGATGATGGTGATGTCGTTGCCGCGCACATGGCGGATCTCGTCTTCCGGCATGGTCAACAGCTCGCGGCCCTTGAACAGGACCGAGCCGGATGGATGACGCGCGGCCGGATAGGGCAAGAGCTTCATCACCGACAGCGCGGTGACCGATTTGCCGGAGCCGCTCTCGCCGACCAGCGCCACCGTCTCGCCCTTGCCGATGTCAAACGACACGCGGTCGACCGCCAGCACCTCGCGCGCGCCCTCGCCGAAGGCGACCGAGAGATCGCGGATCGACAGAAGTTTTTCCGTCGGCGCGCTCATCGGAACGTCTTTCTCGGGTCGAAGGCGTCGCGCACCGCCTCGCCGATGAAGATCAACAGCGACAGCATGACGGCGATCGAGAAGAACCCGGTAAGGCCGAGCCACGGCGCCTGCACATTGGCCTTGCCTTGGCTCAGCAGTTCACCGAGCGAGGGCGAACCGGGCGGTAGGCCGAAGCCGAGGAAGTCGAGCGCGGTCAGCGTCATCACCGACGACGACAGGATGAACGGCAGGAACGTCATGGTCGCGACCATGGCGTTCGGCAACAGATGGCGGAAAATGATCACGGCGTTCGACACGCCGAGCGCGCGCGCCGCCATGATGTATTCGAAATTGCGGCCGCGCAGAAATTCCGCGCGCACCAGCCCGACCAGCGATACCCAGGAGAACAGCAGCAAGATGCCGAGCAGCACGAAGAAGCCCGGCACCAAAACCGATGAAATGATCAACAGAAGATAGAGCGAGGGAATCGAGGTCCAGATTTCGATGAAACGCTGGAACAAGAGATCGGTCCAGCCGCCGAAATAGCCCTGCACCGCGCCAGCGGAGACGCCGATCACCGAGGATACGATGGTCAGCGCCAGCCCGAACAGCACCGAGATGCGGAAGCCGTAGATCAGCCGCGCCAGCACGTCGCGGCCGCCGTCGTCGGTGCCGAGCCAGTTGTATTCGAGCTCGCCGCATTTGGCAAAGTTGTGGGTGGCGGCGAACTCGCAGTCCTTCTGCGTCAACATCCAGGTCGGCTTGGACGGAAACGGCGACGGCGGCTTGCTCACCTGCGTATTGTACGAGAAGCGCACCGGCGGCCAGAGCACGGTGCCGCCTTCCTTCTTGATCAGGCCCATCAGATAGTCGTCGCGGTAATCGGCGGCGGTGCCGAACAAATTCGGGTCGGGCGTCTTGGCGAAGGCCGTGTCGGGATAGGTCACCACCGCCGGAAAATACGAATGGCCGTTGACGTGGACGTAGATTGGCTTGTCGTTGGCGATGAATTCCGCGAACAGCGAAATCAGGAACAGCGCCAGGAACAGCCACAACGACCAATAGCCGCGCCGGTTGACCTTGAAATTCTCCCAGCGCCGCTTGTTGAGCGGCGACAGCGTGAAACGGATTATCCACGGCTGCAGGCTGCCGGCAGGCGTGTCGACCGCGGCTTCCGAATAATTCTCGCGCGCCTTGGCGTCCACCTCAGACCTCCCGCGTCTCGAAATCGATGCGCGGGTCGATCCACGTGTACGTGAGATCGGAGATCAGATTCACCACCACGCCGATGAGCGCGAAGATGTAGAGCGTGGCGAACACCACCGGATAGTCGCGGTTTAGCACGCTCTCGAAGCCGAGCAGGCCGAGGCCGTCGAGCGAGAAGATGGTTTCGATCAGCAGCGAGCCGGTGAAGAAGGCGTGCACGAAGGCGCCGGGGAAGCCGGCGATCACGATCAGCATGGCGTTGCGGAAGATGTGGCCGTACAGCACCTGGTTGCGCGTGCAGCCTTTGGCGCGCGCGGTCAGCACGTATTGCTTGCGGATCTCCTCCAGGAACGAATTCTTGGTCAGCAGCGTCATGGTGGCGAAGGCCGACAGGGCCATCGAGATGATCGGCAAGGTCAAATGCCAAAAGTAGTCGCCGATCTTGGCGTACCACGGCAATTGCCAGAAGTTCTCCGAGGTCAATCCGCGCAACGGGAAAATGTCGAAGAACGAGCCGCCGGCGAACAGGATGATCAGCAAGATCGCAAACAAAAATCCGGGAATGGCGTAGCCGATGATGATCACGCTTGAGGTCCACATGTCGAAGCGCGACCCGGCATCGACCGCCTTGCGGATGCCGAGCGGGATCGAGATCAGATAAGTCAGCAGCGTCATCCAGATGCCGAGCGAGATCGAGACCGGCAGCTTCTCCTTGATCAGCTGCAACACGCTGATGTCGCGGAAATAGCTTTTGCCGAAATCGAAGCGGATGTAATTCCACAGCATCAGGCCGAAGCGCTCGTAGGCCGGCTTGTCGAAGCCGAACTGCTTTTCCAGCTTCTTGATGAATTCCGGATCGAGCCCTTGCGCGCCGCGGTATTTGGAGGAAACGGCGTCGACACCCGAGCCGCCCTGCGCCAGGCCGCGGCTGCCGAAATCGCCGCCGGGCGAGCCGGAAATGCGCGAGGTCGCGCCGGTGTCGGCGCCGGTGAGCTTGGCGATCACCTGCTCGACCGGCCCGCCCGGCGCGAACTGCACGACGACGAATGCAACCAGCATGATGCCGAACATGGTCGGGATCATGAACAGCAGGCGGCGGATGATGTAGGCGGTCATGAGCCTCTCAGTATGTCATTCCGCGACTCGGTGAAAGCATTGATATGGCGGATCGCGATCCGCCTAGCCGGCTTTTTCCAGCTTCGCCGCTCTATCCTTGTCGTACCACCAGGTGTCCGGAATCCCCCGGAAATAGCGCGGTATGGCGGCCGGAAAACCGAACACGTCCCAATAGGCGATCCAATGCGAAGCTTTGTACCAGTGCGGAATCCAATAGCGGCCGGCGCGAATGACGCGGTCGAGCGCCTTGCAGGCGGTGGTCAGCTCGGCGCGCGTTTTGGCCGCAATGATGAGATTGACCAGCGCATCCACCGCCGGGTCGGCGATACCGGCAAGGTTCTGCGAGCCCTTGGTCGCGGCGGCCGCCGAGGAAAAATACGTGCGCAGCGAATCGCCCGGCGTCGCTGAAAAGCTGAAGCGCTCGACCGTGATGTCGAAATCGAAGCCTTCAACGCGCGCGCGATACTGCACCGGATCGACCACGCGCAAGGTAGCGTCGATGCCGAGCGTACCGAGATTCTTGATGTAGGGCAGATGGTGCGGCGTGAATGTCGCCTCGTCGAGCAGAAATTCGACGGTGACCGGCGTGCCGTCGGGCATGACCCGCTTGCCGTCCTTGAGCGCAATACCGGCGTCGCTGAGCAGTTGCGCGCCGCGCCGCAGCCAATGGCGGTCGTGGCCGCTTCCGTCAGTCACCGGCGGCATATAGGGCTCGCCGAACACTTCGTCCGGCACCTTGCCGCGGAACGGCTCGAGCAGCGCGAGTTCGGCCGCATCCGGCTTGCCCTGCGCCATCATCGGCGAATTCTGGAACACCGACACCGTACGCTCATAGGAGCCGTACATGATGTTCTTGTTGGTCCATTCGAAGTCGAAGGCGTCGATCAGCGCTTCGCGCAGGCGGCGGTCCTTGAACTGCCGGCGCCGAGTATTGATGAACCAGCCTTGCGCGCCGGACGGCGTATCGTCGGCCAGCACGGCGCGTTTGACGCGGCCGTCCTTGAAGGCGGGAAAATCGTAACGCGTCGCCCAGGTGCGCGAGGTGAACTCCTCGCGGAACAGATAGTTTTTGGCGGTGAAGCCGACGAAAGCGACCTCGCGGTCGCGGTAATATTCGTAACGGACCGTGTCGAAATTGCTTTGTCCGCGCGCCACCGGCAGATCGGCGCCCCACCAGTCCTTCACCCGGTCGAATTCGATGAAATGCCCGACATCGAAACGGCCGACCTTGTAGGGACCGCTGCCGAGCGGAATATCCAGCGTCGACTGATCGAACGGCTGCTTGGCGTAATAGGCTTTGGAAAGGATCGGCAGGCCGGCCACGAACAGCGGTACATCGCGCCCGCGTTTCTCGGCAAAGCGCACGATGACCGTGTGGTCGTCCGCCGCCTCGGCGCCTTTGAAGTCGCGCAATTGCTGCGTGATGATCGGATGACCCTTGTCCTTCAGCGCCGTCAGCGACCACACCACGTCCTGCGCGGTGAGCGGGGTGCCGTCATGGAATTTGGCCTGTTCGCGCAGCGTAAAGCGGTAGGTCAGCCCGTCATCGGAAATCCGCACGCTCTTCGCCGCCAGCCCGTACATCGCGTCGGGTTCGTCGCCCGAGCGCGCCATCAGGGCGGCAAAGGTGAAATCCATCCCGAACGCGCCCTCGCCCTTAAGGATGTAAGCGTTGAGCGAGTTGAAAGTGAGGAACGATCCGTTGTAGCCGCGACTCGACACCGTTTCCGAATAGACGCCGCCCTTGGGCGCGCTGGGATTGACGTATTTGAAGTACGGAAAGTCCGCCGGGTAGGCGAGATCGCCGAAGGCCGACATGCCATGACGTTCTGCGCCTTGCGCGGCCGCCGGCGAAGCGAGTTTCGCCGCGGCGAGCGCGCCTGCCGACAATACAAGGGCGTGCCGACGGGTGATCAAGACCGCTGCGGCACCTTGGCCGCCTTGTCCGCGTCCCACCACCAGATGGTCGGAAACGCCGACAGTCCGTATTTCGGCATGTTCTGCGGGCGGTTGAAACGGTCCCAGCGCGCGGTGCGCTGCTTGCCGTAAGTCCACTGCGGCACGACGTAGAAATTCCACAGCAGCACGCGGTCGAGCGCCCTGGTTGCGGCTACCAGGTCTTCGCGGTTGGTGGAAAAAATCACGCGCTCGATCAGCGCATCGACCGCCGGGTTCTTGATGCCGATCAGGTTGCGCGAGCCGGGCTGGTCGGCGGCCTGCGAGCTCCAGAAGCCGCGCTGCTCGTTGCCGGGCGACAGAGACTCGCCCCAGGACGCCGTAATGATGTCGAAATCCCACTGGCGGAGCCGGTTTTCGTATTGCGCGCTGTCGACGACGCGCACGTTCACCGTCATGCCGACGCGCTGCAGCGACGGCTTGTAGAATAGCACGAAACGCTCGGTGGCCGGGTCCTCGGCCAGGAACTCGACGCTGAACGGCTCGCCGGTCTTGGCATCGATCAGCTTGGTGTCGCGGATTTCGTAGCCGGCCTCGCGAAACAGCGCGAGCGCTTCGCGCAGGTTGTTGCGGTTGGCCTGCTGATTGCCGCCGATCGGATTGGTGTAAGGCTTGATGAAAAGGTCCGCCGGCACCTTGTCCTTCACGCTTTGCAGAATTTCCAGTTCCTTGCCTTGCGGAATTCCCGACGAAGCGAGTTCGGTGCCCTCGAAATAGCTCGCAATGCGCCTGTACTGGCTGAAGAATATCTGCTTGTTCATCTCCTCGAAATCGAACGCGAAGTTGAAGGCGCGCCGAATGCGCGGGTCCTTGAACTTGTCGCGCCGGATATTGAAGGCGAAGGCTTGCATCGCCCCGA
>Ga0207929_1000558_pt1 | contig 10166 bp, 7 predicted proteins | sample NGESurdeep072012_FD_184466 | JGI IMG/M metagenome (GOLD analysis project Ga0207929, IMG submission 184466) | Arctic peat soil microbial communities from Barrow, Alaska - NGEE Surface sample 53-1 deep-072012 (SPAdes) | ecosystem: Environmental > Terrestrial > Soil > Wetlands > Peat ... | reverse complement strand
TCCGGATCGACCGGATTCCTGAGCGCGTTCAAGAACACGGGAGCGCTGACCAACAAGGGTCTCGAGCTCACCCTCAACGCCCGGCCGTTCACCAGCCAGAATCTGGCGTGGGAAGTCGGTGTGCAGTACGGTCGCAACAAGGGCAATGTCACCGATCTGGGCGGCGCGCAGATCTTCGATCTCCTGGAAGGGTTCGGGGCCAGCTCCGCTGAGGGAGCAGATGCCCTCGGCTACGCTCCAGGCGTCATCATAGGCACGGCCTTCGTCCACTGCGGACGCGGCACCCAGAGCCCTGTTCCGGGAATCGCCGGAGGAACGGTCGCGCAGGACATCGACGCACTTTGCGCCGCGACGCCCGGCGGCTACAAGAACGGCGCGCTCTTCCTCGCGCCCAATGGGTTGCCAATCACCGATCCTCAGGTTCGCGTGCTCGGCGATCCGCATCCACGGTACACCATGTCGTACACCAGCTCACTCAAGATCAGGAACAGAGTGACGCTGTCCGGGCTGCTCGATGTCAGGAAGGGCGGTGACGTCTACGACGGCACTCGCGGGGCGCTGTACGTCTTCGGCACCCACGTCGACACCGATCGCCGCAACACGCAGGGACAGTACGGCGTGAACTACGATACAAAAACCTATCCCAATGTGGCTGGTCCGGGTGCAGGAGTCGTAGGGCTCAAGACGCCCCAGGACTGGGAGAACTGGATGAGCATCGTCGGCACGGGTGGCGGCTTCTCCGGACCCTCCGAGCAATTCATGGAGGACGGGGGATTCGTGAAGCTTCGCGAGATCTCGCTCACGTTCAGTCTCGATCAGCCGTTTGTAAAAAATCTGACGGGATTCAGCTCGTTGGACTTCCGGGTCTCGGGCCGCAACCTGAAGACCTGGACGAACTATCGCGGAGTCGATCCTGAAGTCAACAACGCGGGCTCGGAATATCTGACCCAGGGACTCGACTGGTTCGCCAACCCGCAGACGAGATCGTTCGTGATCTCGTTCAGCCTCAACCGGTAATGCAAAGGAGAATTGCAGTGATAAAACTTCGATATCTCGTCACGCTTGCCGCCATGTTGATGGCGACCAGCTGCAAGAGTGACTTTCTCACGGGTGGCGAGCTAAGTACGGATCCAAACCGTCCGAGCGCCGCCACCGCCAACCAGCTCTTCGCCGGAGCGGAGGCCGCAATCTGGGCACTCCTCGGCAGCGATCCGGCGCGGGTCACTGGAATGTGGTCGCGCCAGTTCGCGGGTGGACAGAATCAGTATCAGAGCATTTACAACTACGTTTACGATGAGGGTGTGCAGAGCGGATTCAACGCCGGGCTGTATGCGGCCGGCGGTCTCATCGACATCGTCCATGCCCAGCAAATCGCGAAGGATGAGAAGAACTTCGCGCTGCTGGGAATCACGCAGGTGCAGGAAGCAATAACGATGGGCACGGGCGCGGACCTGTTCGGCAACCTCGTCTACTCGGAGGCGTTGTCGGGCGTGGCCAACCCGAAGCTGGACGATCAGCTTACGGTCTACGACTCCGTGCAGAAGGTGCTGACCGCGGCAGTCGCCAACATGGCGACGACGGATGCCACGAACTCCCCGCCGAGTGCGGCGGACCTCGTGTACTTCGGGGATACCAATCTGTGGACGGAGCTCGCGCACACGCTCAAGGCGCGCTTCTACATGCACACCGCGGAACAGCGTCCGGGTGCCTACGCGCAGGCTCTCGCGGAGGCGCAGCAGGGAATCTCCTCCGACGCCGGCAACTATTTCGGCGCGTTCACGTCGAACGCCGCGGAGCAGAATTTCTACTTTCAGTTCGAAATACCGGCGGGACGCGCGGGGTATCTCATCGCCGATCCGCAGTTCGTTGCCCTGCTCCAGAGCAGGGGCGATCCCCGTCGCGCGGAATATTTCAACGCGGCAGGGTCGAGACTCAGCGCGGCACGTCTGGCCCCGGATTTCCAGCAGCCGTTCGTCACGTATGACGAGAACACCCTCATCTGGGCCGAGGCTGCATATAGAACGGGCGATCAGGTCACGGCGCTCGCGAAGCTCAATGAGGAGCGTGCAAATCACGGCCTGACGGCGGAGGCCGTCGCCGGCCAGGCGCTACTGAACGAAATCCTGATCGAGAAGTACATCGCTGATTTCCAGCTCGGTCACGAGGCGTGGAACGATTTCAAGCGCGCGTGCACCCCGAACTTTGCGCCTACGCAGGCGGGCCAGAAGATGCCTGGTCGGATGTACTACGATCCGAACGAGCGTCTGACGAACACCAACATTCCGCCCGCGGGACAGGGGTTCAACGGGTCGAGAAATCCGGACGACCCGCCAAACGCAGTGTCCGACGGGACGGGCCAGGCCTGTCTGGCCGGGTAGCTGTCGGCACGTAGGATCAAAGGCATGACCCTGAGTCCGGTTCGCCGCGAAGGCGGGCCGGACTCAGACACATCTACTCAGGGAGGAATGGGCGAATGCAAAGACGATTGGTCGGAGTACTAATGGCGGGCAATATCCTGTGCGGCGCTTGCGCGACGTACACATCGATCGCTCCTTCGCTCGCGCCGACGAGCGGCACTGTTCGATTGTCGATGAACGATGCGGGGCGCTCGGATACCCTGGGGCCCCTCGGCGCGCAGGTGACGACAGTTTGATTGCGGGAGCGATCCTCGGGGGCGCGATCTGGATAGGGACGCAGGGCCATGGTGACGTGACGTCCCGAGCTCCTGGCGGACCCCCGATCGCTGGGCAGTAGCCCAATCCGCCTTCCCGGCGGGGCAAGAAAAAGCCTTTGCAACGGAACACCGCTGCAAAGGCTCTCACTTTTCAGTCGGGGCGACTGGATTTGAACCAGCGACCTCCTGCTCCCGAAGCAGGAACACTACTAAACCAACAACTACATTCTGCCGTAGTTCATAGGGGAATCGGGCGTCGGTGCCGGACTTCTCCGACATTCAGGACGTACTCTGCCGGTAGAAACGGGTACCGAAACGGGTACCGGTTGCTGTCCGGTACCGAGCAAACCGCGAGTAGTCCTAACCCAGAAACGATGGCCTCATTTCACTGCGCGAATCGGGGATTCGATACTCCACCGGATTTTCGACGGTAATGATGTTGAGGGGTATATAGACAAGCCGGGTTTCCGCTTCACCCCCGTCACATTTCTTATGGGTTGCTCGACGTGGTCGGCGTCGGTTGCCGCTTCTCCCCAAGTCACGTTTCCGCACTGCGTGGACCACAACGGACCAGGCTAACCAGCTTCGATTGTTGGGGCTTTTGCCTCGGGTTGTGACACGGAAGCGCTGGAGTTCCGCACTGTCAGACGGAGGGGGTTCCCTAAGCTAGATCATCGTTTCAACAAGCTGATTTCGAACTCATAGATCTCCATTTCAACATCGCCTCCTTTGCCAGCCAGCCCGGCGAAGAGATTGTAGGCTGACGTATCGGCGAGAAGAAGATCCTTATTGCCGATGCGCTTGTCCTCCTTAGCTGGGTCGGCAGCTTGGACGAAGTCACCAAAGTCATTAACAATTTTGCTAAAGTCGGCGGCAGCTTTATCGCCAAAGCTGAATTTCAGCTTCAGATCAGTGAGATCGTAGCCCTCATAAAACGAATCCCAATTCGCCACACTCGCCTTCAACGCAGTCTGGAATCGCTGGGTCCTAGTTTGGTCGTCCATGCTCATCATGGTATCCCAATCGAGGGGTTTGAGCGCTCTATGAACCTTCTCCAGCTTTGGAATTAGCTCTCCGACCACTTCCTTTCGTGCTGCATCGCCGGCGTTGACAGACCGTTGAACGAAGAACATCACGCCCCCACCCAAGAGCGTTCCCACCAAGAGTCCGACCATATTGCTTGCGAGCGACTCCAAAAGGAGCTCGCGAAGACGGTTTCCTGATGTGTGTTCAGAGCCATGACGTGTTTTGCTCATCCTGGGTGGTAAACCTACCCTTGCCGTGCAATTCCGCGAGACAGTAGTCTGTGACTGGGCGCAAGTGTAGCGAGCGGTGGCCCAAAGAGGCCAATCACGCAGCGAGGGCGTAGATTCTAGATATGACGGAAAGCTCGGAGCCTACCAAACGCAGTCTCAGGGCCCGTATCGCGCTCGCTTGGCGAACCGTGTGGGAACCGGAACTACAGATCCGCATTGGACCGTTAGAGAATCCACCGAAACTCGCCGCTACTCAAGCTAAAGAGCTCTAGTCCGCCCGCTCGATGATCGGGTTCGGCCGTAGCACCCGCACGTGCCACGTGAGGTTCTGCTCGTTCGTCACGGCGGTGGAATGCACGGTCTCCGCAACGGACTCCAGCGCCGTCCAGATCGATCCCTGCCAGCGGTTCTGGCACATCGACACGATCATCACGCCGTCGGCCGTCAACGCGCCCATGTAACGGTGAAGCACTTCCTCTGGCCGCGGCGAGTAATAGATCGATTCGTTGAACACGATCACGTCGTACCGGTCCGGCGGGACGAACTCCTCGAAGTCCACGCGCTCGAACCGCGCACCACCGCTCGCAAGCGAATGTCCTCGCTCAATGGCCTCGGCGGAAAAATCCACGCCCAGGTAACTCTTGAACGGATACGGCTCTAGCAGTTGAAGGAGCCGCCCATGTCCACAGCCCACATCGAGTATCGCCGGGTTCGCGCAAAAGTGCTGCACATAGCCCACGATCACCATGTAGTGCGCGATCTCGGAGGCGGAGTCGAGGTAGTTCCAGACACCGGAGCGATACTGTTCTTCCCACAGCTCGCGCGGCCTGGGAGTACCGCGACCGAGCAGGCCCCCAATTGCGAACTTCGTCTCGTGCACCCTCTGCGCGACCGCTTCCAGAATGCTACTGCCGAACGACCGACGCTCAGGTTCCGCGGTATTCGCCATTGAGTCGCTACTTGCTTGCGTCGATGCGCGCGCGAAGCTGCGCGATCCAGTTCGCAGTCACGACGAGCTGTACACGACTGTCGCCTTCGGCGAACATCACGGCGTGTGAGCCGTCGGGACTGATATCGTAGACACCGCCTTCCCCAAGTGCTGCAACTCGCTGCGGTTGCTGGACAGTGATGCCACTCGGAGTCGCCTTGGTACGAGCGACGAACAAGGAGCCGCGCCCGAGCGGTGACTCGACCTGCCGGTAGTAGACTCGGCTCCCATCGCGTGACCATCGCGGAGTGTCTCCGCCTGCCGGCGATACCTGTACCTGTGAGCCGGCGCTCCGGAATGGACGGACATAGACCTTGGGTTTCTCATCTTCGTTCGCTACGTACGCGAGCCATCGTCCATCCGGCGATACCCGGCCGTCACATCCAAACCCGAACGGTCCGGCAATCCGCTGCGGCTTTCTTTCGCCAGCAAGAGGCAGATAGAAAAGGTCAGAGTTTCCCAGAAGATCGGTGACCTTGCAGAAAACGATGCCCTGGCCGTCGGGCGTGACGTTGGGGTTCCTCACAACCTGCCCGTCGGGCAATTCGAGAATCCTCTCCGCCGGTTGGCTTCCGTCGGCGACCTGTCCCCAGATCGTCGGTTTCTTCTCGTACCAGGTTGTGAACACGATACGCCGCCCGTCCGGAGTCCATTCGGGGGCGACGACGTTACCAAGCGATGTAAGCGGCGTGAACGTTCGGGTGACTACATCGAGTATCCAGATGTCGGAGCTCGTCGTATCGCCCCGCAATGTGATGACGGTTACGGCGACGCGGCGGCCGTCGGGCGAGAAGCGCGGGCCGCCGCTCCACGGCGAAAGATGGTCCCGGTCTTCTGATGTGAGCGCCGCGGTTTGATTCCCGGCCAAATCGACGGAGACGAGATGCTGCGTCGGCCGGCCTCGCGTGTAGACCAGAGTCCCGTTCGATGATAGACTGGCGAGCGTGTGAGGGCTGTCGCCGAGCAATCCACGATTGTCGGCGCCGACGCCCTCCATCACGCGTATCGGGTCGCCGGTAATCCGTCGGCTGCCAGCGTCGAACGGAACCGCCATGATCGCGCCGCTGGCGCTGACGTAGACAACTCTCCCGTCGACAATTCCAATCGGCTGAACCGCGAGCAGCGGCGTCGTCACGAACTCTCCGCTCGAGAGCGACCCGATCGCGAGAAAGTCGTCTTCGGTGAACGCCGGTCCCCAGTCCTCGAAGAGCAACGTCTCGCCATCCGGTCCAACCAACGGCATGCCGTGCGATCCGAGTCGGGTCGGTGGTCTTGTGAGAGGACGCACGGCACCGCTCGACGACGCCAGAATGCCGAGGCCGTTGTGCGCGACGGACGCGCCTCCCACGACCAACGCTTGCGAGTTCGCCCAGGTCAGCGATCCGAAGTACTTCAAGCCGTCCGCAATCGTAATCATCGAGCTTCCATCGAGCTGTGCCTTCCGTAAAGCGCCACTTGTCGTCGCAAAGGTCAGCCAAGTTCCATCAGGCGAGAACGCCACATCCATCGCGCCGTTCGTTCCGGGGACGAGTCGCGTCTCGAGGTCTTCTACACGCCGCACGTGGACATGCGAGGTGGAATCAGACTGAGCGACAAACGCGACGGTCCTTCCGTCGGGCGAGATTGCCACGCTTCCGACTCGCTCGCGCACGCCGTGTGACATGGGCAGGTCGACGAAGAAGCTCGCCACCGAAGTGCTGCTGCCCTTTTCCGTCGACTTTCGCCAGGGCGCCAGAGCCGCGACGACGGCGAGCACGCCAGCAATAACGCCCGCCACAATGATTATGAGCTTCCGTCGCCTCGTTGCTGGCGTAGTCCCAATGCGGGAAACGGCGTCCGGAGCGGAAGTCTCGTAAGTGGTCGCGACCCCTTTCCCCTGAAGCGCCGCGCCGAATTCGCGCGCCGTGTGAAATCTGTCCGCGGGAAGCTTGGCGAGAGCGCGTGACACCGCTGCTTCCACGTGAAGCGGAATGGTGTCGCGTGAGAGCCGCATGCTCCGCGGGCGATCCATGACGACTTTCGCGATCGTGGCCTGAGTGGTCCTGCCGGTGTGCGGAGGCTCGCCGGTCAGCATCTCGTAGGTGATGACGCCGAGCGAATAGATGTCGCTGCGCCCGTCCACGGTGCGATCGCCGGTCGCCTGCTCGGGCGACATGTACTGCGGAGTGCCGAGGGAAATGCCGGTTTGCGTGATGCGTTGGTCGGAGGCCTTGCTGATGGCAAGCGCAATCCCGAAGTCGGCAACGAGCGGCTGCTCCTCGTGCAGGAGAATATTCTCGGGCTTGAGATCCCGGTGGATTACGCCGTGCCGGTGAGCGTAGTCGAGCGCGGACGCGATCGCCACTGCGATCTGCACGGCTTCGTCCACCGGAAGCTGCTTCTCCCGCGTCAGCTTGGCTCGGAGCGACTCGCCCTCGACGTAGGGCATGACGTAATACAGCAGACCGTCCGCTTCACCACTGTCGAACAAGGGGAGAAGGTTCGGATGGTGAAGGTTCGCGGTCACCTCGATCTCCGCGAGGAACCGCTCGGCGCCGATGACGGCGCCGAGCTCGGGATCGAGAAGCTTCACCGCGACTTTTCGGTGATGCTTGATGTCGCGGGCGAGATACACCGTCGCCATTCCTCCGGCGCCGATCTCATGCTCGATCACATACCGATCGGCCAGTGCTTCACGAAGATTGTCGACGGCCTTCACGATCCGCCCGATTAGGAAGAGGCTCTAATGTAGGGAAGAACTGAGCGGGCGGTCAATCATATGTTTGGTGAGGCCGGTACAGTTTCCACACAAGCGGTAACGTCTCTTTTGACAAAGTGAGGTTTCGTCAAGAAAAAGAGGAGCCCGGCAAAGTTGCCGGCTCCTCAGTGTTGACCTGGACCACAATCGGTTTATCGACTCCGCTAATGCTGACCGTCGCCACGCTCATGCTCGCAGTCGTCCCGGTCGCGCGGCGTTAACACAGAATTCCCGGATGCGTCCGTAGCTATTGTGAATCGGGCACACATTGTGCCGAGCGCTTGTCCGGTTTCGCGATCGAACTTGTAGTGAATACCACCGTAATTGCGTGACAAGCCTGCCTCCGTCACCATCGCGTCGAGCTGCGCGCGTTTCTCAGGAAAGAATGACGTCAGTCCCTCGCGGCCCATGTTGGCGTTCGTCCACGCGGCAGTCATCCCCATGGACCGTGAAAGGGTACTCAACGATCAGACAGTGCGTGTAATTGGAGATTCGATCGCCGCGGTTGACTCCTCCGGTAGGTGCGAGTTCAAGACCACGTAATTGTGGGAAAGGGCAGATGTTTGAGTCTTGCTGAAGCGGGCCTTCTCTAGGATTCGCCCCCAGCGAGATATCCGCGTCCGTGACGGCCAGCGCTTGCTGTCAACCAATCCGCTGTCTGGGTTGCGCGGGAGTAGAGAGAAGAATCCCAAGCGGCCTGTCGCGTCGTGGGAGCGGTTCCAGTCAACGCGTAAGGCGATGCGCGAACTCGCCGAGAAGAACGTCGACAATCCAGCGCGACATCAGAAGTGGCGCCGTATGGAGTTTGCTCTGGTGTTGGCAGAGGCAACGGGTAGACGACTCGGCGCTGTTCGGCATCTCGTGTAGCCTGACTTCGATTTCGATGCAGCGACTATCCGATGGCGGGCGGAGTCAGACAAAAAAGGAAAGGAGTGGAACGTGCCGATGCCTCCGGTTTTGCTCGAGGAGGTGAAACGATTCCGAGCGAAGCTCGGCGGTGCGTTCGGCGGACTTGTTTTCCCATCGCCGTTTGATCCTGCTCGACCGCTTGGGCGCGAGGTGTTTCAGCACGCGCTGATCGACGCCGAGACGCATGCGAAGCTCCCGAAGCTGGACGGCGGAGCGTGGCACGCGCTGCGGCGGAAGTGGGCAAGTGAGAGGAAGCACCTGCCGCTAGTCGACGTTGCAGCCGCCGGCGGGTGGAAGGACACGCACACCCTCGTCGAGTGCTATCAGCACGCGGATCGCGACACGATGCTCGCCGTGATGTCGGAACGGCGGAAAGTCTCCGACCAAGCGCAGGTACATGAACAGCCCAGAAACGGGTACCGTCTGCACCGAAAGAAGAAGCCCCACCACTAAATAGCGATGAGGCTTCGACTTATCAGTCGGGGCGACTGGATTTGAACCAGCGACCTCCTGCTCCCGAAGCAGGCGCGCTACCGGGCTACGCTACGCCCCGAATACGACTAAACGCCCCTCGACCCGAGGGACGCTGACACATGTTAACACGCCCGGGCGCCCGACGGGAGCCCGGGAATTCGACCGTGTTGCAGTGTGCAACAGCTCTCGCATTTCGCCACAAACGGGTCAATAAGCGCATATTTGTGATATATCTAAGTGTCGATGCAACAGATACTTAGCTACGCTGGCTGGACCCAAAATCATCGCGTTTTTTGCGTTGCTCGGACGGCATCCATCGCGTCTTACATGTAGAAAAGGACAGCCCGAACACTTTCAACCGCTGGCTGCCAAACACACAGTATACCTTGGAGCAATTCGATGAGCGCGACCCGTTATCTTCTGGCCGCGATGGTGTTTGGATCAGCCATCAGCGCAACCCAGGCAAATGCGCAGTGCAGCGGCAACGCTGGTGGATGTCTTACCGTTAACACCGCCTCCGCGACCGTGAATGCGCTGGTCAAGCTCGGTATGAGCGGGACCACCAGCACCTTGAGCTCACCAACAGCTGACCAAGTCGAAATCGGCGCGACACTCGCCGATGCAGGCCCGACCTTCACGATTAAGGCGAATCGCAGTTGGACGCTGAACATTCGCACCTCGAACGCAGCGACCTGGACCTATGTCGGAACGCTTGGCGGTGTCAAGCCGATCAGCGATCTGACTTGGTCGAACGCGTCAGCTGGAACCTACGTCGGCATCGCCAGCACGGATGCGCTGTTCCTTTCCGGAGCTTCTGCTTCCAACGGGACCGCGGCGCAGGCTTTTTTCAAGACCGTGTGGGCGGCGGGTTTCACCCAGCCCAGCAACGCACCAGGTGTCTATAGCCTGCCAATTGTGTTCTCACTCTCGGCGCCGTAACTCACGACGCTGCTCAATAAACCAACCGCTTCCCTTCGAGGATTATCAATATCATGCGCAGCCAAAAGGGTTTTACACTTATCGAGCTTCTGATCGTGGTCGTCATCATCGGCATTCTTGCCGCGATTGCGATTCCTAAGTTCGCGAACACGAAGGACAAGGCGTATGTGGCAGCGATGAAGTCTGACC
>Ga0207929_1000557_pt1 | contig 10169 bp, 9 predicted proteins | sample NGESurdeep072012_FD_184466 | JGI IMG/M metagenome (GOLD analysis project Ga0207929, IMG submission 184466) | Arctic peat soil microbial communities from Barrow, Alaska - NGEE Surface sample 53-1 deep-072012 (SPAdes) | ecosystem: Environmental > Terrestrial > Soil > Wetlands > Peat ... | reverse complement strand
CAGCCGCCGACCACGTTGACCAGGCCGGCCTCGGCGAACTCGCCGAGCAGTTCGGCCATGAATTCGGGGCTCTCGTCGTAATAGCCGAATTCGTTCGGCAGCCCGGCGTTCGGATAGGCGCACACAAACGTATCTGCGAGCCGGCCGATTTCGGCGATATGGGCGCGCATTTCCTGAGCGCCGAGCGCACAATTCAAGCCCACGGTGACCGGGTTGGCGTGCTTGACCGAATTCCAGAACGCGGCCGGCGTTTGCCCCGACAGCAAGCGGCCCGAGCGGTCGGTGATGGTGCCGGAGATCATCACCGGCAGGTCGATCCCGCGCTCGGCGCAGGCTTCCGCGATCGCGTAGATCGCGGCCTTGGCGTTGAGCGTGTCGAAAATGGTTTCGATCAGCAGCAAATCGGCGCCGCCGTCGATCAAGCCTTTGATCTGCTCGCCATAGGCGGCGCGCAACTGGTCGAAGCTAATGGCGCGGAAGCCTGGATTGCTCACGTCCGGCGAGATCGACGCCGTGCGGTTGGTCGGACCCAAGGCGCCGGCGACGAAACGGCGGCGGCCGTCTTCCTTTTGCGCCGCCGCTGCCGCCTCGCGCGCCAGCGTGGCGCCGGCATGGTTGAGCTCGTAGGCGATGCCCTCCATGCCGTAATCGGCTTGCGCGATCGCGGTCGAGGAGAACGTGTTGGTGGAGACGACGTCGGCGCCGGCGCGGAAATAAGCCAGGTGGATGTCGCGGACCGCGTCGGGCCGGCTCAGATTGAGCAGGTCGTTATTGCCGCGCACTTCCCGGTTCCACGCATCGAACCGGGCGCCGCGATAGCCCTGCTCGTCGAGCTTGAGCTCCTGGATCATGGTGCCCATGGCGCCGTCGAGCACGAGGATGCGCTGGCGCATCAACTCGAGGAACGCGGCGCGGGTGGTGGAAGACGCGGTCACTTCAACGCAACTCCAAATTTAAGCGACTTGCTCGACCGCCGGCCGCAAGCCCAGCAGGTGGCAGATCGCATAGACGAGGTCGGCGCGGTTCATGGTGTAGAAATGAAAGGTGGTGACGCCGCGGTCGACCAGGTCGAGCACTTGCTCGGCGGCGACCGCTGCCGCGATCAGCTTGCGCGTCGCGGCGTCGTGATCGAGACCGTGGAAACGCTCGGCCAGCCAGGCCGGCACCGAGGCGCCGGCACGGGCGGCGAAATTGGTCGCCGCCTTAAAATTCTGTACCGGCAGGATGCCCGGCACGACCGGGATATCGATGCCGCGCGCGCGCACGCGGTCGAGATAGCGGAAGTAGAGATCGTTCTCGAAGAAAAACTGCGTGATCGCGCGCGACGCGCCGGCATCGACCTTGGCCTTGAGCATGTCGATGTCGGCGTCGACCGTCGGCGAGTCGGGATGCTTCTCCGGATAAGCCGATACCGAGACTTCGAAATCGCCGTGGATGCGCTTGATGCCGGCCACCAGGTCGGCGGCATTGCGATAGCCGCCCCGATGCGGCGCGTAACGCTCGCCGGCGCCGGCCATCGGATCGCCGCGCAACGCCACGATATGGCGCACGCCTACTTCGTGATAGTTGCGCACGATGGCGTCGATTTCTTCGCGCGTGGCGGCGACGCAGGTGAGATGCGCCGCCGGTGTCAACGGCGTCTCCGCAAGAATGCGCTTCACCGTCGCGTGGGTACGCTCGCGCGTCGAGCCGCCGGCGCCGTAGGTCACCGAGACGAATTTCGGCGCCAGCGGAGCCAGCCGCTCGATCGACTCCCACAAAATCTTGTCCATCTCCTCGCTGGCCGGCGGGAAGAATTCGAACGAGACGCCGATGCGGCGGCCTTCGCCGCGGGCAAAGCGGCTGGCGCGGATATTCATCACGCCACCTCGCGCTGTACCGGCGACGCCATCAGCGCGCGGGCGTCGCGCGCCAGCCAGAGCGACACCGCGATCTTGCCGTCGGAGCCGGGCTCCGGCGAAAGACTCTTGTGCATCACCGGCTCCAAGCCGGACGCCGTCATCCATTGCGTCACGGCCTCCGGCGCGAAACCGAGGCGGCGATGCGCGAACTGCTCGCGCAGGAATTCCTGTTCGTGCGGCGCGAAATCCACCACCAAAAGTCGCCCGCCTGGGCGCAGCACCCTGGCCGCCTCCTTGATCGCGCGCGCGCCGTCGTCGAGGAAGTGCAGCACCTGGTGCAGGATGACGACGTCGAACGAGTCGTTGGCGAGCGGCAGGTCGTAGATGTCGCCTTGCCGCACGCTGCAATGCTTCAAACCCGCGCGCTCCAGCCGGTCGCGCGCCAACAGCAGCATGTCGAGCGACAGATCGAGCCCGAGCCCGCGCTCGATCTCATTGCCGAACAGCTCCAGCATTCGCCCGGTGCCGGTGCCGAGATCCAGAAGCGAGCGGAACGGCTTGCCGGCGAGCGCCGAGCGGATCGCCTCCTCCACCGCGGCGTCGGCCACGTGCAGCTTGCGGATGCGATCCCATTCCACGGCGTGCGCCCGGAAGTAGGCCTGCGCTGCGGCGGCGCGGGCGGAGCGCACCGAGGCCAGTCGCGCGCGGTCGCGGGCGATGGTCGGGTCGACCGGATCGAGCCGGTCGAGCAGCGCGCGCGCCACCTCGGCGCCGCCGCCGTGCTCGGCCAGCCGGAAGAAGGCCCAGGTGCCCTCGCGGAAGCGCTCGATCAAGCCGGCTTCGGCCAAGAGCTTGAGATGGCGCGAGATTCGCGGCTGCGATTGGCGCAGGATGTCGGTGAGATCGGAGACGGTCAGCTCGGCCTCGGCCAGCAGCGCCAGCACGCGCAGGCGCGTCTCCTCGCCCGCGGCCTTGAGGGCCGCGTTGAGGGCGTCGAAACCGAGCTGGGCACTGGTGTTCATGGCCTATGACTTAAGCCCGCTAAGGGCCGTTTCCCACTATATAAAGATATCTTTATACGTTGAAACGACTGCGGGCAAGGCCATTCCCTGTCATTCCGGGACGTCCGCAGGAGCCCGAAGGGCGAAGGTGGACGGACCCGGAATCCAGGGGCTAAACAACAATCGTTAGACGTGGCCCTGAATTCCGGGCTCGCCACTTCGTGGCGCCCCGGAATGACGGGCGGAAAGGCTGCGGGCATGACCACTCAGAATTTCGGCACCCGCGACGGCGAGGTAACGGCCGGGTTGCCGGAGAATTTCGACGCCGGCCTTTATTACATCGGCCGCATCCGCACACCCTGGAAGCACCGCAAGGACTGCCCCAAAAACGCCCGTGAATCGGACGCGGTCTGCACGGTCGAGGTCGATCCGCGCTGGCGCGAGGGCCTGAAGGACGCCGAGACCTGCAGCCATCTGGTGCTGCTCTATTGGATGGACAAAGCCCCGCGAAACCTGGTGCTCCAGGTTCCCCGCCACTATGGCAGCCAGCACGGCACCTTTGCGCTGCGCTCGCCTGCCCGCCCCAACCCCATCGCCATGAGCGTGGTGATGCTTTTGGGCATCGAGGACGGCATCCTCTCGGTGGTCGGGCTCGACTGCATGGACGGCACACCGCTGCTCGACATCAAGCCCTATTACGCCTCCACCGACAGCGTTCCGGAGGCGGTGGTGGGCTGGCGCCAGGCCCAGCGTTAACGGGACCTTACCAAACCGATCCGGCGCTTTGGTTCCATCCGCTGACGAGAATAAGAGGCGGCCGCGGGCCGGAACCATTGAACCTCACCGGCCGTTTCCTCGACGAACGATGGCGAGGAATTGGTCGGAGGGTGTCATGTTCAAGAAATCCATCTCTTACGGTTCGCTGACCGCGCTGATCGCCGCCGCCGCCCTGTCGTGCGGCGCCGCGCAGGCCGAACCGCTGTTCGCCTTTTTGTCGCCGGCCACCCAGGGCCAGATGCAGGCGCCGCAATACGCGCCGGCCGATCAGAATACGAACGATCAGAATGCGAGCGATGAAGACGCCCAGCTCAATCCGCGCCTGCAGCGGCAGATCGTGGACTACGCCAGCCACGAGGCGCTCGGCACCGTCATCATCGATACCCCGCACACCTTCCTCTATTACGTGCTCGGCAACGGCAAGGCGATGCGCTACGGCATCGGCGTTGGCCGCCAAGGCTTCACCTGGGCCGGCGTCCAGCATGTCGCCCGCAAGGCCGAGTGGCCGGACTGGTATCCGCCGTCCGAGATGATCGTGCGCCAGCCTTATCTGCCGCGTATGGTTGCCGGCGGTCCCGGCAATCCGCTCGGCGCGCGCGCCATGTACCTCGGCAACTCCGAATATCGCATTCACGGCACCAACGATCCGACCACCATCGGCAAGCACGTCTCGAGCGGCTGCATCCGCCTCACCAACGCGGACGTGGAAGACCTCTATAGCCGCGTGCAGGTCGGCGCCAAGGTGATCGTGCTGCCGCAGGCGACGCCGGCGCAGACCGCACAGGCCCCGGGGCCACGCCGCGTTTCGGCCCAGGTCGCCAACGAGCGCATGTCCTGGAACATGCCGCGCTCGTTCGGCCTCTACTAATTTCTCCGAGAACTTCCCCGACTTGGGCCCGGCCATCGCGCCGGGTCTTTCTTTTTTGCGTCTGACCAATCGTGCGCCTTGCCGCAACGGCGCGGCGATCGGATAAGCTTGGCCGCGAAACGGCAGGAGACCCGCTTTGTCCTTACGCATCTACGGCATCGCCCGCACCCGCGCCTTCCGCGCCCTATGGATCGCGGAGGAGCTAGGCCTCGCCTACGAGCACCTGCCGATCGAGATCGGCGACGCCGGCGCGCGCGCGCCCGAGTTTCTTAAAATCAATCCGAACGGCCGCCTGCCCTTCATCGAGGACGACGGCTTCGTGCTGTTCGAGTCGCTGGCGATCACGCTCTACCTCGCCAAGAAGCATTCCACCGGCAAACTCTATCCCGGCACGCTGCAGGGCGAAGCCAAGGCCTGGCAATGGAACTCCTGGGCGCTCAACGAAGTCGACCGCGGCGTCAATATCTGGTCGCTGCACGCCGTCCGCCTGCCGGAGGCGGAGCGCGACACCGCCAAACGCGACGAGGCACTCAAGATCGTGGCGGCGCCGTTCAAGGTGCTCGACGCGGCGCTGGCGACACAAGACTATCTGCTCGGCGGCGAGTTCACGGTGGCCGATCTCAACGTCGCCGCCGTCATCAGCCGCGCCGTCGACATGGACTTGTCGGCGGTGCCCAACCTCAAGGCCTGGCTGTCGCGCTGTCTGGAACGGCCGGCCGCGCGCAAGGCGCTGGCACTCAAGGCCAAGGCCGACAATGAAACGCCGCCCGAGGTGACCCGACGCATCGCCAAGCTCAATCGCCTGTGACGTCCGAATTCGGCGCCGGTTGGCCGCCGGTCTATCGGCGGGCTATACGTTGCGCCCCTTGGCAAGGAGCGATGCGATGCAAATAGCGGTTATGGCAGCGGGCGCGGTCGGCGGTTATTTCGGCGCCCGGCTGGCGGCGGCGGGCCACGACGTGTATTTCATCGCGCGCGGCGCCCATCTCGAGGCCATGCGCAAGGACGGCTTGCGCATCGAGAGCGGGCACGGCGACCTGCATCTGCCGAAACCGAACGTCACCGACGACCCTAAAAGCGTCGGCCCGGTGGATATAGTGCTGTTCGCGGTCAAGCTGTGGGACACCGAAAAGGGTGCCGAAGCGGCGCGTCCGTTGATCGGCCCCAATACCAAAGTCATCACCTTACAGAACGGCGTCGACAGCTATGAGCGCATCGCGCCGATTGTCGGCAAGGAGCACGCCGTCCCCGGCGTCACCTATGTCGTGGCGACGGTCGTCCGGCCGGGCGTGATCAAGCAGACCGGCCCGTTCCACTCGATCATCTGCGGCACCGCCGACGGCCGCCCCGACGCCGCCTTGCAAGCCTTCGTCGACGCGGCCAAGGCGGACATCAACATCTCGCTGTCCGACAATATCGAGCGCGACCGCTGGCAAAAATTCGTTTTCCTGACGGGCACCTCCGGCGCCACATCCGTCACGCGTTCGAGCATGGGGCCGATTTTGGCCGATCCGGACATGCGCGCGCTGTTCCGCAACATCATGGCGGAGACGCTCGCGGTCGGCCGCGCCAAAGGCGTCGCGCTCGATCCGGGCTACGTCGACGAACGCCTCGCCTTCGCCGATAAAAATTTATTGCCCGGCATGAAGGCTTCGATGGGCAACGATCTCGACCGCGGCAATCGGCTGGAACTGGACTGGCTGGCGGGACAAGTCTCTCGGCTCGGCAGGGAGCTTAAGGTTCCGACGCCGGTCAATGATACCGTTTACGCCGCGCTCAAGCTTTTCCGCATGGGGACGCGGGCTTAGCGGCGCTACGGGTTTACCGGCGCCGCCGTCTCGCCGGCGTTTTCATTGTCGCGATACCGACGATATCCACGGCCGCGTAAACGCGCCGTCAGCCACGCCGCGCGATTTCGGCGGCGCCGGCGGCGCGACGACACACCATGTTACGGTCGCGAGCCCCGCGTGCCACACCCTGATACGCGATCGCTTCGCGCGACGCCGCCGCGTCATCAGAAAATTAAACCCTGCCGTGCGAAAACAGCGCGCGGAAAGTGTGCGGAAGATTGGGGCCGAAGTGGAATCGTTTCGTATTCTTCATATCGACGACGATCCCTTGATGCGGGATGTGGTCGAGATCGCGCTTGGTCTCGATTCTAAATTCGTAGTGATGAGCTGCGAGAGCGGCCAGGCCGGACTTGCGGCGGTGCCGGGCTGGCAGCCCGACCTGATCATCCTGGACGTCATGATGCCCGGCATGGACGGGCCGGCCGTGCTCGCGCGCCTGCGCGAGAATCCCGAAACTTCGAAAATTCCGGTGATCTTCATCACCAGCCGCGCGCCCGCCGCCGAACGTGAGCGCTTGATGAAGCTCGGCGCCGTCGCGGTCATCGCCAAGCCTTTCTATCCGGCGAATCTCGCCGAAACGGTGCGCAGCCACTTGCTGTCTATCAAGCTCGCAGCCATCGGTTTCGATTTCACCAAGCGCCTGCGCACGGACGCGGCGAGACTTGCGGGCTTTCGCGACGAGCTGCGGCACGGCGCCGTTTCCGGCGCGGTGCCCGACGAATTCCAGTCGTTCGTGCACAAGCTCGCCGGCGCCGCCGGCGTCTTCGACTTCCCCGACGTGAGCACGACGGCGGCGTCGTTGGAAGACGCCATCATCGAGCGGCACGCCGGGCGCGGCACTGCCGGAACGATGGAAGCCAATCTCGACGCGCTGCTGGCGTCGATCGAGGCCGCCTGGCCAAACGAAGCAAGCAGGAGAGGAACATGACGGACATTTTCGAGGCGCGCGACAAGGTGCCAAAGATGCTGATCGCCGACGACGATCCGGCGATCGTGCGGTTGCTCGCCGACCGCTGCATGAAATTAGGCTTCAAGGTCGAAACCGCGACCAACGGACTGCAATTGCTGCTCAAGGCGCGGCGCAACCAGCCCGACATCATCATTGTCGACGTCAACATGCCCGAGCTGGACGGCCTCTCGGCCTGTTCGCGCCTGCTCGATCCCACCAGCAAGCCGCTCGAAGTGGTCGTGGTCACCGGCAGCAACGACCCGGAGACGGCCGAGCGCTGCGAAAGCCTCGGCATGTTCTATGGCCGCAAGGGTCCCGATTTCTGGAACAGCGTCGAAGGCGCGCTCGCCGAAATCTATCCCGAAATGGCCGGCAAGATGGGCGCGCTCGGCAACGCGGCAATCGACACCGAAGTGCCGCAGCACTCGCGCGTGCTGGTGGTCGACGACGACCCCGACTACGAAACGTTTCTCGCCAGCCGGCTGAACAAATACGGCGTGGAAACCCTCTATGCGCCCGATGCCACCCATGGCTTCCGGATCGCTTGCAAGGAAAAGCCGACCGTCATCATTTGCGACAATTACATGCCCGATGGCGACGCCCAGCATCTGCTGCACCGGCTGCGCAGCACGCCGGCGACCGAGAATATTCCGGTCATCGTGGTTAGCGGAAAGGCGCTCAACGATTTGACCGAACAGACTCTGCGGCGCGAGATTTCCAATCACCCCGGCGCATTGCGGGTGTTCGCGAAATCGTTCGACACCAAGGAGCTCTTCGACGTGCTGCAAAAATACTGCGGCTTCGAGAAGCATCACTAGGATGGCCTGCTGGTTGCGGCCGCAACCCTTAAGCTAGTAGAGCCGCGATCGAGTCGGGCGCCCGCGCCGGTCCGCCGCCATCTTGGGCGCCAGACGCCGGCCGGCACGCCTGCCGTCGCCGATAGGCCCGCCATTTTCCCCACCACAAGCTGTACGGCAGACCGGCCGTACTCAGCCGTTTTGCGGCGCAATGGCAACCGGGCATGCCCACGAATAAGGCATTGAATATGCCGGGCAACGTGTAAGGCCCGGCCCGGGTGCCGGGTTGCGTGCACCCGGTCGGGAACCGATCAAGAACGGTTGTTGACGCGGTCGTTACGGGACGCGAGATTTTGGAATTGGCAGGCGATAACCGTCCGTGCGACAAACGGGATGTAGGGGATTGGCCAGCTTTTATCCGCGACCAGCTGCCACAGGCATATGGAAATACGATCCGCACTAGACTAAAGATAAGGACTGCTGTCTGCTTGCTGTAACGAATGACAAAAAAACGACGTTTGGAGGATACGCCTTTGTTCGGGACACTCGTGAAAAAGCGGGACTTCTACGCCGGGGGACTTATGACCCTGCTCGGCGCAGCGGTCACGCTCGACTCCACGACTTATACCCTCGGCACCCTGACCCATATGGGGCCGGGCATGTTCCCGTTGATGCTCGGGATCACGCTCACCTTTGTCGGCGTGCTGATCCTGGGCGCGGCGATCGCGACTCCGCTCAGCGACGATGAAGGCATTCTTCCGGAAAAGCCGGAATGGTTCGCCTGGGGCTGTATCCTCGCCGGTCCGATAGCGTTCATCATCCTCGGCGAATTTTTTGGCCTGGTGCTGGCGACTTTCGCCTGCGTGTTCATTCCCGCGCTCGGTGATCGCACCGCCACGCTCAAAGGCTCGGCGATCCTGGCGGCCGGTGTCACCTTCTTCGGCGTGTTGCTGTTCTCCTACGTGCTGAAGATTCCTTTCCCCCTGTTCCGGTTGGGCCACTAATGTTCTCCACCGCACTGACAGATCTCTGGTACGGCTTCGGCGTCGCGCTCGAGCCGCACAACGTGATGTGGTGTTTCATCGGCGTGTTCGTCGGCAACATGGTCGGCGTGCTGCCGGGCATGGGCCCGCTGGCAACCATATCCATCCTCTTGCCGCTGACCTTCGGCATCAAGCCGGTCGGCGCCATCCTGATGCTGGCGGGCGTTTTCTACGGCTCGCAATACGGCGGCGCGATCTGTTCGATCCTGCTCAATCTGCCATGTCATCCACCGCACGCGGTCACGTGCCTCGACGGATTCCCGCTCACCAAGCGGGGCAGAGGCGGCGCCGCGCTCGGCATTACCGTCATCTCGTCCTTCGTCGGCGCCTCGTGGGGCATCACGGAGATGATTTTTCTGGCGCCGATCCTGGTGGTCGTCGCTCTAAAATTCGGCCCGGCGGAAATATGTTCGCTGATGTTGCTCGGCCTGCTGGCCGGTTCGACGCTGGCGCGTGGCTCGCCGCTCAAGGGCGTCGCCATGACCGTGTGCGGGCTGCTGATCGGCATTGTCGGCAGCGACATCGAGACCGGCACGCCGCGATTTACCTTCGGCATCCCGAATCTATTCGACGGCGTCGAGATCGTCGCCCTGGCGCTCGGCCTGTTCGGCATCGCCGAGTTCATGAAGAGCGTCAATCAGCTCTCCGAGGTCGACACCAAATACACCAACGTAAAATTCAGCGATCTGCGGCCGACGCGCGAGGAATTCAGGCGCTCGATCCCGGCGATGTTCCGCGGCACCATCATCGGCAGCCTGTGCGCGCTGATCCCGGGCACCGGGCCGACCATTGCCTCGTTCATCTCGTATGCCACCGAAAAGAAGATTTCCAAGACCCCCGAGCTGTTCGGCACCGGCATGATCGAAGGCGTCGCTTGCCCGGAAGCCTCGACCCACTCCTCGGTGCAGGGCGACTTCATCCCGACCATGAGCCTCGGCATCCCTGGCGACGCGGTGATGGCGCTCATCCTCGGCGCCTTGATGATCCAGGGCATCGTGCCCGGCCCGCAGCTCATCAGCGAACATCCGGATATCTTCTGGGGC
>Ga0207929_1000556_pt1 | contig 10180 bp, 10 predicted proteins | sample NGESurdeep072012_FD_184466 | JGI IMG/M metagenome (GOLD analysis project Ga0207929, IMG submission 184466) | Arctic peat soil microbial communities from Barrow, Alaska - NGEE Surface sample 53-1 deep-072012 (SPAdes) | ecosystem: Environmental > Terrestrial > Soil > Wetlands > Peat ... | reverse complement strand
AGGGTTTCAAGGTCCTGGCGTACACCAACGACGATCTCGTGACGGCGCTCAAGCTCGAGGACGCCGGCGCCGTCGCGGTCATGCCCTTGGCGTCGCCGATTGGATCGGGTCTGGGCATGTTGAATCCTTATGCGATTCGCACAATCAAACAGCGGCTCTCGGTGCCCGTGATCGTGGATGCTGGCGTGGGTACTGCATCCGACGCGTGCATCGTAATGGAGCAGGGTGTGGATGGAATTCTCATGAATACGGGAATCGCCGCGGCGCAGGATCCGATTCGCATGGCCGCCGCGATGAGAGTCGCGGTCGAAGCGGGAAGGCACGCGTATCTCGCGGGAAGAATGCCGCGGCGCGAGGTCGCGGTTCCTTCGTCTCCCACCACCGGGATGCTCGGCTCGTGAACACCACCATTGCAACGGCCGGCGGAGTCACCGCCGCGCGCGCCGTGGCGGCGGAGATCTGCGTCGACCTAAGGCGCGGGGAGTTTCTCGATCAGTCGTTTGAGCGGCGGATCGGTCCGCTCGATGCGCGCGACCGGCGCTGGACGCGCGAGCTCGTCTACGGAATGCTGCGCACTCGCGCCACCATCGATACGGTTCTCTCGGATCGGGTGCGCGGTGGACTCGCGCGCCTCGATCCGGATGTCATCGATCTCCTCAGGCTCGGCGTCTATCAGCTCCTGAACATGGGGAGCGTGCCGGCCTACGCCGCGATTGCCCAGACCGTCGAACTGGCGAAGCGCAGACATGGAATCGGGGCCAGCAAGCTGGTGAACGCGGTGCTTCGACGCACCGATCGCGAGCGGGACCAGCTAATCACGGCTGCCCCACCGGACGCGGTTGACGCGCTGGCGCTCAAGTACTCGCACCCGCGCTGGCTCATCGCGCGCTGGATCGACCTGTGGGGCGAGCAGGACACCGAGCGGTTGCTGACGCTCAACAACGCCGACGCTCCAATCGCGATCCGGCCGTACGGGATCGTCCGCGAACAGCTCGAGGCGATGATGGAAGCGGCAGGCGTTCACGTCGCGGACGCGCCGTACGCGCGCGACAGCATCGCGATCTCCGGCGGGACGACGTTCACGGAGCTTGGCGCATTCAAGAAGGGGCTTTTCTTTGTGCAGGATCCGGCCGCCACGCTCGTCACGGAATACGCCGCGGTTCCAACCGGAGCGACGGTCGCCGACCTGTGCGCGGCTCCGGGCGGCAAAGCACTGGAGCTGTCTCGTACAGCAGGCACAGTGGTGGCTAGCGACAAATCGTTCGGCCGGCTCCAGCGCCTGCTCGCGAACCAGCGTCGCCTGGAAAGCGTGAATCTCCTTCCCTTCGTCGGTGACGCGCGGAATCCGGCGATTCGTCCGGTCGACGCGGTGCTGATTGACGTGCCCTGCACCGGAACTGGCACCTTCCGCCGGCATCCCGACGCGCGCTGGCGCATCAAGGTATCGGACATCGCGGTGATGGCCGCCCTGCAAAAACTGATTCTCAGAGCCGCGGCAAAAACGGTGAAGCCCGACGGACTTCTCATCTACAGCACCTGCTCGCTCGAGCCCGAAGAGAACGACGCGCAAATCGATTCCTTCCTTTCGGAAAATCTCAATTGGATTCTGGAGCCGCCGCCCGAAGGGAGCGTTCCTCCGGAGCTGCTCGACGGTGGACGCCTGCGCGTACTTCCGCACCGTCACGGCACCGACGGAGCCTTCGCCGCGCGCTTGCGCAGGGTCAGCTAGATGCATTGGCGCGCCTTTCCTCGGCGTGCGTTCCCATATCTGATTGCTGCGGCCGGCGGATTCCTCATCGCCTATACCGCGGTGTTCCTCTTTGCGTTTCCGGCCGAGGTGCTGCCGGATGATGGAATTCTTCCGAACGTGGTCGGGAAGACGTTCGAGGATGCTACGGCCGCGCTAAAAAAGGAGGGATTCCCCGCGCAGCAGGGCGAATCGCGATTCCACAAGACGATTCCCGCCAACATCGTGCTGCAGGAGGATCCGCCGGCCGGGAGCAGACAGAAGCGCGGCACCAACGTCGTCCTCGCATTGAGCGCGGGCCAGAAATCCGCCGAGGTGCCGGTGACGACGAACATGTCGCAGCAGCAGGCGCGCATCTCGATCGAGAACACCGGTCTCGTGTTGGGGGGCGTCACCGAGCAGCTCTCGGACGCGCCGCGCGGACTCGTGATCGCCACCTCGCCGCCGGCCGGGACGAAAGTCGAGCTCCCCGGAACCGTGGACATCGTGCTCAGCAAAGGACCCGCGACAGTGAACATGCCCGACCTCTACGGGCGCAGCGTCGGTGAAGCGCGCTCGATGGTCGAGCAGATCGGACTCCGCATCTCCGGCGTCTCGCGTGACACGAGCTCTCTCCAGCCCGAGAACACTGTGATCAGGCAGATGCCCGCAGCCGGGCAGACCATCTCCGCCGGCGGAGCGGTGAGTCTTACTGTTTCGCATTTCCCGCCGCCACCCTCGATCAGGATCGACACCGGCGTCAGCGCCCCTCCTCCGTCATCGCCCCTGCCCGTTCCGGAATGAGCGTTCGCATCGCGCCATCGATTCTGAGCGCCGACCTTTCCAGGCTCGCCGACGAGATCGCGATGCTCGAGGAGGGCGGAGCCGACTGGATTCACGTCGATGTGATGGACGGCCGCTTCGTTCCCAATCTCACCTTCGGCGCCAAGGTGATCGAGTCGGTGCGCAAGCTTACAGAGCTGCCGATCGACGTCCATCTGATGGTCGTCCAGCCCGAGAACTACTTCGAGAGCTTCGCTGAGGCAGGCGCGAACGGAATGACGATTCATACCGAGGTGTCACCCCACCTGCAGCGACAGCTCAATCGAATCCGCGAGCTCGGGTGCTGGGCCGGCGCGGTGGTCAATCCAGCGACGCCACTCACCGCCGTGAGTGAGGTCATCGCTGATCTCGATTTGCTACTTGTTATGACCGTAAATCCTGGTTTCGGCGGGCAAAGCTTCATCAAGGGATCGGTGGACAAGGTCCGCCGCGCGCGCGAGATGCTGGCCGAGAATGGCAGCAAGGCATTTCTGGAAGTGGACGGCGGGATCGACCGCAAGACCATCAAGTCGGTATGGGAGGCGGGCGCCAACACCTTCGTCGCGGGCAACGCCATCTTCAGCGCGAAGAATCCCAAGGCGGAGATCGCGGAGCTTCGCTCTCGCTGCACGGTGCAGGCGTGACGGGCAGGAAACAGCTCGCGATTGGCGCGCTCGTCCTCGCGGTCACCTGCGGGATCGCGTACGGTGCCACGCGGTATCTCCGCCATGAGCTGTTCCCGGTGGAGCTGGGAACCAAAGCGCCCAATTTCAAGGCGCTCACCCTCGATTCCATCCCGAAGGAAAAGACCCTCGCCGATTATCGCGGCCAGGTGGTGATGATCAACGTCTGGGCGACATGGTGTCTGCCGTGCCGTGTGGAAATGCCGAGCATTGAAGCGCTGCACAAGACATATGGTCCGAAGGGATTGAAGATCGTGGCCGTAAGCATCGACGACCCCGGGACCGACTCGGGGATCCGCGCGTTCGCGAAGCAGTACGGTCTCACGTTCGAGATCCTGCACGATCCGAAGGGCGAGATCACCGACTTGTACGACATCACCGGTTATCCGGAGACGTTCATCATCGGCAAGGACGGCGTGATCAGGAAGAAGCTGATGTCGGCGACCGACTGGAACTCGCCCGAGGCGCGGGCACTGGTGGACAGGCTTCTCACGGAGCGCACGGAATAGTCGTGACTCGCATCCTGGGAATCGAGACTTCGTGCGACGAGACGTCCGCGGCTGTTCTCGAGGGAAAGGGCGACCAGGTCACCCAGAAGTCTCTGGTGATACTGTCGCAGGACGTCCACCGCGTCTTTGGCGGAGTCGTCCCGGAGATCGCATCACGCGCGCATCTCACCAGCATTGTCCCGGTGGTCGCGCGCGCGCTCGAAGAGGCGGGAACAAAACTCGATGATCTCGACGCGGTCGCCGTCACGAACACTCCGGGCTTGGTGGGCGCGCTGCTGGTCGGAGTGAGCTACGGGAAGGCGCTCGCATTTTCGCGCGGAATTCCGCTGCTCGGAATTCATCACATGGAGGGACACCTGTTCGCGGCGGCGCTCGAGCACCCCGATGCCGTGCCTCCCTTCACGGCGCTGTTGATCTCGGGCGGGCACACACTCCTTCTCGACGTCGAGGCCTGGGGGAAATACCGACTGCTCGGGGCAACGCGCGACGACGCGGCCGGCGAAGCGTTCGACAAGGTCGCCAAGCTGCTCGGTCTTCCCTATCCCGGCGGTCGGTACGTCGAGCAGCTCGCGCTCGAGGGAAATCCAAAGCGTTTCCACTTCACGAGGGCGATGGTGCGAAAGAACGCGCTGCCAAAGGACGACGACTACTACGACTTCTCGTTCAGCGGCATCAAGACCGCCGTGCTCAACGCCGTGCGGGCGTCGGCGGACATCGAAGCCGACAAGGCCGACCTGGCTCGCGGATTCCAGGATTCACTCATCGATACGCTGGTCGAGAAAACCTGGCGCGCCGCCAATGCCTTCTCCCGTCAGCGGGTCGTCCTGGGCGGGGGCGTCGCGTGCAATCGCACCCTTGCCACCGCGATGCGAACGAGACTCGAGCCCGAGGGTATTACTGTCCTTACGCCGAGTCCGCGCCTTGCTACGGACAATGCCGCGATGATTGCCCGCGCGGCATTTTTCAGATTCGAGCAGGGTGAGAGGTCCGGCCTCGATTTGAACGCCTACGCCAGCAGCCCTATCCCGGGCGTCGTAGCAGCCTAGATTCAGAGCCATGCCAACGATTTTCGCTTCGATAGTCCACCAGCCCCTTTCGTATGATGTCGGCCCGCTCCAGCTCACCGGATTCGGACTGGCCGTTCTGATGGCGTTCGTCATCGCCCAGATCATCTCGCAACGTGAGCTCGCGCGGCGCGGTCACGACCCCGAGCCCATCGGCGATGTCGTCTTTGCGGGAGTCGTCGGCGGACTCCTCGGTGGCAAGATCTACTACGCCATCCTGATGCACGACTTCAGCGCTCTCCTGAGCAGAGCCGGCTTCGTGTTCTGGGGCGGATTGATGGGTGGAATAATTGCCTCCTACATCGTGATCCACCGCAAGCATCAGAGCTTTACGCGAATCAGTGATGTCGCCGCGCCCGCGCTCGCGGCGGGCTATGCTCTTGGGCGCACCGGCTGCTGGGCGGTTGGCGACGACTACGGACGCCCCTGGAACGGACCGTGGGCGGTGAGCTTCCCCAACGGAGCACCGCCTTCGACGGTCTCGAACATGACGCAGCTCTTTCACATCCCGCCGGCGTTGGGCTCGTCGCCGAATACGGTTCTTTCCGTCCATCCGACTCAGCTCTACGAGGTCGTGCTCGGCTTCGTGATGTTCCTCATCCTCTGGCGCTTCCGCGATCACAAGCACGCGGAAGGTTGGCTGTTCGGACTGTATTGCGTGCTGGCGGGGATAGAGCGGTTTTTGATCGAGTTCGTACGCGCAAAGGACGACCGTTTCTTTGGCCCGTTTACGACGGCGCAGGTCATCGCGGTGCTGTTCACGATTGGCGGAGCCGTCTGGATGTACATGCGCCGGAATCCACATGCAGACGCACCGGGGATTTATGCTACCACTCAAACTCAGGCAGCATAGTCGGTCATTGCAGGCACGCGCGTTGATCTCGTCACGCGCCTTGATTTCGGCGGGCGCAATCATCGCCGCGTTTTCCAGCTGCGCGGCGATCCCACTGCAGGCGGACGGCAATGCGCCTCGCGCCTACGTAGCGCAGCTGGACGTCAACCGGATCTGACGAGAGTGTAGATCAGTATGAGCGGGTACGGCGTGAATGCAGCCGAGCTCTCGCCCGTAGAGGCTATCGCGTGGGAATAAGGTGCGGAGCCAGCCGGCTCAGCCGCATCCCCAATAAGCCAGTCATCATTCGGCTCATCGTGAGCGGGACCGCTTGAACCTCGGTAATCGCCAGCCACAGCCCGTGCAGCGTCTGGTGCGGGATCGCGATAGTCTTTCGCTGTGTGCTCGGCGCGTCGAGTGTGAATGGCTCGAAAACGATGGATCCCTGCTCGTCGAACGTCGCAATGCTGCAAGTCGCGCTCTTGGCGTAAGGAGGAAGAGGGAGGTTGCACGTCTGGCTCGTGGCGGATATCTGGCTCGTAAGGTTCCCGGACAACGAGCCCCAGACATTGTCCAGGCCTTCCTCGTAGAGCGCGAAGGCAGGCAACACGTCAACCGACGTCGCCGAAAAATCGAAATTGGTCGTGCCCGCATCGGTGGCGATGACGATCATCCGATCGGGCGGCTGCGTCGCCGAGTGTGACTGCCAGAGAATGAGGACGACCCCGAGCGGCGGGAGCGTGCACACGCCGGACGGAGGCGGCATCAGCGGATCAATGAAGACGCCCTCCTCGCAGGTTCCAACTGGAAACGTCTCTCTGAGACCGAGCGCGAACATGCCCTGCGATGTGCCATCAATCGTTACGCTGACCTGATCCAGAAAGGGTGCGACTCCTCCCAGCGATGTGCTCACGTCGGGAGTCGTGGGCGACCCGACGCCGCCAGTTCCCTGCAGCGCGAGCGTTAGACTTTGCAGGGCCGCGTTTGAATCGATCGAGCCGGGGCCGGTGGAATCGCTCCCACACGCCGATATGAAGGCCGACGCGAACACGACGAGCGTGGGAAGAATGCGCGCTTTGGCGAGAGTCATTGTGCAACGGTACCGAAACGGGAGTCGATCGCCGATCATCAACATTATACCAGCTGTGAGAACAAATTACGCGTGGAAATGTGCTGCGCTCTTACGACGAATGATCGTGCACCATCCTCCACCCCGTAGGCGGGTGCCCGCCCGCAGGGACGCGAACCCAGATCGTTGTGAACCAACCAGTGCGGTTGGGCACTCCCGCCCCGGTGAGAATGTACTGCCCGGTCACGATCGCCTGATTCGGACCGATTGGCCGGACCTCCAGATGGTCGTAGCTGAGCGTCTGCAACGGACGACCCGTCTTCCAGTATCCCGCGCGCATCTGCCCCTCGATTCCTCGCACTCCACGCACGAGTCCGGTCAAGCCCATCGCCGTCGACGAATCCACGTAGGCTGAGAGATAAACCGGTAGCTCGCCCCGATTCCATCCGGCGGCAGTCGTGTCCAGTGTCGCCTTGATCGCGGCAGCGTCGGACGCGTATTGAAATCCCCCACTTCCCCCGGACCGCATCTGACTCGAGCACGCCGCCAGAACGACGGCCACGAAAAACACAGAGTACCGTCGCATCATGCTTCGGGAACGAGTCTGAGGCTCGTGCCCCACGGATCCGTCAGAATCCATTCGCCACTCTCCTCTTTCACGGGGTACCCGGCCGCCTTCACGTGGCGCGCCGCTTCATCGGCGTCCTTCTTCGTCGGGACGATGATCTCCCACTCGAGCAGACGCGCATCCGCGTCCGTCGCCGGTGGCGCGCCGCGAGCCCAGGTGTTCGTGCCGAGATGATGATGATATCCACCCGCCGACATGAACAGCGCGCCAGGATAACTCCACACGACCTTGTCGAAGCCGAGCGCTTCGTGGTAGAACGCCTCGGCTTTTGCGATGTCATCGACATAGAGATGCACATGACCAAGTACGGTGCCCGGCGGCATTCCCATCCAGCGCTCGCCGCCGGCGGACTTTACCAGGTCATCTACGTCGAGATGGTTCGTCGTCATGTGCAGCTGCCGCTCGTCGTAGCGCCATGCGTCGCGCGGGCGATCAGCGTACACCTCGATGCCAAGTCCATCGGGATCTGTGAGATAGACCGCTTCGCTCACGAAGTGATCCGACATCCCGGCGTATTCGCCGATCGCCGCGAGATGCGCCACGAAGCGGCCGAGCGATGCGCGATCGGGCAGCAGGATCGCGAAATGATAGAGACCGAGCAGTCCGCGCTTCGGCACCGGCCGCGCGGTCCTCAGCTGGCGCAGGTGAACGATCTCGCGATTTTCTCCATGCGGTCCGAGGCTCACCGAGTCAGCGGTGCGGCGGATCGCTCTCATTCCGAGCACCCTATCATAGAAGGCGAGCGATCGCTCGAGATCCGCGACCTGCAAACGCACTCTGCCGAGGCGCGTTGACTCGGGCAGGCGGTATCCTTTGGGTCGAATCCCGCGCTGCTCGTTGGCGGCTTCTGGCATCTGCCTGGTTGTCATCTCAGTCTCCCGCGTCGAGCAACAATGGGCAAATGCTACGCCCCGGGCGCACCCGGTTCCGGTTTATGACCGGGCCCGAATGTCCTGACGGTAGCGAAGAGCAGCAGGATGATGAGAATCCCCTGCGCCGTAAGCGTCTCGACGCTCGGGTAGATACCCATTGCATCGACGTGTGGCCCGCCCGGGATCACCGTGATGCGCATGATGTTCCCTTCCTGCAGCTCGCGGATTCCCTTCCCCATGAACACGAACGCCATGTAATAGAGCAGGATGCTCGTCACAGTGAAAAACGGGCGCATCGGGATTCGGACACCGTAGCGATAGAAGAGCGTGAAGATCACCGCCAGCGCGGCAAACCCGACGACGATCCCGAGCGCGAGCGGAACTCCGACGTTGGGTCCTTCGTTGAACAACGCCTGGTAGAAGAGCGCGGTCTCCGCGCCTTCGCGGTAGACCGCCAGGAATGCGACGAGCGCGAGCGCTTTGCCGCCGCCGTGCTCGAGAGCAGAATTCACCTTCTCGCGAATGAACTTCTGCCACTTCGCGGCCTCGACCTTGGAGATGAGCCAGTAGCTCACCGAGAACAGCACCACGACGGCGACCAGCATGCTCGTTGCCTCGACGATCTCCCTGCTGGCTGGCATCGCCGCGAGGAGCGTCTTCATCACGACGGCGGTGGCGAGACTCGCCACCAGGCCGAGCACGATTCCAAGCCAGATCGAGCGAAGCCGCTCGCGATGTCCCGTCTTGATCAGTAGCGCGACTACAGCGCCGATGACGAGAATCGCTTCGAATCCTTCGCGCAGAATGATCAGGAATGACTGGAAGAAAGCTTCCCAGGCGCCCGACGGCTGCTGTGTGAGATCGATGACCGAGGGAAGCCCGTCGGCGATCGCATCGCGCGAGCTCTTGGCGGCGGCGAGGTCGCTTCGCCTCACCGCTCCCTTGAAGTCGGCGAAGTGGCGCTCCATCGTCGATACGAGGCCGGGCTTTTTCGCGCGCGCCGGAGTCTCGAGCGGCTCGAACGCGATGTACGCATCAAAGGCGCGATCACCCGCTTCGGCGGTCTTGCCATTGCGCGCGAAGTCGAGCGCACTGTCGAGGAGCGCGAGAATCACTGGAGATGCGGTGTCTCCGGGAATCGCCGTCGCATCCGCTCCCGCGACCGGGAGTCTCAACAGCTCGCCACGGAGCAAGTAGATGTAGTTGATGATGTTCCACCGCTGCTGCGGCGTCAGCGACGAAGAGAACCCCGGCATCGACGTGCCGCGCACTCCAACCGAGATGACGTTGTAGGCAAGCGTCGGTGTGAGCTCGGGAGTGAGTTTTCGGACGCCGGTCGCGGGCGGCGGCGTGCTCAACGTGTGCGCGGCCGGCCCGTCACCGGCCCCTGTCATGCCGTGACACGACGCGCAGCTCTTGACGAACAACGCGTGCCCCTCGGCCGTATCGAGCGGGCCCTTTGGAAGATCCATCGCCCCGGCCGTCCCGAGAGACGTGGCAAAATGCTGATGAAGCTCTCTTACTACTGTCGGCGGTTTTCTTTGCGCGACCGCGGCAACAATGCTGTCGAGGATCGCCCTCGTCGCCACGGCATCGTAGCCGCGAAGCCTGGTTGCGACCTGTTTGGCGTCGGTCAGGAACCCGTAAGTCTCGTCGAACTCATCCTTCGAGATGAGTTTTCCCTGTTCGTCAATCGCCTTCGCGTACTCCTCGGCGGCGACACCGACGATGCTCGCAAGACGTTTTGCCGGGTTTTCCTGGGCGGGCAGCGCAATGGCTGCTATGAGCGACAGGACCGGGACACCGATCCATCGCAAAAGTCGATGATTCATTGCCGAGTGAATCTATCCGGATTCGTTCGGGAAGCAATCGTTGGATGCGCGGCTGCTGACATCTACCTAGCCATTAACTGAACGTGATCCGAGATCTCAGAAGCGTAGATATCAGGGTCTGGTAACTACGCTGCGACGTATCC
>Ga0207929_1000554_pt1 | contig 10193 bp, 10 predicted proteins | sample NGESurdeep072012_FD_184466 | JGI IMG/M metagenome (GOLD analysis project Ga0207929, IMG submission 184466) | Arctic peat soil microbial communities from Barrow, Alaska - NGEE Surface sample 53-1 deep-072012 (SPAdes) | ecosystem: Environmental > Terrestrial > Soil > Wetlands > Peat ... | reverse complement strand
CAGCCTTCGGCGCTCAATCGTTGCCGTCAAGCGACTCGGCCGTTTGGAAGGAGATCGCCGCGTCGTGGCCGGTTGCTGACGACGACGCATCATGGCGATTCGCCGGCTTTCAGCCAGTCAACTGGGCGGAGAGAGGAGTGGGGCTGCCGTCCGGTCACCAGAGCCTTGAGTCGTATATCGCTGCGTCTCAGGAGTATCAGGCGGACGTCGTCAGACTTGCCGCCGAGCATTTACGGATACGCAAGTTCGAATCGTGCTGGGGCGCGTTTGCCTATCACCTGGTCGATCCTTTTCCCGCCATCGGATTCGGGCTGATGGATGGTGCGCGCCGGCCCAAGCCTGCGCTTGCCGCTTTGACCCAGGCATTCAAACCCACGCGGGTCATCGTCGAGCCGCTCACGTTCGAGCCGGACCGGCCGTTTGGGATCTTGCAACGCCCGGACGTTGCCTTCAGCGCGCGTCTGGTTGTAGTCAACGACGACCCTCAGGTTTCCGGCCGCGGTGTGGTGCGTTGGTCGGTCGCGCGAGAGCGCGCGGGCAAGCGTCGCGGCGCTCGCCTCATTCGCGATGCGATGCAGCGCAAGTCGTACGCGGGCGTCGTGGACGTCGAGGTCCCGACCGCCTTCGAGCCCGCGGTGAGCGCGACCACGGTGACGCTTCCGCTTCCGGCAGAGGGCGACTACAGGCTGGAAGCGACGCTGACCGTCGGCGGCCGGCTGATCGATCGAGCCGCCCTTCGTTTCACAGTGACGTCGACCATGCCCGGACCTCGTCCGAGGCCCGAGCTCGCCAGGTACCTGGCGGAACGATTGGCCGATCTGACCAGCCTGCGGTCAGAGCCCGATGGCTTGAGCTTCGCGCTTGAGAACCAGACGCGACCTGCGGTGCTGGTTGGGCTCACGGGCCTGCGCCTGGACGGTGTGGTCCTCGCCCGTCCGGATCTCCAGGTCGAGACCCACGCGGGGCGCGCTCCGCTGCCGAGGCGGCTCGACCTGCCGCTGGGGCGGAGCCTGCGCGTTCACGTGGTTACAGGGCAGGCGCTCGGCAGCGGCAGCCACTCGCTCGAGGCGGACATCACTGTCCCTGGCGTGGCGTCAGGCCGGTTGGTGGTCGAAGGCACCGTGGTGAGCACTCAGGCCGCGCCGCAGCCGTCATGAGTACCGCTTGGGAGGTTCGTTACTTAGCTTGACTCGAATTGGTCGGCTGCCATACTTCTGCCTGCGCGAACCGCGGCGGATCAAACGCTCGTCCGCGTACAGTTTTTGGAATTAATACATAGCCGGGATTCGGCACAAGGGAGGCCCTCCAGCGGATGGACCCTGTTTACGGAATACTCGTTCTGGCGCCCCTGGCCGTAATCGTCGCCATCGCCTACCTGTTCACACGCCGGCGTCGCAAGCGCGGAAGAATCGCGCCGCCCGTGCGCCCTTCGTCGCAGCCGCAGACAGCCGCGGCGTCTCATCCCGCCGGAATCGCGACCACCTGGGCACCGCCCGCCGGCGCCCACGCACCGAGCCCTGTCGCCCCGACCGTGGTGGCTCCCCCGGGAGGCGCACCCAGCTGGGACCAGCCTGCCGGCGCGCAGCCGAGGTCTGGCCAGGCAACCTGGGGCGCGCCCGCGGCGCCGCCGGCCGCACCGCCCAGCCCGGGCGGCGCACCTGCGCCGACCTGGGGTGGCGCTCCTGGCGCTGCGGCCCCGCCTCCACCGCCGCAGCCGGCCGCGCCGACTTGGGGAGCGCCTCCGGCCGGACCCCAGCCCGGCGCGCAGACATGGGGCGCGCCACCGCCGCCGCCACCCTCGATGCCGCCGCCGCCTCCTCTGGGGCCCGCAGCAGCGCCGCCGGCTCCACCGCCGGGAGCGCCGAGCTGGGGCGCAACGCAAGCGCCGCCGGCACCGTCCTGGGGTGCGCCTCCGCCCGCCGCGCCCATGGCGCCGCCGCCTCCGCCAGCCGCCCCACTGCCACCGCCACCACCACCGCCGGCCGCCGCCGCGCCGCCTGCGCCGACCTGGGGATCGCCTCCCGTCGAGTCAGCGCCGGCTGCAGCTGCGCCCGCTCCGTCGTGGGATTCAGCGCCGCCGGCCGCGCCGGCGCCCAGCCCGGCGTCGACCGATTGGGGATCTCCTGCGGCCAGTTCGCCGCCGGTGGCGCCACCGGCGCCGTCCTGGAACGAGCCCGCCGCGGCTTCTTCGTGGGACGCACCCAAGACCGAGGAGCCGGCGGCTCCTCCAGCGCCATCGTGGGGCGCTCCCGCGGCCGCGGCCGCGCCGGCCGCTGCCTGGTCGGCGCCTTCGCCCGCAGAGCCTTTACCGCCCGCGGCCGCTTGGGCGCCACCGGTCGCTCCGGCGCCACAGCCACACGCTTCGGCGACGTCACAGGAGCTGGCCGCCGGCGCCGCCGAGGTGGCTACTCCCCGAGCAGCCGAGCCGGCTGCGCCCGCCGAATCGCACCCACCCGTCCCGCCGCCCTGGCAGCCGCCGGCACAGCCGCCGCACGTTGCGCCGGTGCCCTCGATCGCGGCCACGATTCCTGCCGGTATGGGAGCCGAGGCGGCTCACGAATCGACGACGTTGATGCCCGCGTGGCAGCCTCCGTCACCTACCCCGCCGGCGATCCCGGACACGGCCATCATGGGCGGCCCGACGCAGCCGGTGCTCCGCGCGACGCCCGGAGGCGGACCGCAGGCGGAGCTCACCATCGAGGCAGGTCCTGACGCGGGGCACACCTATCGCGCGACCGAGAGCGCATTGCGAATGGGTCGTTCGCCCGACAACGACCTGATTCTTCGCGACCCTGCGACCAGCGGGCACCACGCTCGCGTGGAGCGTCGTGGCGAGCAGTTCTGGATTGTTGACCTTGGGAGCACCAACGGCACCCTTGTCAACGGCGATCCGATCCAGGAGAAAGAGCTCAAGCACGACGACCGCATCACGATCGGTCAGAACGCGGTTCATTTCGCGCTCCTCGGTTCGTAACCCTTGCGTCTGCGGGTCGCCTGGGCGACTGATCCCGGCCTCGAACGAGAGGAGAACGAGGACGCAGTAGTCGTTTGGCGGAACAAGGCGGGCCTGGACACCCTGCTGGTCGTGTGCGACGGCATGGGCGGCCACGCTGCGGGCCAGACCGCGAGCTCGATCGCCTCGAAGACCCTTACTCGGGTCCTCGCTGAGGATGGCGACGAGGGTCCGGACGTCGATCGCCTGAAGCGCGCGTGCAAGCAGGCCAACACGGCTGTGTTCGAGGCGTCCGAAGAGAATCCCGAGTGGAAGGGCATGGGCAGCACGGTCGTCGTGGCCGCAATTCGCGGAGGGGAGGTGGGCCTCCTCAACGTCGGTGACAGCCCCGCGTATCTCTTCCGGAACGGGAGCCCGCAGCTCATCTCACAGGACCATTCGTGGCCGGCTGAGCAGGTGCGCCTCGGAGTCATCAAGCCCGAAGACGCGGTCGACCATCCTCTGAAGCACCGTCTCACGCGAGCGGTCGGAGTCTGGGAATCGATTCAGTCGTTCACCGATCGCATCGAGATCCACGAGGGCGACACCATCGTGCTTTGCAGCGACGGGGTTGAGACGGCGGGCGTGAGCGTCGAGGAGATGGGCAAGTTGCTGCTCAAGGACGGCGACCTGGACTCGGGTGCCAAGCGCGTGATCGAGCGATGCCGCGAGCTGGGGGCGCCCGACAACGTGACGGTGGCCGTGGCGCGGGTCGAGGTCGATGTCACCAGGACGGCGACGCTACCGCGGCTCAAGGTGTAGCTAGACATGCAGCCGGAGATGACGACCGGATCTTTGGAGCCCATGCGGCTCGATACGTGCGTTAGGGGGCCCGTCCCGCCGTCGTCACGCATCTAGCGATGCGCTCCTAGTCGGTCCACCCCTGCCTTCGTCTCGGACCACCTGGATCTCCAAATCTCTCGGCCGGCACTCCGGCCGCATGTCTAGCCCGGGTAGGCGCGCACCAGCAGCTCCGCGACGTGCTCGACCCGCATGTTCGATCCGCGCGAGCGAATGCCGGTTGACAGCTGCATCTGACATCCGGGGTTTGCGGTGACCACCAGGTCGGCCCGCGTGCTCAGCACGTCGTCGGTTTTCTCGCGCAGGATCTGCGAGGACATCGAGGGTTCCAACGTGCTGTACAGCCCCGCGGCGCCACAGCAGATCTCAGGGTGCCGCATCTCCACCAGCTCGATCCCGGGAAGCGCGCGTATGAGATCGCGCGGCTGCTTGCGAATGCGTTGAGCGTGCGCAAGGTGGCATGCATCCTGGTACGTGACTCGCACCTTCACCTCGCGCTCCGCGGGTGGCAGGCCCACCTCGGCCAGCCATTCGGTGAGATCTTTGACGCGTCCTTTGAGCTCCGGGTAGAAGTCTTTGAGGTGAGAGCCGCAGCCGGCTGAGTCGACGATCAGCGCATCGAATTCGCCTGGGCCGTAGATCCGCATGTTCGCATCGCGCAGGCGCTCGGCGCCTTCGAGGTCTCCGTTGTGCGCGAGCAGTGCCCCGCAGCATCGCTCGCCCTGTGGGAACCACACCTCGCAGCCGGCCAGCTGCAGCAACCTGACAGCGGCATCGTGAGACCGCGGGTACAGGATGGGCATCACGCAGCCGACGAGGAAAGCCACGCGGTATCGTCGCGCGCCGATCGCGGGCGCGATGCCTGTGCGCGGTGCTCGAAATGGCGCTCCCAGTGGCGGCAGCTGGCGCCCGGAGCGCGCGATGTTGGTCAAGCCGACGGCCTGGGCGGCCCTTGTCATCGAGCCGAAAACGCGCAGCCGTGTCGGATGCGCGACCAACTGGCGCAGCGCGGTGCGGGCAAGCCATCGTTTCGACGACGGCCGGCGAATGTTCTCCACCTCCGCGCGTCCGGCCTCGATGATCTGTCCGTAGGGCACTCCCGATGGGCACACCGCTTCGCAGGTCCTGCAGCCGAGACACAGGTCGATGTGGCGGGCCTGGTCCTCCGTAAAAGGCAGGGTGCCGCGCTTCCACTCGGTCATCAGCTGGATGCGTCCGCGCGGCGATTCGGTCTCCAGACCGGTGGCGCGGAAGGTTGGGCACGCATCGAGGCACAGCCCGCAGTGGACACACGCGGCGAGGTCGTCGTCTTTCAGGAGCTCGAACGCCATCAGACGACGAACCTTCCGGGGTTCAATGTCCGCTCAGGGTCGAATGCATGCTTGAGCCGCTTCATCAGCTCGAGCGTTGGCGGCCGGCTGCCCCAGGCGCCGATCTCGCGTCGCAACTCATCCGGGCCGGCCATCATCACCAGCGATCCGCCGGCCGACTCCGCGGTGGCGCGTGCATCGCGCACGGTTTCGGCGCCGCTCGCGATTGACCAGTGAACGATGCCGACACCAGGCGATGCCCACCATTCCGCGCCTGCGGGCAGGGATTGCAGCGTCGCGTGAAGCCTGTGCCGCGGTACTGCGATGCGCGCCCATGTCGACGGACCCCGGCGCGAGTGCTCAACCCACACGGACGGGTCCGCCTTGCCCCATCCCAATTCAGCCACCATCCGCTCGACGGCGTCCTTGCTGCCGAGAAACCGTGCGATCAGGCGGCCGCTGGACAGAAGCTCCAACGCCGCGGGCGGCAGGGGAAGCGCTTGCGCTGTTTCGCTTGCCACCCAAGCCTCTTCGAAGGATTCGCACGCCAACTCGACCGTCACGTCGTGGAGGGCGTCGGGAAAGACTTTGAACGACGCGGCGACGATCACGCCGAGGGATCCCATCGCACCCAGGTGCAGCTTCATCATGTCGTAGCCGCTGACGTTCTTGACCACGCGGCCGCCGGCGCTGGCGAGCCGCCCATCGGGCAGCGCCACGCGGATGCCGATGAGGAAGTCACGTGGGGAGCCGAAGCGCTGCCTCAGCGGCCCAGTCCACCCCGTGGCCAGCAGGCCGCCGACCGTATGCCCGGGGGAGTTGAAAGGATCGAGTGGCAGGAACTGGCCTTTCTTGTGCAGCTCGGATTGCAGCGACTCGATAGTGATCCCGGCCTCGACGCTGACGACCATGTCGCCCTGTGAGTGCTCGAGCACTCGATCCAGCCGGCTCGTGCGGAGCTCGACGTCACTACGGTCGGGCGGATCGCCCATCTCGCTCGCCCTGCCGCCGCCGACTGGAATGACAGCGAGCCGGCTATTCGAAGCCTCGCGCAAAGTGCGCGCTAGCTCCTCGGCTGTCGCAGGCTTTTCGATGGTGGATGCGTTCACCACCACTTCGCCTCGCTGGCGAGGCCGGTGCGCCCAGGGAGGCGCGCCTGCTTGCGCCCTGGGTCCGGAAAGATCTTGCCGGGGTTCATGATCCCGTCCTGATCGAACGCGTCCTTCACCTGCTGCATTGCGCGGAGGTCGTCGGGGCTGAAGACCCACGGCATGAATGCGCTCTTCTCGAGCCCGATGCCGTGCTCGCCCGACAGCGCGCCCCCAAACTCGATTACCGCGCGCAACATCTCCTCGCCCGCGCTCTCGACCTGGTGCAGGACCGCGCTATCACGCATGTCGAAAAGGATGTTGGGGTGCAGGTTGCCGTCGCCCGCATGAAACATGTTGGCCACCGGCAGCTTGTAGTGCTCGCCGATCTCGCCGACCGCGGACATGATCTGTGGAAGTTTGCTGCGCGGTACGACTCCGTCATGAAGGTAGTAGTTGGGCTTGATCCGCCCGAGGGCCCCGATCGCGCCCTTGCGCCCAGCCCAAAGCAAATCGCGCTCGACTGAAGTCTTGGCCTCGCGCAACGCGTAGCCATTGTTCGCCGTGAGCTGGTTGCGGATCGCTGCCATGAGCTCGTGCGTCGACTCGGCGATCCCATCCACTTCGACGAGCAGTACTGCGCCGGCGTCGGTCGGATAGCCCGCGTGGTAGTGCGCCTCGACGGCGCCGACGGTGACCTGGTCCATCATCTCGAGCGCTGCGGGAACGATGCCGTGCGCGATGATCGCGGACACGGCATGGCTGGCGGCCTCGATCGTCGGAAAGGCAGCAAGCAGTGTCGCGAAGGTCGGCGGAACGCGCAGTAGGCGCACCTTGATCTTCGTGATGGCGCAAAGGGTCCCCTCGGAACCGACGAGCACGCCGCAGAGATCGAGCCCGACGCGGTCTGGCGCATCGCCGCTGACCCAATGGACGCTGCCGTCGGCGAGCACGACCTCCATGCCGAGAACGTGGTTGGTCGTCACGCCGTAGTAGAGGCAGTGGGGTCCGCCTGAGTTTTCGGCGGCGTTGCCGCCGATCGTGCAGGCTTTCTGACTCGAGGGATCGGGGGCGTAGAACAATCCATGCGCGGCTGCGGCGAGCGACAGCTCCTGGTTGACGACGCCCGGCTCGACGAGCGCGGTTTGACCTATGGGGTCGATCTCGAGAATGTGGCGCATCCGCGTCATCTGCAGGGCGATCCCTCCGCGGATCGTGACCGCGCCACCTGATAGGCCGGTCCCGGCGCCACGCGGCACGACCGGGATGCGGTGCTGCGCGGCGAGCTTGATGACAGCGGCGACCTCGTCGTTGGTGGCGGGAAGCACCACAGCGTCAGGGGTTGCTCCTTCGATCGAAGCGTCGCGCTCGAAGATGCGCAGGTCGTGGGCGCTGTTGATCACATGGTCGCGTCCGACGATCCTGCGCAACTGTGCCAGCACGGGCGCTTCCAGTGGCATCAGGCGAGCGGCGCCTCGAGCTCTGGGCTGCGTTCGAACGCCTCGAAACGGCGGGTCATCGCTCCAGGCAGGCCGGGCGCCTCGACTGCGTCCGCGCCGGCGATCAGGAGCCGGAGCCAATGCGCGCACTCGTCGTCGCTGGGCATGCGGTCCGGGCGCTCGAAGATCGCCTCCTGGATGCGGCTGTGGGGCGATACCTGGATCGTGTACCAGACCGAAAGGCCGTCCTCGGTGACCACGTGGTGGGTCTCATCGACGCGGCGGTTGACAGGAAGCTTCATCGGCTTGGCCTCAGCGGCGGCGCGCAGCCGAGCGGCGTCAGACTCGATTGTCACCAGGACCAGCTTAAACTCGAATCGATGAATGGCCGAGAGAGGGTGGAGGCAGCGCTGGCGATGGGGGTGGCCGACAGGCCGCCGGTGGGAGCTTGGGGGCACACATATCGAGAGGAGTGGTCGCCCGACGAGCTTGCGCGCGTGACGGTCGAACGCGCCCGCCAGTTTGGTTGGGATTTCGTGAAGTTCCAACCTCGCGCCACGTGCTTCGCAGAGGCCTTCGGGTCGGTCTACAAGCCGGCAGGGCATCGCCTCAAGGGACCGGTGCCTGTGAGTTTTGCGGTGCCGGATCTCGACGCCTGGCGCACTGTTGCGGCCACCAACCCGAAAGCCCTTTACGACCAGGCCGAATCGATTGGCATCGTTGCGAGTGAGCTTGGCCCCGACGTGCCTGTGATCCAGACCGTTTTCAGCCCTCTCACCGTGGCCGGTTACCTGGTCGGCAAGTCGAAGTCGCGCGTGGTGCGCGAGCTGCGCAAGCACCCCGACGTGGTGCGCCCGGCGCTGCAGCGCATCGCCGACGTGCTCGTCGATTTCTCGAAGCGCTCGGTCAAGGCCGGGGCTGCCGGTGTCTTCTATGCGATCTCGGGTTACGCCAGCAAAGATGCGATGCCCGAGCTCGTGTATCGAGAGCTGGTGCTCCCGCTGGACTTAAGCGTGCTGGAACGATTGCCGCGCGAGGCCTGGTTCAACGCGGTGCATCTCTGCGGCTCGAACCTGCAGTTCGCGCTATCGCGCGACCTGCCCGCGCAGGTGGTCAGCTGGTCGGTCCACAACCAGGGCAACCCGACGCTGGCCGAGGGGCGCACGATCAGCGGCCGGGCGGTGATGGGCGGGCTGGGACAGCGCGGCAGCCTGCTTTACGGGCCGCCGGCGGAGGTCGAGGCGGAGGCGCGCCGCGCGATCGCCGAGACCGATGGCCGAGGCCTGCTGCTGGCGCCGGGCTGCTCTGTGCCGACGCGCGCGAGGGACGTGAACCTCGCGGCGATGGCGTCGGCAGTCGCCGCTTGAGCCGAGTCGTTGCGGGCCTCGCGGAGGTCGTGCTGTGGGTGCGCGACATGGACAGGGCGCTGCATTTCTACCGAGACATCTTCGGGCTCGAACTGATTTCGCCACCCGCGCTCCCCAATAAGTTTCTGAGGGCAGGCGAAGGCGCCAACGGTGTGCCGGAGATGATCGTGCTGGTGCCGCACCCCGACTCAGCGATGGAGTTTCCACGCGAGAAGCCGAAGCGAGTGCTTCATCACCTGGCGTTTCGGGTCGAGGGGGCGGAGTACGAAAGCCTGCGAGAGCGTCTGGTCGCCTCCGGTGTCGAGGTGCGGTCGGGAGTCCATCCAGTACTCAAGGGGGTGCGCACGTTCTACGCCGACGATCCGGACGGGAACGAGTGCGAATGCATAGCTCCTGAACTGTCCGCGGGGGTCCAATGACCAGCGCCAACAATCTCCCCACGCCGTCTGACGCAGTCCTCATCCGGCTCGCAGGGATCGCCGCTCATGCGGAGGAATTGCTGGCAGCCGACCAGCAAACGCGGAAGGCGCCGGTAGGCCTGACTACGATCAAGAACGATCGCCGTCGGACGATGGAGGCCATCCTGGTCCTGCTTGCCGACGACGAGGTGCGTAAGTACATCGCGGAACTTGAGAAGCTGGGCCTGCTCCCGGTCAAGCGCTGACCTTCGCGAATTGTGGAGATAGTCCAGGCAATCGAGCTCTAAGGCTGCTTCTTAAGTCAGGTCGTCTGCGGCTTGGTCTCTGCTTCGATCTTGGGACTACGGGAGGCGAGCGTGGCCACCACGCCCACGATGACCGCGATGAAGCCGACGATCACGGTGATCGGCTCTGGCAGGTGCCACCCAAGCGCCTGGTCCAGGGAGTATTTTCCGGGGCCGGTCAAGGCAACGGCGGTGGCCGCTGCGAGCAGGCTGAGGTTGAACTCATAACCGCGCTTGCCGGCCCAAAAGCCGTTGGCCCAGTGAACTGTCGCGATGGCGACGAGCATGGTGCCCATGATCGCCAGGCTCCCGAGTGGGGACAAAAAGCCCAGGGCCAGAAGGAGACCGCCTCCGAGCTCGGACAGGGCGGCGAGCCAGGCCCAGGGCATGGCCGGCCGGACACGAAGCCTCACCACGGAGGAGGTCCAGCCGTTTAGGCCAGGGCCGCCCCACCACCCAAAGACTTTCTGGGCGCCGTGCCCGGCCATCGTGA
>Ga0207929_1000553_pt1 | contig 10210 bp, 7 predicted proteins | sample NGESurdeep072012_FD_184466 | JGI IMG/M metagenome (GOLD analysis project Ga0207929, IMG submission 184466) | Arctic peat soil microbial communities from Barrow, Alaska - NGEE Surface sample 53-1 deep-072012 (SPAdes) | ecosystem: Environmental > Terrestrial > Soil > Wetlands > Peat ... | reverse complement strand
ATTCTCGCGCTCGACGCCGGGAAGCACGTGTACGTCGAGAAGCCGAGCGGACACGACCCGCGCGAGGACGAGCTGATCGTCGCCGCCGCGCGCAAGCACACCAAGCTGCACGTACAGCTCGGCACCCAGGCTCGGTCGGGTCCGCACTTCATCGAGGTCAAGCAGTTGATTGGCGCCGGCCAAATCGGAACACCGTATCTCGCGCGCGCCTGGTACGCCAACACGCGCACCGGAATCGGCAAAGGCAAAGTTGTTCCGGTGCCCTCGAATCTCGACTACGAGCTGTGGCAGGGCCCGGCTCCGCGCACTCCTTATCAGGACAACGTCATCCACTACAACTGGCACTGGTTCACCAACTGGGGGACCGGCGAGATCTGTAACAACGGAACACACGAGATCGATGTAGGGCGTTGGCTGCTCGGTGTAGACTATCCGACGAGCGTCAGCTCTACCGGCGGACGCTTTCACTACGCTGACGACTGGCAGTTTCCCGACACGCAGGAAGCGACGTGGGTGTTCGACGGGGGCAAGAGCATCATCTGGCAGGGGCAGAGCTGCAACGGACTGGAACTCTACGAACGCTCGCGCGGCACCACAGTCCTCGGCACCAACGGCAGCGTGGTAGTCGATCGGGACGGCTACGTCGTCTACGATCTCAAGAACAAGATCGTCAAGGAAGTAAAGGCGGCCCCGAAGGGCGACGCCCTGAATACGCTCGGTGACGACTGGCTGACGCAGCTCCACATCGACAACTTCACGAGCGCCGTGCGCACGGGGACCAAACTCTCCGCGCCCATCGAGGATGGAGCGAAGACCGGAACGCTTTGCCATCTCGGGACGATCTCGCAGCAGCTCGGTCGCAAGCTCACGACCGATCCGAAGACCGGACACATCCTCCACGACGAAGAAGCGGCGAAGCTCTGGTCGCGCGAGTACGACCCGCGGTGGAAGCCGGTGGTGTGAGCGGGCTCCACGAGGATCGCTATTTCGATCCCGATCCAGTAGTTCGGCAACATGCGCGCGTGTTGTACGACCAGACCCGCGCGCTGCCGATCATCTCTCCGCACGGACACGTCGATCCCGCGATCCTCGCGTCCAACGACGCGTTCCAGGATCCGGCGTCGCTCATCATCTCGCCCGACCACTACATCCTCCGGATGCTCTACTCCCGCGGCGTGCCACTCGAGTCGCTCGGCGTCGCACCAATAGACGGGAAGCCGCCCGACGCGGAGCGCGATCCGCGCAAGATCTGGCAGACATTCGCCGACCACTGGCAACTCTTTCGCGCGACGCCGACGCGCGCGTGGCTCGAGTACGAGCTGCGCGAGGTGTTCGGCATTCAACGCGAGCTTGATTCGGCGTCCGCGCCGCTCGTGTACGACGCGATCGTGGAGCGATTGCAGTCGCCGGAGTTCCGTCCGCGCGCCCTCTTCAAGCGATTCAACATCGAAGTGCTGGCGACGACCGACGCAGCCAGCGACACGCTCGAGCACCACAAGACGCTCCGCAACGTGGAGCTCGGCGGTCGCGTCATTCCGACGTTTCGGCCGGACGCCCTATTCCGGATCGCGGCGCCGGGTTGGTCGGCGGAGGTGGCGCGCCTGGAGCACGCCGGTGGCGGCACGATCGGAAGTTGCGCCGAGCTGGTGAGGGCGCTGGCGCGGCGACGCGCCGACTTCAAGGCGATGGGCGCGACCGCGACGGATCACGCCGTCGTGATTCCCCGCACCGAGCGACTCAAGGACGCGGAGGCCGAGCGCTTGTTCACGAAGGCCGGCCAACGCGCGGCGACCGAGGACGATCAGGCGCGCTTCGAGGCCCATCTCCTCATGGAGATGGCGCGTCTGTCGGTGGACGATGGGCTCGTGATGCAGCTGCACGCGGGCTCGCTGCGGGATCATAACGAGCTCGTGCGTCGGCGCTTTGGAGCGGATCGCGGCGGAGATATCCCGGTGGCGACCGAATTCACGCGCAACCTGCGTCCCTTGCTCAACGCGTATGGGAATGACGCGCGCTTTCAGCTCATCGTGTTCACGCTCGACGAGTCGACGTACAGCCGCGAGCTGGCGCCGCTCGCGAGTCACTATCCAGCAATGCTTCTTGGCGCGCCGTGGTGGTTCCACGATTCGATCGAAGGATTGACGCGCTTTCGCCGGCAGACCACCGAGACTGCCGGCATCGGGAATACGGCCGGTTTTACGGATGACACACGCGCGTTCTGCTCGATCCCCGCTCGCCACGATCTTGCTCGACGCGTGGACGCGAACTATCTCGGCGGTCTCGTCGCGCGTCACGTGGTCGACATGGCCGAAGCGAGCGAGATGGCGAAAGCTCTCGCATACGATCTTGCCAAGCGCGCTTATCGGTTAACCTGAGCCAGCCGGGGAGAGCGAAACGATGCTGGGTAAGCTTTCTAATCGGTGAACGCGTTGATTCGAGTCGCGGAACCGCGGGACGCTGAAGCCATAGCGGGCATCTACGCTCCCGCGGTGACCGACAGCTCCACATCGTTTGAGCGGCTTACAGGTGGTCGGTCGACGTCTCGGCGTACATCAGACACGACGCGCACCGTCGGGGAATTGCCAGAGCGCTTTACACCGCACTGTTCGAGATACTTGTCACCTTCTCAACGCTCGTGACCTCACGCGGGGTGAAGGCTGCCCTCGCGCGCGCCGAGGCTCTTCTCAGGCTGCGTTAACCGGGCGCCTAAAGCTGTCGGCGGCCAGGCATGGTGAAACTTCCAACCATTTTCGCCTGTACGGTATCTAACGCCTTAAAGCAGTCGTTCCCCGTTCTCTACCCTGACTCGACAGCACCTATGATTGGCGTCGCCCTGCTGGGACTCGCGGTAAGTCTACAGCTTCCAGCTCAGATACCTGTCCGCGCCGATGCGCGGCAGTCCAAGCCCCCCGTTTCCTCTCGAATCGGCGCCCCGAACGATAGCGGCGTGACCGCCACCCGGGCGGAAGCTGCGCCGGTGATCGATGGCAAAGACGACGATGCGGTCTGGCGCACTGCCCCGCCCATAACGGCGTTCAAGCAGTGGCAGCCCACCGAGGGAAAGGAGCCCCGCTTCAAGACCGAGGCGAAGGTGGCATACGACGCCGCGAATCTTTACGTGTTCGTGCGCGCGTTCGATCCGCATCCCGACAGCATCATCCGACTTCTCGAGCGGCGCGACAGCTTCACACCATCCGACATGATCTGGATCTTCGTCGACTCATATCACGACCGGCGAACCGGTTACGAGTTTGGCGTCAACGCGGCTGGCGTGAAGATCGACCAGGCCGTCTATGACGGCGGGAACGAGGACGGCGCCTGGGACGGCGTATGGGACGCCGCGACTCGAATCGATTCGCTCGGCTGGACGGCCGAGTTTCGGATTCCGCTCTCGCAGATGCGCTACAGCAGGGACCGATCGCACATCTTCGGGTTCACGATCGATCGCGACATCTATCGGTACAGTGAGCGTGTGAGCTGGCCCGCGTTCAGCCAGGCGAAGCCCGACCTGGTGTCGCAGCTCGGCACCCTCGACGGCATGGACGATCTCGAGGCGCCGCGCCGCCTCGAGGCGATGCCCTACGTCGTCAGCAAAAGCGCGTCGCAGATCACCAACAACACTTACGGACAAAAAGCGAACGTGGCGGTCGGCGGCGACGTGAAATATCGCGTGGCTTCGAACCTGACGCTCGACGCGACGATCAACCCTGATTTCGGGCAGGTGGAGTCCGACCCCGCGGTCCTCAACCTCTCTTCATACGAGTCGTTCTTCGACGAACGGCGCCCATTCTTCGTCGCAGGACGTGGGTTGTTCCGCTTCGACGTGAACTGCAGTGCCGTCAACTGCAACGGCGAAACGCTCTACTATAGTAGACGCATCGGCCGGACGCCCGAGCTGGCCGGCATCTATGGCGATACCGTTCCACTGCAACCGACGACGATCCTCGGCGCCGCGAAGCTCCTGGGTCGGTTCCCGCACGGAACGACGGTCGGCGTACTCGACGCCATGACTGAGCGCGCAACGAGTCCTGGTGACACGACCTTCGAGCCACGGACGAACTTCGCCGTCGTGCGCGCTACGCAGGATTTCCGCGGCGGCAACAGCACCATCGGGGGAATGTTCACCGCGGTGAACCGCAGCCTCGATTCGTGGTCCAGCGGGTATCTCCCCAAGACCGCTTACGTAGGCGCCCTCGACTTCCGCCACCGCCTCTTCAAGAACAACTACGAGGTCTCCGGATCACTCGATCAGAGTCGCGTGGAGGGAACGCCCGCGGTGATTCTCTCGACGCAGACTGATGGAGTGCACAACTACCAGCGCCCCGACGCCGACCTTCCGCTCGACCCGAACCGTACGTCGCTCACCGGCAACGCGGAGGAGCTCAAGGTGGGCAAGATCGGCGGACAGCACCTCTTGTTCGAAACCGACTATCAGCGCCGCTCCGAGGGATTCGAGATCAACGACTTGGGCTACCTCCGGCGCGCGGACCAGGTGTCGTGGAATACATGGGTCGGATTCTTCGACCGGCACGAGCGAAAGTACTACAACCGCTTTCAGTGGAACAACAACTGGTGGCAGTACTGGACGACGGACGGCCTGCCGCTCGAGGCGGCTTACAACACCAACGTCCACATCACCTTCAAGAACAACTGGGGGTGGCACCAGGGCGTGACCATTGGACAGCTCGGCACTACCTACGACGATCGAGGAGCGCGCGGCGGGCCGGCGGTCCGGCAGGATCCCTACATCGCGCCCTGGCTCTCCATCAACGGCAACGATCGCCGGGCTGTGGTGCCGTACTTTAACGCCAACTATTTCAAAGGTGACGACGGCCGCAACTCGTCCTGGAACCTGAGTCCCGAGATCGACTACAAGTTCCTCGGTCGATTCAGCTCGGCGCTCTCGCTCAGCTGGTCGCATAACATCGCCGACAATCAGTGGTACGGCAACTTCGACGACGCGGGGGTGACACACTACACTTTCGCCCACCTCGATCAGACCACGACGTCGGTGACGGCGCGCCTCAACTACACGTTCACGCCGGACGTGTCGCTGCAGGCATACCTGCAGCCGTTCGTGTCGAAGGGCACCTACAGCAATGTGCGCCAGCTCTCGGCGACGCCTCGGGCCGATAATTACGACGACCGCTACGCGCCGTATCTCAATCCGTCTGTCACTACCGATCCCGGCGGATTCAACTTCAAGGCGTTCCAGTCGAACATGGTCTTCCGCTGGGAGTACAACCCCGGCTCGACGTTGTTCGTCGTGTGGAATGAGGGACGGCAGGGATACAACCCGGTCGAAGGAACCCAGGATTTCCACGGCGACGTTCGCGATCTGTTCCAGCTGCACCCGGCCAATACGTTCCTCGTAAAGGTGTCGTACTGGCTGAATCGTTAGAGCAGCCTCCTCGCGTTCTTCAAGTCCTGATGTTACCATGGAGCGGGTCTCCCAACGGGGCCCGCTTTTTGGTTGTTGCGGCAATTCATCATCTGCGTGGGAGGAAGTCATGGCGACAACATTGACGGTGAAGAAGACACAGGATCTCGTGCGCCGGCGTGAGGGCCCGCTCGCGACCCCGACTGATTTGAAGGCAGCCGCGACCAAAGACATTTCCGCGGCGTTGAACGGCGTCCTGGCCGACGTGTTCGCGCTCTTCATCAAGACCAAGAACTTTCACTGGCACATGAGCGGACCGCACTTTCGCGACTACCACCTGCTGCTGGATGAACAGGCCGACCAGCTCTTTGCGATGACCGACCCGATCGCGGAGCGCGTTCGCAAGGTGGGCGGCCTAACAATCAGGTCGATCGGCCATATCGCCCGTACCAAGCGCTTGCTCGACAACGACGCGGAGTATGTCGAGCCGTCGGACATGCTCGCTGAGCTCGGTGATGACAACAAGACGCTCGCGACGAGCTTGCGGCAGGCTCACAACGTGTGCGACGAGCATGGTGATATTGCAAGCGCCAGCCTGATCGAGGTCTGGATAGACGAGACCGAGCGGCGCAGCTGGTTCCTGTTCGAGTCAAATCGTCACGGAGACTCGAGCGGACATTGAGGTGCCGGTCGGGCTAATGGCGCCCAGGGACGTCGCAAGACCATCAGCGGGATGCGGCGTCGATCGCGGCGGGAACCTCGCTCACCGTCTCGTTAACCGGCTCGCTCGTCTCCAGGAGCATCGACTCGAGATCGAGATCGCGCTGAATCCGGCGCATGACGTCGTCCCCGATCACGCCGCGGTCGCGCAGATCGAGGAGGGCTTTCTCCTCCGCGTTGAGCATCTCCCCACGCACGCGCCGATATTCCTCGCCACGGCGCTCGTCGATCACCGCCGCTTCATGGGAAGGCGCGACAGTGAAATGCTCGTGTGCGACGTCCCCGGACTCACCCTCGTGCGGCTCGGCCTCGCGCGCCGCCCACCGTCTCGCGCGCTGCCGATGCCGCTGACGCAGGTAGCGCACAACCTCGGGATACTGCGAGCTCGCGATTCCGGGTTCATCCAGTATTCGGAGACCCGCCTCCGCGGCGGCAAGTCGCGCGTGCGCATCCTCAGCCGCCTCCTCCTCGTCGGCGCCAATGCCGAGCAATCGCGCAACTGACGCGAGCGTCGTCCCCTGGAGTACGAGCGTGATGAAGATGACGCAAAAGGTGATGAAGATGATTTGTTCGCGCGCCGGGAATCGCGCGCCTGATGCGGTCAACAGCGGCAGCGACAGCGCCAGCACGAGCGAGTCGCCGCCCCGCAAACCGGCCCACGCGATAAACAGAACAGAGCGCCAGGCAGGCAGCGGCTCGTGGCCGCCACGAAGCCAGCGGAAGAATATCCGGAAGACGTAAGTGCTCGGCATCACCCACGCGATTCGAACGAGCACCACGCACAGACTCACGACCGCCGCTTCACCAAGTAGCGTGGAGAGCGGGAGCCGGTCCAGCGCGCGGGTGATGTTGGGGAGCTCGAGGCCCACGAGGATGAACACGAGGCTCTCGAGGATGAAGGTGACGACAGTCCACGTCCCGTAGATCTGCACTCGCGTTTCGGCGCCTATGACTTTGGGAACCGTGCGCGCCGCATACAAGCCCGTAGCGACTACCGCCAGGACTCCCGATGTGCCGAGGAGGTCAGCCAACAGGTAGGATGCGAACGGCGTCAGCAGTGACACCGTGTTCGCGACCACCGGCACACTTCGCGTGACGCGATGCACTCGCGCGACGATCACTCCGATCAGAACTCCAATTGCGATTCCGCCGCCGCCGCCGAGGAGAAACTGCAGCGCCGCCTGGGACGGTGAGAACGCGCCGGTGACAGCGGCCGTGACCGCCAGCCGGTAGATCACGAGCGCTGTTGCGTCGTTGAGGAGCCCTTCGCCCTCGAGAATGCTGACGATTTCCCGCGGCATGCGCAGCGAGCGCATGATGGAAAGAATGGCGACCGGATCTGGAGGGGAGATGATCGCGCCGAGCGCGATCGCCGCGGCCCAGGTGAACGATGGATGCAGCGCGTGCGCGACGGCAGCAACGGCGGCCGTCGAGACGAGGACCATGACCACCGACAGGCGAAGAATCGGCCCGAACTGGCGCCGAAACTCACGAAGAGGGTAAGCGATCGCCCCCGAGTACAGGAGCGGCGGGATGAATATGAGGAACAGAACGTCAGGTGGCAGGGTGACCTGCGGCAGTCCCGGGACGAGCGCGAGGAAGAGCCCGCCGACGACGAGCACGGCGGCGTACGGAACAGCCAGCCGCTCGGCTACGAGGCGAAGTCCCGCCGAGACAGCGAGGAGAAGCAGAATGAGCTCGAGGGCGGCCAAGGCTGCTCCAGAGGTAAGACTACCGATTGTCAGTCGGCGTCTGTTTTACTGAGGACCGTTGCTTTCCACAGGAATGTTTGCGGCGGGCAAGCTGAAGGAAAACGTACTTCCGTGGTCCACTTCGCTTTCGACCCAGATCTTCCCGCCGTGCGCTTCAACGAGCTCTTTCGCAATGGCAAGCCCGAGCCCGACACCACGCTGATCGTTCTTCCGCGCCTGCCAGAAGTTGTCAAAGAGATGCGACATCTGTTCCGGCGGGATGCCGGGCCCATCGTCCACGACCTGAAACACAACCTGATCGTCGTCGTGGATCGCGCGCAAGCTCACCGATCCCTGTTCCGGTGTGAACTTGATCGCGTTTCCGACCAGGTTGCCGACGATCTGCGACACGCGCTTGGGATCAGCGCGCACGATAGCGCTGTCCTGCGTCGCTATGTGGAAGTGAAGGTGACCCCTCTCGGCGAGCGGACGAAACGTCTCTTCCGCCTGACGCATGATGGTTTCCACGCTCACTTCCTCGATCTCGAGCGAGAGCCTCCCCGCCTGCAGACGCACATGATCGAGCAGATCGTCTATCATGCGGTTCATCTGCTTCGAGGCGCGCATCGCGACGCCGAACATCTCCGTCCGGCGCTCGGGAGGCAGTTGCTCCTCGAGCAACAGCTCGTTCGTCATGAGAATGAGATTCAGCGGATTGCGAAGGTCGTGCGCGACGACGCCGAGAACATCTTCGCGTGCCTGGACGAGCAGCTCCGCGCGGCGTCGCTTGTCGAGCTCCGCGTCGTAGGTCCGCGCCCGGAACAGCGCAGTCGCCGCGGCCTGGGCAAGCAGCATAGTGAACGCCCTGTCAGACGCGCCAACCGCGGCGGCTTCCTTGAAGTGAAGCGCGAGTGAGCCGACCGTCTCCCCGGCATGCACGAGTGGTGTCGCCAGGTAGGTCTGCATGTCCGCGAGCTCGCCGAAGTCCTGATACACTCCCGAGAACTTCTCCCGGAATGCCTCCGGCGATTCGATGGAGATCATTTCGCCTTTGCGGAGAGCGTGAACAACCGGAACATCGGAGTCCATCGTCAGCTTAGCCAGCTGAGCCTCCAGGGCCGGCGTCAGGCCGCGTGCCCCCAGGAATTTGAGGCGATCACCCTCTACCGACACAAGTACGCCGCGAGCCGCCTCGACCACCGCGAGACCCTTGGTCAGCACGACCGCAGTCACCTCGTCCACCGACATTGCTTCGGAGAGCGCGGTCGTCACATCGAGGAGCTTCGTCGCGCGCTTGGCGACGCGCTGATTTTCGTCGTTGAGGCGCCCGAGCGCCGCCGCGTGGGAATCGGCTAGAACTCGCGAGCGCCGCAGTGCTTCCATCGTGCCGGCAATGATTAAGGCGACGACGAGGAATGTCGCCACCGAGAGCGTTCCATTCTCCGGTCCGAGCCCGACCCAGCCGGGCCCAAGAAAGTGGATCCTGATCAGGACCAGTGACATTGCCGTCGCCAGAATGCTCGGCCCCGGTCCGCCGAACCAGGCCGAGATCGCGACGGCGGGTATGAAGAGCATGAAGCTGGGTGTCGGCAGGTCTCGCCTGAATGCGATCGTGAGGGCATGCGCCAGGATTGTGGTCACGAGCGCGAGCACATAACGCGAGCCGATAGTCCACAGAGGCCTGAAGCGCTTCTGAGATCCGACCAAGTTCCGTCCCGGTGTAGTGGAGGCGCGTTACCGATCGCGCTTAGAGCGACTAAGCTCTGCTGGTTTCAAGCTAGCACCGGCGCGCGACCCTCGCTATTTCCCTGGCCCGGGGGTGCGCGCTATAGCGGCGGTTCCTCATCCGACGAATGCCATTTGCGGTAGGCCATAACCGTCACGCCCGCGCAGATAAGGAACGCCGGAACGATGAGGATAAACATCGCCTCCAACATACCCGGCATGTAGCGGTTCATTTACCCTCCACCCGCGGGTGTGCTGCTGGCGCTGACAGGGAGCCTCATCGACGTCACGCGAAACGCGTCGGGCCACAGGTGATCGAACATCACCAGCACGAATACCAGAGCCGGAATGAGGCTCCAGAAGAGGATCCGTCGCTCGTATTTCAGATGCATGAAGTACATGAGCGCCACACCAGCCTCGATCAGAGCGAGCGCGAGCAGCGCTATCAGGAGCGCGAGTGGACGCAGGCCCCCATACGTCAACAGGACCTCGACGATTACAATCCCGAGCAGTCCTGCCCACAGGACTGTGTAAAACCTCATTCCCGGACTAGAGCTGGACCCAGCACTCGACATCTTCACCTCTTCTCTTCGGACGTTGGTCAGCGCGCGTTCAACAGATAAACGAGCGGAAATACGAACATCCAAACCAGATCCACGAAATGCCAGTAGAGCCCGGTCGTTTCGATGTAGCT
>Ga0207929_1000552_pt1 | contig 10213 bp, 8 predicted proteins | sample NGESurdeep072012_FD_184466 | JGI IMG/M metagenome (GOLD analysis project Ga0207929, IMG submission 184466) | Arctic peat soil microbial communities from Barrow, Alaska - NGEE Surface sample 53-1 deep-072012 (SPAdes) | ecosystem: Environmental > Terrestrial > Soil > Wetlands > Peat ... | reverse complement strand
CGGTGCGAATGCCGCCGTCGACCTGCACCGCGATGCGACTGCGCAGACGATTGATAACAAGCGTCTGGTGCGTTTCCGCGAGGCCTATTTCCCACGGGCTACCGGCGTGCTTGACCGAGGTGAGCGGCGCCGCCCCGGTGCCGCCTTCGTAACCGGCGATGGTGACATGATCGGCGCGGGCCTTCGCCACGCCTGCGGCGACGGTGCCGACGCCGACTTCGGAGACCAGCTTCACCGAAACGTCGCCGGTCGGATTGGCGTTCTTCAGGTCGAAGATGAGCTGGGCCAGATCTTCGATCGAATAGATGTCATGGTGCGGCGGCGGCGAGATCAGGCCGACGCCGGGCGTCGAGTGGCGCACCTTGGCGATGGTCTTGTCGACCTTGTGCCCCGGCAACTGTCCGCCTTCGCCGGGCTTGGCGCCCTGCGCCATCTTGATCTGCATCATGTCCGAGTTGACGAGATACTCGGCGGTGACGCCGAAACGCCCCGAGGCCACCTGCTTGATGGCCGACCGCATGCTGTCGCCGTTCGGCAGCGGCTTGTAGCGGTCGGATTCCTCGCCGCCTTCGCCGGTGTTCGACTTGCCGCCGATCCGGTTCATGGCGATGGCGAGCGTGGTATGCGCCTCGCGCGAGATCGAGCCATAGGACATGGCGCCGGTGGAGAAGCGCCGCACGATGTTCTTGGCGGGCTCGACCTCCTCGATCGGCACCGGCTTGCGGCCGTCATTCTCCGCCGACTTGACGCGGAACAGGCCGCGGATGGTGAGCAGCCGCTCGTTCTGCTCGTTCACGATGCCGGCGAAGGCGCGGTAGTGATCCTGCGAATTGCCGCGCACCGCATGTTGCAGGCGCGACACCGTCTCGGCGGTCCAGACGTGGTCCTCGCCGCGCACGCGCACGGCATAGTCGCCGCCGACGTCGAGCATCGTCGCGTAGATCGGTGAATCGCCGAAGGCGTCGCGATGGCGGCGCACCGCCTCTTCCGCGATTTCGGCCAGTCCCACGCCCTCGATGCGGGTATGGGTCCCGGTGAAGTATTTGTCGACGAAGTCCTGGCGTAGGCCGACGGCGTCGAAAATCTGCGCACCGCAATAGGACTGATAGGTCGAGATGCCCATCTTGGACATCACCTTGAGCAGGCCTTTGTCGATCGACTTGATGTAGCGCTTGACGACTTCCTTCTCGTCGAGCTTGCCCGGCAGATCGTCCTTCATGGCGACCAGCGTCTCGAAGGCGAGATAGGGGTTGATCGCTTCCGCGCCGTAGCCGGCCAGACACGCGAAATGATGCACTTCGCGCGGTTCGCCGGTCTCTACGACCAGCCCGACCGAAGTGCGCAAGCCCTTGCGGATGAGGTGGTGATGCACCGCCGCGCAGGCGAGCAGCACCGGAATCTGAATACGATCGGCGCCGGCCTTGCGGTCGGACAAGATAATGATGTTGCAGCCGGCGCGCACTTCTTCCTCGGCGCGTTCGCACAGCGCGTCGAGCGCCCAGCCCATGCCGTCGACGCCATGCTCGGCCGGAAAGGTGATGTCGAAGGTGTGCGACTGGAAGTGATCGCCGCTCATGGTCGAGATCGAGCGTATCTTTTCCAGGTCGGCATTGGTGAGGATCGGCTGGCGCACTTCCAGCCGCTTGCTGTTCGACAGGCCTTCGAGATCGAACAAATTCGGCCGCGGCCCGATGATGGAAACCAGGCTCATCACCAGTTCTTCACGGATCGGATCGATCGGCGGGTTGGTGACCTGCGCGAAGTTCTGTTTGAAATAAGTGAACAGCGGCTTCGGCTTGTCCGACATCGCCGAAATCGGCGTGTCGTTGCCCATCGAGCCGACCGCTTCCTCGCCGGTCGCCGCCATCGGCGTCATCAGGAACTTCAAGTCTTCCTGGGTGTAGCCGAAGGCCTGTTGGCGATCGATCAACGGCACATTCGAGATCGCCGCCTCGTTGGCGGTCTCGGGCAACTCCTCCAGGACAATCTGGGTGCGCGCAAGCCATTCCTTGTAAGGGTGGCTCTTTGCCAGCGTCGCCTTCAATTCCTCGTCCGGAATGAGCCGGCCTTCGTCGAGATCGACCAGCAACATCTTGCCGGGCTGCAGCCGCCACTTCTTGACGATGTCCTTTTCCGGAATCGGCAGCACGCCCATCTCGGACGCCATCACGATGCGGTCGTCGCGGGTGAGCAGATAGCGCGCCGGCCGCAATCCGTTGCGGTCGAGCGTGGCGCCGATCTGGCGGCCATTGGTGAAGGCGATGGCCGCCGGGCCGTCCCACGGCTCCATCAGCGCGGCGTTGTATTCGTAGAAGGCGCGCCGCTCCTCGTTCATGAGCGGATTGCCCGCCCAGGCCTCGGGGATCATCATCATCACCGCATGCGCGAGCGGGTAGCCGCCCTGCGTGAGGAATTCGAGCGCGTTGTCGAAACAGGCGGTGTCGGATTGGCCCTCATAGGAGATCGGCCACAGCTTGTTGATGTCGGCGCCGAACAGCGGCGAAGACACCGAAGCCTGGCGCGCCGCCATCCAGTTGTTGTTGCCGCGCAGCGTGTTGATTTCGCCGTTATGCGCGATGTAGCGATACGGGTGCGCCAGCGACCAGGTCGGGAACGTATTGGTCGAGAAACGCTGGTGCACCAGCGCGAGCGCGCTCTCGAAATCGGGATCGTGCAGGTCCGGATAATAGGCGCCGAGTTGGTCGGCCAGGAACATGCCCTTGTAGATGATCGTGCGGCAGGAGATCGATACCGGGTAATAGCCGGATGTGCGCCGCTCGCGCCGCGTATAGATGGCGTTGGAGATCGACTTGCGCAGGATGTAGAGGCGGCGCTCGAACTCGGCTTCGGAGAATTTCTTCTTGCCGAGGCCGATGAACACTTGCAGGTGCACCGGCTCGGTCGGCTTGACCGACTCACCGAGCGTCGAATTGTCGGTCGGCACTTCGCGCCAGCCGAGCAGCGTCAGCCCCTGGCGCGCGATCACTTCGGCATAGATGTCGCGGATGATCTGCCGCCAATTGTTGTCGCGCGGCATGAACAGATAGCCGACCGCGTATTCGCCCGGCTTCGGCAGCTTGATGCCGAGTTCGGCGGTTTTCTTGGCGAAAAACTTGTGCGGGATCTGCACCAGGATGCCGGCGCCGTCGCCCATGCGCGGGTCGGCGCCGGTGGCGCCGCGATGCTCCAGATTGCAGAGAATGCGCAACCCGTCTTCGACCGTCTGGTGCGACTTGCGGCCCTTGATGTCGGCGATGAAGCCGACGCCGCAGGCGTCCTTGTCGAGCGACGGATCGTACAGGCCGTGCGGCGCCGGCGAGCCGGGATCGGCGCTGGCGGCGCGCAGCAGCGCGGCGTCGTCGGACTGCGCCGCGATACCGCGTTCAACTTCTGCGCTTCGTCTGTCCTCGCTCATCTCATCCTGCCTCGCCGGCGCTCGCAGGCCCGGGCGTACTCACTTCGTCCGCCGGCCCGATGGACGCCGCGGTTAACCCGCAACCGATCTCGAGAAGGGCAGCCTTGCTTGGCCGTCGCCACCCGTGGCTGCTCCCCTTGGGCGCCACCGATAACAGCCCGCCTGCAAGGGCCGGCACCGAGGTCGCCAGCTATTAGGACAGCATTGCTGTCCTAATAGACCATGCCAAATTTTGCCCGGACACACAAGTCTGGTCCACGCCGGAATTGGCCGGACCTTTCGCTTTGTTGCGGCCGTGCCTTCTTACCAAGCAAGAAGAGGACCACGCGCCGCCGCCTGGCGCAATGCCGTTGCGCCGTTGCCGCTTTGCCAATGGATGAGGCCGGTTAACCGTTTGACCGCGGCGGCGCGCTGGACCTGCCGATTGTGGTGCTTGGATCGGGTGCCGAAAAAAAAGACAATTGGCCAGTTTCTGACGAAAGTGGGCCTTTGCAGACGGCGGCGGCCGTCGGCTTCGCTTCCCGGAAGCTCGCCGCCGGACCGCAACGAACCTCGCAAAACGAAAGCGCCCCAGAACATCCGGGGCGCTGCCGTTTGCGTTGGAAGCTGCGGAGTTAGGCCGCGGCTTTGGTGTCAACCACCTGCGGTTTGCCATTACCGTTGCCGATCGGGATCTGGCGCGGCTTTTTCGCCTCGGGGATTTCCCGCACGAGATCGACGTGCAGCAATCCGTTCTCGACGTTCGCGCTTTTGACCTGGACGTGGTCGGCAAGCTGGAACACGCGCTCGAAAGCGCGCGCAGCGATGCCTTGATAGAGCACCTCGCCGTTCTGCTCTTCCTTGGCCTGCTTGGCGCCCTTGATCGTCAGCGTGTTTTCTTTCGCTTCGATCGAAAGGTCGCTCTCGCCGAAGCCGGCGACCGCGACGGTGACGCGGTAGTCGTTTTCGCCGGTCCGCTCGATGTTGTAGGGCGGGTAGCCCGGGGCGGATTCAAATCCGTCCAGCATCGAGAACAGCCGGTCGAAGCCGACGGTGGAGCGATAAAGGGGAGCAAGATCGAATGTACGCATGGCATATCCTCCTTGAGTTGAGCGACATGCGGGCGGTCCGCCATATGGCCAAACCGAAACCCGAGCGCAGCCTGAATGGCCTGCGCGAATTGGATATGGGAAGGTGATTTGGGGCTCGCAAGAGGGCGCCGCGCCAAGTTGTAAGCCATTGAAATAAAGTTATTTTAAATCCATATTGGCAGTGTGATTGAGCCCGCCTCGCGCCCTGCTATAAGGCGCGCGGGCCACCGCGCACCGGCTCTTTCTCGGCACCATGAAACTCGTTTCCATTCCCGCCAATCCGGTGCCCGACGACGTGGTGACCGGCAGCATCCAGACCCCGGACGGGGTCACGTTGCGCTTTGCGCGCTGGGCGCCGCCGCCCGGGCGCAAGGGCACGGTGGTCGTGCTGCAAGGCCGCGCCGAATACATCGAGAAATATTTCGAGACCGTGCGCGATCTGCGCGCGCGCGGCTTCGCGGTCGCGACGTTCGATTGGCGCGGCCAGGGCGCATCGGACCGTGCGCTCGGCGATACGCGCAAAGGTCATGTGCGGAATTTTTCCGAATACGCTACCGACCTTGCAGCGATCATGGATCAGGTGGTGCTGCCCGATTGCCCGCCGCCGATCTTCGCGCTCGGCCATTCCATGGGCGCCGCCATCGGCATCCGCGTCAGCCACGACGGCAGCCGCTGGTTCGATCGCATGGTGCTCTCGGCGCCGATGATCGCGCTGCGCCCGGGCCGGCTCACGACCATCGCGGGACCGCTGGCGCGTTTCATGCGCCTGCTGGGACGCGGCTCCAGCTATGTGCCGACCGGCAATGGCAAAGCCATCGGCGCCGAGGATTTCGTCGGCAATGTGCTGACCTCCGATCCAGTGCGCTACGCGCGCAACGCCGCAGTGCTAGAGCAAGCGCCCGAGCTCTGCATCGGTGCGCCGACGGTGGCCTGGGCCGATGCCGCGCTGCGCCTGATGAAGGATTTCGCCGCGCCCGGCTACTCCGGCCATATCCGCCAGCCGATCCTGCTGGTGGCGGCCGGCCGCGACGAAGTGGTCTCGACGCCGGCGATCGAGAAATTCGGGATGAATCTGCTGGCCGGCCGGCATCTCATTTTGGCCGGCAGCAAGCATGAGATCTTGCAGGAGCAGGATCTCTATCGGGCGCAATTCTGGGCGGCCTTCGACGCCTTCGTGCCGGGCACGCCGCGCTACTAGCCCTTCGCCAGCATCTCTAGCGCCGCCGCATGCACGCGCGCGTCGCCGGCGGCGACGATGCGGCCGCCGTCTTGCGCCGGACGGTTCTCCCAGGTGGTGACGATGCCGCCGGCGCCGGTGATGACCGGGATCAGCGGCACGATGTCGTAGGGCTTGATCTCGGTTTCGACAATTAGATCGATCAGCCCCGCGGCCAGCATGCAATAGGCATAGCAGTCGCCGCCATAGCGCGACAGCTTGACCTTGTTTTCGACCCGGCCGAAAGCGGCGCGGTCGGAACCGTTCATCAGCAGCGGGCTGGTGGTGGACAAGATCGCGCCCTCGAGCGAGGCGCAGGCGCGCACGTGCAGGTCGCGGCTGCCCGCCGGGCCGCGATAGCTGGCCGCGCCGCCGTCGCCGGAAAATTTTTCGCCCGTGAACGGCTGGTTCATCATGCCGAACACCGGTTCGCCGAAACGCATCAGGCCGATCAGCGTGCCCCACGCCACCATCCCGGTGATGAAGGACTTGGTGCCGTCGATCGGGTCGAGCACCCAGACATATTCGGCGTCGGTATGCTCGGCGCCGTATTCCTCGCCGACGACGCCGTGGCCCGGAAAATTTTGACGAATGAGCGCGCGCATGGCCTGCTCGGCGGCGCGGTCGGCGGCGGTGACCGGATCGAATCCGCCGGTCTTCTTGTTGTCGACCGCGAGGGCCGTGCGGAAGAACGGCAAGATGGTCTCGCCGGAAGCGCCGGCGAGGTGGTCGACGAAACTTGCGAAATCGATGGCCGTCATCGCTGCCTGCTTATCGCACGATCCCCCAAGGGGCACCTCGTATTACCGAAAGATCATGTGATGGGGCATTTCGGCGGGTGCGGCACAATATTTTTGAACTTAAAGCAATGCAAAATCCTACTGGCTTTCCCTTCCGCCCCATTGAAGTTGTGACGTTTTTGCCACCAATCTCCGGAAACGACGAATTTTGCGCTGAAAATCTGGCAACCAGCTATGCGTATAAACATGGGATTTTCGCCAATCAGCCTTGATTTTTGTGCGTCGCGGTGTAAATTATTGCAATGCGGTAGCGAGAGCTATCGTTGCCCTCCTTGGGCGTTTCCTCCCTAGACTTGGGCCGCTCTTCGTGAGCGGCCCTTTTTTTATCTATTCGGCTGCGGCCCGGTATGGACGCAGTTCTTCCAGCGGAATCTCGCCCAGGCGCCTGGCCAGCGCCTCCAGATCGGCCGCCAACTGGCTGAAGGTGCTGGAGCGCGCGTAGCGGCGCTCGTCCATGTAAAGCGCGCGGTTGATCTCGAGCTGGATGGCGTGCAGGCCGGCGGCCGGGTTGCCGTAATGCTCGGTGATGAAGCCGCCGGCATAGGGCTTATTGCGGCTCACGCTGTAGCCCAGGGTGCGCAGGGTCTTTTCCACGGTTTCCGCCACCACGCCGACGCAACTGGTGCCGTAGCGGTCGCCAAGCACGAATTCGGGCCGCGCCCGCTCATCCTTATGACCGGCGGTCGACGGCATGGAATGGCAATCGATCAGCATGGCGGCGCCATAGTCGCGGTGCAGCCTGGAGAACAGCCGGCGCAGCGCGCGGTGATAGGGCTTGTACAGGCTCTCGATGCGGGCCAGCGCGTCATCGACCGGAATGCGCTGGTCGTAGATTTCCTGGGCGTCGCCGACCACCCGCGCCACGGTTCCAAGGCCCCCGGCCACGCGCATCGAGCGGGTATTGGCGAAGGAGGGCAGGCGGCCGTCGAACATGCGCGGATCGAGTTCGTAGGGCTCGCGGTTGACGTCCACGAAGCAGCGCGGGAAATGCGCGCGCATCAGCGGAAAACCGTGCTTGACCACGCCGGCGATCAACTCGTCGACGAAACTGTCCTCCGAGCGGCGCAAGGTGGCGATGTCGAGCCGGGAAACGGCCAGGAAATCGCGCGGATAGGTCGAGCCGCTGTGTGGCGAATTGAACAGCACAGGACCCTTGCCCTCGGCCGGGTCCACGACCTCGAACGGGGGGTCAAGTTCGTCGCGAATGTCACTCATGAACGGGTATGGCCATTTCGAGCCCAGGTAGCATGCCGGCAGGACAGGCCCAACCGGCCGATATAACGCTCTATTGTCTATGCGCGGCAGCCTAAAGCCAAGCCATGCTTTTGGTTCACCCGATATTTACCTGACATAAGTCTTATGGGGCACGTTATGAGGCGATCGGGCCCCCGGTGAGGGGGCGGCTGGGACGGGGCGTTTGGAGTATCATGTCGAAAATCCTCCTGGCTGAAGACGACACCGATATGCGCCGCTTTTTGGTCAAGGCGCTGCAGAACGCCGGATTCGACGTGACCTCCTATGACAACGGCCTGTCGGCCTATCAACGCCTGCGCGAGGAGCCGTTCGAGCTTCTGCTCACCGATATCGTGATGCCCGAAATGGACGGCATCGAGCTCGCCCGCCGCGCCGCCGAACTCGACCCCGACATCAAGATCATGTTCATCACCGGCTTCGCCGCGGTCGCGCTCAATGCCGATTCCACCGCGCCCAAGCACGCCAAAGTGCTGTCCAAGCCGATCCATCTGCGCGACCTGGTCAACGAAGTGCACAAGATGCTGGCGGCTTAAGCCGCCAAAGGCCGCCCGCGGGCCGCTTGCCTCGCCAGTTTGGAGCCGATAAGACCAAATCCGATAGAGGGCGCGTAGCTCAGCGGAAGAGCACTACCTTGACATGGTAGGGGTCACAGGTTCGATCCCTGTCGCGCCCACCATTCCCGCCTCATAAAACCTAGAGTTTTAGGCGATCTTTTAAATTTCGTCCTGCCTCGCCCTGCCTGAACAAACCGCGCACAGTGCCCAAAAGCCCGGTGAGTTTGGGCAATGGCTGGGCAGTATGTTCAGGGGGCGTTCCGTGTGAAAATCAGCCCATGCCGATCAATAAAGACGACACTGATGCACTTCGCAACGCGGTTAAGTCGCTGGAGCATCCTAGTTTGGCTGCACGCCTTACGAATATGGTCGGAAAGCCTGTTGAACTATTGGGTCGGGCTCTGCCAGCGGGTGCATCGCAGGCAATAGCGACGGCCACGACGAAAAGTCTTGAAGCAGCTCTCAAGGTAGCGCTACTTACAATTCGAAGCGGGCCTCAAGAAAGTTCACAGCTACTGCACAGAACTTTAGCGGTCGCTTCGGGTGCCGCTGGCGGCGCGTTTGGTATTTTTTCGCTGCCGTTAGAGCTCCCGGTCTCGACAATCATTATCCTGCGTTCAATTCTCGATATCGCACGAAGCGAAGGCGAGAATTTAGCCGATCCTGAAGCGACCCTCTCGTGTGTTGAGGTGCTTGGCCTCGGCGGTCGGGCAGAGACCGATGATGGAGCGAAGGGCGATTATTTCGTCATACGCGGGATACTCGCAAAGTCCGTCACCGAAGCTGCGCGCTTTATCGCTGAACGGGGCGTCGTTGAAGAAGGTAGCCCCGTGCTGGTGCGGTTGATCACTCAAGTCGCATCTCGGTTCGGATTTGTCGTTACGCAGAAGGCCGCAGCCCAAACCATCCCCGTCATCGGTGCGCTCGGAGGCGCTGCCGTCAATTATGCATTTATCGACCACTTCCAATCAGTCGCCCGGGGGCATTTCACCGTTCGGCGGCTTGAAAGAAAGTACGGCAAAGATATTATTTTTGCAGCCTACGAGCAGCTACGTCAGACTCTCGATTCATCACAATGAGTATCCGGCTGAATGAAATGGGCCGATGGAATGCTGATGCAATCGAACGTCAGCTTGCGCATGAGGAGCCAAACGCGGTCCGGCATGCCTATACTCACGGTGCGGAATATTGGTCCGAACGCGTCGCGATGATGCAGGCTTGGGCCGATTATCTCGATGAATTGCGCGACGCGGGAAAAGTAATACCGTTGCGACGCGAGATGGCTTCAAATTAGGCTTTCATCAATCCTCGAGAAACCGGAGAATCAAAATGCCTACTAAGCTCAATCTAGAACTGATTGGCGTCTGGTTTTGTGTGGGCTTTTTCACCGGCGCGGGCTGGGCGGTCGCCACGTGGCTGGTTGGGCGCATCTTTTCTGCGATCTGAATCAAAGTATGCAAAATAAGGCGGTCGTTGTCGGTTCGCTCGGTGTCATTGGCCGTTACATCGTTGAGAGGCTCGTCGAGGAACGCGATTGGCAGGTGATTGGTCTGTCGCGACGAAAGGAGCCAGACAGGCCGCGTTACCGACACGTTATCGTCGACCTGCTTGATGCCGAAGACACCGCACGCAAGCTCGCCGACCTGACGGATGTTACCCATATCTTCTACGCGGCCTTCCAATCGACTTCCGGAAGCGCATCGAATTTTGCATCAAATACCGTTCCTAATCGCGAGATGTTGGTGAACTCGGTCACCGCCATCGAACGCGCCGCGCGTCAACTGAAACGAGTCGTGCTTGTCACTGGTACTAAATACTACGGCGTGCACCTCGGTCCCTTGAAGACGCCAATGCGGGAAACCGATCCGCGTCACCTGCCGCCCAATTATTATTTCGACCAAATC
>Ga0207929_1000551_pt1 | contig 10225 bp, 9 predicted proteins | sample NGESurdeep072012_FD_184466 | JGI IMG/M metagenome (GOLD analysis project Ga0207929, IMG submission 184466) | Arctic peat soil microbial communities from Barrow, Alaska - NGEE Surface sample 53-1 deep-072012 (SPAdes) | ecosystem: Environmental > Terrestrial > Soil > Wetlands > Peat ... | reverse complement strand
ACCATTTTTTCAGCCATTGGGATCTACGCGGAGGAGGACCTGGCCATATTCGACGGGATGCGCGTTCTGCGCGAGAATCTCCTTCACCACTCCGTCGAACTCGGACTCGATCTCGTTCATGATTTTCATTGCTTCGATGATGCAGACTATCTGACCCTTGGTGATTCTGTCGCCGACCGCGAGGTACGGCTTCGATCCCGGCTCGGGAGCGCTGTAGTACGTGCCGACCATCGGCGACTTCACTTCCAGATACCTCAACTTCGCGGCCTCGAGCCTTGGCACTTCGACCGCGCCGGCATTCGCGTCCGCGCGCGCTGCGGAAACAGCGGCCGGCAGCAGCGAGGGCATCACCATCGGCGCCGCCATCTGCACCGCTCCGCGCTGCTGCGGAGTCTTCGAGATCCTGATCTTCATCCCCTTTTCGGACGAAATCTCGATCGAATCCACACTCGATCCGTCGAGCATTTCCACGAGCTTTTTCACGTAGCGGAGATCGATCATCGTCATTGGGCGTATGATGGGGTCGGCACTGGAGCGGGGCTCATGCTACTTCGAGGAGCTCTCGGGTAAAATCGGTGAGTATTTCCGGCCCCTTCGCGGCGAGGTGAACGTCGTCCTCGATGCGGACCCCTCCCCAACCCGGACGGTAGATTCCCGGCTCGATCGTCACCACCGCGCCCTGTCCCAGCAGGGTCTCGACGGTTTTCGACAGCCGTGGCGCCTCGTGCACCTCGAGTCCCAACCCGTGACCGAGGCTGTGCCCGAAAGCGGCGCCGTACCCCTGGTCCTCAATGTAGCGACGAGCCAGACCGTCGGCATCCTGTCCCTTCATTCCCGCCCGCACCGATTTCGAGGCCACGGCGTTGGCGTGCCTCACAATCTCGTAGATCTCGCGCTGCTCGCTCGAGGCGGGCCCGATCACCATGGTGCGCGTGATGTCGGAGCAGTAGCCCTTGTACTGGGCGCCGAAATCGAGGAGCAGCAGATCACCGCGCTCGATCACGCGCGATGACGCGCGCGCATGCGGAAGCGCCGCCCGAGGGCCCGATGCGACGATCGCCGAGAATGGAAATTCCTCGCTCCCTTCGTCGCGCAGCGAGTGCTCGAGGATTCCAGCGACGTTCAGCTCGGTCAATCCGGGACGGATCTCCTTGATGGTCCTGGTCAGCGCGCGAATCGCGATCTCTCCAGCATGCCGGATGAGCGCGACTTCGTCCGCATCCTTCGACTCGCGCAGCGCCTCGACCAGATTGATCTGGGGCCGCCACTGCCAGCGCGTGCCCTCGCTGAGCAAACGCTGAAAGTCGCGATGCAGCAGGTGCGCGGACTCGAATCCAACTACCTCGATCCCGGCGAGGCCTGCTGCCAAATTCCACAATCCCGTCCACAGGCTCTGCGCTTCGATGCGGATCGTCGCGAGATCGCCGACTTCGTCGCGCACCTGCGTGTCGTAGCGGAAGTCGGTGATTAAATGGAGATCCCGCTGCGTCACGAGAAGGAGCGCGCTCGAGCCGGAGAAACCGGTGAGATAGCGCACGTTGGGAAGGCTCGTGAGAACGAGCGCATCGATATGTGCGGCGGTGATCGCATCGCGGAGCGCGGCCACGCGCGCGGGTCGGCGATCAGCCATTGGCGGCAACCGGAAGACTCTTCACCAATCCGCGCAGCGCCAGCTCGTAGCCGTACGCGCCGAAGCCGCAGATGACGGCGAGCGCCGCATCGGCGAGCGCCGAGCGACGGCGCTCTGGCTCGCGCGCGTAAATGTTGGTGAGATGGACTTCCACGAAAGGAACTTTCACTCCCGCCAGCGCGTCGCGAATGGCGAGGCTGGTGTGACTGTATGCTCCCGCGTTCACCAGCGCGCCGTCGGCACGGCCGCGCAAGGCGTGAACCGCGTCGACGATCTCCCCTTCCCCGCTGTGCTGCGAGAATGTGAGCTCGACGCCGAGCTCCTTCGCGACCTTCAAGAGGCGCGACTCGATATCAGCCAGAGTTTCAGTCCCATAGAGAGCCGGCTCACGCGTGCCGAGCAGATTGAGGTTGGGGCCATTGATGACGGCGATTCTCACTCGCCCGTGAGCCCGTCGAGCCAGGCGCGGAATTTCGCGACGTCTTCTTCCGATTCCTGCGTGTATGGCATCCGGGGATTCACGCGCGGCGTCGGCATCGGTGGCGTTGGCGGAGTAGCTCTCGCGGTACCGGCCGTGCCGCTGAAGGCGCCGGCAAGCCGTGAGGCCGCGCGGCTGTCCGAGGCGCTCACCGTAGCTCCGGCGAACACCGCGTCGAGCGAAGCGCTCGGAGCGGAGCTTCCCGGAGGCGCGCCCGTGTCGGCCGGCACGCTGTTGCCCGGGCGCGCGCTACCGCGGTGACTCCCAGTGGAACGCGGGGGATGGCGCCGTCCCAGCGTCGCAAAGAATTCTCTGATGGACGGCTGTCGCGCGGCGATGCCCTCGGGCTCCGCACGCGGCTCCTCGCGCACGGGCGCTTCGATTGACTCGCGGTGACGCGGGGGTTCGGGCGTCGGCGAAGAATCCACGCGCGCGTCGCCCCGGTCCGGAGACTCGATCGATGGCGAGGGCGGCGCAGCCGGCTCCCGGGAAGGTCTGATGGAAGGCGGCTCTTTGTGCGCTTGCACCGGCGAGTCCGGATGCGCCGCGTGGTCCGCTGCCTCGATCTCGGCGATGCGAGCCTTGAGCGCCTGGTCGTCGGGGCGGGATTCGGCGAGCTGATAGTACACTTTCAGCGCGAGCTGCCTGTAACCCTGCTGCAGATAGAGCTGCGCCATCGTCTCATTGACGAATGGCTCAGGGCCGGGACCGGAGAACATGCGGTCCTCTTTCCGTGATTCAATGCGCTCGTGCACGGTCGCGCCGGGTGGTGGCGTCCACGTCTCGAGCGCGTCTTCGTCGTCGGATCTCGCGCTCGTCGTGCCCGCGAGCGCCTGCGGGGGAGCCTTGCCCGTGAGACCGTCAGCGCCGACCGGCTCGGGGGGCGATTCCGGCTCCGAACCGAGGAGGCCTTCGGCACCCATTGACTCGTCCTGCCTAGCTCCGCTGAGACCTTCTGCACCCATCCCGCCGGCCGGCAGACCGGCGTCGATCGGATCGACGGGATAGTGGCGCTCGAGTCCCGCGGGTGGCGCGTCGGAAACTTCCACGGGCGGCGATGCCGGCGCGGAAGCAGCGATTGGCTCGGGGGCCAAAGCGGGCTCGGACGGCATTTCCACCTCGAACGGCGGCGGAGGCGGCGCGGGCGTGGCGTTCTCCGCTACAACCGGCGCGCCCTCTGAGTCAGTGATGAACGGAATCGCCTGGTCGCCGCCGTCGGCGTCGATGCCGGGAATCTCCTGCGGAGTGGGAACCGGCTTCGCATCAGTCGAGGCATCGATTTCGGACACGAGCGCGATCACCGGCGCGTCTTTCGGATCGGCATCGAGCAGCCTCATGTACCACTTGCGCGCCTCGACGGTGTTGCCGCTCTGGAGCGACATGTCGCCCAGCGATCTCAACGCGATGAGATTCTCGGGATCCAATGTGAGCGCGCGCTCGAACACCTGCCGCGACTCATCGAACTCGCCGGTCTCGTACAGCGACTGGCCGTACACGATCTGCCCGCTCATGTGACCGGGCATCTGTGAGAGCTGCGACCGGCAGATCTCTATCGCGCGCTTCGGCTGACCACCTTTGCGGTATTCGTTCGCGAGCGGAGCGAAGTACCGACGGGGGTTCTCCTCGAATTTTTCCTGCAACTCCCGCAACCGGTCGTAATCCATCGCTTACCTCGGTTCAATCCGCAACAACTTCCCGGAACTTCGGTTTCACGCTTCGGTACCAACTGAAAGATGCAGCAATCTCCGCGTTCGCGCGACTTGCATCTCGGTCACCCAAACTCATAGCTTACAAGGTTATACGCCATCTCGCCCCCACGACCGGGGGCCCCCCAATTCGTGTAAGGAGTCGTGTCCTTGTTGCAGCAAATGCGGGCCTCCGCAAAATACATCTGGATCATCATCGTCGTGCTGTTCGTCGGCGGCTTCCTCCTGGCGCAGACTTCGGGTCTGCTCGGCAGAGCACCGGTGACGAACACCACCGCCGCCGCCACCGTCAATGGAGAGGATATTCTCGCCAACACCTGGTATCAGGCAACGCAGAATCTCGAGCAGGACGAGACTCAGCGCAGCACTCAACCCATCTCCCTCGACGAGAGACAGCGATTGATGGACCAGGCGTTCGACCAGCTCGTGAGCGACGCCCTCCTCCGCCAGGAGTACCGGCGCCGCGGTATCACAGTATCAGACGACGAGATTCTCCAGGCGGCACGCTACAGCCCGCCGCCACAGCTCACGCAGGCGCCCGACCTTCAGACAGAGGGACAGTTCGATCCCGCCAAGTACCAGCGCCTCCTGGCCAGCCCGCTGGCAAGGCAGAATGGGCTCCTGTTGCAGCTCGAGCAGTACTACCAGGCCGAGATCCCGAAGGAAAAGCTCTTCGACCAGGTCGCGAGCGACGTGTACGTCTCGGACGAGCAGCTGTGGCGCCGTTTTCAGGACACGCACGACACCGCGCAGGTCTCCTTCGTGGCGTTCGAGCCCGAGCGCATCGCCGACTCCGCCGTTCGCGTGAGCGACGACGAGGTGCGCGCGTACTACGACACCCACAAGAAGCTGTTCGACCGCCCGGGCACAGCGAAGGTCTCGGTCATCATCGTGCCGCGAACGGTGACCGCGACGGATTCCGCCGCGGTTCGCGCGCACGCGCTCGCGCTGAGAGCGAGAATTCTCGGCGGTGAGAAGTTCACGGATATCGCGCGTGCTGAATCAGCCGACTCGGTGTCCGCCGCGAATGGCGGATCGCTCGGCAAGGGCCCGAAGGGAAGATTCGTCGCGCCGTTCGAGACCGCCGCGTATGCCCTGAAGACGGGTGAAATCTCGCAGCCGGTGCTGACACAGTTCGGGTATCACTTGATCAAAGTCGATGCGCGGAAGGGCGATACAATAACCGTGAGCCACATCCTGCTTCACATCCAGCAGAGCGATTCCGCCGCGGTGAAGACAGACCGCCGCGCGGATTCTCTGGCCCGCATAGCGGCGTCCACCGATCAACCGGCGAAGTTCGATGAGGCGGCGCGCACGCTCCAGATTCCGGTAATCAGGAGCTCCGTGGTCGAGGGCAACACCCTGACTGTGAATGGACAGTACATCCCGAGCGTCGGCCCGTGGGCGTTCCAGGGTGCGAAGCCAGGCGAGACCAGCGAGCTATTCGACGCGCAGGATGGTTACTACCTCGCGCGCCTCGATTCACTCACGCCCGGCGGAGCTCTCTCGCTCGACCGGGCGAAGCAGGACATCCGCGCTTACCTGCTGAGGCAGAAGAAAATCGACGCGCTGATTCCCGAGGCGCGGAACTACGCGAAGATCGCGGCGGCGAGCTCGCTCGAGCAGGCGGCGAAGCTCATGAACCTGGAGGTAGTCAGCACGAAGCCGTTCACTCGCGTGACCGGCGTGCCCGAGCTGGCGCAGGCGCCGGAGGCAGTCGGCGCGGCATTCATGCTGCCGCTTCACACCGTGAGCGAGCCAATTCGTTCGACCGGCGAGGTTGTGGTCGAGCGCGCCGACAATCGCATTCCCGCCAGTCGCGCGGCGTTCGAGGCTCAGAAGGACGCGCTGCGCGCGCAGTCGCTGCAGCAGCTCAGGCAGCAGAGGGTGAAGGAGTTTCTCTCCAACCTGAGAGCGGTGGCGAAGATCGACGACAAGCGGAAGCAGGTGGAAGCGTCCGCTCGGCGCACCACTCAATAGCTCGCGATGATCGTCTGAGATCACACGTAAGGCAACTGAACGGGCTGGAACTGAACGGCAACTGAACGGGCGGGAGGCGTTAGTGGCGTAGATGCCAGTTTGTTAGTTCACGACGCCGGGACTTGCTTGCGTGGCGTTCGGGGTAGAACCAGCACTCGGTTTCGCAGGCCGTATAGCATCTTTCGCACTTCAATTGTCTGGGCTGAGAGTGACTCGAAGTCATTGGCCGCGATCACGCGCATATCGCGGGCGACGATCAGGTGATATTCGAGTTCGGTTGTGGAATTGAGGGAAATGGTGATGAATCGGGCGAATGCAATCCCGCTTTTTTGGCCCGTACCCTCGACGAGGTTGGTCGGGATGGACATCGCCGCGCGAAGCATCTGATTGCGCAACGCCGGGTTCTCAGAGCCTCGGATTCGCGTTGCGACGCGATGGACATTCAGCGCAAGTGCGTGCGCTTTGCGCCAGACCTTCAGCTTCTTGAAATCGCTCACGCACTAAAGCACGCACCGCGACCAGCCCTACCCAACATCCTTTAACCCGAAGTGCAGTCAGTTGGTCGCGCGCAGAGGAAAGTCCGGGCGTAGTGAACTAACAAACTGGCATCTATGCTACTGACGCCTCCCGCCCGTTCAGTTGCCGTTCAGTCCAGAACCTACAGCAGCCTCTTCGGTTCCGGCCGCTCGGCTTCCTCGGCGGCGGTGCGGCGCCGCTCGAGCTCCGCGGAAGTCAGTCGCGACTGTGTGTCCGACTCCAGCGGCGGCTGCGTCTCCGAGGTGACTTCGCGCGTCGCCTCGTTGATGTTCTTCTTGAATTCCCTGATACCCTTTCCCATCGAGCCCGCGATCTCGGGGATCCGCTTCGCGCCAAATAGAAGCAGGATCACCACCATGATTATCAACAGCTCGGGGAACCCCAGATTGCCGAACATAGAAGACTCCTAGAAAAGCGAACGCGCTATGAGGTAAGCCACGAGTACACCCAACAGGCTCAAAAGTGACACATCCAGCGCAATTGGGCCAAGGGCAAACTTGAGTATAACCAAATCCACGGGCAGCGGCCCGATGGCGGGGGTCACGCCCGTCGTAAAGAACTCTTTCGCCGCGCCCGGCGGCAGGAACCTGCGGCCTACCTGGGTCAGCAGGCCGCCCGTAATGAACCCCGCCGACAGGACGAGAGCATGGAAGAGCGCGCTTCGCCCGCTATGGCCCCGTGATGGTGGCATTATGAGTGTCTCTCCATGACGTAGGAAATTGACGCTGTGAGCGACCGGCGCGCTACCGTATCGGGCAAATCCGCGAGCGCCTCATGAGCCTTTTCGGCGTACTCCTCACCGCGCTCGCGCGCGTAATCGAACCCGCCATTCTCGTCGACGATCCGAACGACCGAAGCGATGTCTTCGTCGCTCACGGTCTCGCTTTCGAACAGCCCCTCGACTTCCTGGCGCGACGCGGGAGACATCTCGCGGAGCGCGTGAATCAGGGGGAGCGTCACCTTGTGCTCGCGCAGGTCGAGACCCGACGGCTTGCCGGTGGTTTCCTTCTCTTCGCGGTAGTCGAGCAGATCATCGGCGATCTGGAACGCCATTCCGAGATTCTCTCCGAAGTTCCCGAGCGCGTCGCCGTAGCGCCGCGCGCCTGAAAACGCTCCCAGCTCGCACGCGGTTCGCATGAGCGAGGCTGTCTTCGAGCGAATGAGATCGTAGTATTCGCGCTCGGTAAAGCGCAGCGGATCGGTGACCGCGAGCTCCCGCATCTCGCCGAGCGTCATCTCGGTTGACGCCCGCGTCAGCGCCTGAAGCGCCTCGAGATCGCCCAGTCCCACGAGGTGCGTGAGCGCGGTGGAGTAGAGGAAGTCTCCCATGATCACGGAGATCTGGTGGCCGAAGAGCGCGTTGACGGTCGGCATGCCGCGACGCAGCGCCGAGTGATCGACGGCGTCGTCGTGTACGAGCGTCGCGAGGTGAATCAGCTCCAGGGCCGCGGCGAGGGTGACGGCCTGGTCTTCGGGCTCGTCAGCGACCTCGCTCGAGAGTAGGAGAAGAGTCGGGCGGAACAGCTTGCCGCGCATGGCGAGCAGGTGCGCGCTCACCTGGCCGACGAGCGGCAAATCGCTGGCGACGATGCGCGCCATCGCTTGCGACACATCGTCGAGCTTGTCGCGGACCGGAAGCTGAATCGCCTGGAGTGTGACTCCACGCGGCGGCGTCATGTTCACTCTGGGTCGGTCCTGGGCTGCGGCCGATCTCATTTCGTGGCGGCCTTGGTCATCTGCTTGAGGCGCTTGCTCACATCGCGGAAGTCGATGTCGATCGCAAACACCCGCTGGTAGTACGCGGCGGCATCGCGTGCCTTCTTGCTCCCCTCGGACGCGAAGCCCAGGAGGTAGAGCACGCCGATCAGATCTTCATCCTCCATGCCGGGCTCGCGCAACGCGCGTCCGAGCACGGTGATGGCGACATCGTGCTCGTTGCGCTCGATGAAGCACTGTCCGAGCGCCTCGTAGGCGCGGATTCGCTGCGTCGCTCCCCGCAGCGCCTTCTGGAACTCGGCGACCGCTTCATCGATGAGGCCCATCTCCTTGTAGGCGACGCCCAGATCGTAGTGGCTGTCGAAATCCTCGTCGTCGACGTTGGCGGCGACGCCGGCTTTGAACTTCTCGAGCATGTCGGTGAAGTCGGCCTGCTCGCCTTCTACGCGACTCTCGTCCTCGGCCGCGACCATGCGTGTGGAGCGCGGACCGCGCTCTTCACGGAGCCAGTCCGCGAGATCGACGAAATTGTCATCGGAGTTTCGCTGCTGCGCGTTTTCTTTCGGAGTTGCCGCGCGCGGAACTTCAGTCGGCGTCGTCTGGCGGGGCGCCGGCTGGGGCGGGGACGTTTTGGGTTTCGTACCCCGGCGCATGAAAGGATTGACCGGCGGACGCTGCGACGGCGGCTCCTCGCGCTGGGGAGTCTTGGGCTTCTTCAGTTTCGGGCGCGTCATCCGGAGCGGCTCGACGAGCTTCGGCTTGGTCGGCTTGGGCGCGGGAGCGGGCTTCTGCTCGTGGACTTCGGCTTCTTCGTCCTCTTCGGCGTCGATCTCGAGTGTTTCGAATTCTTGCACTTCAGCCTCGGCCTCGGGCGACACGTTCGCCTCGGCCAGCGCGGCGGCGCTCTCCTCCGGCGCCGGCTCGTGCACGAAGAACCGATCGTCCTCGAGGACATTGAGCCCGGCCAGAGGGTCTTCGTCCAGAAGAGGCTCGCCTAGTCCGGGCTCGACGGGATTCAAGCCGGACTCCGCCGAAATCAGGCCCTCCACGGAGGACGATGGCGGGCCGACTTGGGGATCCATCACGAACGCCGCAGGATCCGCGATGGATTCCAGCCCTTCGAGCGGGGAGACATCCGTGTCGGTGAGCGACAAATCGAACGCCGGCTCGAGATCGCTGACCGAAGAGCCCCGCTCGAGACCGCTGACCGAAGAACCCGTCTGGAGACCAGGAACCTGGTCCGACTCGAGCTCCAGAATCGGCAGCGACTCCGGGGTAGTCGGCTCGAAGTCCGCCAGTGGCTCGATATCAGGCAGTTCCTCGATGTCCGGCAGTTGCTCGAATTCCGGTAACGGCTTTATGTGCTGGGGCGTGCGCGGCCGCGCCGGCGCTTTGGGCGCAAGCGCCGTTCTCTCAAATCCTTCGATCTTGGGCCTGGGCGATGGCGGTGATCCACCGAGGTCGAGAAAGACGAGGCCGCCGGATTCTCTCTTGACCGGCGCCTTGGACCGGCGAGGCTCGACACTCGGATCCAGGGTGTGAATTCGCTGCACGGTCGCTTCCGCCTCGGCCGCTCGCCCCTCGGCGTCGAGCGATTCGTGGAGTATCTGCAGCTGCTCGATCGCCTCGGAGCCCTTCCCTGCCTTGGCGAGCTGGTCGGCGAGCATCAGCCGGATGTCGTCCTGTCCGGGGCAAAGATCCGCGAATTCCTGGAGCGCCTTGAAGGCATCGGTTTCGCGGCCCGCGCGGTGCATCCGGTCGGCGTATTCGAGGAAATTCTTTTTGGCGTCGCTGTTGAAGCCCTTCTTGGCCGAGATCTTACCGAGCTTGTAATAGATCTGATGGCGCGCCGGGGCGTGGCGGAGAATCTTGTTGCAAAGCGCGATCGCGTTATTGAGGTAGCCGCCCTCGGTGTAGAGATCCACGGCCTGCTCGTAGTAATTGACGGCCTGGTCGGTCCTGTTCAGGCGCAAATTGAGGTCGCCAACCCGGTTGTAGACGGTTACGTCGCGATCCTCCTGCCCCTCAGTCTGCTCGATGATCTGAAGGTAGACCTCGAGCGCCCGATCGTACTGCTTTTTCTGCTCGAATTCGGCAGCCTTTTTTTTCAGCTTGTCGACGTTGGACATTAAGGGCGCCGGGCAAAAAGGACTTACCCGGTAGGCACGGCCTCCGGGG
>Ga0207929_1000550_pt1 | contig 10276 bp, 8 predicted proteins | sample NGESurdeep072012_FD_184466 | JGI IMG/M metagenome (GOLD analysis project Ga0207929, IMG submission 184466) | Arctic peat soil microbial communities from Barrow, Alaska - NGEE Surface sample 53-1 deep-072012 (SPAdes) | ecosystem: Environmental > Terrestrial > Soil > Wetlands > Peat ... | reverse complement strand
GATCGCTGCTCGGCTGCATCGGCTTCATGAACGCCGCGTTGGGCGTGCGCTTCTTGCCCGAGGATTTCCGGCGGCTGCTCTTCCGAGCGCCTTTCTTTGCCGCCTTTCTAGATGACTTTCTGGCCGAAGATTTCCGGGACGAGGACTTCTTCCTTCCTTTGCTCTTCTTTTTCGCTGCCATCTTGTCTCCTTGTTTGGTGATCGGATGCGAGTTGGTACAAGAGAGTGAAACGCCGTCCGTCAGCGACGCAAACTATGGTCCCGCGAGGCGAAAGCAATAGGGAAAGCAAAGAGTTTCCCTATGAGAAACACGAAATCTCAGAGGGAAAAACGACATTTTGGGCCCCGATGAGTCGGGTGGTACCCTCATTTTCCAGCAAATTCCTCCAGGAGCTTCACCATTTTGACGTCGTACGGGTCGGGCGAATCGTCGTCTTCCGCTATCTCGTAATTCTGCTGCGGGGTCTCGAGAATGAGAGGAACATCGCTGCTGCGGCGGTCATGCATGAGCCACTCGAACGGCTGCTTCCCTATGTGCCCTTCCCCTATGAGAACGTGGCGATCCTTGTTCGATCCCAGCTCTCCCTCGCTGTCGTTCAGATGGAAGAAAGAGGGCGGCTCGCCGGCGGCTTCCTCGAATTCGTCCAGCACCGCGGTGAGCGCCTGCTTCGATACGGTGATGTCGTAGCCCGAGGAGAAGAGGTGGCAAGTATCGAGTCCATAGCCGGTTCTCGCCCGGAGAGATTCCGGAACGCCGGCCAGGATTTCTTTCACCTCCTGCGCCGTCTTTCCCATCGTCTTTCCAGCGCCCGCGGTGTTCTCCACGAGGAGGCGCGTGCCCGACTCGATCGTCTTGAGCGCCACCGTGATCGCCTTGGCGATGCGCTTTGCCGAGTCCGCGCGATCGCCCGTTCCCGCTGAGCCTGGGTGAAAACACACAGCACCTACTCCGAGGGCGCTCGATCGCTCCAGCTCCTTGGTGAGGCCCGCGCTGGCCCTCGCCCACTTCTCGTCGTCCGGCGTCGCGACGCTCAGCACGTACGCCGCGTGCACGACGACATTCGCAGGCTTGATTCTGGTCTTCGCCAGCGCCGTCTTGAAGCGGGCCACTCTCTCCGGCTTGATTGTCGACTTGTCGCCGTAGAAGCGGGGGATGGCAGTGAAGAGCTGCATCGCGGTCATCCCCGCGTTCCCCGCTCGGAGAACCGCCATATGGATGCCGCCGTTTTCGATCGTGTGGGCGCCTATGTATCGAGTCATGCCGCTCGCCGTGAAAGTAGTCTACCGCGCGCTGCCCTGGAGGGGCGGGCAATCCCGGGTGTTGCACCAGCGCGCGCCGACATTGATAATAGAGAAGTCTCCCTCGGCTGGCTGTTGCGAACTGTCGTTTCCTTATTAGCTGTCTGCCTGGCTTCGGCAGCGCTTCACGCGCAGACGGAAGCCCGTGCTGACATTCTCACCGGACGTGTCACGGACCTGACCGGCAAGCCCGTCGCCGATGCTCAGGTCGGTGCGACATCGCTCGGCTCGGGTCGCACGCGCTCGTACACCACCGACGAAGAGGGACGTTACAAGATCTTCTTCCCCGAGACGGCGCCCAGATACGTGCTCCAGGCGAAACGCATGGGTTTTGCGCCCGTGCAGCGCACGATCACCCGCCACACGAAGGATCCCGAGCAGATGACCGTCGACCTTCAGCTGGGTGGGACGCCACTCGCGCTGTCGATGGTCGAGATAACAGGGAGCTCCGACGCGCCGCCTCCGCGCGAGACCGAAAAGGCCGCTGGGCTCGATGCCACCATTCCCAATCCGGTCGCCGAGATTCTCGGCATGAAGGACACACTGCACTTGAGCGCGGTTCAGATCCTCGGGCTCACCGACGTCGCCGACACGCTACAGGCGAAGAACGGGCGCATCTATAAAAACATTCGCTCTCTGCTCTCGAAGTCGCAGGAGGCGGGTGACGTCACGCAGATGGCGGGGAGCATCGCGATGATGCTGGAGGAGGCATCGGGGAATACCGCGCGCGCCGTCGCCGCAGCCGAAAAGCTCCTGCGGGCCGAGCAGTGGGCGATACTGCCTCAGGTCATTCGCGATCGCCCAGAGAGCGGCGACCCGAGCGCGGCAAAACAGTAAGCGCTAACGCTGACTGTCACGCTCAGCGCCAGATTCCATCACGGTACCCCACCCGCTCCGCACTGCCCGCTGAATCATTGGGCGTTTTCCACCAGACTCTGATTTTGTTGTGGTCAAGCGCGATCCAGGGCGCGATCGCCGGAACGTCGTCGGGGGTCGCCTGTCCGCGCTGGTCGAAAATGTGTCCTGTGACGCGCGAGAGCACGATCCCGATCCTGGGCGTGGTGGAGTTTGGATCCTCGAACACGACGACCACGCTGTCGCCATGCGCGGCTACGCTGGCAATCGAAGGTGAATTGCCGTAAACGACTGGAACCGGCGAGTGAAACATTCCGCCCTTGTCCATCGAGTGCGCGAAGAAGACGCCGGCTCCATCGCTCGCCTCGATGAAGTAGACGAGATGCACGTAACCGCTTACCTGATCATAGAAAATTCCTGGAGCTGGACGAGCGCAGCCGCGACGGCCGCGGTCCCGCGACTCGACTTCCACCGGGGGCTGCCAGGTCCCGCCCTCATCTCCGGAGCGCTGCATCGACAGCACGACGTCGCTGTCACTCCGTGACGACCACCAGGTGCGAAACAATTCCTTGGCGTCCCCGGCAGTGCGAATCGAACGGATGCATGGGGCACTCGTCCCGGTGATCGCCGGCAGATTGGCGCTCATTGCCGCGCTCCGTGCATCGGGATCGCCGAGCTGGGACTGCCGATACGAAACGTCGCCCCACTCCACCGGCTCGTTGACGCAGCCGGCGAGAAGGAGCGCCAGCGAGTATTTCAGAGCGCGATTTCCCATCCGCGCACTTTAGCTCCCGGCGGCGAGCGAGAGAAGCCCGGCGCGCTTCAACTCGCGGCGTCGCATGAGAGAAGCCTGGCAAGGTCCGCCCTTCGTCACTAAGCTCGCGCCCCTGCCTAAGGGGTTCGTTTTGAGTCGACGGGCCGTATCTTTCGAGAGTACTTCCGCATGTCATCTCGAGGAATTCATGTCCGCCTCTGCAGTCAAACCCGGCCGTTCCGGCTCCTCCGGCGCCAGCCCGCGCAAAACCAAATCAACCAACGGCGAGCCCGGCGCCCAGAGCGCAGCTCCCGAGACTCTCCCGCGAGCTCTGACCGGATTCAATGGCAACCGCCGCGTCCCGCCCCCGGTGAACGAGCCGGTCAAGAGCTACGCGCCCGGATCTCCCGAGAGAGCGGCGCTCAAGGAGCGCCTGCGCTCGATGTCCGGAGAGCAGATCGACATTCCCAACATCATTGGCGGCAAGGAGGTTCACACCGGTGAGATGGCCGAGTCGGTGATGCCCCACAATCATCGTCACGTACTGGCCCATTGGCACCGCGCCAGCGCGGCGACCATCGATCAGGCTATCACCGCGGCGAAGGAAGCAGCGAAAGACTGGGCGAACTGGGCGTGGGAAGATCGCGCCGCCGTGTTCCTCAAGGCGGCCGAGCTGCTGGCGACGACGTGGAGACCGACGGTCAACGCCGCGACGATGCTCGGCCAATCGAAGACCGCGTACCAGGCGGAGATCGATTCGGCGGTCGAGCTGATCGATTTCTGGAGGTTCAATCCACACTACGCGCAGAGCCTCTACGACGAGCAGCCGCTCAGCGACCGCACGATGTGGAACCAGCTCGACTACCGGCCGCTCGAGGGATTCGTGTACGCGGTGACACCGTTCAACTTCACGTCGATCGCGGGAAATCTTCCGACAGCGCCGGCGCTGATGGGAAACACCGTCATCTGGAAACCGGCGTCGAGCGCGATGCTGAGCGCGCACTACATCATGAAGCTGCTCGAGGAGGCGGGACTTCCTCCTGGCGTGATCAACTTCGTGCCGGGTGATGCTGCTCTCATCTCCGACCGGCTTCTCTCGAGCCGCGATCTCGCCGGCGTGCATTTCACGGGCAGCACCGCCGTCTTCAACAACATGTGGAAGACAATCGGCGCCAGCATGTCGCGCTATAAGTCGTATCCGCGCATCGTCGGGGAGACGGGCGGCAAGGATTTCATCGTCGCGCATGCGTCGGCGGATCCGGTGGCTCTCTCGGTCGCGATCGCGCGCGGAGGGTTCGAGTATCAGGGACAGAAATGCTCCGCCGCGAGCAGGGTGTACATCCCCGAATCGATCTGGCCCGAAGTGCGCGACCGCACCGTTGCGATCATGAAAGAGCTTCGCATGGGCGACATTACTGATTTCCGCAACTTTATGGGTGCTGTGATCGACAAGAAGGCGTTCACGAAGATTGGCGAATATCTCGAGCACGGTCGCAAGAACGCGAAGATCATCGCCGGAGGAGTCGCGCGTGGAGAGGAAGGCTACTTCATCGAGCCGACTCTGATCGAGACGAAGGATCCCGGGTATCGCCTGTTGTGCGAGGAGATTTTCGGACCCGTTGTTACGGCGCACGTCTATCCCGACGACAAGTGGACCGAGACTCTCAGGATCGTAGACGAGACTTCGCCCTATGCGCTCACCGGCGCGGTATTCAGCAGGGAGCGTCAGGCGATTCGCGAGGCTGCGCTCGTGCTTCGCAATGCTGCCGGCAATTTCTACATCAACGACAAGCCGACGGGCGCCGTCGTGGGACAGCAACCATTCGGTGGTGCGCGTGGGTCGGGTACCAACGACAAGGCCGGGTCGAAGCTCAACCTCGTGCGCTGGATCAGTCCGCGGACCATCAAGGAGACATTCTCGCCGCCGCTCGACTATCGGTACCCGTTCATGGACGCAGAGTAGACACCGCAGAGTGGCTTCGTCCGATTGCTACCAGGGCGAAAGAAATCGCCCGAAGTCTCCATGAATGGTGATCGCCGGAACGAAGAGAATGTTTCCCTTACGAATTCGAAGCGCGGAATGGTCGTAGAAAACGCCAAGCTCGGGTGAGATGCCAGCTTTAAGCGAGCCAATCCTGGCGCCAAAAAATCCACCGAGCGTTGGCGAATCGTGAACCGCGCCCTTGTTGATGGGAATCACCTGCATCGCGCGAAGCCCGCCGTAGGGTGTAAAGCGGTCGTTGTCTTCGGCCGACGTGATCAGTGTGGCTTCCAGATGCAGGTGATCGCCCCAGTTCACAAGTCCGCCGCCGATCATGATCGCGGTCGCCGCGCCGGGGGCCTGGGAAACCCCGTTCAGCCGTCGTTTATAGTTGGCAACGATCCCGCTGAAAGACGGAGCCCGGACACCAATGTCCGAACGGTCATCCAATCCGAATCGGACTTCCGGATCGACTCCATAGCGCGGGAATGAACGCTTGTCGACGGAATCGTCCACGGAATTCGGGACGACATACATGGACATGCTGTGAACGGTCGTTCCAACTGGAACGGGTTGCGCGGTGCTCCCCACGGTAAGTGGTATGCAGCCGGCGGTGTAGACGATCGACAGCGCGGCCCCAGCACGAGCTACGAATTTCAATGTCATGAACGATCCCAGGTTAGAGGTGCGGAATGCAACCTAGGATCGCCGGTCATGCCGGTCTTTACGTCAGATTACGTAGTAGTCAGCGCGCCTGAGCGCACGAAGTGCGAAGGAACGCTGGACTAGAACCGCGCCTCTACGTACAGGTTGGCGCGCACTGATTTCTCTGGATAGATCCCCTTCGCGAGATCGATGCGAATCAATCCATCCATAATTGAGGCGCCGACGCCTGCCCCACTGAGCGGCCGCCCCGGATGCGAGAAGTTCGTGCGATCGCCCGCCCAGCCGAGATCCCCGAACACGATCTTGCGGAATCCCGTCGACCTCGTGCCGAACTCCGCGCTGGTCATCCAGAACGAATCCCCGATCTGCGCGCCGGCTCTCTGACCACGCACCGTCTGTACGCCGCCGAGGAAGAACTGCTTCTGAATCGGCAACTGACCGCCCGAGGTACCAGCTCCAAGCGTCAGCGCTCCGTCGAGCAAGTGGCCGATTCCACGGGACAGAGTCGTCTGCAGCGAGCCGCGCGAATAGTCGAAGGTTCCTGTTCCGCCCTCGAGCTTGATATCAGTCAGTGCGCGGAACCCGTGCGGATCGAGCCCGTACGACGAGTGGTGCCCGACCGCCAATCCGACGATCTTGCCATTCACGGCGTTGATGTTCGTGAGGTCGCCCTTCACTCCGCCCGGATGTGCAATCGCGAACTCCGTGTGCACCGTCGCATCGAACTGTTGCTCGGCGAACAGGCGCCAGTTGTTGATCATCCCATAGTCCTTCTCGCCCTTGAGCTCCGCACCCCACGTCCGGTAATAGAACCCTTCGTCACGCCCGAAGAAGAGCGCCGACACCGAGCTGCTGAAGCCGAGCGGATCACCCCAGTCGTTCGAAGCGACGAGACGGCGATAGACACCGACTCCGATCTTCCGCCGACCATCGGTCCGGTCGAGCGATAGCTCGCCATTGGGCGACAGGTCTGCGACACCCAGCCTGAAGAGAGTGTGGGCAGAGTACCCGCCTCCGAGCACATCATCGACCGCCAGCGCGCTTGACAATCCTTCGACGCGATTGAAGCGCGTGAACGGAAGTCCCCACGAGACCGTCGGCTTCTGCGGACTGAACCCGGGCTGGGCGCCGAGTGTCAGCGCCTCGGAAACAAGTGCGTCACGCTCGGCCGTTCCGAAAACTTGCTCGCCTTCGTCGTAAATCGATTTTGGGAGCTCGCTCGAGTGAGCCAGCGCCACGGTATCGCACGGAACTCTGACCAGAATCTGCAGGTCCTCGTCCCGGTTGTGGTGGGTGCGGACGCGCTCGGTTCCCTGCTTGCACTCGTTGCGCCGAAGCTCTCTGCGTGCCGCGCGAGAGACCGAATCGCTGGCCGTGTCCGTCACCGTAATGGTGATATCGGGCATCGGTTCGGTTCCATTCACACTCTCGTAGGTGTAGCGCTGCTCAAGCTTGAACGGAATGTGCATGAAGCTCACCTGAGCCTCGCCCTCGATCGTCTGCGAGCGCGGTAGCCAGAATCGCCCCTCGTGCAGGCCGTACTCGACTGTGATGGCGCTTACGTTGGCCCGCATCGGCGTGATCATCGGCTTCACCCAGCGCGGGATATCGTCGTCGGGGTCGTGCTCCGCTTCGTTCGCTTCCTTGGCCACGGCCATGATGTCCATCTCCTGCGCCATGCGATAAACCGCGCGCACGAGGTGGCCTGAGGCCGCGTCGAACCAGAGCGAGCCGACCGCGACGTTCCACTTGGGCTGCCGCGGGCGAATGCGGAGCTCGCGCAGCTGGATGCGCTGTCCCCCGGGAAGCTGGAACTCGACGGAATCTCCCGACTGGTACGTGTAGTACGCCTCGGCACCGGTTGCGAGTGGATGAATTACCTCGTTCTCGCTGACGTCGGCTTTAGCCATGTCCGAGCCGATCCAGAGGGTTTCTCGCCCGGGAGCGTAAGGAATGTCACCGTCATTGCCAAGGTCGATGTCTCCCTTTCCGATGCCTTCGATCATTGGAAGAACACTGCGCCGCCCTTTGACGTCGACGATCGCGCCTTTGCCACGCTGCCACACCACGTGCGACGCTTGCTCGCTCCGCATCAACAGGCGGTCACGCCCGATTCGCGTGAATCCCATTCCGACCGACATTCGCTCGTACGAGTTTGCATCGTAGCCCGTGAGCGACGAGTCCTGGGAGAGTCTGGCTTCGCGCGCACGAAGCAGAAGATCGCGCGCGCCAGGGTCCTTGAAAGCGCTTGCCATAATCACGGGCGTCACTGGCAGCCGTTTGGCAAGTCGGATTTCCCTTCGCACCGAGTCCCTGACCCGCTCGTGGGCATGCAGCGAATCGCGTCGCGCATCTCTACGCACCGCTATCGAATCCAGCCTCCGCACCGCCAATGAATCCGTTCTCGCCCGCGCCACGCTGTCCTGATTGTCGCTTCCGATGCGAATCACGGCGTGGGACTGCGCGAATACGACCGCGGCGAGGAGTGCCAGCATTATCTAGTGGCCCGTCGAACGTGGAATGGCGAAGGAGACGCCCAGCTGCCAGAGGACGAGATCGGTCTTGCTGTTGCGCGGGTTCAGCGTGATGGAGCCATCGGGGTTGTCGGTGATGTCGCCCTTTTTCAGATACGTCGCGCTCGCGCCATAGTGGTATTTCGCTCCAAGATTGAGCGCGCCGATCGATTTCCCGAACGGAATCATCACGCCGCCGCCAAAAATCCAGGCGTGGGACCAGTCGTCGAGGTTGGTCGTATTTAGCACCGCGTCCGAATTGCCCGTCCCCGAGATCGACGACTCCGTCCAGAAATAGGTTGCCCCTATTGCGGCGTTGGCGTAGGGACGGAACCAGCCGTCAGGAACCTGTAGCTGGGCGCCGATGGAGCCGAAGCCGATGCGATTGTCCGTGTTGAGATCCACCGAGAGACGGCCCGAGATCGGAAACCCTATCAGCTGCTGTTCGTGTCCGTACTGAACGCCACCCAGGTCCGCGCGGAGGTTGAAGTAGCCTTGGGGATCGAGCCTGAACATTCCCGTCAGATCGAACCCGTAACCGTTCGGAACGTTGTTCGCGAACTCGCCCTTCGGCTGCGAGATTGTGAGATCGGCGCCAAACGAAAAGCGTGAAGGAACCTGATCGCCGTAAGGGGCGATCTGCGCATCGACGACCGACGCCGACGCGAAAATGAAAGCAGTGCTCAGTACCAACACGGCTTTGGACTGCATAGTTTCTCTCCCTCGGGTTTGGAACCAGTGTTGGCAGGGACGGTGCCCGGTCTTCAGCCAACGCTATATCATTTTACGGTAAGAGGTTACAACGAGTTTCACGCTCGCTGAAACAAGTTGTTGCCCTCTCCACGTGACACTCCTTGTCGTTCTATGGTGACACCTTTGGATAATTCCGCCCCCGCGCTCCGGGTTGAGGGGCTCCGGAAAGCCTACGACGACGTCGTCGCCGTCGATGGCCTCAATCTCCAGGTCGAGACTGGCGAGTGCTTCGGACTGCTCGGCCCCAACGGCGCCGGAAAGACGACCACGATCGAGATCTGCGAGGGCCTTCTCGCCGCCGACTCTGGCAGTGTCGAAGTGCTCGGTCGGCACTGGGAGTCGGATGCCCGCGATCTTCGCGAGTTGCTCGGGATCCAGCTGCAGGATACGCAGCTGTCCGAGAAGCTCACCGTGGATGAGACACTTACTCTTTTTCAGAGCTTCTATCGCGACGCGCGCGACGTCGGAGAGGTGGTCGATCACGTCGACCTGGGCGAAAAGCGCTATTCAAGAGTCGGTGGATTGTCGGGCGGACAGAAGCAGCGCCTCGCGGTCGCGTGCGCGCTGGTCGGAAACCCCCAGCTCCTTTTTCTGGACGAGCCCACGACGGGTCTCGATCCAGTATCGCGGCGGCAGCTGTGGGACCTAATCGCAAAATTCCAGGCGGAGGGAAAGACGATCGTTCTCACCACGCACTACATGGAAGAGGCTGAGCGGCTTTGCGATCGCGTAGCAATCGTGGATCACGGTCGAGTGATCGCACAGGGGACGCCACGCGATCTGATAGAGTCCGTGGATGTTTCGCATCTTCCGCCGCCCGAGCCTCGAACCACGTCCGTAACGCTCGAGGATGTGTTCGTTTCTCTGACGGGCAGGACTCTACGCGATGAGTGAGCCGCGTTCATTGGACCCCAAAGACGGTCGCGCGAGAACCAAGCGGGTGCCTTTCCCGCTCACCGAGGAACAGGCCTCCCGCCCACGCCTACCGTTCATGCGTCGCCCTTTCATGAAGCGCTCGATGGTTCAGCTCACGCTGGTGCGCTTCCGCGAGTTCATTCGCGAGCCCGAAGCAGTTTTCTGGACGTTCATCTTCCCCATCCTCCTCGCGGCAGGATTGGGAATCGCCTTCAGACAACGCGGGCCGGACAAGGTGCAAGTCGGCGTCGTCACGGGTTTGGCAGGAACCGGCGCGGTGGACCAGTCTCTCGCCCGGGATTCCACTCTCGTAGTTACGACGTACGACGACAGCGCGGCGGCACGCGCTCTTCGCACGGGAAAAGTTGCGCTGCTCGTCGTTCCCGGATCGGCAAAGGAGAGCGTCCGCTACGTCTACGATCGCGGACGCAGCGAAGCGGTGAACGCGCGCTTGATGGTGGACCGCGCCGTCCAGAATGGGGCGGGTAGAGTGGACGCGGTTCGCGCGACGGATACTTACGTAACGGAAGCCGGCTCACG
>Ga0207929_1000547_pt1 | contig 10316 bp, 8 predicted proteins | sample NGESurdeep072012_FD_184466 | JGI IMG/M metagenome (GOLD analysis project Ga0207929, IMG submission 184466) | Arctic peat soil microbial communities from Barrow, Alaska - NGEE Surface sample 53-1 deep-072012 (SPAdes) | ecosystem: Environmental > Terrestrial > Soil > Wetlands > Peat ... | reverse complement strand
ACCATTTTTTCAGCCATTGGGATCTACGCGGAGGAGGACCTGGCCATATTCGACGGGATGCGCGTTCTGCGCGAGAATCTCCTTCACCACTCCGTCGAATTCGGACTCGATCTCGTTCATGATTTTCATTGCTTCGATGATGCAAACTATCTGACCCTTGCTGATTCTGTCTCCGACAGCGAGGTACGGCTTCGATCCCGGTTCGGGAGCGCTGTAGTACGTGCCGACCATCGGCGACTTCACTTCCAGATACTTGGACTTCGCTGCCTCGAGCCTGGGCACTTCGACCGTGCCGGAATTCGCGCCCGCCGCCACGGGAACAGCGGCCGGCAACAGCGCGGGCATCGCCATCGGCGCCGCCATCTGCACCGCGCCACGCTGCTGCGGCGTCTTCGAGATCCTGATCTTCATCCCCTTATCGGACGAAATCTCGATCGAATCAACACTCGACTCGTCGAGCATTTCCACCAGCTTCTTCACATAGCGGAGGTCGATCATCGTCATTTGGCGTATGATGGGGTCGGCACGTGAGCGCGGATCATGCTACTTCGAGGAGCTCTCGGGTGAAGTCGGTGAGTATTTCCGGGCCGCTCGCGGCGAGATGCACGTCGTCCTCGATGCGGACTCCTCCCCAGCCGGGACGGTAGATTCCCGGCTCGATCGTCACCACCGCGCCCTTTCCCAGCAGGGTCTCGACGGTCTTCGCCAGCCGGGGCGCTTCGTGCACCTCGAGTCCCAGCCCGTGACCGAGGCTGTGTCCGAAAGCGTCGCCGTAGCCCCGCTCCTCAATGTAGCGACGAGCCAGACCATCGGCATCCTGTCCCTTCATTCCCGCGCGCACCGATTTCGAAGCGATAGCGTTGGCGTGCCTCACGATCTCATAGATCTCGCGCTGCTCGCCAGAGGCGGGCCCGATCACCATCGTGCGCGTGATGTCGGAGCAGTAGCCCTTGTACTGAGCGCCGAAATCCAGAAGGAGCAGATCACCGCGCTCGATTACGCGCGACGATGCGCGCGCATGCGGAAGCGCAGCCCGCGGACCCGATGCGACGATCGCCGAGAAGGGAAATTCCTCGCTGCCCTCATCGCGGAGCGAATGCTCGAGGATTCCAGCGACGTTCAGCTCTGTCAATCCCGGCCGAATTTCCTTGATGGTCTTCGTCAGCGCGCGGATCGCGATCTCTCCGGCGTGCCGGATGAGCGCGACTTCGTCGGCATCCTTCGACTCACGCAGCGCCTCGACCAGATTGAGCTGGGGCCGCCACTGCCAGCGCGTGCCCTCGGCGAGCAAACGCTGAAAGTCGCGATGCAGCAGGTGCGCTGACTCGAATCCGACTACCTCAATGCCAGTTAAGCCTGCTGCCAAATTCCATAATCCCGTCCACAAGCTCTGCGCTTCGATGCGGACCTTCGCGAGATCGCCGACTTCGTCCCGCACCTGAGTGTCGTAGCGAAAATCGGTGATGAGGTGAAGATCGTGCGGCTCTACGAGGAGGAGCGCGCTCGAGCCGGAGAACCCGGTGAGATAGCGCACGTTGGGAAGGCTCGTGATGACGAGCGCATCGATGTGCGCGGTGGTGATCGCTTCGCGGAGCGCGGCCGCGCGCGCGGGCCGGCGATCAGCCATTGGCTGGGACCGGAAGCTGTTTCACCAATCCACGGAGTGCCAGCTCGTAACCGTACGCGCCGAAGCCGCAGATGACGGCAACCGCCACGTCGGCCAGCGCGGAGCGACGGCGCTCGGGCTCGCGCGCGTAAATGTTGGTGAGATGAACTTCCACGAAAGGGACCTTCACTCCCGCGAGCGCGTCGCGAATGGCGAGGCTGGTGTGGCTGTACGCTCCCGCGTTCACGAGCGCGCCGTCGGCGCGGCCGCGCAGGGCATGAACCGCGTCGACGATCTCCCCTTCCCCGTTGTGCTGCGAGAATGTGAGGTCGACTCCGAGCTCCTTCGCGATCTTCAAGAGACGGGACTCGATGTCGGCGAGAGTTTCAGTCCCGTAGAGAGCCGGCTCACGCGTGCCGAGCAAATTGAGGTTGGGGCCATTGATGACGGCGATTCTCACTCGCCCGTGAGCCCGTCGAGCCAGGCGCGGAATTTCGCGACGTCTTCTTCCGATTCCGGTGTGTGTGGCATCCTGGTATTCACGCGCGGTGTCGGCATTGGTGGCGTCGGCGGCGTAGCTCTCGACGCGCCGGCGGTGCCGCTGAAGGCGCCGGCGAGACGCGAGGCCGCGCGGCTGTCCGACGCGCTCACGGTCGCCCCGGCGAACACCGCGTCGAGCGAAGCGCTGGGAGCGGAGCTTCCCATAGGCGCAACGGTTTCGGCCGGCATGCTGTTGCCCGGGCGCGAGTTTCCGCCGGGATTCCCTGCGGAGCGCGGCGGCCGGCGTCGCCCCAACGTCGCAAAGAATTCCCTGATGGACGGCTGTCGCGCGGCGATGTTCTCGGGAGCGGCGCGCGGCTCTTCGCGCCGGGGCGTTTCGATTGACTCGCGGTGCGGCGCGGCTTGTGGCGGTACCGGCGAATCCGGATGCGCTGCGTGGTCCGCGGCCTCGATCTCTTTGATGCGGGTCTTGAGCGTCTGGTCGTCGGGGCGGGATTCGGCGAGCTGGTAGTAGACTCTCAGCGCTAGCTGCCTGTAGCCTTGCTGCAGATAGAGCTGCGCCATCGTCTCGTTGACGAATGGCTCCGGTCCCGGACCGGAGAACATCCGCTCTTCCTTCGGTGATTCAGTGCGCGCGGGCGATGATTCAATGCGCTCTGGCGCCGTCACGTCGGGTGGCGGCGTCCATGTGTCGAGCGCGTCTTCGTCGTCAGATCTCTTGCTGGTCGTGCCCGCGAGCGCCTGCGGGGGAGCCTTGCCGCTGAGGCCCTCGGCGCCGACCGGCTCTGGGGGCGATTCCGGCTCCGTTCCGAGGAGACCGTCGGCACCCATCAGGTCGTCCTTCCTTCCCCCGCGCAAACCTTCCGCACCCATCCCCACGTCGGGCAGGCCCGCTCCAGTCGGATCGACCGGATAGTGGCGCTCGAGGCCCGCGACTGGGGTTTCCTCGGAAACCTGCGGCGATCTCGGCTCGGAAGCAGCGGCTGCGTCGCGAGCAGCGATCGGCTCGGGAGCCGAAACCCGCTCGGCGGGCTTTTCCGACTCGACCCTACGTGAAGGCTGGGCGGGTTCGAGAGTAGCAGTCGGAGCGGTTTCAGAAGGCACATGCGGAGCGGACGGCGAAGACGGCTCGGGCGTCGCGCTCTCGGCGGCAATCGGCGCGCCCTCTGCGTCGGCGATGAATGGGATCGCCTGATCGCCGCCATCGATGTCGACGCCTGGAATCCCCTGCGGAGTGGGAACCGGCCTGGCATCGGTCGAGGCATCGATCTCGGACACGAGCGCGATCACCGGCGCGTCCTTCGGATCGGCGTCGAGCAGTCTCATGTACCACTTGCGCGCCTCAACGGTATTACCGCTCTGAAGCGACATGTCGCCCAACGATCTCAGGGCGATGAGATTCTCGGGATCCAATGTGAGCGCGCGCTCGAACACCAGCCGCGCCTCCTCGAACTCGCCGGTCTCGTACAGGGACTGGCCGTACACGATCTGCCCGCTCATGTGGCCGGGCATCTGTGAGAGCTGCGACCGGCAGATCTCTATCGCGCGCTTCGGCTGCCCGCCTTTGCGGTATTCGTTCGCGAGCGGAGCGAAATACCGACGGGGGTTCTCCTCGAATTTTTCCTGCAACTCCCGCAACCGGTCGTAATCCATCGCTTACCTCGGTTCAATCCTCAACAACTTCCCGGAACTCCGGTTTCACGCTTATATACCAACTGAAAGATGCAGCAATCTCCGCGTTCGCGCGACTTGCATCTCGGTCCCCCAAACTCATAGTTTACAAGGCTATACGCCATCTCGCCCCAGCGACTGGGGCCACCCCAATTCGTGTAAGGAGTAGTGCCCTTGTTGCAGCAAATGCGGGCCTCCGCAAAATACATCTGGATCATAATCGTCGTGCTGTTCGTCGGCGGCTTTCTCCTGGCGCAGACCTCGGGACTGCTCGGCCGCGCGCCGGTGACCAATACCACCGCCGTTGCGACCGTCAATCGAGAGGATATCCTCGCCTCCACCTGGTACCAGGCAACGCAGAATCTCGAGCAGGACGAAACTCAGCGCAGCACGCAACCCATCTCCCTCGACGAGAGACAGAGATTGATGGACCAGGCGTTCGACCAGCTCGTGAGCGACGCCCTCCTCCGCCAGGAGTACAGCCGCCGCGGCATCACAGTATCAGACGACGAAATTCTCCAGGCGGCACGCTATAGCCCGCCGCCTCAGCTCATGCAGGCTCCCGACCTGCAAACCGACGGACAGTTCGATCCCGCCAAGTACCAGCGCTTCCTGGCCAGCCCGTTGGCAAAGCAGAATGGGCTCCTCTTCCAGCTCGAGCAGTACTACCGCACGGAGATCCCGAAGGAAAAGCTCTTCGACCAGATCGCGACCGACGTGTACGTCTCGAGCGAGCAGCTGTGGCGCCGCTTCCAGGACACGCACGACACCGCGCAGGTCTCGTTCGTGGCGTTCGAGCCCGAGCGCATCCCCGATTCCGCCGTTCGCGTGAGCGACGACGAGGTGCGCGCGTACTACGACACCCACAAGAAGATGTTCGACCGCCCCGGCACGGCGAGAGTTTCGGTCATCATCGTGCCCCGAGCGGTGAGCGCGGCGGATTCCGCCGCGGTTCGCGCGCACGCGCTCGCGCTGAGAGCGAGAATTCTCGGCGGTGAGAAGTTCGCGGATGTCGCGCGCGCGGAATCAGCCGACTCGGTGTCGGCCGCCAATGGCGGCTCGCTCGGCAAGGGCGCGAAAGGAAGATTCGTCGCGCCGTTCGAGACGGCCGCGTACGCGCTCAAGCCGGGGGAGATCTCGCAGCCGGTGCTGACGCAGTTCGGGTATCACCTGATCAAGGTCGATGCGCGGAAGGGAGATACGCTGACCGTGAGCCACATCCTCCTTCACATCGAGCAGAGCGACTCCGCCGCATCGAAGACGGACCGCCGCGCGGATTCTCTGGCGCGCATCGCGGCGTCCACCGACCAGCCCGCGAAGTTCGATGAAGCGGCGCGCGCTCTCCAGATTCCGGTAATCAGGAGCACCGTGGTCGAAGGCAACACCATGACCGTGAATGGACAGTACATCCCGAGCGTCGGCCCGTGGGCGTTCCAGGGTGCGAAGCCAGGCGAGACCAGCGAGCTGTTCGACGCGCAGGATGGCTACTACCTCGCGCGCCTCGATTCACTTACGGCCGGTGGAGCGCTCTCGCTCGACCAGGCGAAGCAGGACATCCGCAATTACCTATTGAGGCAGAAGAAAATCGACGCCCTGGTTCCGCAGGCGATGAACTACGCGAGGGTCGCGGCGGTGAGCTCAATGGAGCAGGCGGCGAAGCTCATGAACCTGCAGGTAGTCAGCACCAAGCCTTTCACTCGCGTTACCGGCGTTCCCGAGCTGGCGCAGGCTCCGGAGGCAGTTGGCGCGGCGTTCACTCTGCCCCTTCACACCGTCGGCGAGCCGATTCGTTCGATTGGAGAAGTTGTGGTTGAGCGCGTCGACAATCGCCTCCCGTCGAGCCGCGCGGCGTTCGAGGCTCAGAAGGAATCGTTGCGCGCGCAGGCGCTGCAGCAGCTAAGGCAGCAGAGGGTTCGGGAGTTTCTTACCAACCTGAGAGCCGTGGCCAAGGTCGATGATAAGCGGAAGCAGGTTGAGGCTTCGTCGCGCCGCACGACTCAATAGCTCGCGATCATCATCTGAGATCACACGTAAGGCAACTGAACGGGCGGGAACTGAACGGCAACTGAACGGGCGGGAGGCGTCAGTAGCGTAGATGCCAGTTTGTTAGTTCACGACGCCGGGACTTGTTTGCGTGGCGTTCGGGGTAAAACCAGGACTGTGTTTCGCAATCCGTAAAGCATCTTTCGGACTTCGATTGCCTGCGATGAGAGGGATTCGAAGTCGCTGGCCGTGATCGCCCGCATGTCTCGGGCGACGATCGGGTGGTATTCGAGCTCGGTTGTGGAAGTGAGGGAAATGGTGATGAATCGGGCGAATGCCATCCCGCTTTTTTGGCCCGTTCCCTCTACAATGTTGGTAGGAATGGACATCGCCGCGCGTAGCATCTGATTGCGCAGCGAGACCTTGTCAGAGCCTCGGATTCGCGTTGCGACACGATGAACGTTCAGCGCGAGCGCGTGTCCTTTCCGCCAGACCTTCAACTTCTTGAAATCGCTCACGCACTAAACCACGCACCGCGACCAGGCCTCCCCAGCATCCTTTGACGCGAAGTGCAGTCAGTTTGTCGCGCGCTGAGGAGAGTCCGGGCGTAGTGAACTAACAGACTGGCAACTATGCTACTGACGCCTCCCGCCCGTTCTTTTGTCGTTCAGTACCTAGAGCAGCCTCTTAGGGGCAGGGCGCTCGGCTTCCTCTTCGGAAGCCCGGCGGCGCTCGAGCTCCGCCGACGTCAGCCTCGACTGGGTGTCCGACTCCAGCGGCGGCTTCGTTTCCGAGGTGACTTCGCGCGTCGCCTCGTTGATGTTCTTCTTGAATTCCCTGATTCCCTTTCCCATCGAGCCCGCGATCTCGGGGATCCGCTTCGCTCCAAACAGAAGCAGGATCACTACCATGATTATCAACAGCTCGGGGAGCCCCAGATTGCCAAACATAGAAAACTCCTAGAAAAGCGAACGCGCTATGAGGTAAGCCACGAGTACACCCAACAGGCTCAAAAGTGACACATCGAGCGCGATTGGGCCGATGGCAAACTTGAGTATAACCAAATCCACAGGCAGCGGCCCAATGGCGGGGGTCACGCCGGTGGTGAAAAACTCTTTCGCCGCGCCCGGCGGCAGGAACCTGCGGCCCACCTGGGTCAGCAGCCCGCCGGTAATGAACCCCGCCGACAGAACGAGAGCGTGAAAGAGGGCGCTTCGCCCACTACGGCTCCGTGGTGGTCGCATTATGCGTGTCGCTCCATGACGTAGGAAATTGACGCTGTGAGCGACCCGCGCGCTACCGTATCCGGCACATTCGCGAGCGCCTCATGAGCCTTTTCGGCGTACTCCTCGCCGCGTTCGCGCGCGTATTCGAACCCGCCGTTCTCGTCGACAATCCGAGCGACGGAGGCGATGTCTTCGTCGCTCGCCGTCTCGCTTTCGAACAGCCGCTCGACTTCCTGGCGCGACGCGTGAGACATCTCGCGGAGCGCGTGGATCAGTGGGAGCGTCACCTTGTGCTCGCGCAGATCGAGACCCGACGGCTTGCCGGTGGTCTCCTGCTCCTCGCGGTAGTCGAGCAGGTCATCGGCGATCTGGAATGCCATTCCGAGATTCTCTCCGAAGTTCCCGAGCGCGTCGCGGTAGCGCCGCGCGCCCGAAAGCGCCCCCAGCTCGCACGCGGTTCGCATGAGCGATGCTGTCTTCGACCGAATGAGATCGTAGTATTCGCGCTCGGTAAAGCGCAGCGGATCGGTGACCGCCAGCTGCCGCATTTCGCCGAGCGTCATCTCGGTTGACGCCCGGGTCAGCGCCCGGAGGGCCTCGAGATCGCCCAGCCCCACGAGGTGCGTGAGCGCAGTCGAGTAGAGAAAGTCTCCCATGATCACCGAGATCTGGTGACTGAAGAGCGCGTTGACGGTCGGCATCCCGCGACGCAGCGCCGAGTGATCGACGGCGTCGTCGTGCACGAGCGTCGCGAGGTGAATCAGCTCCAGCGCGGCGGCGAGAGTGACGGCCTGTGGCTCGGGCTCTTCGGCGACCTCGCTCGATAGCAGCAGAAGTGTCGGGCGGAACAGCTTGCCGCGCATGGCGAGGAGGTGCGCGCTCACCTGGCCGACGAGCGGCATATCACTGGCGACGATGCGCGCCATCGCTTGCGACACGTCGTCGAGCTTGTCGCGGACCGGGAGCTGAATCGCCTGGAGCGTGACTCCACGGGGCGGCGTCACTTTCATCCTGAGGCGGTCCTGGGGCGCGGCCGATCTCACTTCGTGGCGGCCTTGGCCATCTGCTTGAGGCGTTTGCTCACATCGCGGAAGTCGATGTCAATCGCAAACACCCGCTGGTAGTACGCGGCGGCATCACGCGCCTTCTTGCTCCCCTCGGACGCGAAGCCGAGGAGGTAGAGCACTCCGATCAGATCCTCATCCTCCATTCCCGGCTCGCGCAACGCGCGTCCGAGCACGGTGATGGCGACGTCATGCTCGTTGCGCTCGATGAAACACTGTCCGAGCGCCTCGTAGGCGCGGATTCGCTGCGTCGCGCCTCGTAGCGCCTTCTGGAACTCGGCGACCGCTTCGTCGATGAGGCCCATCTCCTTGTAGGCGACGCCCAGATCGTAGTGGCTGTCGAAATCTTCGTCGTCGACGTTGGCGGCGACGCCGGCCTTGAACTTCTCGAGCATGTCGGTGAAGTCGGCCTCTTCACCTTCCTTGCGGTTCTCGTCCTCCTGGGCGACCATGCGCGTCGAGCGCGGACCGCGCTCTTCCCGGAGCCAGTCCCCGAGGTCCACGAAGTGATCGTCGGAGTTTCGCTGCGGCGTGTTTTCTTTCGGAGTCGCCGCGTGCGGAACTTCGGTCTGCGGAGTGGCCTGGCGTGGCGCCGGCTTGGGCGAAGACGCTTTGGACTTCGCAGCCTGACGCATGAAAGGATTTACCGGAGGACGCTGCTGCTGCGACGGCGGCTCCTCGCGGTGGGGGGTCTTGGGCTTCTTCAGTTTCGGTCGCGTCATCCGGAGCGGCTCGACCAGCTTCGGCTTGCTCGACTTTGGCGCGGGGTGCTCATCCTCTTGTTCTTCTTCTTCGTCCTCCGCCTCGTCGTGCTTCGCAGCCGGTGCCTCCTTTCTCGCCGGAGTCCTATGCGCCGTTCTGGCGGCTGACGCGCGAGCGGACTTCTCCTCGTGGACCTCGGCTTCCCTGTGTTCGTCCTGGTCCTCGTCGGCGTCGAGCTCGAGTGTCTCGTATTCCTGCGCTTCGGCCTCGGCGGGCTCTGTCGACGTGCTCGCGTGGGACGGCGCGGCGCTTTCCGGCGCCGGATCGTGGACGAAGAACCGATCGTCCTCGAGGACATGGAGTCCGGCCAGAGGATCTTCGTCCAGGAGAGGCTCGCCCAGTCCGGGCTCGACGGCATTCAAGCCGGATTCCGCCGGCATCAATCCCTCGATTCCGGCCGACTCTGGGGGCGGTGCCTCGGGATCAATCACGAACGACGACGGATCCGCCATGGATTCCAGCCCGTCGAGCGGGGAGATATCCAGCTCGGGCAGCGACAAATCGAACGCCGGCTCGAGATCGCCGACAGAAGAGTCCGTCTCGAACCCGCTGACCGAAGAACCCGTTTGGAGGCCAGCAATCTGCTCCGATTCGAACTCGAGAGTCGGCTCGAGGTCAGCCAGTGGCTCGAGATCAGGCAGCTCCTCGATGTCCGGGAGCTGCTCGAATTCCGGAGACGGCTTCACGTGCGGCGGCGTGCGCGGCCGCGCCGGAGCGTGTGGCGCGAGCGCCGTTCCCTCAAATCCCTTGATCTTGGGCCGCGGCGATGTCGGCGACCCACCAACGTCGAGGAAGACGAGGCCGCCCTCCTCTCTCTTGACCGGCGTCTTTGACCGGCGAGGCTCTACGCCCGGATCCAGCGTGTGAATTCGCTGCACGGTCGCTTGCGCCTCGGCCGCTCTTCCCTCGGCGTCGAGCGATTCGTGGAGTATCTGCAGCTGTTCGATCGCCTCGGGGGCCTTCCCTGCCTTGGCGAGCTGGTCGGCGAGCATCAGCCGGATGTCGTCCTGACCGGGGCAAAGATCCGCGAATTCCTGGAGCGCCTTGAAGGCATCGGTCTCGCGACCGGCGCGGTGCATCCGATCGGCGTACTCCAGGAAATTCTTCTTGGCGTCGCTGTTAAAGCCCTTCTTGGCCGAGATCTTACCGAGCTTGTAGTAGATCTGATGGCGCGCCGGGGCGTGGCGGAGAATCTTGTTGCAGAGCGCGATGGCGTTGTTGAGGTAGCCGCCCTCGGTATAGAGGTCCACCGCCTGCTCGTAATAGTTGACGGCCTGATCGGTCTTGTTCAGACGCAAATTGAGGTCGCCAACGCGGTTGTAGACGGTTACGTCGCGGTCGTCGTGCCCCTCGGTCTGCTCGATTATCTGAAGGTAGACTTCGAGCGCCTTGTCGTATTGCTTCTTCTGCTCGAATTCGGCAGCCTTTTTTTTCAGCTTGTCGACGTTGGACATTAAGGGCGCCGGGCAAAAAGGACTTACCCGGTAGGCACGGCCTCCGGGG
>Ga0207929_1000546_pt1 | contig 10320 bp, 12 predicted proteins | sample NGESurdeep072012_FD_184466 | JGI IMG/M metagenome (GOLD analysis project Ga0207929, IMG submission 184466) | Arctic peat soil microbial communities from Barrow, Alaska - NGEE Surface sample 53-1 deep-072012 (SPAdes) | ecosystem: Environmental > Terrestrial > Soil > Wetlands > Peat ... | reverse complement strand
CGGGCCAGATCAACGCCATCTGGGAAAAGTGGTTCCAGAAGCCGATCCCCCCCAAGGGCATCAACATGAACCTGCCGATGACTGCGGCGTTCAAGAAGGTGGTCGCCCACCCGACCGACTCGGGCGATCCCAAGGCTTACGAGTAAGCTGAAGCCGGCAGCGGACGGGGAACTCAGGTTCCCCGTTTTTATTTGAACTAGGGTTGAACGCGGGGTTGAGTTTCACGTGAACTACCACTGGAACTGGAAGATCTTCCTCGAGGCCGAGCCGGGCGGCACGGGGACTTACCTCCACTACCTGTTCGTCGGCCTGGGCTGGACCCTCGCCACCGCGCTCGCCGCCTGGGTAATCGCGCTCGCCGTCGGTTCCGTGGTCGGCACGCTGCGCACCACCCCGATGCCCTGGGTGGTGCGCCTGGGAAATGCCTACGTGGAGATTTTCAGGAACGTGCCGCTGATCGTGCAGATGTTCCTGTGGTTCTTCGTCATGCCGGAGCTGGTGCCGACGGCCCTGGGCGACTGGATCAAGCAGGTGCCGCCGCCCTGGGGCTCGTACATACCCGCGGTGCTGTGCCTGGGCATCTACACCTCGGTGCGCGTCGCCGAGCAGGTGAAAGCGGGTATCGGCTCGCTCTCGCGCGGCCAGGGCATGGCCGGCACGGCGCTGGGGCTCACGCTCGCCCAGACCTACCGCCACGTGACCCTGCCGCAGGCCTTCCGCATCGTGCTGCCCCCGCTCACCTCCGAATTCATGAACGTGATCAAGAATTCGTCGGTCGCGCTCACCATCGGCCTGCTCGAGCTCACCGGCCGCGCGCGGGCGATGCAGGAGTTCAGCTTCCGCGTGTTCGAGGCCTTCGCCGCGGCGACGGTGATCTACCTGATCACCAACCTGGTGGTGGTGTTCGGCATGCGCGTACTCGAGAGAAAAGTGCGCGTGCCGGGCCTGATCAGCGCTTCGCCGACGGCGGGGGGGCATTAGGGATGAATCGCTGACGCATGTTCTCCGGCTACGACTTCGACGTCATCCAGCGCTCCTGGGTCTACCTGTTCCGGGAGGGCATGACGTTCACGCTGACGCTCACGGCACTGGCGATGGTGGGCGGCATCTTCTTCGGCACGCTGCTGGCGATGATGCGGCTGTCGAAATTCAGGCTGCTCGGGCTCGCCGCCGGCGGCTACGTCAACCTGATGCGCTCGCTGCCGCTGGTGCTGGTGATTTTCTGGTTCTTTTTCCTGGTGCCCTACATCGGCGCCTGGATCATCGGCAGCAAGGACCCGGTGCGGGTCGGCTCGTTCCTGTCGTGCCTGATCACCTTCACCATGTTCGAGGCCGCCTACTACTGCGAGATCATGCGCGCCGGCATCCAGTCGGTGGCGCGCGGCCAGGTCTGGGCCGGTTATGCGCTCGGCCTCAACTATTGGCTGACCATGGGCAAGATCGTGCTGCCGCAGGCCTTCCGCAACATGCTGCCGGTGCTGCTGACGCAGACCATCATCCTGTTCCAGGACACCTCGCTCGTTTACGTGATCTCGGCCACCGACTTCCTCGGCGCTGCGTCGAAAGTCGCCAACCGCGACTACCGGCTGGTGGAGATGTACACCTTCGCCGCCGCGGTCTACTTCATCATTTCCTTCGGCCTGTCGACCCTCGTCAAGCAGCTGCAGGCCCGCATCGCCATCATCAGGTAGATAACCGGAAGACGCGCAAATGATCTCGATAAAAAATATCAGCAAATGGTACGGATCGTTCCAGGTCCTCACCGACTGCTCGACCGAAGTGAGCAAGGGCGAGGTGGTGGTGGTCTGCGGCCCCTCGGGCAGCGGCAAATCGACCATCATCAAGTGCGTCAACGCGCTGGAGCCCTTCCAGAAGGGCGAGGTCACGGTCGACGGCATCTCCGTGGGCAACCCCAGGACCGACCTGCCCAAGCTGCGCTCGCGCATCGGCATGGTGTTCCAGAACTTCGAGCTGTTCCCGCACCTATCGGTCACCGAGAACCTGACGCTCGCGCAGGTAAAGGTGCTCGGCCGCACCGAGGAAGCGGCGCGCGACAAGGGCCTCAAGCTGCTCGAGCGCGTCGGCCTGATCGCCCACAAGGACAAGTTCCCGGGACAGCTCTCCGGCGGCCAGCAGCAGCGGGTGGCGATTGCGCGCGCGCTGTCGATGGACCCGATCGCGATGCTGTTCGACGAGCCGACCTCTGCGCTCGACCCGGAGATGATCAACGAAGTGCTGGACGTCATGGTCGAACTCGCCCGGGAGGGCATGACCATGATGGTGGTCACGCACGAGATGGGCTTCGCGAAGAAGGTCGCCCACCGCGTCGTCTTCATGGACGCCGGCAAGATCATCGAGGACTGCACCAAGGACGATTTCTTCGGCACGCCGCGCTCCGAGCGCGCGCAGCTGTTCCTCTCCAAGATCTTGCAGCACTGAACAAAAACTCTTTATTCGCGATCCTGCTGCGCTCGCCGTGGTGGATCAGCATCGCTGTCGCCGCCGGAATCTTCGCGCTGACGCGGACCATCCTGCCCGACTATGCGCTCTATGCATTCTTCGTCTCGCTGCCCTTCCTCGCCATCGGCTGCTATGCCGGGTGGCGGCAGCTGCGTGCGCCCAGCGCCGAACGGATCGCCGGCACGCTGGAAGCGCTGCGCGCCCTGTCCTGGGAGGAGTTCTCGGCCGCCCTCGAAGACGCCTTCCGGCGCGACGGCTACGGCGTGGGCCGGCTGAATGTCGCCGGGGCCGATCTTGAATTGACCAAAGCGGCGCGCGTCTCGCTGGTCGGCGGCAAGCGCTGGAAGGTCGCGCGCGCCGGGATCGAACCGCTCAAGGAACTCGATGCCGCCAGACAGTCGCGCGAAGCGCACGAATGCATTTATGTCACTGCCGGAGAAATCACCGACAACGCGAGCGCATTCGCGGCCGGGAAAAACATTCGCCTGATGCAAGGCGCCGAACTGGCAAAATTTCTGCCTCAACCGAAGAAAAGATGAGAGGGAACCGATGAGCACGGTGGCATTCATAGGATTGGGCGCGATGGGTTCGCGCATGGCGATGAACCTGCACGCGGCAGGCCATTCATTGAGGGTGTTCAACAGAAGCAGGGACAAAACAAAACCATTCGCCGACAAGGGCATCGAGGTCTGCGATTCGCCGGCGGCAGCGGCAAAGGGCGCGGAGTTCGTCTGCTCGATCGTGTCGGACGACATCGCCACCAGCGAGGTCATGCTGGGTGGCGATGGAAAGAGCGGCGCTGTCGGCGCCGCCGCGCCCGGGACGATCATCCTGGATTCGAGCACCAACACGCCGGCGATGGCGCGCGAAGTCGCCGAGGCCGCCGCGGCGAAAGGCGTCTTCTACCTGGACGCGCCGGTCTCCGGCTCCCTCGCACAGGCGCAGGCCAAGGAGCTGGTGATCCTGGTCGGCGGCGACAAGGCGGCTTTCGACAAGGCGCAGCCGGTGCTCTCGGCGATGGGCAAGATGGTGCGGCGGATCGGCGATTCGGGCGCCGGCGCGACGCTGAAGCTCATCAACAACATGCTCTCGGCCTCACTCACCGCGGCGATCGCCGAGGCGGCGCAGATGGCGGAGGCCGCGGGCCTCGACCGGGACGCCGCGATGGAGGTCCTCGGCGAAGGCGCCGCGGGTTCGCGCCTGATGAAGACCAAGCTGCCGAAAATGTTCAAGCGCGATTTCTCCCCGCAGTTCCAGCTGGAGCTGATGGACAAGGACCTGCGCTACTTCCTCGCCCTGGCGCAGGAACTCGACCGCCCGGCGCCGATCGCCTCGCTGGTGCGCAGCCAGTACCAGGCGGCCCGGCGCGCGCAGCTGGGCAAGCTCGATTCCTGCGCCGTGTTCCTGCAGGCGGCGGGCGAACGGCCGAAAACCTAGCGCCGAAGCGATCGCAGCCCAATTTCGGGCGTGCGCACCATTCCCCGGTGCATGGCGGCGCGGCGGCCCCGGAATATGTGACGTAGTTCACCCTTTTCGCCTCGAAAGGGACGATTCAAACGCCGCCTCGGCGGGAACACCAATTGCCGGAATGCACTGCAAGGGGGAGCCATTGAGCGAAGAAATCGCCGCACCGTACGAATACGATTTTCGCAATGCACGCTTTGGACGCGCGTCGCAGCATCGGCCGCAACCTGGTGTCGCTCGCCAACCGCGCCGCTTTCGACCCGCGCTTCGCCCCGCTCTACGACGTGGACGGCGCCAACTGGAGCGAGCGGCACTATTTCAGGCGCGCGACGCTCCATCCGGGCAGGATCCAGAGGACCCGGCCCTACCTCTCGCTCAACGGTCCGCGCATGTGCATGACGTTTTCGGTCACGGTCCAGATCGACGGCAGCACCCAGGTCCTGTGCGCCGACATCGATGCCGGCCGGCTCGACGAATCACCCTGGACCGCCCCCGCGGGCTGAGACAGCGCGAAGGAGCAATCCGACTCGCGTAGAATGCGCGGCTTCTCGAACGTGCACAGGAAAACATGAACAAGAAGAACGACTACGACTGCAGCAAGTGCCCCGGCTACTGCTGCAGCTATCCGCTCATCGAAGTGTCGAAGTCCGACATCGCCCGCCTGGCGAAGCACTTCGAACTCGACTACGAAACCGCCGAAGAACGCTTCACGCTGTACGACAAGGAAGAGAAGGTGCGCGGCCTGCGCAAGCGGAAGGACGAGTTCTTCGGCACCGCCTGCCGGTTTCTCGACCCGAAGGAGCGCCGCTGCACGGTGTACGAAGCGCGTCCTTCAACCTGCCGCGGCTATCCCTACAGCAAGACCTGCGGCTACTGGCAGTTCCTGAAATTCGAGCGCAAGCTGCAGGACGACAAGACCTTCGTCGCGATGACGAGGTAACTACTTCTTCTTCGCCAACGCTGCGGCGCGCAGCCCGGAGAGGGTGGCCGAGGGCGTGATCGCCTCGGGATCGATCTTCAGCTCGAGGATCGCGGCCTTGCCCGAGGCCAGGGCGCGCTGGAAAGCCGGCGCGAAATCCGCGCTGCGCTCCACCGTCTCGCCATGGCCGCCGAAGGCGCGCGCGTAGGCGGCGAAGTCCGGATTTTCGAGTGCCGTTCCTGAAACGCGGCCCGGGTATTCGCGCTCCTGGTGCATGCGGATGGTGCCGTACATGCCGTTGTTCACCACCAGCACGACGACCGCCGCGCCGTACTGCATGGCGGTGGCGAACTCCTGTCCGTTCATCAGGAACTCGCCGTCGCCGGCGAGCGCGACCACGGTGCGCTTCGGTTCGGCGATTTTCGCCGCCACCGCCGCGGGCACGCTGTAGCCCATCGAGCCGCTGGTCGGCGCGAGTTGCGTGCGCCAGGCCTTGTACTGGAAATGGCGATGCAGCCAGCTGGCGAAATTGCCGGCGCCGTTGGTGACGATGGCATCCTCGGGCAGGTTCTGCGACAGCCAGGCGATCACCTCGCCGTAGTGCAATGCGCCGGGCATGGGAATGGGCCTGTTCCAGGCGAGATAGTCTTCATGCGCCGACCTGGCGTGGCTTTTCCATTCGTCGTTTTTTATTTTTATTGAAGATAAAGCGAAAACAAACTCTTCATAATTCGCGTTGATCGGCAAAACCGCCTGGTACACGCGACCCAGTTCTTCGGCGCCCGACTGCACGTGAATCAGCGTCTGCTTCGGCACCGGCGACTCCAGCAGCGTGTAGGCGCTGGTGGTCATTTCGCCGAGGCGCTCGCCGATGACGAGCAGCACATCCGCCTCCTTCACCCGCTGCGCGAGCTTCGGGTTGACGCCGATGCCGACGTCCCCGGCGTAATTCGGATGGCGGTTGTCGAAGTAATCCTGGCAGCGGAAACCGCAGCCGACCGGGATTCCGGCGACCTCAGCCCAGGCTTGCAGCCCGGCGGTTGCCTTTCCCGTCCAGCCGCCGCCGCCCAGCAGCAGGAACGGCCGCTTGGCGCCGGCGAGCAGACGCTCGAGTTCCTTCATGTCCGCAGGCGAGGGTGCTGCGCGCGGCGTGCGGAAACGCGGCGCATCAGCGACCGCCGCCTCCGAGAACAGCATGTCCTCGGGCAACGCGAGCAGCACCGGGCCCGGCCTGCCTGACGTGGCGACGTGGAACGCGTGGCTCACGTACTCGGGAATGCGCTCGGCGCGGTCGATCTGCGCCACCCACTTGGTGAGCGGGCCGTACATGCGCCGGTAGTCGACTTCCTGGAAGGCTTCGCGCTCGACGAAATCACTCCCCACCTGGCCGACGAACACGATCATCGGCGTCGAATCCTGGAACGCGGTGTGCACCCCGACCGAGCCGTTGGTGGCGCCGGGACCGCGCGTCACGAACAGCAGGCCCGGCCGGCCGGAAAGCTTGGCCGAGGCTTCCGCCATGTACGCAGCGCCGCCTTCCTGGCGGCAGATGACGAATTTCAGCTGGTCCTTGAGGTCGTGCAGGCCGTCGAGCAGCGGCAGGAAACTCTCGCCCGGCACGCCGAAGGCGAGACGCGCGCCGTGCCCGACCAGCGCGTCGGCGAGGATCCTGCCGCCGTGCCTTGTCGAAAGGACGGCACCCGTGCCGTGCAAATCAGATTTCACGTGCCCCAGGCGCGGCGCAATGCCTGCGCGCAATCGGCGAGCGCCGTGTTGGCCGTGTCGAGCACGCGGCCCATGGTGATGAAGCCATGCACCATGTCCGCGTAGTTCTTGTACTCAGCGGGCACGCCTTCCTTTTTTAATTTTTCATAGTAAGCGCGACCCTCATCCACCAATGGGTCAAAGCCCGCCGTCATCACGAACGCCGGCGGCAGCTTGGCGAGGCTCCTGGCGAGCAGCGGCGAGGCGCGCCAGTCGAGCCAGTCTTCCTTCCTCGGCAGGTAGTGGCCGCGGAAATAGAGCATGCTTTTCTTCGTCAGCAGATAGCCCTCGCCGTTCCGGTCGATCGAGGGATGGCCCATCTGCTGGTCGACGCCCGGATAGATCAGCAGCTGGAACGACAGCGGCGGCCCGCCCGCGTCGCGCGCCATCAGCGCGATCACCGTGGCGAGGTTGCCGCCCGCGCTGTCGCCGCCGGTGGCGATTTTTGCAGTATCTACGTTCAGTTTTTTGCCGTTTTCAAAAACGAACTTCAGGGCGGAAAAACAGTCGTCGACTGCCGCCGGAAACGGCGATTCCGGGGCCTTGCGGTATTCCACCGAGAACACCGTGCAGCGCGCGCCGTTGGCCAGCGTGCGGCAGACCACGTCGTGGGTATCCAGGTCGCCGATCACCCAGCCGCCGCCGTGGTAGTAGACGAGCGCCGGGAGCACTTCGTCCTTGGCCGCCCCTTTGGGCCGGTACGCGCGCACCGGGATCGGCCCCGAAGCAGGCCCGCCAGCCGAGCCGGCGGGGCCCGGCGCCAGCAACAGCTGCACCGACTCGACCGCTGGCGGATCCGGCGTGAGCGCACCGCGCGTATCGCGGTAAAACCTGCGCGCCACCGCGGGCGGCACATCGTAATACGGCGGCAGCGGGGACTGGGCGGCGCGCTCGAGCAGCGCCACCAGCTGCGGATGCAAAGCGTTCACGCCGCCAGCATTTTCTTCAAACGCGCGACGAAGAACGGCGCGCATTTCATGATGCGCGTGTCCTGCGACACCATCAGCGGCCGGTTCTTCACCAGGTAGGCCTGCCACTCGGGGTCGGCCTGCATCGCGGCGCGGCACTTGTCGCGCTGGTTGAGATCCTCGTAGGCCCAGAGGTGGACCACCATGTTCAGGGGCCCGGACTCGGTGACGTAGTAGCCGACCATGTGCGGCAGGTGCTTCAGTTGCACCTTCATGCCGAACTCCTCGTAGTTCTTGAAGTACTGCGCCGCAGTGCCGACCTGCAGCGTATACATGCGCTCTTCGACGTACATCTCGCTCTCCTCCCGGGGTTGTAGTTGGATTATAGTAGTCGGGTGCATGACGATATCAATACGCTGCGCCGCATATTGAAAGAGAGCCGCGTGCTCGCGGTGGTCGGCCTGTCGGCGCAGTGGCACCGGCCGAGCTACTTCGCCGCGAAGTACATGCTGGAACACGGCTACCGGGTGATCCCCGTCAACCCGCAGTACCCGGACGTGCTGGGACAGAAGTGCTACGCGTCGCTGCGCGACATCCCGGAAAAGGTGGACCTGGTGGACGTCTTCCGCAAGACCGCGGACGTGCTGCCGGTCGCGCGGGACGCGATTGCCATCGGCGCCAAAGTCCTCTGGCAGCAGCTGGGGGTGAAAAACGAGGAAGCGGCCGCCCTCGCCCGGGAGGCCGGGCTGGAAAGCGTCATGGACCGCTGCGTAAAAATCGAGCATGCCCGCCTGTTCGGGGGCCTCAACTGGGTCGGGGTGAATACGAGGGTGATATCGGCGAAAAGGCCGCGCTGGCTGGCCTACTGAAATGTACTAGGCAGATTGTCCGACAAAGGCTAAGCTTTCCCTCATGGCGCGCCCCATCCGGGTCTTCGATGGCAGTTTCGGGCGGCTGCAGCTGATCGAGGCGGCGGCCGGCGAAGCGCCGCAGACCACCGTCGTGCCGCAGATCGTGATCAAGCAGGAGGGCGCGGACCTGGATTTCCAGATCGACGGCGCGCCGCTGCGCCTGACGCGTGAAAACCTGCTGTTTTTCAATCCCGGCGCCGCCAGCCAGGTCCACCTCGCGGCCGGCTCGCACGCGCAAATCGTGGTGTTCCAGGCCTCCAGCGACTGGCTGCGCGGCGGCTTTCCCGCGGTGTTCAACGGCGCCGGCCGGCCTTTCGCCTCCGCCAGCGAGCCGATCACGCAGCGCATCCGGCAGCTCGCCGACACGCTGGTGATCGAGGTGCTGAACGACCAGTTCCTCTCCCACGAGCGGCTGGAATTCATGCTGCAGGAGATGATGCTGTCGATCGTGGAGAACTACCTTGCCAGGCGGCAGGCCGGCGCGCGCCTCTGGCGCGGCTCGCCGTTCGCCGACACGCGCATCCGCCGCGCTCTGGCGCTGCTGCGCGCGCACCCGAACAAGGAAGTCAACATGAACGAGCTCGCCAGCCAGGTCGGCCTGTCGCGCTCGCGCTTCTACGACCTGTTCCAGCTCTCCACCGGGCGCTCGCCGCGCGCCTACCTCGACATGCTGTGCGTCGAGTCGGCGATCTCCAAGCTCTCCACGGGCAGTTCCAAGATCGCCGAAGTGTCCGCCGAGCTGGGCTTCTCCGCGCAGTCGAATTTCACCCGCTTCTTCCAGCAGCAGGTCGGCATCCCGCCCTCGGAGTACCGGCGCGCGGCGGTCAAGCCGAACACAGACCCGCAGGACGAGCCGCAGGGCTGACAGGGTACATAGCGTACCGACAGCGGTTTCCTGGCATGTGTCTTGCTCGTTCCTAAGGGGGAATGCCGCTTGGAACGCCGACAAAAATACGATGAAATGCGCTCTGCCGACGGCAACGTGCGGGCGCATTTCGGCCCGATCGCCAAATGGCTGGCGGCGACGCCCGCCAAGCAGGTCGCGGAAAAGCGCCGCGAAGCCGACCTCCTCTTCCACCGCGTAGGCATCACCTTCGCCGTCTACGGCGATGCGCATGGTGCTGAGCAAGGCGCCGAGCGCCTGATCCCGTTCGACACCATCCCGCGCATCATCCCGATCGCGGAGTGGCAGGAACTCGAGAAGGGCCTCAAGCAGCGCGTCAACGCGCTCAACCGTTTCCTGCACGACATCTACCACGAGCAGGCGATCCTCAAGGCGGGCGTGATTCCGCCGGAGCAGGTGCTGAAGAACAGCGGTTTCGAGAAGGCGATGCGCGGCGTCGACCTGCCCAACCGCGTGTATTCCAGCATCGCCGGCATCGACCTGGTGCGGCACTCTGACGGCAAGTACTACGTGCTCGAGGACAACCTGCGCACGCCTTCCGGCGTGTCCTACATGATCGAGAACCGCAAGATGATGATGCGGCTCTTTCCCGAACTGTTCGAGCAGCAGACGGTGCTGCCGGTCGAGCACTATCCCGCGCTGCTGCTGGAAACGCTGCGCGCCTCGGCGCCGCCGCGCGTGCGCGACCCGGTGGTGGCGGTACTGACGCCGGGCCAGTACAACAGCGCCTACTTCGAGCACGCTTTCCTCGCCCAGCAGATGGGCGTGGAACTGGTCGAGGGCGCGGACCTGTTCGTCAAGGACAACACCGTGTTCATGCGCACGACGAGCGGCCGGCAGCGCGTGGACGTGATCTACCGGCGCATCGACGACGCCTACCTCGATCCGCTTGCCTTCAGGAAGGAATCGATGCTCGGCGTGCCGGGCCTGTTCTCCGCCTACAGAGCGGGCAACGTCGCGCTCTCGAACGCCGTCGGCACCGGCGTCGCG
>Ga0207929_1000545_pt1 | contig 10336 bp, 8 predicted proteins | sample NGESurdeep072012_FD_184466 | JGI IMG/M metagenome (GOLD analysis project Ga0207929, IMG submission 184466) | Arctic peat soil microbial communities from Barrow, Alaska - NGEE Surface sample 53-1 deep-072012 (SPAdes) | ecosystem: Environmental > Terrestrial > Soil > Wetlands > Peat ... | reverse complement strand
GTGCTGTTGCTGAAAGCTCGGCGCACGCTTGAGCACGCAGATTCGACGACGAGGCTGCTTAGAGACCGTAGGTCTTGGCGATGATCTCCTTCATTATCTCGTCGGTGCCGGCGCCAATCCGTGCCAGTCGTGCGTCGCGCCAGGCCCTCTCGACGGGGAACTCGGACATGTAGCCATGGCCGCCGAGGATCTGGATCGCCTCGTCGGCCACCTCGCACGCGACCTGGGTCGCGAGCAGCTTGGACTGAGAGATCTCCCGCACGGGATATTCGCCAGAGTCAAATTGCTTCGCGGTCTGGTAGACGAGCGATTGGACGGCCGCGATCTTGGTGCCCATGTCGACGAGCTTGTGCTTGATCACCTGGAACTGCGAAATCGGCTGGCCGAACGCCATCCTGTTGCGCGCGTACTCCATCGTGTACTCGAACACGTGCTGAGCGCCCGCGATCGCGCCGGCCGCCGCGATCATCCGCTCGCCCTGCAGCTCCCACATGAGGTTCTTGAACCCTTCGCCCTCGTCGCCGATGAGGTTGGCGACCGGCACGCGGCAGTCGTCGAACAGCAGCTCAGCAGTGTCGGAGGAGTGCATGCCCAGCTTCTTGAGGGTGCGCGTGACCTCGAAGCCGGGCGTGCCCTTCTCGATCACCAGCAGGTTGTAGCCGCCGTGGCCGCGCTCCTTTCCGGTCTTGGTGACGACCAGGACCCAGTGGCAGCGCGCTCCGTTGGTGATGAAGATCTTGCGGCCGTTGACCACGAAGTGGTCCCCATCTCGGCGGGCGACAGTCGTGATGCCGGCGACGTCGGACCCGGCGTCCGGTTCGGTGATTGCCAGGGCGGCTATGTGCTCGCCCCGGATGGCGGGAACGAGCCACTTCCGCTTCTGCTCCTCCGTGCCGAACTTGAACACAGGCGGCGTGGCCATCTCGGCCTGGACCGCCACCGCCATGCCCAGTCCGCCGCACCCGGCGCGCGCCATTTCCTCGGACAGCACGACCGCTGAGAAGTAGTCCCCGCCCTGGCCGCCGTACTCGGGCGGGTACCGGAGCCCGAGGAAGCCCAGCTCGCCGAAGCGCTTGAAGATCGAGTCGGGGAAGGTCCGCTCCTCCCACTCCTCGAGATGGGGCTGGACCTCCTTCTCCAGGAACTTGCGGATGTGCAGCCGCAGCTCCTCGTGGGCGTCGGTGAAGTACATCGGCCTGAGTTTAGGTCCAGGGGGGTGCGCCGGGATCTGGCTCCGCCAGGCCCGACGCCCCCAGGGGGACGTCCCCCCTCAAGCTGAGAACGGGACCCAACCGCCTTCCGGTATGATTCCCGAGGCCTGACGAGGTCAGGACCCCCCTTTTTTAAGATCACGCGCGTCTGGGAGTTGGATTGGGCTCTGTAATCAAGAAGCGGCGCAAGAAGATGCGCAAGCACAAGCACAAGAAAATGCTGAAGAAGACCCGCTGGGCAAGGCGCGCCCACGCGTAACTTCAGGCGCGGCCACGACTAGGCAACGCGCGCAAACGCGTAGGATCGAGTCCTGATGGGCACCTGGATCGTCGTTGGCATCGTCGTCCTGGTCCTCATCTGGCTCGTCCTCACCTACAACGGGCTGGTAACGCTCCGGAACAGGACGCAGGAAGCCTGGTCTGAGATCGACGTCGAGCTCAAGCGGCGCCACGACCTCATCCCCAACCTCGTCCAGACGGTCCAGGGCTACATGGGACACGAGCGCGGCACCCTCGAAGCGGTCACCAACGCCCGGGCGGGGGCGGTCGCGGCCGGCGCCAGCGGCGACCCCGCCAAGATCGGCGCCGCCGAGAACATGCTCACCCAGAGCCTGCGCACCCTGTTCGCCGTATCCGAGAACTACCCCGACCTCAAGGCGATCTCCGCCTTCACCAACCTCCAGGAGCAGCTGACCGCGACCGAGGACAAGATCGAGTTCTCGCGCCGCTTCTACAACGGCAACGTGCGGGACTACAACATCAAGCTCCAGACCCTCCCGACCTCGCTCATCGCCGGCGTCCTCAGCTTCAAGGCCTTCGGGTTCTTCCAGGCCGATGAGAGCGACCGCGCAGTGCCCCAGGTGAACTTCGGCAACATGCCCTCGGCCGGTCCGCCGCCTCCCGCGTCGATGCCCCCGGCTGGAGGCTCGGGACCCCCGTCCGCGGGCTCCTCAGGACCTCCTCCGCAAAGCTAGCTTAAGAAGGCTGATCGCTCACACTGACTTCGTCGACGCCTTCAACGCAATCACCTAGCCACCTGCCGATCGCGACCAATCCGAATTGAATCGGGACCCGTACGCCGCCACGGCGTGCGGGTCCTGTGTTTCTATGTCCAGCTCATGGTTCACGTTCAGCCCGCTCCAGGTCCAGTTCGCCGACCCGAGCACCAGCACGCCGTCGAACAAACCGATCTTCGCGTGCAGCAGCGTGCCTCTCGGGATGGGATACCAGCGAACCTCGACTCCGCTCGACTTCAACACGTCGTAGCCGCGCCGGTTGTAAGGCTGGTTGGGATCGAGGAGCACGCGCACAGTCACGCCGCGCCGATGCGCTGCCGCGAGCTCGGCGATCACCTCGGGGTCGGTAAGGGTGAAGACCTCCGCCAGCACCTCGTGACGGGCGGTTCTCAACGCGGCCTCGAGCATCGCGCGAATCTCTTCGGACGGGGCGGTCTGCGCGATCTCGCCAGTGATGGCCGCCAGCGGCGCCGGGCGGCCTCCCGCCAACGCCCAGTCCTGCTCGAAGATTCGCGTTAGTCGCGCGATCTCGGCCGAGATGCGCGTCTCGAGCACGTAGTCGTGGTTGCGGTCGCTGTGAGCGCCCCAGTTCATACCGCCGACCACAGCCTCGCCATCAGCGATCAAAAGTTTCACGTGGTCGATCTGGTGGCGGCCGTCGTCGACGGGGTACGCCCGCTCGGCCACCCCCAACCGGTCGAGCCGTTCGGCCGACCGCCGGCTGGCGGCGACTGTGGGGTCGGTGATGACTCGCACATCGACCCCTGCAGCCTTGCGAGAGCCAAGCGACACGATCAACCCGGCGCGGCCGAGCTCGTACACCTCAACCAGGACCCGGCGTTGCGCCGAAGCGATGAGGTCGCCGATCAAGGAAAAAATGCTCGCGTCCTGCCACAGCCGGACGGGCTCGGGAGGACCCGAGCCCGCGGCCGCCTGTGCGACCGAAGCCTGCGGCGCCTGGGGTAGGGGGCCCGAGCACGCCAACAGGCAGACGGCTAGCGACAGGACAACGAAACGGTGCATGACACAGGCCACGGTAAGAGAAGGAACGCCGCACGAAAACCCAGCCTGTTAAGGCGTGGCGGCAGCCTTAGATCAGCTCGATCGCCATCCCCGCCCGCGCGCCGAGAAACCTGTCGGCCCTGGCCTCGCGGATGCCGACCTCGAGGTAGCCCATGCTCCCGACGTACACAAACGGCTCATTCGGCCGCGCCTCGGCGTAGGTCGCCGCCGACGCCGTGATGTCGTGGTTGTGGATGCGCATCCGGCGCACCGGTGGCTTCAGGTTGGTGACCAGGTTGCCGAATCCGTCGATCCAGAGCACGCGTGGCGTGTGGTCGAGCATCTGCGGTGGGTCGGTCGGATGGCCGAGCGATTCGAGCGGCACCCCCGAGGCCAGCGCCGCCGCTGCCGGAGCGAACACGTCGCGTCCTTCGAACGTCGCCGAGCCACCGGAGCGGGGCGCCAGCTCGACGGCCTTCTGCAGGCCGACCTCCTCGATGACTATCGAGAACAGTCCGTTGTCAGGCCCGACGTAATAGAGCCCGCCGGCCCGAATCGCGAGTCGCCGGCGCGCGCTGCCGACGCCTGGATCAACCACCACCAGGTGCACGGAGCCGGCGGTGAAGTGACGCGTGCCCGCGAAAAGCATGAAGGCGCCGGCGAAGACGTCGAACCGCGGCACCTCGTGGCTGACGTCCACCAACACCGCATGCGGGCAACCCGCCAGCACCACGCCCTTCATCGCCGCTACGAGCGGCGAGCCGGACCCGAAATCGCTGGTGAATGTAACGACAGGTGGCCCGGCTACGGTGCCGTGGCTACCAGTACCTGGTCTCCTTGAAGGGGTCGGCTTCATCGTGGTATCCGCGCTGCTCCCAGAACCCGAGCCGGTTGCGATCCATGAACTCTAGTCCGCGAAGCCACTTGGCCGACTTCCAGAAGTACTTCGAGGGCACGAACAGTCGCAGCGGCCATCCGTGGTCGGGGGTGAGGTCGGCGCCGTTCCATGCATAGCAGAGGAGGTTCTGCTCGCCGTCGAGCACGTCCAGCGGGACCGAGGTCGTGTAGCCGTACTCGCTATGCGCCATGACGTACTTCGCCTCTGGCTTCGGCTTGACGCGCGCGAGGATCTCCTTGATCGGGACTCCGGTCCATCTATCGCCGAGCCGGCTCCAGCCGGTGACGCAGTGGATGTCCGCGACCACTTCTTTGGAGGGCAGCGCGCGCAGCTCGCCGTAGTCGAGGGTCATCGGGCTTTCGACCGCGCCGAACACCTTGAAATCCCACTTCGCGATGTCGGTCTTGGGTACCGGCCCGAAATGCAGGAGGGGCCACTTGTCGGGCGCCGTGAGGGTCTGGCCGGGCGGGATGCGCGCCGGATCGACGCCTTCAGGAATCTTCTTACCTTTGAACAGAAAGGCCATTGCGCGAGTATAGGAACGCAAGGCGGCGCGCCATTGTTCCCGGGCCGGACCGCGAATTGGGCGCCGCTATACTGGCGTACCGCTGGGGTCCCCGCGACGAAGTCGCGGGAGTAAGCCCCTGCGCGCGCCCGGCGCTATGTGGGTCCGTAGCTCAGTTGGGAGAGCGCGTGAATCGCACTCACGAGGTCAGGGGTTCGAATCCCCTCGGATCCACCAAAACTCAGCCTCCCAGGTTGTCAGGACGACCCCTCCAGGTACCCGTCGTGCCACAACTCGAACGCGAACAGCGTCCACAGCTGCTTGCGGTTGTCCCGCCGTCCTTCGAGGTGCTCCCGCATCAGCGCCCCCACCGCGGCCGGCTCGAAGAACCCCTTCCGCGCCACCCGCTCGGGCGACAGGACCGAGAGCAGCTGCTCCCGCAGCGGCCCCCGGAACCACTTCGCGACCGGGATCCCAAACCCCTTCTTCGGCCTCCGGAGAATCGCATCGGGCAACAGCCCCCGAAGCGCCCTCTTGAACAGGAACTTCGAGCGCAAACCCCGCAGCTTCATGTCCAACGGCAACCCCATCGCGTACTCGACGAAGTCGTTGTTCAGCAGCGGCACCCGCCCCTCCAGCGACGCCATCATCGAGGCCCGGTCCAGCTTCACGAGGATGTCGTTCTCCAGGTACCCGGCCATGTCCATGAGCAGCACCTGGTTGAGCGGATCGCGCGCCCCCGCCGCCCCATCGCCGGAAGCGTCCACGCCGGCGAGCAGAACAGAGCGCGCCACCGCCTCCCGCACCTCAGGCGACAGCAGCGCCGCCCGCTCCTCCCCTGCGAACGACCCCATCCACCTCTGGTGGCGCTCCTCCACGGGGAAGTCCGCGCCACCCACAAACCGCTTCGCCCGAAAGTCAAAGCTCAGGTTGCCGCGCGACACCGGCAGCCGCCGCACGACCGGCTCCACCAACCCGCGCCGCAACACCCCCGGCACGCGGGCGTAGTAACCGGCCAGCCGGTGCGCCTGCAGGGTCGGATAGCCCGCGAACAGCTCATCGCCCCCGTCCCCGCCAAGCGCCACCTTCACGTGCCGCCGCGTGAACTCCGACAACAAATAAGTAGGAATGATCGAAGCGTCCCCAAGCGGCTCGTCCAGCAGCGACGAGAGGCGAGGAATGAGCCCAAGCAGCATGCCCGGCTCCAGGACCAGCTCGTGGTGATCGGTCCCCAGGTGCCGCGCGACCTGCCGCGCATAACCCGATTCGTCGAAGGACCGATCCGCAAACCCCACGGAGAAGCTCTTCACCTCGCTACCGAGCTGCGTCATCATCGCGGCGACCGCGCTGGAGTCGATCCCCCCGGACAGGAACACCCCCAGCGGCACATCGCTGATCAGCTCTTTCCGCACCGACTCGCGCAACACGGCGCGCAGCTCCTCGCACTGCGAGTCGAGGCTCAAAGCACGCCGCGAATCGCCACCCTCAGCCAGGGACGGCTTCCAATAACGCCGCAGCACAGAGGTCCCGTCCGCCACCGTCCATGTGAGCGTGTGGGCCGGCGGCAGCTTGCTGATGCCGAGGACCATCGACCGGGGCGAGGGCACGAACTCCAGCGCCAGGTACTGGTCCAGGGCGACCGGGTCGACCCCACGCCGCAAGGCGGGGTCAACCAGCAGCGCCTTCAGCTCCGACGCGAACACGAGCCGCGAACCATCGATGGCGTAGTGCAGTGGCTTGATCCCCATCCGATCCCGCGCCAGCACCACCACCCCACGCGTGCGGTCGAGCAGCGCAAACGCAAACATCCCGTTCAGCCGCGAGACGAAGTCCGACCCCCACTCCTCGTACCCGTGCACCAGGACCTCGGTGTCGGATCGCGAAGCGAACACGTGGCCTGCCGCCTCCAGCTCCTCACGCAACGTGAGGTGGTTGTAGATCTCCCCGTTCTGCACCACCCAGATCCGCGAGTCCTCGTTGTGGATCGGCTGGTGGCCCCCCTCCAGATCGATGATCGAAAGGCGCCGCATCCCCAGCGTCACGCCGTCGAGATGAACGCTCCCCTCATCGTCAGGCCCGCGGTGCGCCAGCGCCGAGCACATGCGCCCCACCAGCTGGCGACCCTCAGAAGGCGAGCCCCCCGCGACCCCGCAGATCCCGCACACCTACGACCGCAAACGAGCCCGGACCGGCGGCCTCCCATTTTTCCCCTCTCCCCCTCGGGGAGAGGGTTGGGGAGAGGGGCGTGAGCTGGCATGACCGCGGGCCGCGAGAGGCTTCATCTCGATCACCTCGCGCACCACGTACGTCGTCTTCCCCTGCGACTCGTGATACGTGCGGATCGAAAGCTCCGCGAGCAGCCCCATCAGGATGAACTGCACCCCAACGATGCCGAGAAACACGGCCAGCAACAGCAGCGGATTGTTGTGCGCGAAGGGATAGGGCGGCAGCAGCTTCTGGATGATCACGATCGCGGCAAAGACGAACGCCAGCGCCCACAGCCCAAACGCGGCGAAGCCGAAGAAGTAGATCGGCTTGGTCGAGTAGCTGCCCAACAGCTTGACCGTCATCAGGTCGAGCAGTACGCGCGACGTGCGCGACAGCGAGTACTTGGACTGGCCAAAGGCACGCGGGCGGTGGTTGACGGGCAGTTCGACGATCCGCGCCCCCACCCATGACGCATACACGGGGATGAACCGGTGCATCTCCCCGTACAGCTTCACGTCCCCGATCACCTCTCGGCGATACGCCTTGAGCGTGCACCCAAAGTCGTGCAGCGGCACGCCAGTGACGCGGGCGATGATCCAGTTGGCGATGCGAGAAGGCAGCACGCGCGACGCCTCATCCTGCCGGTCCTTGCGCCACCCGCTCACCACGTCGTACCCCGCATCCATGCTCTGGAGCAGCCGCGGAATGTCGTGCGGATCGTTCTGCATGTCGCCGTCCATGAAAACCAGGATCTCCCCACGCGCGTTGTCGATCCCCGCCTGCACCGCCGCGGTCTGCCCGAAGTTGCGTCGAAGGCTGACAACGCGAATATGCGGATCGTTGAGCGTCAGCTGGGCCAGCCGCTCCGTGCTGCCATCGCGGCTCCCGTCGTCGACGTAGACCACCTCGTAGGTGACGTCCATCGAGTCGAGCACGCCGATGAGCTCCTCGTGCAAGGGCGCGATACTCTCCGCCTCGTTGTACACGAGCACCACCACCGACAACCGGGGTGGCGCATCGATCGCGGGCTTGACGCGGGTCGCCATGGCCCGATTGTAGGCCGCACCCCCACGCGCCCAACCCAGGCACAACCATCGCTTAAGCTCCCTCGAAGATGGGCGTAGACACGATCAGGATTCACGGCGGCAGCGAACGCCCAAACGCCCGAACTCTGGAGTGGATCGCCCCAACCCTGACCCTGGTGGCGGCCGCGATCGCCTTCGCCTGGACCCTCCACGCCGACCTGCAGCGCCTTTACGGCATGATGAGCTCGGCCTGGGACCTCGCCTACGACCAGCAGGTCATCTGGAACGTGTCGATCGGCCAGGGCTTCTACAGCAGCTTCGCCCGCGCCAACTTCCTGGGCATCCACTTCGAGCTCATCTTCGTCGTGCTCGCGGCAGTGGAGAAATTCTGGGCGAGCCCCGTGGTCCTGCTCGTCTTCTCCTCCGCCGGCCTCGCAGCCACCGCGCCTGCCGCCTACCTCTTTATAAAGGCGATCCTGCCCGCCGACCGCGCCGAATCCAAATGGTTCGCCCTCGCGCTGGCGCTCCCCATCCCCTTCTGGGCCTCCATCCAGGAGGCGGCGCGCGACTTCTTCCACCCCGAGAACATGGCTCTCGCGCTCGCCCTGTTGGCAGCGTGGGCCGGCATCCGCGGCCACCGCGTCGCGATGTGGGCCCTGTGCGTCCTCGTCCTCGCGTGTAAGGAAGACCAGGTCTACACGGTCGGCGTGATCGGCCTGCTGATGGCGGCATACGGCGCGCCCCAAGTAAAAAAGCACTGGCGCTTCATCGTCTACCTGGCGGGGGCCTGGTTCCTCATCGGCACCGGCATCGTCCAGCAGCACCTGCGCAACGGTGGCTACACCGACTTCGTCTACTACGGATGGCTCGTCCTCCACCCGTCGATGGCCTCAGTCCTCGCCGCCATCTTCAACCCACAAGCGCTCCTGGTGGTGGCAGCGATCATCGCGAGCATGGGTGCGCTGCCGTTGCTGGCCCCACGCTGGCTGCTCCTGGTCATCCCGCCATTCCTGGCTGATGTTCTGAGCAGCCACAATCCGCAGAACGTCCTCAATCTCCACTACGCGCTGCTGCTGCTCTTCCCGTTGATCGTCGCGGGCGGAGTCGGCGCCCGAAAGCTGCTCGAGCGCCGCGCTTTCAGACCGGCTTATGCGCTGCTGATCATCCTGCCCGCCTTCCTTATCGCGTGGGGAACGGGCCGTCTCCCGCCCGCCCTCAACGCCAATCCCGCCCTGTACTCGCGTCCCGACACGTTGTCCGAGCTGCAAACCGCGACGGCGATGATTCCCGCCAACGCCCCGGTCTCTGCGGACGACGGCCTCGCGGTGTGGCTCGCCAACCGCCACACGATCAACGACTTTCCCGACAGGCTCGACGACACCTGCTACGTGGTCATCGACCACCAGCCCTATATCAGCGGACCGACCATCCCGGAGCAGCGACAGGCGGCCATCGACCAGCTGGCGGGCAGCGGCCGGGAGCTGCTCTTCGACGATGGCCGCTTCCAGGTCTGGAGCCCGGTCGGGTCCTGACCGCATCCTGACTCCGTACTCTTAAAGGTCACCATGGCAGTCGCCACCTCGGTCCACGAGCGCCTCGATCGGCTGTTCAAGCAGCGGATCGTGATCTTCGACGGCTCGATGGGCGTCATGCTCCAGAAGCGCGGCCTCTCGGACGCCGAGTTCCGCGGGGAGCGTTTCAAGGACCACCCCAAGCCGCTGCGCAACAACAGCGACATCCTTTGCCTCTCGCAGCCCGAGATGGTCACGAAGGTCCACCTCGACTACCTCGAGGCGGGCGCCGACATCATCACGACCAACACCTTCACCGCGACCGCCATCTCCCAGGCCGACTATGGCCTGTCGGACCTCGCCTACGAGATGAACTACCAGGGCGCCAAGCTCGCGCGCAAGGCCGCCGACCAGTACGAGAACCGTTTCGTCGCGGGCTCGCTGGGACCAACGAACGTCACCCTCTCGCTCTCGCCCAAGGTCGACGACCCCTCCTACCGCGACGTCACCTTCGACGAGCTGCGGCGTGGCTACGCCGAGGCGGCAACCGCACTCAAAGAAGGCGGTGCCGACCTGCTGCTCATCGAGACCATCTTCGACACCCTCAACGGCAAAGCCGCGATCGCTGCGGTCAAGGAAGTCGCGCCCGAACTGCCCCTCTTCGTCTCGGTCACCGTCGTCGACAGGAGCGGCCGCAACCTCTCGGGCCAGACGGTCGAGGCCTTCTGGACCTCGGTCGAGCACGCGCAACCGTTCGCCGCGGGCGTGAACTGCTCGCTCGGCGCCACCGAAATGCGCCCCTACATCGCCGACCTGTCGCGCGTCGCGCCCGTCTATGTCATCTGCTACCCGAACGCAGGGCTGCCGAATGCGTTCGGCGGCTATGACGAGGAACCGCCCACCACCAGCAGCCTCCTGAAAGAGTTCGCCGAGAGCGGCTTTCTGAACGCCGCGGGCGGC